>Ga0182013_10009692_pt1 | contig 10106 bp, 9 predicted proteins | sample 612S2MmetaG_FD_120487 | JGI IMG/M metagenome (GOLD analysis project Ga0182013, IMG submission 120487) | Permafrost microbial communities from Stordalen Mire, Sweden - 612S2M metaG | ecosystem: Environmental > Terrestrial > Soil > Wetlands > Permafrost | place: Sweden: Stordalen | collected...
CGGAAATCCACCCAGCCATTCGACGACTGCCCCATGTCGAATCCCCACCAAATGGAGATTCCGCTGCTCAGCAAGATCCAAAACAGAGCAATCCGCCGCATTCTTGCCATCTTCATCCTCTCTCTAACTTCTCTCCGGGATTGAGTGTCCAGCGGCGATCAAAGTCCATGCTCACGCACAAGAACATCCTGCGGGCAGATTGCCGGGCAATCCATCCGATCCGCGGAAAACAAGATGCCGGTTCCCTGAAAACAAGATGCCGCCGCAGGCATCCCTTACGAGAGCGGAAGTTGCGGAGAGAGAGGCTTTTGCCGGGCTCTCAGCACCCGAAAATGTTAGCATGGCAGGGATGAATTCCAACGATGAAATAGATTCCTGCTTCACGGTAGTGATGCCAGTCTATAACGAGTCCGCCAGTGTGGCGGAAGTCGTCAGGGCGGTGTTGTCGCAGCGCCCCGTGCAGCAGCTGGTCTCGGGATCATGCTATTGCGCGACCTTTTGGGGGCGCAGAGGATCAAGCCGAAAGCGGCGCAAGCGGCGTTTCTCCAGGCTCTCCAGACTCCGCCGTGGCAACTCGGACTGGATCGCGCCGCAGATACACACACAGGTAAAAAATACCCATCACCAGCAGGATGAGCGGCGTGGGCCGCATCAGTACAACCGTAAGTATCTGTCCTGATAGTCCGGCAGTGGGGATGTGCAGGTTTTTGGTGAGAATAAGGAGAATAACCAACGGGATGTCCGAAGTGGAGGCAATCCCCGCGGAAGTTACCAGGAGCGCAAGCCACCGGATCGGACCGCCCTCGGCCCAGAGCATGGCGCAGGCTGGCACCGCCAGCAGCAGGAGTTTGGCGTCGTAGGGGCGATGATAGGTCACTAGCATGGCAAAAGGCACGACCGCGGCCAGCGCGAACCAAGCGTTGGCAAGCGAGAAGCGCGACCGGAGAGTGCGCACTGACCAGACCAGCAGCAGCGCTCCGCAGACCAGATAGCTGACCGGATTGTAGAAGCGCGGATCGTCGCGGAAGACGATAATGGCCGACTGCAGGTCGATGACCATACCGGCCGTACGGCCCGTAACCGAAGCAAAGGCAGGGTTGCTGAGCCCGCTGGGCGACGAAGCCGCCTGAAGATTGGAGTCGAGTTCCTGCATCCAATGTGGCGCGATCGGCGTTATCCACAGAAGGGCCAACACTGTCAGAACAGCAGTAACCAGGAGAGTTTGCAGAGCGCGTTTTCGATAGGCCCCGCCAGCCAACAGGAAATAGAGCCAGACCAGGCCCGCATCATGGGGCTTGATGGCCAGGCTGACCGCAAGGCACAGAATGCCAGTCCAGACAAACTTCTCCTCAAGGAAGCACCAGACAGCCACGATGCAAAGGCTTACAACAATTCCCGCTGTATTGCCGGTTCCAAAAAGAATTTCGCTGTTAACAAGGACAAAGCAGATCAGGCAACCAGAAGCGACCGGCGCGAAATCGACCGCGAAATCCCACATCAGAAAGGAGGCTAGAATGAGGCTTGCGGCGGTGACAATAGTCCAAAGGAAGCGAGCAAATCCAAACGGCAGCATCGCAAAAGGAGCAATAAAAATAGATGTGGCCGGGGGGTATACGTCCACCTCCAAAACCCGTCTGAGTCCGTCGGCGGACTGCGGCAGTTTTCCTTCTTGCGCTAGATAAACGCGCAACGGCTCGCCGACTTTATAGGGATCGTCATGTTGAAGCAGGCATTTCGCGTCGTAGTAGATTCCTTTAAAATCCAGAACCCCGTTTGGCGAGCTTTGGTTTAGAAAAGTGCCCCATAAAGCGGAAAACCCGCAGCACAACAGCAGCCAAAACAGACCGATTCGCCGCGTTTTTGTCATGTTCGGCTTCACTCTCTATATAATTTTCACTCAGAGCCGTTGACATGGCCGAAAGAAGAGTGTCTTTCATCCAAAAAACAATTAGGGAAACAAGGGGGAAGATGGATGGACAGCGGATATGCACAGCAGTACTCTTCGGCGCACTAAGAACACCAAGAGCGCCCCAACCCACCCTTGGGATTCCTTATGAACTAGCCCCGGTCACCGCGTTGGTAAACTTCTGGGCTATGTTGGAGAACGCAGGCTCAATGCCGCCTGCCAAGTGACCGATGGCGGCAACTGCGCCACACGCGATCAGAAAGGCAAGCAAGACATACTGAATCAGATCTTGACCGTCCTCCAGCCTCAAAGTGCGCTGTAATTGGAAGACGAGTTGCAAGGCTACGAGCCGCATACGCCTGCCCCCTTGCGAATCATATGACGCAATGCCTTTACCGGGGAGAGTACGCCAAGAGACCATCTCTGGCGAGTAACTCTCCCGCGGAGGCGCGAAGGTTGCTGAGCGTCCCTGACCTGCCGGTGCCTTGGCGGGGCTAGAGAGAGGAGGTCAAAGACGAGGAAATTTTGGTGAAGCCGCTGCTAAGAGCAGTACCAACTGACCCCACGGCAACGGTAGCGCCGAGAGCGATCAGGGCGGCAAGCAGAGCGTATTCGATCAGATCCTGACCTTCCTCGCGGCTCATCAGGTCATGGAATTTCACATACAGCTTGAGAAGCATGGTGTTCATAGTGTGTCCTCTCCGTAAGTTGATTTTCCCAGCCTGGAGCCGGGGAGTACTGATTGTACTGCACGTACTGTTCCATTTTCAATTCCAGTGAAGATTCTTTATAAATCAATCACTTACTCAATTCGAGCCTGATGACGCGTCACCTTGCTGTGTAAACAAATGTATACAAACAGAATCATTCAGATATGCAATGTATACAGGGGGCAGGCCTTCGTGGCTGGGATGAAAGCAAATGATAACTTACACAATTCCTGAAACTCCACAATAACCGGAGAACCACACTAGAATAGCTTTCATGGCAAGCGAAACGGATATTCCCGCAGCTCACGCAAAGTACGACATTGCGGATCTGTCGATTGCAGGCGTCACCGGGCTGATGCTTGCGTTCGTCGCTATATTTCTTTGCGTTGTACCGCTGACCAACATCGCCGGGGGACGTGATTTTGTTGTCTATTGGGCTACCGGCCAGCAGCTTATCCACCACGCCAACCCCTACAACAAAGACGCGATGATGCGGATCGAGCGCTCTGCGGGGCTTCCCGCGCAGGACGGCGCCATGTTGATGCGGAACCCGCCCTGGGACCTGCCCCTCGCGCTGCCGCTAGGTCTGATCAGTGTACGGATTGCAGCGCTGCTCTGGTCCCTGCTCCAGCTTGGCTGCCTCATGCTTTCGGTCCGTATGCTCTGGCAGTTGCACGGCCGGCCAGACAACTGCCTGCACTGGCTCGGAGTTTCGTTTACGCCCGCCCTGCTCTGCGCGATGATGGGGCAGACGTCTCTTTTCGCGCTGCTGGGCTTCGTCCTGTTTCTGCGTCTGCATGGTTCACGCCCATTTCTGGCCGGAGCCTCGCTCTGGCTCTGCGCGCTCAAGCCTCATCTGTTTTTAGCCTTTGGCGTGGTGCTGCTGGCCTGGGTGCTGATTTCAAAGAGCTACAAGATTCTGGCCGGTGCTGCCATGGCCCTGGCCGCCAGTTGCGCAGTCGTGTTTTTTATCTACCCGGCGGCGTGGACCGATTACACGCAGATGATGCGCACCGCTGGAATCGAGAATGATCCTATTCCTTGCCTGAGCGTTGCGCTGCGGCTTTGGCTCAGTCCACACATGATCGGCATAACCTATCTGCCAGCCACCTTGGGATGCGCCTGGGCGCTGGGCTTCTTCTGGACACGCCGCCACACATGGAATTGGCAGCAGCATGGCCCATTGCTGCTGCTTGTTTCGCTCGTCACTGCGCCCTATTCCTGGATTTACGATGAGGGCCTGGCGATACCGGCCCTGTTGCAAGGCGCATATCGAACCCGCGCCCGGATGCTACTGGTGATTCTTGCCTGCGCCAGCCTGGTGATCGAAATCGAACTTCTCTGCGGCGCCAAGATAGCGTCGAACTTTTATCTTTGGACAGCGCCGGTCTGGCTGGCATGGTGCCTGCTGGCTTGTGCCTTACCGCGTGAACCTAAGGCGAACGAACCCACGCAATTACAGACCGAGATTCCCGCAGTCGCGCTTTAGAGCGTTTTCAGGATTACCGTGGTGCTCACGGAGCTGTCACCCGGCACGGAAACCTCCGAAAACTCCAGAGTATCCCCAATCTCAGTCCGCGTCGCGCGGATGGTGCCCGCCGGAAGCTCAAGGACCGAATGCGCCCTAAGGCAGGCCGAGAGCCGCCACGCGGGCAGATTGCTCACCAGCTTTCTGATGCGCCTTTTGCGGTCCAGATAAACCAGGTCGATGGGAAACTGCATCCAGAAGGTGTGAACGGCCTCGCAGGGAGCAATCCACAGCCCCTCCCCAGGAGATAGACGCTCACGCCCCAGCAGTCCCTTGTTGCGCTTGGCACTGCTATGGGCGACTTCCATACAGGTGGCGAGCTCGGTGTGGCGCGTAAGGTTCGTAACCCGCAGGCGCGTCTCCTCGATTGCCTGATGACGCGAAATTAGGCAACCCCACACTCCCGATAGCAGCCTGCCAAACAGCTTCATTCTCTTATTTCAGCCCCTTTGCCTGTCGGCTGAACTGCCTGTCAGCCGAGCATAACTCCGCCTCTGGACTGGCCCCGCCAAGCTCCGCCCGGCGTCCGCCGCTTTCACGGCACAACGCCTTTTAAACTACCAACTCGCTGAAGGGACTAATCTTGCCTGGACTGGCCAAGGCGCTTGCGCACCACGGGCAGGAGGCTGCCGGCTGCATCGTAAGAAGATGCAGCCGGAAAGCTCATTAGTTTGAAGGTGAGGACGCAGCCGAAGTGCTGACTCCGCTCGATGCCGCCCCAAAGGTTACTCCACCGCCTTCAATCATCAGCGGCGGCTCCGGCTTCATGCTATCCACCAGCTTCTCGACGGGCAGAGTGGGCGGTGCGGGGGCCGGTGTATTGGCAGCGGTCTTGGCATCCGGCGTATTCATCGGAATATTCGAGTTGGGCGACAGGAACTTCTGCGGGAAATTCAGCGTGGGCAAGGGCACTCCCGCTGGAATGGGAGCCACAATCTCCGGCGTCACGATCACAATCAGCTCGGTGTTCGCCTTGTTCCTCTGGATAGACTGGAAGAACCTGCCGAGGACAGGAATGTCCCCCAGAAAAGGTATCTTGTTGAAGGTCTCAGACTCCGTGTTGTCCAGCAGACCGCCGATGATGAAACTCTGACCGTCGGCCAGCTCGACCTCGGTCTGCATCTTCCGCGTAGTGATGGCGGGCTCGTTAAATCCGGAGATCTGAACCTCATGGGTGAAGTCCAGCGCGCTAACCTCGGGAGCCACCTGCAACCGGATGGTCCCGCGGGGAGTGATGGTGGGGATGAAGTTGAGGCGGACGCCATACTCCTTGAACATGATGCTGATCGAGGACCCACTGCCGCCTGAGCCACCCTGAACCATAGGATACGGATACTCTCCGCCGGCCAGGAAGCTGGCCTGTTTGCCATTGGCCGCCAGCAGGTTGGGCTCGGCCAGGACTTGCGCCCCGATTTTGCTCTCAAGCGCCTGAATGGTCGCGCCGATACCACCCAAGCCTGGGAAGACGGTCATGATGTTCAGAGGGGTCGATGTCGACGTTCCCGAGGAGGACGTAGATGGCGGCGTGAACTGTTGGGTTGAAATCGTGTTCAGGGTGTTTCCCAGACTGCTATTGAAAAAATTGATGCCGAGCTGGTTTTCCTTGCTGCGGTCCACGCTGATAAAGCGCACCTTGAGGAGAATCTGCGAATCGGAGTCGGGCACCTTGACGTCGAGCAAATTGATAACCTTGCCGGCGGTCGAGGCAATCTTGACGGCGCGCTGGGAGCTGTTGATATCCTTGACCGTGCCGCGAAGAAAAATGCTGTCATTCTCGGAACTGAGCTTCAACTGCTGCCCGGGAAGTTCCGCTCTGAGCTCACGGCGAATCCCCTCCATGCTGTCGCTTGAAACCAGTTCGCGGGGGCGCACCGTCACGTTGAAAAACTGCCGGCCGCCACGGGTGTCCCAGATAATCAGACTGGTTTCTCCTGCGGCTTTGCCCGTCACCATGACCTCGGTGGGACTGGTCGCTTGCACCTCGGCCGTCTCGCTTTGCGCGATGGCAACCCGTTTAATGGGCCACGCACAGTCAACCAGAACAGTCTTGCCCATGGTAACGAAAAGATCATTGGCGGAGTCTTGCATGGAGGCGATGGCGGGTTGAGAAGCAGACTGCATGGCCTGCGCGCGCAGGCCCAACCCGGCACAGAGGAGAACCGACACTACGCTGAATGATGCGATGCGGACGCAGATCTTCGCTCTCACTGGCGCCCCCTGTTAGCAAATTTTGTTTCACTCTGTTTCGAACCGTTGATTACTTCAATGGAATAGCCGCGAGGCGCTGCGCTCCTGCTGGCCGTCACGCGCACAGGCTTTGCCGGAGCCGTACTCGGGCCCGCAAAGAGGTTGCCCGTGGCCGTGCCTGGAACCGGAGCAATCTTGGTGTCCAGCGGGTTGCGCAGGATAAGTCGAATGGTCTCGCTGCTGGCCAGTTCAAGGGTCTCGGCCTGCTCCGGGGTGACCAGCAGGTTGACCACCTGCACCTGCTTGGCCTTGCCTTCATTGTCCTTGACCTGTTGATATTCCGTTCCGGCCGAGAGCACCTGGATATTCTGCAGGACCGTTCTTGCCTGGGCGCCCTGCGTGGAGTTTTGCTCGCCCGGTGGCGTGCCGGAGATAATCACATCCACGCGCATTCCCTGCGTGGCGAAGCCGGAGACGCCCACCACCTCGTCGACCTTGATTGCGCAGGCTCTCATGCCGGTGGGAATGGCGGGGGCCAGTCCGCCGCCGGCGCCCACCGCGGCCAGGCGGCTCTCGATGATCGGTTCGCCCGCATAAAGGTCCGAGATGACGCCCCGTCCAATCAGCTTGCTCTCGTCTTTTTCGGCGATGGCGCCCGCTGGGACCGCACCCGCGATTTCAATGGTCTTCAAGTTCTCGGCGGTGAGAATGGTCCCAAGTTTGATGTCCGTGCCCGCCGCGGCCACGCGCGTAACGGCGGACGGCCGTGCTGCCGCCATACGGCCGCCAATCATGCGCGCCACGAGGTAAGCGCAAGCAGCTGCTATAACGAAAGCAACCAGAAGGATCGTGAGTAGTCTCCGGTTCATGGAAAACCTTTTTGAACTGGCTACCCTGCCAGCCTCGCCTTTCTATTCCTTGCGGCAATTGCCTTGCCACAAGAAACAATCGATTTTACCCCGAAGAACCTGAGTTACGCGCACAAATTATTTAACTAATTTGAACCGCTTGTTCATTTTATCCCCAAAAGAATGTGGAAAATACTGGAAAGCTCTATTGCGGGAAGGACGGGTACCAAGAGAGTTATCAGCAGCCCTTCATATATATTAGTAGTGAATTCCTGCCCAAGCCCTCTATAAGAGATTTCCAAAGAGATTCAGATCAAGCTCCGGAGACTATAATTGGACACTGAGGATGGCAGGTCGGGGCCTCTTTCAGCACTCATCCAGGCACACTCATCCAGGCTGGCAATGCCTGAAATGGAAGCCTCACTCCAGAAGCGGTTCAGCGCACATGGGAGGAAATTTATCCAGTTATGGGCCCTTACCCGACAACGACTCTCTTCTCTGAGCAGCCAAGGCTGAGCCAGCCCTCCTATTCCTTTATCGCTTCGATTTTGCTGCATAGCGCCGCGCTGGGCCTGATCTCCTTTGCAATTCTCTGCGCGCCCAAGGTCAGCCCCGCGGCGCCCGCGGCGCACTACGCCGTGCGCCGTCTGGACCTGCACACGCTTGAACCCCAGATGCGGCAGAGCGCTGGCAGCCCCATCGAATATCCCCGCTGGCCCGCCGTCTCGCACCCGCCCGCGCCGGGCGGCAAACCCGCCCTCCAGCCGCCCGCGCCCCAGCAGATAGCGGCCGCCGCGCACGGAGCCCAAACGCTGCTGCAGCCTGATATTCCCAAGCCCCTGGCGCTCGCCGTGAAGATACTGGCGCCCACGCTGATGATCTGGAATGCGCGCAATGCCCCGGCTAAAACGATTGCCGCTCCTATGCCGGAACAGCCTCCCTCTGCCGATCTGCAGCCTTCCTTGCAGTTGCCCAATGAGGAGCAGCGCCTGGCCCAGATCAGCCTGAAGGCCGCCAATATGGCCGCGCAAAAGCAGCCCCTTCAGGCCGGCACGGCCACGCCCGTGGTGACGCCAGACCCAAAGCCCTCGCCGCCCGCATCCGTCACCACCACGCAAGGCTCGGCGCAGCCGACTTCGGCCGCCGTAATCTCGCTCTCCGGCCTGCACATGAAAGATGGCGCCTTCACGCTGCCGCCGGTCAACCAGACAGCCTCTTCGGATTCCCCCGGCGAGTCGTCCGCTGGGCAGGCAAAGGGATCCTCGCAGGCGGGGCATGGAGACCCGGCCAGCAAAAGTGGAGACCCGGCCGCTGCCGGCAAGTCAGGCAAAGCAGGCGCCGGCAAGGGTGCGGATAAGGCTGCGGGCGAGGCTGCGGGAGTGGCTGCGGGAGTGGCCGTGTACCCGTCTGAATCCGCTGCGCCGGCGGTGAGCGGGCGGGGCGCCCCGGAGCTGGGTAGCCAGACCGCGGCCGCTCACATCACGCTACCCAAGAATGGTCAGTATGGAGCGGTGGTAGTGGGCTCCTCGATGGCCGAGGAGTATCCCGAGACGGCCGGGCTCTGGAGCGGCCGGATGGCGTACACCGTTTATCTGCACGTGGGCCTAGCCAAAAGCTGGATTCTTCAGTACTCGCTGCCGCGCGCCCAGGACGCGGCAGAAGCGGGCGGCATGGCGCGCATCGCGGCCCCCTGGCCTTATAACATCGTCACACCCAACCTGGCTCCTGAAGCCATCGATGCCAATGCCCTGATCGTCCATGGATTTGTCAATCAAGCTGGCCGTTTCGAGGATCTGGCCATCGCCTTCCCGCCCCAGTTCCCGCAGGCGCGGTTTGTGCTCGACTCGCTGGCCCAGTGGCATTTCCGGCCGGCGGCGCAGAATGGGCAGAAGGTCAAGGTGGAAGTGGTGCTCATCATTCCCGAGCAGCAGTAGCCCTATGAGCAGCAATAAGGCCCGCTTTCCGGCCGGTCCAATGGGGGGACATTGCCGGGAAGCGGGCCTTGATTCTCCTTCAGGCGGCTATGTGGCGTTGTTGGGCAGCAATCGCGGATTTGTGAAGGTCGCCCCGATCGCCCCGAATATGGAATTCAGCCCCGTGGAGGTATGCGTGGTATCCGTGCAACCGTTGGCTGTGCTTGATCCGTCGGTGTAGAAATACCACGGAGAAGTGGAATTAGCCCCCTGTGAGGCCAGGTTCTCCATCACCACGCAGGGGATGACCTGCGACGCCGAAGTGATAGGGACGTTCAGAGTGCCGGTAATAACAACTTTGGCAGTGCCAACTGTGCCGTCATCAGTGACGCATCCATTCTTCTCAGAGCCGTAGGCCACCGCATAAAATCTGGTTCCTTGGCTCTTGGCATACTGAGCTGCCATGATCGCCTGCTGGCAATCCTCGTGGAAGTCCGGGTATATTCCGAAAGTATTGGCGGTCCCCATCATATTTTTCGTCGTGTTCCCGCTACTAGCGTAATACGTAACCGAATCGCCGCCGGCGCCAGCAGTGCTTATCTTCTGGGGAAACCCGTCATAAGGCATATTCGCCTGTCCATCGCTGACGAATATGATTGCGTTGTTCGCCTGAATCCCGAGTGCAGTCGTCGCCGCCTGTTCGGCCTGAAGCGCCGTTTGCGCCGCATAGATCGCGCCCGCAAAGTAGGTCATATAATTCGAGTCGGGCCAGCCAGACGTACTCGGGGGCTTCAAGCAACCTTTAGTGCTGCCATTCCCGATCGCCTTCACAAGGATGGAACTGGAGTTCAATGCGCCGATAGAAGTGAGATAGTCACTTGTGAAACCATTCGCATCGATATTCGTCGGGTCAGCGCTGTGCGGTGTAATCTGGTAGGTCGCGGCGGGAAGCGTCGTGCCACCCGAGGTGCCAGTATAGGCGAATGGCGTGTAGGCAGTCGTTGCCCCCGATGC
>Ga0182013_10009695_pt1 | contig 10105 bp, 9 predicted proteins | sample 612S2MmetaG_FD_120487 | JGI IMG/M metagenome (GOLD analysis project Ga0182013, IMG submission 120487) | Permafrost microbial communities from Stordalen Mire, Sweden - 612S2M metaG | ecosystem: Environmental > Terrestrial > Soil > Wetlands > Permafrost | place: Sweden: Stordalen | collected...
TTAGCCGCCTCACACCCCGCGCACCGCAGCACCGGCAGCCGCGGATATTTAGGATACTCCGGCTCCTTAAACGATCGCAAACACATGATAAACACGCTGCCGCGGTCGCTGCGAATTTCTTTCATATGCACGCATCGCGCGCAGAGTCCGGGATCGGTTGCAGGCGCGTCCATTTCCCTAGGATAGAATCGGCCCCATGAGCTACGAAGCCATCACCTTCGACGTGCGCGACAACATCGCCTGGATCGTCTTCAACCGGCCAAAGAGTTTGAATGCGATGAACCGCACCACAATGCACGAGTTGTACGAAGTCGCCAACCGATGCGCAACCGATAAAAGCATTCGCGCCGCGGTCCTCACTGGCGCCGGCGATCGAGCGTTCTGCGCAGGCGGTGACGTAGCAGGCTTCCATGCCGATCAGGACAATATCGCCTTGCGGGTGCATGAAGGAACCACCTTGCTTCACGCCGCGGCGTCCCGCTTCGCCTGGATGCAAGCCCCCCTGATCGCGGCCGTGAACGGCGTAGCGGCCGGCGCAGGATTAAGCGCGGTTGCGTGGTGCGATCTCGCGATCGCGGCTGACACAGCCACTTTCACCAGCGCCTATACAAAGATCGGCTTCACGCCGGACGGCAGCTCGACCTGGTTTCTTCCCCGCATCATCGGTCGCCGCCGCGCGATGGAGCTTTACCTGACCAATCGCACTCTCACCGCGCAGGAAGCACTCGACTGGGGGCTCGTCAACCGCGTAGTCCCCGCCGCGGACCTGATGACCGAAGTCGGCAATCTCGCGGCACAACTCGCCCAGGGTCCGACGCGAACCTTCGGTGGCGTCAAGAAACTTCTCCAGATGACCTCCACCGACAGCCTCGAATCGCAGATGGAACTGGAAACCCGCACCCTCGCGGAAATGGCGGCTGGCGCGGATTCCCGCGAAGGCGTGGCCGCATTCGTTCAAAAGCGCAAAGCAATATTCACCGGCGTGTAGGGCTTCGCCAGATCGCCTGGATATGTGCTAACCTCACATTCACAAGGCGAACACAAGGCGAATGAGCGAGTCTCTGTCCCTGGCATTTCCGGAGTTACGGCTAACCTCCCGCAAAAGCGAAGCCGTAATCCCGCTGCTCGACAAATTCGAGCGTATGGCGAAGGACGTCGACGGGCCGATTCGCGCCATCCGCCGCACGCCAGCCCGCGAAGCCGAATACGCCGAATTTCCGGAAACTCTAAACCCCGCCCTGCGCGAAGTCCTGACAAAGCGAGGCATCGCGAAACTCTATTCCCATCAAGCCGAAGCCTGGAATCAGGTCGCTGCCGGAGCAAATCCAGTCGTAGTCACCCCAACCGCCAGCGGCAAAACGCTTTGCTACAACCTGCCCATCCTGAATCGCCTGCTCGCCGAACCTGGCGCACGCGCGATGTATCTGTTCCCCACCAAAGCCCTCGCCGAAGACCAGCTCGACGAACTGCACGGTCTCATTGAAGCCATTGGATCCGACCTCTGCGCCTTCACGTATGACGGCGACACCCCAGGCGACGCCAGGCGGGCCATAAGGCAACGCGCCAACATCGTCCTGACCAATCCGGACATGCTGCATACCGGCATCCTGCCGCATCACACCAAGTGGGCCAGGCTGTTCGAAAATCTCCGCTACATCGTGATCGACGAGCTGCACTACTATCGCGGCGTCTATGGCAGCCACTTCGCGAACATCATGCGGCGCTTGCGGCGCTTGTGCGAATTCTACGGATCGAAACCGCAGTTCATCGCCTGCTCCGCAACGATCGCCAATCCCAAAGAGCTAGCCGAAGCGCTGACAGAAGCGCCATTCGAATTGATCGATCGCAACGGTGCACCAGCAGGCGAAAAGGTTTTCATCTGCTATAACCCGCCGGTTGTGAACCGCCAACTCGGCATCCGCCGCAGCTACATCAACGAAACCCGCCGCATCACCCTCGAACTGCTGGACTGCCACCAGCAAACCCTGGTATTCACAAACAACCGTCTCGCCACAGAAGTCCTGGTGACGTATTTGAAAGATGCCTTCGACAAAGGAAAAATTCCAACCGGGTCGGTGCGTGGTTATCGCGGCGGCTATCTTCCGAGGGAACGCCGGGAAATCGAGAAACAACTAAGGTCAGGCGAAGTCCGTGCAGTAGTGGCCACCAATGCGCTGGAATTGGGCATCGATGTAGGTTCCCTCGACGCAGTGGTGATGGCTGGATACCCGGGAACCATCGCGTCCACATGGCAGCGAGCCGGTCGCGCAGGCCGTAGAAACACCGGATCGCTGGCGATCATGGTGGCTTCCAGCGCGCCGGTGGATCAATATGTGGTGGAGCATCCGGCATATCTGTTTGACCGCTCCCCCGAACATGCATACGTAAATCCGGACAATGTTGAGATCCTGCTGAACCATTTGAAGTGCGCGGTATTCGAACTGCCCTTACGTGAAGGTGAACTCTTCGGCCCCCACGCAACTACAGATCTCTGCATGTTCCTGTCGGAGGCCGGACTGCTGCATCGCTCCGGAGACGCCTGGCACTGGACTTCGGACAGCTATCCCGCCGACGCCGTCAGCCTGCGCTCCGTCTCCAGCGATAATTTCGTGGTGGTCGATATTACCGGCGAAGCCAGAATCATCGGCGAAGTTTCTTACACAGCCGCGCTGACAACGCTGCACGAAAAAGCCATCTACCTCCACGAAGCGAAGCAATTTCACGTCGAGCGCTTCGATTACAAAGAACGCAAAGCCTACGTCAAGCGCGTCGAAAGCGATTACTACACAGACGCCATCGATTACACGCAGGTGAAAACGCTTCGCGAGTTCGAATCGGCTCCCGTCCTTCACGACGTCACAACTGTCCACGGCGACGTCCGCGTCAATCGCCAAATCGTAGGTTTCAAAAAGATCAAGTTCTACACGATGGAGAACGTAGGTGCGGGCAACCTCTCCATGCCCGAACAGGAAATGCACACCACGGCATTCTGGCTGCATTTCCCGGCCTCATTCCTGACCGGATTCCAGAACTACACCCCCAGCGAAATTCAAAACGGATTATCCGGGCTCGGCAATGCCCTTCGCACGATCGCGTCATTGCTGCTGATGTGCGATCCGCGGGACCTGGGCGTGGCGTTGACCGAAGACATAGCCGGAACCCTGACCGCATGGGAGCCGAATCTCTATCTCTACGACAGCTACTCCGGCGGCGTAGGACTAAGCGCACCGCTCTGGCGCCTCAGCGCAAACCTCCTGAAACAGACCCGCGAACTAATCGAAGGCTGCGCCTGCGAAACCGGCTGCCCAGCCTGCGTGGGCCCCCCGGGAGAGACCGGCGAGCGCGGAAAACAGGTCGCCCTGGATGTCTTGCGCAAGCTCACAGTCGGCGCGCCCTGATGCCCGGCATCATTCGTTTCTCGCTTCTCCTGCCAATTTTTCTCAACCTGTCCAGCTGCACAATTTCTCATCAGCCCGGGTTTGACATGCCTGGTATAGTTCTCTGGGCATGGGAAAGGCCTGAAGACCTGCGATTTATCGACGCGCGCCGCACGGGCGTCGCATTCCTCGCGGGTGTCGCCCAAATTCTGCCGAACGGCTCTATACTGTTCCGGCCCCGCACGCAGCAGTTACAACTCCCGGACGGTACCGCCACCATAGCTGTCGTTCGCATCGAATCGCCGCCCCGGCACGAGACTCCAAAGCCCGAACAATTGCTTTTCGGCCTGGAGCGCATCGCCGCGTTGCCCGATGTGCGCGGTTTGCAGATCGACTTCGACGCCCGTCTCTCCGAGCGCGTCTTTTACAAAACGGTAATTGAATCCATCCGGAAGGCCACCAGTAAACCTGTGGGAGTTACCGCCCTCGCCTCGTGGTGCTCGGGCGACCGCTGGCTGGACGGCGAGCCAATCGCGGAAGCAGTCCCGATGTTCTTTCGCATGGGACGCAACGAAAGCCGGAATATGTCCGTCGAGAGTGCCATGTGCCGGGGCGCCATCGGACTTTCCATGGATGAAACGTGGCCCGTCCGCCCTCGGGCAGTTCACCGGATTTACATATTCAATCCCCGGGCATGGACCCGCTCGGACTATCTCGCGGTGCTAAGCCGCATCCAGAATTGGAAATAATTAAAGGATTGGAAATGAAGCGCACGGCATCCTTGCTCCTTGGCCTTTCGGCAGCCACCCTCCTTCTCCCATGCGGAGGGGGTGAAGGACTTTCCTTCCTCCCCGGATACTTCCCGGATAACGAAGCGGACTTTACCTCCGGCAAACTCGGATTGATCATACCGGCCGCCACCCCTCAGGAACTGATTGCATTCCGCTATCTGAGTGGCTTGAAGCTGAACCCGCCGGCTGCCGCCAACACGGGCCGGAAACAAGCCGTAATCGACAACACCCCAACGGACTTTCCCGTGGATGTCTGGAGAAAAGCCCGGAATGCGGTTGCCCCGCCGACTCAAGCCCAATGCTGCCAGGACACATACAGGATGAGCCGGACGTCCAAAGATACCTGGTTCCTGAATTGCCATGACGACGCCTTTCTGACCGCCGCCCGAACCCTCGCCGATCGCACCAAAAAATATGCCAGCCCGGCCGAACTTCAGTCCTGGGTGGAAGCACAGGATCAGGTGTTTGCGAATTGCTCGGATTTCCCGCCGCGCCAGGGCTCCGCTATCCCTGCGGATCCCGGACCGAACTTCTCCGAACTAGCCCGCGCAGATCGCAATTATCAGATCGCGGCCGCGCATTTCTACGCTGAGGATTTCGATATCGCCGAAGACCTCTTCCGGAAAATCGCGGCAGATCAGTTGTCGCCGTGGCGCATCACCGCGTCCTACATGGTGGGGCGGACTCTGCTGCGGGAGCTTTCCCTCGAAGGTAAGTCCTCAGCCGCCGATGCCGCGCGGGAACAGTTTGAAACCGTCGCCGAGGACCCTGGGTCCGGCACGCTGCGTGATTCGGCACGTGGCATGGTGGAGCATATCGACGCAGTCCAACACTCGTCTGAAACCTTGCAGACGCTGAGCGAGAGGGTGATGGCGCCCCAGCCTGACGCATCATTTACCCGCACTCTGGAGGAGTCCCGTTACGTAATTCTTGCTCCGTCTTTCCACGTAGCTTTGACCAGCGCCGATGTCCCGGAGCCATTCGACTGGGTAAAAACTCTGGACTCGGGCAATGAAGACCATGCGGTTGAGCGCTGGCGCGCCACACAAAGCCTTCCGTGGCTGACCGTCGCGCTGATCCATGCGACGAAGCAGGAACCGGCTGTTCCGGACCTGCTAGAAGCCGCAAGCCATGTCCCGGCCGACTCACCGGCTTTCACCACGGTTATCTACAATGCGATCCGGCTTCGGCTCGATCGCGGTGAATTGAACGGACTGCGGGCACAGCTGAATGGCCTGCTAGCGAAAGAACGCACCGAACCTCCATCGGTCCGCAACGCCTGGAGGGCCGAGCGGATTCGCCTGGCCACCAGCTTCGATGATTTTTTGCATTGGGCTCCCCGGCTACCCATCGGCTTCGCGAACGACCCCGTCGTGAACTCGGCAGTGCTTGCGGACGATTCTATTTTCGTTCTGAATTACCGCGCGCCCCTGTCGAAACTGGTCGAAGCCGTCCACAGCCCTCGCATGCCCGCGTGGTCTTCCTCGCAACTGGCCCTTGCGGCCTGGACCCGTGCATTTATGCTGGAAGACGCAGCGGCAATGATCAGCGTGGCCCCGGTGGTTGCGAAAAGCCGTCCAGCCTGGGCCGCCGAACTTACGCCACCACCAGGAACCGACGCCGCCTGGCGGTTTCACACCTCGCTTCTGATCGCGCGCAATGCCGCATTCACCCCGCTGCTGGAGGTCGATCCCAGGCAACCGTCGTATTCATACTCGTACGACTCCTGGTGGTGTGGCATCGACGAACCGCACGAAGCCCAAGGCGCTTACCGGCCCAATGTGGGCTGGCGATTATCGAATTCAATGGAGCCGCCGGATGCAGTCTTTTCGCCCTCCGAGCGCGCGGAGGCGAAGAAGGAAGCCTCTCGGTTGAGCAAATTGGGGTCCGCCCAGGAGGTAATTGGCCCCGTGGTTCTCGCCTGGGCAAAGGCCCATCCGGACGACCCGCTGGTACCGGAAGCTTTGTACCGCGTCGTGAGAGTCGTTCGCTACGGCTGCCATGGAGAACCTGACAACGCCAAGCTATCGAAGGCCGCGTTCGATCTGTTGCACACCCGATATCCCAAGAGCCCGTGGACGGCGAAAACGCCCTACTGGTTCAAATAAATCTAATGGTGGTGCGCCACCAGCCGACTCAGCATAGCGTCCGGACCAACATCCCCTATTATGTGAGTAGTGGGCATTACGGACACAATTGAGCGCAAGCTTGTCGAACGCATCCTCACTGCAACGAAGCCGGATCGTATTATCCTTTTCGGTTCCGCTGCAGTTGGAGGCATGACGCCCGACAGTGATATCGATCTCCTGATCGTGGCACCCTCCCCGGGCGATGCGCGACAGGAAAGTGTCAAGATTCGTCGTGTCCTTGATGAGATCGGCTATCCAATCGACGTGATTGTGATCTCAACGGACCGTTTCGAGGAGACAAAGAACATCTTCGGCGGTATCGCCTGGCCCGCGAATAAGTATGGTCGCGTGATTTATGCAGCCGCCTGACGCGGCACGGCAAAACCTGGTCTCCCAATGGCTTGAAAAGGCAGACAGAGACTTTGAAGCAGCAGAACACTTTTGAGCCAATAGAGTGCTTGATTTCCCGAAGTTGGACCTCAGAGCGGTATGGCTAAAAACTAAGGTGGGATTCGAACTATCCCACCCCTCTGAGCCACAGCAAGTTACCGATTCTGCAAGCCGACAGAAACGCTAAAATCGATACTTAAGCCAAACGGAGGTATACGGCGGGTACACGGAGCCCATCGGGACAAGCGCCTGAACCTGGCTCAGCAAGCGACTTGCAACCACTCCGCGCGCAATCGCGCTCTTTACCTCAGCGTCTCGACCCGATTGCCCGCGATCCTCACCGCCCATCCGCAAGCAAGCAGGAGCCCATCCGATTCAGAAGGGTTTCCCGGCGTCAGATCGCCCGGAGACTGCATGCCAGCCCAACGGGGTTACGTCGAGCCCATGCCACTGAAACGGGGATTGACAAAAAGGGGCAAGCTACCATCCGTCGAGGTCGGCCACGTTGACGGCCATGAGGAGAATCCCGATTCCCAGAACCGCATCGCGCTGGGATTGGCCGGAAGATTGCTGCCGGTAGGACGAACAGACTCCGGTCGTGCAAGAGTAGAATTCCCGCTTGGCCTGCCCCGTCTGTGAGCGCTACAAAGAGGAGAGTTCATGCCGCAAATTCCAAAGCGCATAGCTGAAACTATCGAGCAGCTCAAAGCAAACAAGAAGCCGAGACGCCAGACCGTCAGGACTCTGCTGAAGTGGTTCAGCGCTGAACGACGCGGGGAGAACGTGAGCGCCAGAATCCAGAAGGCGATTACCCTCGGGGGGCTGACAACCGAGCCCGACTTCACAAAGGCGGGAATGGACGATTTTCTGACATTCCTTCTGATCCCAGATCCCACAGCAAACGAGGTGCCGGTTGGCGGGGGCCAATCCCCGACCGATGCGAGCCCCCCGGACCCGGTAGTTCTCCAGACTGAAGCCCCGTCCGGAAACGAAAAGAGTATTAGCGACCCCGCTGAGATCGACGCGCAGCTGGAAACGAACCCAGACGATTATCTTGAGACTGACGAGGACGAAGAGCTTCCAGCTAACGAGGCTGATCAGCATACGGCCAGCATTAAACCTGATGTCCGACCTGTTACCAGCCAGGCCCGCGACTGGACGATATCGGTCCTCCGGCAAAAAATGGACAAGAAGCAATTGGACCTTCGACCTAAGTATCAACGTGAATACGTGTGGAAATTAAAGCCCGAGCTGCCGTCTCGTCTTGTGGAATCCGTGTTGCTCGACATTCCAATTCCTCCAATCTACTTCGGCCAGATGTCGGACGGAAGGCTCGAGGTAATCGATGGCCAGCAACGCCTCAAGACGCTGATTGACTTCGTTAGCAACGAATTCCCGCTCCAAAAACTAAAAGGGTTGCCGAGTCTAAAAAACAAGCGCTACCACGACCTGTCGAAAGAACAACAGGCCAAGATTGATGACGCCGCGATTCATTGCGTCACCATCAATATGGGAAACAGGACGGAACTGAGATACGAGATCTTTGAGCGACTGAATCGTGGCTCGATGAGTTTGAACGAGCAGGAAGTGCGAAACTGCGTTTACCGCGGGGATTTCAACGATCTTATCGCTGAGCTCGAACTGGATGCCGCGTGGCGGAAGGTAAAAGGAGGGATCGTCCCGGAGCCACGATTCAAAGAAAGAGAAATGATCCTGAGGTTTTTCGCCTTTGCGAATCGGCTTAGCTTCTACGCTGGCGGTCTGAAGCAATTCCTGAACACATATATGGAAAGTTACGCACCGAAAACTCCTGATGAGCTCAAGACTCAAGCGGCGTTCTTCCGACAGACGATGCAAAACGTTTACGCTGTATTTGGAGATAATTCGGCAAGACTCTATAACGTCGGTCCTAAGGAAAATGATGGCGCATGGGATACCAAATTTTCGATCGCCGCGCTCGACATACAGGCGTCAGCGTTGATGGGCCAACCACCCGCAAAGGTGCAGGCGGCGGTTGAGCAGATTCGGGAACTTTTTCTGCTCATGCTCTTGACCGACCAAAAGATCCAGGAAGCAATATCACGGCAAACCGCTGGAACTCGGCCAACGAATGTGCGTTGGACCGCTTTCAGGTCGAAGGTTCAGGAAATACTTTTGGGAACGGTGGTTGAACCCAGATTCTTTAGTTACCCGTTCCGGAAGCAATTATTCGATTGCTCGAATGTTTGCAGACTCTGCAAGGGTCAAATCCATTCGTTTGAAGACAGCACCGTGGATCATATTCACCCTTACAGCAAGGGCGGGAAAACAGCTTCAGACAACGCCCAGCTTGCACACAGGAGCTGCAACGCCCGAAAAAACATGTCGGTTCCTCCGCCGGATGCCACCACCGTCACGGCGGGGTGAAGCCGGACAGCCAACAGAGTCACCGGGAATACCGCAGGGACGGCCCAAAGCAGCCCGCCGCGATGTGGAGGATGAATGTGCTCGCGTGTTGCGGGAACTCGCGAGTGTTGAGAGGTCTGTACGGACACTGAAACACATCGCACTCGGTAGACGGCCACGAGGAGAACACGTCTGGCAGGAACCTCATGTGGACCTGCCGGAGCTGCAATGTCCTTTGCGCGAGTACTCTCCGGCGCGGGGGGAAGGAAGACGCGGCAGTTCAACCCCGCCGGAGCCGGAGCGACCGAAGGGGCGAAGACGCTGGCCCAGTGGCTCAAAGCCGCCAGATTTTCCGCGCCGTGATCAATGGGAAGCCATCTGACGTGGCGAAGCAGGAAGAGAATTGGAAACAGGCGCGGGGAAACAAAAAGCCCCGGCACTGAGTCCGGGGCCTTTGCGTGGATCGATTTATAGTTGCGAATTATGGCAGGAAAGAAACGCCAGCATCTCGAAGTGCGGCGGGAAAATCCGGCCTGTTGATGGACATTGCCTTAGACAGTTCGGAAACGGTCAGCGGTCTGCGACCAGCGCGCTGTTCGGCTGCTATGGCTAAGTGACGCAACATCGCCTTGGCGTTATCATCCATGGCTTTTCTCATGTCATCATTCATAGTGAATCACCTCCTTTCAGATTCAGCTTAGAGGCGGCACTGAGATACTGTCAATCAGGCGAAAGCACTTCACGGACGCAGAAGCAAGCCTTCTGGTGTCAGGAGACTGGGACTAATTGACCGGATCAATTATTCGCACGGGAAATCGAACACTGTCATCAGAAAAATAAATTTTCAGGCCTTCCTTTTGGCGATTTATTAAGTAAGGTAGCGCCTCGGCTTCACCAGCGATTTAGGGACCCCGCGACTCGCCAGAGGTATTATCTGGCGAAGAGGAAATCGTCTTTGACATCGCTCGCCGCGCGAGGATCGCAATGCGGGCTTTGCTTGCCCAGCACCTCCAAGTGGACTAGTCTGGCAGAA
>Ga0182013_10009697_pt1 | contig 10103 bp, 7 predicted proteins | sample 612S2MmetaG_FD_120487 | JGI IMG/M metagenome (GOLD analysis project Ga0182013, IMG submission 120487) | Permafrost microbial communities from Stordalen Mire, Sweden - 612S2M metaG | ecosystem: Environmental > Terrestrial > Soil > Wetlands > Permafrost | place: Sweden: Stordalen | collected...
CAATTTACATAGCCCACGATTTAAATCGTGGGCTATGTAAAGGTAAAAACCGGACAAAACCGTTTCAACGGTTTCCACGACCACCCGATATGCCCGGAAAAAATTTAGACCCGATTGCCCTGCCGCTTTAACCTTTTAATGCCCGTTTCATTTTAGATTTTATTAAGTTTACATACACATGGTATTAACGGGTTCTGCAAAACATTATTAGCCCGAAACAAAACTTAAAACTTAAACACGTGAAACAAAAAATTTACACCCTGGTAGTGGTACTCCTCGCTGGCATTACGTTATTCGGCCAAGCTCCACAAAAGTTGAATTACCAGGCGGTGGTTCGAAACTCCGCAGGCACCCCGGTGGTAACTACGCCGGTAAGTTTGAAATTTATTATTCACGATAGCATTGCCACCGGCCCTATCGTTTATACCGAAACGCAAAGCACAACCACCAATATGTTTGGTCTGGTGAATGTTGAAATTGGCCAATCGGGCAGTCTTGCCATTGTAAGTTGGGGAAGCAATCCAAAATACCTGGAAGTGGAGACAGATATCAATAACACCGGAACATTTACGTCAATGGGCACTTCGCAATTAATCAGTGTTCCTTATGCTTTATATGCGGCAAACAGCGCTTCAGGCCCGGTAGGGCCTACGGGAACAGGTTCAGTTGGGCCTGCCGGTAGTGTGGGAGCAACTGGTATCGCAGGTGTGCCTGGAACAACAGGCAGCGCGGGAAAAACCGGGGCCACCGGCCCAAGCGGGGCTAACGGCATTACCGGCCCAACAGGCGCAGGTTTAACCGGGCCTACTGGTGCTGCCGGTATTACCGGGCCAACAGGCGGAGGAGGTGGCGGATTATCAGGGCCAACAGGAAGTAACGGTGCTACCGGAGTTACCGGGTCTACTGGTATCAATGGAACCCCTGGTTTAGCAGGGGCTGCAGGGCCAACAGGCCAAACCGGTATTGCCGGCCCAACTGGCGCTACAGGGATAAATGGCCTGCAGGGTATTACAGGGACGGCAGGCCCTACAGGCCCAAATGGCGCCACAGGAATAGCCGGCGCCGCAGGGCCAACAGGTTTAAATGGCTTGCCAGGTGCAACCGGACCCAGCGGAACAGATGGCATTGACGGTGCAACAGGGGCAGTTGGCCCAACCGGTGGAGTTGGCCTTCCGGGTTCACCAGGGCCCAGTGGTGCTGATGGTGTTACAGGGCCTACAGGTGCTGCGGGTGCTTTCCAGATTAAAGATTTTCAAACAAATTTTGATGGAGGACCTTACTCTGAATCAAGTTCGTACACGCAGGTTCTTTTCGTTACAGTAACAACAACTTTGGCCAGTGATAAAATTGTGGTGGCCACCAGTGGCTATTCCAACGAAACGACCAATGATGATGCCTGCGTTTATTTTTATGTAGAGAATAACACCGATGGAATTATTGGCGAAGCCATTCAGAGCGGCACCCAAGGTGATGGTCAGAGTTCGCCGTGGGGAACAACCTCTTCCTTTGCAGGCAATTTTGTTTTGACCTGTAATTCTGCCGGAACCAAGACGATTGCCTTGTATGTAAAAACCTGTTATTCGGGTTCGTACAACGGAAACAACATCCGGCTTACTGCTACCGTTATTGGAAATTAGATAATGTAACACAAGCAGAACTGTCAGGTGGCCTCTGAACTACTGCGTCCCTTTAGCAGCCAGCGGGGTATTATCTCTTTTAAGTAAGTTTTCGCGGTAAAAAATTTTAAGAAATATATCTATTCCTGTCCGGTTCCAATGTCCCTCATTGTAAAGATGCAAATCATCCCCATGCGAAACCGGGATTGAACCAAATATTCTGTACCCGTCAAAAAAGCAGCCATTATACTTTTCGGCCAATTGCTTTAAATGCCGGTTGTAAAGGTTATTGCTGAATGAAACCGTGTCTATATAAACGGCAGAAACAGTTTGAGGGGATAATACAGGCCAAAGGGCAAACTAACCGGAAAGGGATAACCGCCAAACTGATTAGCGATAAGTGGGGTATGTTATTGACCTTCACTTCTTCCAAAAGTGGTGATGTTATAACCAACCTTTTGAAACCTTAAAAAGTATGTTTTAACCGTTTAGATAATCCGTTAATTCCTATCCTGCCCGCATTGCTCCGGGCGCGAACCTGCAAAAGTTGTGGCCGGGATATTTGCATTCAAAAAAAGGGGAGCGTGTTTTGCAGTGAAAAGGTATTCGGAACGGGGGTGAAACGTTGTAGGAATATTGATAATAATCCCAGGAACCCCTGGAACAACGGGATAATATGGCTGGTAATTGTTTTCGTTCTTTTTTCACAGACACAGAGGCAATAAATAACCCCGCAGCAAGCTGACGAGGTATTGAATACAAACGGGAATACTCTTTTTTCGCAGCAAGCTGCGAGGTATTGACCACTAACTTAATAAAGAAATACTACTATAGCCAGAGGCTACATGCATAACAGAGCGAAGCGAGACGCTTCGCTCAATTGGGATTGGCGTTATTTTAACTTCCAGGCCGGCCGCTGGTGACGGAAGACCTGGAAGAGCGGGTTTGGCGGATTATTTGGTGATGATGGATGTTTAAAACGAGGCCATCATGTAACGGCTTTTAGTCCATTTTTGCGGGGAGAGTATTGCTTTTCTGCTAACTGAGCATTTTTCACATACTTCCGTTGTGCATTTCTCAAACTCCTGTCGGTTTTTAATTCGTGAAGCTTTTGCTTTTCAAGCAGTTTATACCAGTCAACTGCCGAAATAATATTATGGCAGTGTAGTTCAAGCCTTATAATTACATCCTGGGTGGGCGTTCTGTGATTATTGATATATTGACTTAGTTGGGCAGGTTTAATATGAATATCACTTGCAAATTCGCTTTGCTTTCTGTTTAGTTTCAGAATATAGGATTTCAGAAAATATCCAAAAGTTTTTCTCTTGTCAAATTGATTGTCTTTCACATAATCTTCTATCTGAAAACTCAATTGCAATATTTTAGCTTCCAGTTTTTCCTCTGCGCTCATACCAGCTCTGCGCAGTGCTAATGCCGCTCGTAATTCAATATTGGCCCGTTCCTGTGCTTTAGCATTTAGTTCTACCGGAAAAACCAGTTTTTCTGCGGTTTCCCTTGCTCCGTATTTCTTTATAACCGCACTATCGTTACGTTTTATCATACTTATACTCTTTTAATAACCGGTGTAATTTATTCCCTTCCATAAATAAGCTGAGCCCTGCGGGTTCAAATCCAAACTTATCAATGTAATGTGTTTTCAGCCTGGTTTTTGGCACTAACGAAATAGCCGCCATCGCCCCATATTTTTTACTGCCCTTCTTGCTGCAAAGACAATCAGGTTTCCTGCAATTCCCTCTATATTTTTACCCGTTCCCATGTTTTCTTTTGAAACGGCTAACAACCTGATTTCAATCCGCTGCTCGTTATCAAAATCATGTAATGAAACGAGGCCCAAAATGTCAGATCCCCCTTCCAGCGTTAATTTGTAAACTGAATGGCTTTTCTCAACGTTCCAATCAAAAAAGTACCTCTTTTTTGTAATCTTCTTAAAATCTGCATCCTCAACCGGCTCAATTGAAGCCGCTAATTGCCCGCCATTGGGTAGATGAGTTATATACACACATGAATTTACAAAAAAGTTTACAGAATATGTAAACTTTTTTCCCGTTTTTTGAATTATTTGTGGCACTTAACACAGGCAGGGTTTCCATTCCGCAAAGCAGGAAAGGGAGACACGGCTGGGAAGGAATGATAAAGGCAAATAATAAATAACGCGTCATTGCGAGGCTCTGCGAAGCAATCCCGAAGCGATGAGGGTTGATTGTTGCGTTATGACTGGTCGCAAGTAGCTATCGGATTGCTTCGTCGCAAAGCCTCCTCGCAATGACGCGGTTTTTGTGGGGCGGACATAAAAAAAGGAGGACCTTTCAGCCCTCCTTTTCTAAAAAATCATATTGTAATTAATTACTCCTTCTATGGCCAACCCAAACAAAACGTTTGCTAACGTATTCGGGGTTGGTGAAGCTTGCGTTGCCTGCGGGGTTGCCGCCGGTTACGTGGAAATCGCTGAAGCCGGCGTGTTGGTTTACCCAGATGTTACCGGTTAGGTTAAGTGATACCGGGGCGAATACGCTTTCCATTTCGTGGACGATGTAGTCGGCGGTTTCTTCGTTGGTGGTATAGGCTGCGCAGGTTATGGCGCCGTGTTTGGCTACCATTTCTTTGGCCAGGTGTACGGATTGCTCGGTATCTTTTGTTTTAATGATGAGGATGATGGGGCCGAATAATTCGTTTTCGTAAACACCGGTGTCTTTGGCATCTACTTCCAGTATTACCGGTGATGAGGTGCGCGCATTGGGGAATTCGGTGTTGGCCACTTTGTTAGGTGCTAACAGCACGTTTGCATCCAGGTCTTTAACAGAGGCTACACGTTTTAATGTAAGGTCGCTTTGTATAGCGCCCAGTGTGCCGGGGCCCATTTGCGGGTGGTTGGCAATACCGGCTACGGCATCAACAAAAGCTTTCTTTACTTCTTCGTAAGGGATAACGGTATCGCCTTGTTTAACGCCACCGGCTGGTATAAAAAAGTTTTGCGGTGCAGTACACATCTGGCCTGAGTATAATGAGGCTGCAAACGACAGGTTCTGCACAACCGCTTTAAGGTCGGCTACAGAGTCCAAAATAACGGAGTTAACACCGGCTTTTTCGGTAAAGGTTGTTTTGCCGGGTATATGCTCAACATAATCGCCGAAGGCAGAGCCACCGGTGTAGTCGATGATTTTAACTATCGGATTTTCGGCCAGTTTTTTGGTGATGAGGTTGTTAGATGAGTCGGCGGCCAGCTGGCAAATATTTACATCCAACCCTTTTGCCTGCAATACTTTTTGAATTTCTTCAACCACAATAGCAATTGGGTAAACTGATTTTGGGTGCGGCTTAACAATAACCGAGTTACCGGTAATAAGCGATGCAAAAATACCCGGCACTGAGTTCCAGATAGGGAAGGTAGAGCAACCAATTACAAGGGCCACGCCTTTAGGGATGGCTTTAAATTCCTTGCTCAGTTTTACCGATGTTTTTCCCATAGGTTTTTCCCATTCTACCTTTGATGGGAAGCGGTTTAGTTCTTCGTAACCTGCAGCCAGTGATTCCAAAGCGCGGTCGCTGGCATGGGGGCCGGAAGCCTGGAAACTCATAATAAAACTCTGGCCGGTGCTGTGTTGGGTTGCGTGTGCAATTTCGAAGAAACGGTATTTTATTTTTTCCAGTGCTTCAACCAATATTTCGGCGCGGTCGTCAATGCTTACTTTTCTCCATGCATCAAATGCACGTCCGGCGCGAACTATTAAAGTATCTACTTCAAATACCGGGTAGGTGATGCCAAGGGGTTTCATGGTGTAGGGAGAAACTTCTTCGCCTTCCCACGCTACCGGGTTTTGTTGCAGCAACCCTTTAAACGGTTTGCCTAATTGATTATTGAAAGCGGTTAAGCCCAGGCCCGGTGCGTCTTCGCCGTAGGCTTTGGGGTGCTCGGGGTATTGCGCATAAAAAACACGTTCGTGAATTGCTTTAATTGCTTTTTCAACTATTTCTTTATTAGCTGCGCTAAGTGCCATAATGGGGTGTTTTAGTTATTAATTTGAGGGGTGAATATAGTAATTGGGAATTAAAGCTGCCCCTTCCGTCCCCGAAGGGGAAACTAAAGGCAAATACAACGCAGCCGGCCTCATCCCTCTGCCTGTCGGCATCTCCCTTCTCCATCAGGAAACTAAGCTTCGCAAAGTAACCTGATAGAGATGGGAGAACCATATGGATAGATTGGCCAATAAATTTTCTATCGCCTATTGGAATCCCTGATATAGCAATGTTGTTGTTTAGGATGCCGACAGGCAGAGAGGTTAGGCGGCTATCTTCCTTCAAAAACCAGGTTTTCGCCATCGGGTTTGTAGAGGGTGAGGATGTTGCCGGAAATTTGGTAGGTGGTAATGTTGTTGTAAAAGGTGAAAAGCAACTTTTCAAGTTGCTCGCTTTGGCAAAGCATTTTGGTGGAGGTGATGTTTGTAATAGTTAGTTTTTCAGCCTGGCGTGTAAAGAAGCCTGTAAAGCTATTGCACGGGCCTTTGCCTTTTAACCTGCCATCTTTTAAGCTGAACTGCAATACAACGCTGGTATCTTTCAATGTGAACTTATTTTTGGTATCGTCCATAATGTGGAGCACCCATTTTTTATCGCCCAGTTTATTGGCAGGGTTATAATCGGTTTTCTTTTTTGAAATAACTTTCAGCAGCTTGTATTTTTCTTCGTATAAGCCCGATAAGGTATTAAGTGTTTGCAGGGGCTGCACCGAAATTTTGTATTGGTAACCTTCCTCGTAATTAAAGCCCTCTATGGTATCGGAATAAACACGCCACCGGGCTTTTTCTTTTTCCTTTATCTGGATACATTCAAAGTTGCCGGCGCAGGGTATTTTGCGGTCGGCTACCAGCAGGGTTTTGTTGCCTTTGGCATTGCAGAAGCCTGTTATAAGCAGCGCGAATAAAACAGTAACAATTGCTTTACATTTCATAACAAATCATTTATTGAAGTTCCGGAATTTCGACCTGGTTGTGCAAAATGTCTTCCATGGTCTCTCTTTTTCTTATTAAATAATCTTTTCCTTTATAAATCATCACCTCTGCCGGGCGGTAGCGCGAGTTATAGTTTGAGGACATGGTAAAACCATACGCACCTGCATTTTGAAATGCCAGTATATCGCCTTCGTGCACTTCGCTCAGTTTTCTATCCCATGCAAAGGTATCGGTTTCGCAGATATAGCCTACAATGGTATAAATGCGCGCTACGCCTTCGGGGTTTGATACGTTGGTTATGTGGTGATAGGAGTTGTAGAACATGGGCCGTATCAGGTGATTAAGGCCCGAATCAACCCCTACAAATACGCTGGCCGTGGTTTGCTTGATAACGTTTACCTTAACCAAAAACGTGCCCGATTGGCTTACCAGAAACTTACCTGGCTCGAACCACAGTTGAAGCGGCTTGCCATATGCGGTGCAGAACTCTTTAAATTTTTCTGTCAGCTTGGGGCCAATGTCGTTTACATCAGTATAATAGTCGTCTGGTTTGTATGGAACTTTGAAGCCGCTGCCGAGGTCGATAAATTCGAGGTCGGGGAAGTTTTGGGTGGCTTCAAATAATATCTCTGTGGCACGAAGGAATACATCTACATCCAATATGTCGGAACCGGTGTGCATGTGTATGCCATTCACCCTTATTTTGGCGCTTTTTACAACCCGCTCAACATGGCGCATCTGGTAAATAGAAATGCCGAATTTTGAATCGATATGCCCGGTAGAAATGTTGATATTGCCCCCGGCCATAATATGCGGATTGATACGCACCGATACCGGCACCGTTGAACCATATTTATGGCCAAACTGTTCGAGGATAGAGATGTTATCAATATTAATCTGCACACCCTCTTTAACCGCCAGGTCAATTTCTTCCATCGAAACGCAGTTGGGCGTATAGATGATGTTCTTAGGATCGAAACCTGCCTTTATGCCTATCCATACTTCCTGTATAGAAACGGTATCGAGCCCTGCGCCGAGGTTTTTAAAGAACTTCAGCACATTGATATTGTTCAGGGCCTTGCAGGCGAATTTTATTTTAGTATCGGCACCGCTGAAAGCAGTTTTCAGCTGGTTGTACTGCCTTTCCATAATGGCAGTGTCGTAAACGTAAAGAGGGGCCTCATACTTAGCGCATAATTCAGAAACCGGTATGCCACCAATTTCGTATCGCCCGTTATTGAGTTGTATCATTGTTCAATTCCTTTTTGGAAGGGCGAAGATAATGGAAAGGGCGAAGGTTTGAAATGGGAATCGAAATGCAGGCCTCTCCCGGTCGGCACTTCGTGCGACCACCCTCCATCGCAAGCGATAGAGAGGGGAAATGCATGCCGTTTTTATCCGTGTGTTTCGGTATCCCTGATTTTAAGACCGTAGATAGCGGCGTAGTATAACACAGTATTTGCAGCCATAATGCCTGTAAATAACCAGAAATAGCTGGCCCCGGTAAACTGGCTGAAGAAGCCGTGGCCTTCAATACTGTTATTTACGTACGAAACAAAAATGTTTCCTACAAAAACTGTGAGGAAGAATATGGCCATGATGGTGCTTTTCATAGACTTAGGCGCCTGCGAGAAAGCATATTCAAGGCCGGTTATAGAAACGAGGATTTCAGAAACTGTCAATAAAATGTAGGCCAGTATCTGCCATGCAATATTGAGTTTAATGTGCGCGTCAATTTGCATTTGTATCCATGATACCAGGCAAAAAGTAATTACCAGGGTGGTAAGGCCCCAACCTATTTTGCGTAAAGCAGTCACCTTAATACCAACACTTTCAAGCAAGGGATAAATACCAAAAGAAAAAAGCGGAATCATAACCAGGATAAGCACGGCATTAACCACCTGTATTTGTTCCTGCAGCCAGGTTATTCCTAAAAAATTGAGGTCCATTGAGCCGGCTTGTATTACCCATTCGGAACCATTCTGATCGTACAGTGCCCAGTAAACAGGGATGAAAGCAAAAACTACCAATACTTTCCAAACAGATTTTAGCTGCTCCCAGAAAGGTGTTGAATCTTCTCTGCGAGTATCCTTAGGCATTTTTATTTTGTATTTTTTAGTACCCATAATAAAGATGACCAGCGCAATAAACATTAATATACCAGGCACCCCGAAAGCCAGCGGCGCTCCATAACGGCTATGCACCAGAATAGGAGTAATAAGCATGCTAAAAAACGCACCCAGGTTAATACCGAAATAAAATATGTCGTATAACTTGGCAATGTTGGCATCGCTTTGGTTTTCGAACTGGTCGCCCACCATTACTGATACGTTGGGTTTAACACCACCTGCGCCAATGCATATCAGCATTAAACCTGTAAGGAATAAAGTGTAATTTGTGTCGAACAGAGCCAGGAATAAGTGCCCCAAACAATAAACAACAGCCAGGCAAAGAATAGTCCAATACCTGCCTAACAGGTAATCGGCCAGCAAGCCGCCTACTATCGAAAGCAAATAAACCAGGGCATTAAAAAGGTGACATACCGAATTGGAATGGGCTTCAGCGCCTAATTGCAAGGCAGGATTATGTGTAGGATTAAAAAACTGAATGATAAGGAAAGTTGGCAAAATGGCGCGCATGCCATAATAGCTAAAACGCTCTGCCGTCTCGGTAACTACTATATAAGGAGCGGCTTTGGGGAAATGTTTAAATCGGTCGAATATTCCTGCCATTGAGTTTTATTTGGTTTAAAAATAGAAATTTACAGCATGAAACAAATTGTTAAGGGTTTTACCAGGGTTCTGGTGGTGCTTTTTGTGCTGGTATTGGCATTAGCGGCCATATGTTTTAAACGCTTAGATACACGGCCATATAAGCAATGTAAGTTTTATAAAGAAGAGGTAAAGGCGATTGCGGCTATACCGTTAGAAAATAATGCGCTTACAGATACAGTGCAGGTTGGTTGGAGCCGGGTGAACCTGTTACCTCCATTTACAACCCCTATTGCTATTGATGCCAAGCGCGGAGGTAAGCATTTTGATGGTGTGCATGATTCAATTTATGTGCGCGCTTTTGTGTTTAAGCAGGGTAATCAGAAAATTGCCTATGTATCGGCCGACCTGCTGATTATTCCGCCAACGGTTACCAATATTTTTGATTCGTTATTGGTAAAGCAGGGTTACGATACCCGCAATATTTTCTTTACAGCCACACATACGCATACCAGCATTGGTGCATGGCATAATTCTTACGTGGGTGAAATATTTGCAGGTAAATATGATGCGCGGGTTCCGGTGCATATAGCCGATTGTATTTCGAAAGCCATTTTACAAGCGGAGAAAAATTGCAAACCGGCTAAAATTGGTTATGGTGAGTTTGCCACGCAGAAACTGGTGTTTAACCGGTTGGTGGGTGAAAAAGGAAAAGTTGATTCGATGCTCAGGATTGTGAAGATAGAACAGGATGGCGGAGCGAAGGCTGCTGTCATAACTTTTGCTGCGCACTGCACGGTTTTTCATGC
>Ga0182013_10009700_pt1 | contig 10103 bp, 7 predicted proteins | sample 612S2MmetaG_FD_120487 | JGI IMG/M metagenome (GOLD analysis project Ga0182013, IMG submission 120487) | Permafrost microbial communities from Stordalen Mire, Sweden - 612S2M metaG | ecosystem: Environmental > Terrestrial > Soil > Wetlands > Permafrost | place: Sweden: Stordalen | collected...
GCCAGCAAAGAGGCGCGCCATCATCATATGAGCGTCGAGCTCACCGTCGCCACCACGGATTTCATGGGCGACAGCTACACCTTCCTCGATTGCCCGGGCTCGGTCGAATTCGTCCACGACATGCGCGCGGTGCTGCCGGCGATCGATGCGGCGGTGGTCGTCTGCGAAATGGACGAAAAGAAAATCCCGCAGCTGCAGCTCATCCTGCGCGAGCTGGAAGACAAAAAAATTCCCCGCATTCTGTTCGTCAATAAAATCGACAAGGGCGCTTCGGGTGTCCACGACGTGCTGAAACTGCTGCAGCCGGCGTCGCGGACCAAGCTGATTTTGCGGCAAATCCCGACCTTCGCAGGCGACATCATTACCGGCTTCGTCGATCTCGCGCTGGAACGCGCCTTTGTCTACAAGGAGCATGCCGCTTCGGAGGTCGTTCCTCTCGAAGGCGTTGCCGCCGATCTGGAAAAGACCGCGCGTTTCTCGATGCTGGAAACGCTCGCCGATCATGACGACGAGCTGATGGAGCAGTTGCTCGAGGACATTCAGCCGCCGCGCGACAAAGTGTTCGACGATCTGCGGCGCGAATTGCGTGATGGCCTGGTCTGTCCGGTTTTGCTCGGCACAGCGGCGCGCGCCAACGGCATGCTGCGGGTCTTAAAGGCGCTGCGCCATGAATCGCCGGGCGTCGCGGAGACCGCAAAACGTCTCGGCGTGAAGCCGGGCAATGACGCGGTTGCCTACGTGCTCAAGACCCAGAACACCACGCACGGCGGCAAATTGTCGATCGTGCGCATGCTCGCCGGCCAGGCTGGCGACGGCACCACCTTCGTCGCCGGCGACGATGAAGCCGGCCGCGTCGCCGGCGTCTTCAAGCTGCTCGGCCAAGGAAGCGAAAAGCGCGGCGCGGCGGCGCTTGGCGACACCGTAGGCTTTGCCAAGCTGGAAAAGGCCAAGACCAGCGACACGCTGACCGCGGGCAAGCAATCCCATCCGGCGCTCGCCAAGGTCGAGCCCTATCCGCCGGTGCTGGCGATTGCGATTTCGGCGAAGGAGCGCAAGGACGACGTGAAGCTCGGCCAGGCGCTGCATCGGCTCGCCGAGGAGGATCCGTCGATCACCATCGTGCACAATCCCGAGACCCACGAGGTGGTGCTGTGGGGCCAGGGCGAAATGCATCTGCGGGTGGTCACCGAACGCTTGAGCGATCGCTACGGCATCGCCATCGAACGTCGCCAGCCGACGGTGGGCTACCGCGAGACCATTCGCAAGGGCGTGGTGCAGCGCGGCCGGCACAAGAAGCAATCCGGCGGTCACGGCCAATACGGCGACGTCGTGCTCGATATCAAACCCTTACCGCGCAGCGCCGGTTTTATCTTCGAGGACAAGATCGCCGGCGGCGTGGTGCCGCGCAATTACATCGGCTCGGTCGAAGAAGGTATCGTCGACGCGCTCAAGCACGGCCCGCTCGGCTTTCCGGTGGTCGATCTCACCGTGGCCTTGGTCGACGGCTCGTATCACGATGTCGATTCCTCCGACATGGCGTTCCGCACCGCCGCCCGCATCGGCATCGCCGACGGGCTGCCGCAGTGCCAGCCGGTGCTGCTCGAGCCGATCCATCTGGTCGAGATCGTTTGCCCGACCGACGCCACCGCCAAGATCAACGCCTTGATGTCGGGGCGGCGCGGCCAGATCATCGGCTTCGATACGCGAGAGGGCTGGGACGGCTGGGACGTCGTGCGCGCCAAAATGCCGGAAGCGGAAATCGGCGATCTGATCGTGGAGGTTCGTTCCGCCACAGCCGGCGCCGGCACCTTCACCTTCAAATTCGATCACATGGCGGAGCTCACCGGCCGCACCGCCGACCAGATCGTCGCCGCGCGCCGCGCGGCGGAGTGACGATCCGGGCGAATTCCTGGGCGCGCTACGCCGCCGCGACCCGCGGCTCGCCGCCGCCCGGCGGTGGTACCGGTACGCCGTCAGCCGAATATTCATTGAGTTTGTTGCGCAGCGTGCGGATCGAGATGCCGAGCACATTGGCGGCGTGGGTACGGTTGCCGAGACAATGTTTGAGCGTTTCCAGGATGAGATCGCGCTCCACTTGGGCGACGGTCCGGCCGACCAGACCCCGCGAGACTTGCTCGGCGGCAAACGCCGCATGCGCCACCGCCGGCGCGCTCTTCTGCTGGTCGATCCGGCTGCCGTCGGGGGTGAGGATCGCGTCAGGTCCGATTTCGGCGCCGGTCGCCATCAGCACGGCGCGGTGCATGGTGTTTTCCAGTTCGCGCACGTTGCCGGGCCAGTAGTTCAGCGTCAGCGTGCGCCGCGCGTCGGCCGACAGCGGGCGAGCCGGCACGCCGTTCGCTACGGCGTATTTCCTGATGAAATATTCGGCCAGTTCGATCACGTCGGCCGGCCGTTCGCGTAACGGCGGGATTTTCAAGTTCACGACATTGAGCCGGAACAAGAGATCCTCGCGGAACGTGCCGTCGCGCACGGCTTCCGCCAAATTGCGGTTCGACGTCGCGATGATACGGATATCGATCGGCACCGGCCGGGTGCCGCCGACGCGGTCGATGACGCGCTCCTGCACGGCGCGCAGAAGCTTGGCCTGCAGCCGCACGTCGATCTCGGAGATTTCATCGAGCAAGAGCGTGCCGCCATTGGCTTCCTCGAATTTGCCGATCCGGCGCGCGATCGCGCCGGTGAACGAGCCCTTCTCGTGGCCGAACAGTTCGGATTCAAGCAGCGTTTCCGGGATTGCCGCGCAGTTCACGCAGATCAACGGCTTCCTGGCGCGGTTCGAACGGGCGTGCACGTGACGCGCCAGCACCTCCTTGCCGGTGCCGGAGTCGCCGGTGATCAGCACCGACGCGTCGCTCGCGGCGACTTGCTGCGCCAGCTTGACGACGCGCGCCATGGCGTCGTCGCGGTAGATCAGCTCGCGCCGGTCGTCGGCGACCGCGGCGAGCACGGCGGCGATCAGTTCGGCGTCCGGCGGCAGCGGGATATATTCCTTGGCGCCGGCCTGGATCGCGGCGACCGCGGCGCGCGCGTCTGTCGCGGTGCCGCAGGCGACGATCGGCGCGTGGATATGCTCGGCCTCGAGACCGGTCACCAGATCGCGAATGTTGATCGCGACATCGACCATCAAGAGGTCGGCGCCGCGGCCCGAGCGCAGCACGGCGAGAGCCTGCGCGATGTCCGCGGCATGCGTGACCAAGGCGCCTTTGTCCATCGCGAGCTTGGTTGCGGTGGTGAGCTGGCCGTTGAGCGTGCCGACAATCAAAAGACGCATCGTATTATTCCTTCTTCGCTAGGTCGAGCTGTTCGCCCGTCCCTTCGCATCACGACCTTTCAGCCTTGATGATTTCCGTCATCGTCACGCCGAGCTTCTCCTCGACAAGGACGACTTCGCCGCGAGCCACCAGGCGGTTGTTGACGTAGATGTCGATCGCCTCACCGACCTTGCGGTCGAGTTCGAGCACCGTACCGGGACCGAGCTTAAGCAGGTCGCCGATATCCATTCGCGCTCGGCCAAGCACCGCCGATACCTGCACCGGGACGTCGAACACCGCTTCGAGTTCGGAGGCGATGCGTGTGGTCGGTCCCTCCGGCTCCGGCGCGAGCGGCGCTTCGAACGCCACCTCGCCGCCTTCCAGGTTGGGTAGCGGGACTTTGCCATCCTCACTCATTTTCATACCTCCTCAGTATTTCCTGCGCTGGCGGCGCCGCCGCTGCGTGGTCGCGGCGCGCGCTGATATAGCGCGCAACCACTTCGGCGATCGCCGCGGCGCTCGCGGCGCTGTCGCGATTGATGCCGCCATCCGCCCATTCGATGCGGCAGTCGCCGACCGCAATATCTGGTTCGGCAAGTACCACCAGACGGCCCTCGAAGCTTTTCGCGCGTGCGATCTCGTCGAGCTTTTCTTTCGCGGCGGCATAGAGCGCGTCGTTGACCCGCACCGCGATATGCGGTGAGGAGAGGAGTTGGCCAAAGCAGTCGCTCGCCAGCGCCGCGATTTCGGCGAACGGCTCGCGCTCGACCAAGGCGGGCGCAAGCTTGCGCGCGACCGCCACGGCCACCTCGACCGCCTCGCATTCAAGCCGCGTCTCGATCGCCCGCAGCGCTTCGATTGCGCCGGCAAGCCCGCTGGCGATGCTTTCCAGCGCGGTGGCGACGCGGCGGTCGGCCTCGACACCCGCGTCGCTTTGCGCTTCGGCATAACCTCGCCGATGCGCCGCGGTTTCCGCCTCGGCGAGCTTCACCGCGTGCTCGGTGAGCGTGACGGTCGGTTCGGCCGGCTTGCGTTCGGCGTTGCCGCCGAAGTCGGTGTCGAACAGAAACTTTGTCGGTGCGCTCATGCCATATGTCTCAATAGATCAGTTCTTCTTCGCCGCGGGTCTTCGAGATCACGATCTCGCCCTTGGCGGCGAGGTCCTTGGCGAGGTTGACGAGCAGGCCTTGCGCTTCGTCGACCTCGCGCAACCGCACCGGACCCATGGCCGCCATGTCATCCATCAGCATCTTGGCGGCGCGCGCCGACATGTTGGACAGGAAGAATTGGCGCACCGGCTCGGTGGCGCCCTTGAGCGCAACGCCGAGCTTGTCCTTCTCGACGTGGCGCATCAGTGTTTGCGTCGACGCCGGATCGAGCTTGGTCAGGTCGTCGAAGGTGAACATCAGGGTCTTGATACGCTCGGCGCTCTCGCGGTTATCCTCCTCGAGCGCGGTCAGAAAGCGCGTCTCGGTCTGGCGATCGAAATTGTTGAAGATCTCGGCCATGACCTCGTGCGCGTCGCGCCGGCGCGTCTGCGACAGGTTCGACATGAATTCGGTCCGCAGCGTCTGCTCGACGCGCTCCAGGACTTCCTTCTGCACTGCCTCCATGCGCAACATGCGGTTTACGACGTCCAGCGCCATGTCGCCCGGCAGGATCGCAAGCACGCGCGCGGCATGTTCCGGTCCGATCTTCGACAGCACTACCGCGACCGTCTGCGGGTATTCGTTCTTAAGGTAATTGGCGAGCACTTCCTCCTGCACGTTGGAGAGCTTCTCCCACATGTTGCGACCGGCCGGACCGCGGATCTCCTCCATGATATTACCGACCCGCTCCGGCGGCAGATATTGCTGCAGCAGGCGTTCCGTCGCATCATAATTGCCCAGGATCGCTCCCGACGCGGACATGCGCGAGACGAATTCCAGAAACAGATTCTCGACGAGTCCGGCCTCGATAGTGCCGATGGTCGACATCACGACCGAAATCTTACGCAGCTCGTCGTCGTCGAGCATGTTCCAGACCTTGGCGCCGTGCTGCTCGCCGAGCGCGAGCATGAGAACTGCGGCGCGTTCCGGACCGTTAAGCTGGCGTTTTTGGATCGTGACCGGCGCATGGCTGGCGAGACTCGCCAATGCGCTAGTGATCTCTTTTTGGGTGGCCTCGCTGGCCGGCTTGTTGTTTGGTGTTGCGGCCATGGTGTTGCTCGGTCAGGCCGCGTTCTCATGCAGCCATCCGCGGATAATCGAGACGGTTTCCTGCGGATTGTTGTCAGCGAGCTCGCCGACCTTTTGCACCGATTGGGCGTGGACCTGACCCTGGATCTGGGCAATGTCGATCATCTTCGCGGTCTTGCTCGGCTCCGCCGGTTTCGCCGGATCGGCGCCTTCGCTGGCGATCGCGGCGGTGGGCGCCGCGCCCGGCAAGGCGTCGCCGGCGGCGGCCGGCAAAGCGGCAAGCTTGCGCTCGTCCGGGGTAATGATGCGACGCACCAAAGGCCCCACCACCAACAGCAGCACCACGAGCCCGAGCACGCCCATCACCACCATTTCGATGGCGCGCATGATGTCGTCCTTAGTGAAATGGAACGCGGAGAGCCAGCCGGTCGGCTCATTGATCGGCATGGCGGCAGTCTCGGCAAAGCGCAGATTGACGACCTCGACGTGGTCGCCACGCTTCTGGTCGAAGCCGATCGCCGAGCGCACCAGCGCCGCGATCTGATCGAGGTCTTCCTTGCTGCGCGGCTGATAGGTCACGTCGCCCTTTTCGTTCTTGACGTAGTTGCCGTCGACCAGGACGGCGACCGAGACCCGGTTAATGCGGCCGCCTTCGATCACTTCGGTCTTCGTTGTCTTCGAGATTTCGTAGTTGACGATTTCCTCCGACTTGCGGCTTTGGTCGCGCGGCGCGGCCTCGGCTGCGGCCGCTTGGCGCTGGTTGGCGCCTGGCAATTCGTTGCCGACCGTGACCTGATTGCTGTTGCCCTCGCCCGACGCCGAGGTTTCCTCGCGGGTCTGGCTGGAACGGACGACGCGGCCGTCGGGATCGAATTTATCCGAAGTCTGAGTGATGCGGTTGAAGTCGAAATCGGCGCTGACCTGCACGCGCGAGTGACCGGGCCCGACCACAGAGGACACGATCGATTCGATCTGCTCGCGCATATGCTTTTCAAACACCGCCTGCCGCTCGTCGGAGCCAACGTCGCTGCCGTTCGTATCGTCGGCCGCGCCGTCGGCCAAAAGCTGGCCCTGCTCGTCGACGATCGAAATGCGCTGCGGGCGCAGCCCGTTGACCGCGGTAGCGACGAGATGACGGATGGCGCGAACCTGTCCCGGCTCGAGCGCGCCGCGCACTTTGAGCACGATCGACGCGGATGGCTCGATCTTGTCGCGCGAGAACAGCGGCCGCTCCGGCATCACCAGATGCACGCGCGCAGCTTGGACGCGGTCGAGCGCCTCGATGGTGCGCGCCAGCTCGCCTTCGAGCGCTCGCAGATTGTTGACGTTCTGCACGAAGCTGGTGGTGCCCAGCGCGTCCGACTTGTCGAAAATCTCGTAGCCGACGCCGCCGCCCTTGGGCAGGCCGTTTTCGGCAAGCGTCATACGCAGCCGTGCCACCTTGTCGCTCGGCACCATGATAATATTGCCGTCATTGCGCAGTTCGTAGGTGACGCCCTCGCGATCGAGCTCCTTGGCGATCGAGGCGGAATCCGGCAACGCCAGGTCGGTGAAAAGCGGCGTCATCTGCGGCGCCGTTATGTGCAGAATGAGAAAGGCGAAGGTGCCGATAAGCGCGACGGTCACAGCACCCATCGCCGCGATGCGCGGCGCGCCGAGCGTTTTGGCGAACTCGATCAGACCTTGCACCGAGCCTTCCCCCAAGCCTGCCGCCGTGAGCGCGACGCGATTGCGTCTCACTCGGCAAGATTTGCCCGGTGGATGGTTAGCGCCCGGTTAATAAACCGCGCCGGCAGACGGAAATGCGACGGCGACGCCGGCCGCATGCGGCCGCGTTAGCAACTCGGCAAGACGGATTAGGTGCGCGTTATGAGCGATATTGCTGGATACGGGTCGTGCGCAGCCCGGCGAGGCCGTGCTGGTCGATCGAATATTGCCAGGCGAGGAATTCCTCGACGGTCAGCGTGTAGCGGCTGCATGCTTCTTCTAAGGACAGCAATCCGCCGCGAACAGCCGCGACAACTTCCGCCTTGCGGCGGATGACCCAACGTTTCGTCCCCGGCGCCGGCAGATCGGCAATGGTCAGGGGAGAGCCGTCCGGCCCGATGACATATTTAACCCTCGGGCGATGGGGTTCGGTCATAGCAACTCTCACTAACTCGACTACTCTACAGCCGCCGACCTTACGCATGGCCACTTAAAATTTGCCTAAGCAACGCGCGCAATTGGCCACAATCGGTGTGGCCGACGGGGCGGGCCCGGGATTCGGCAAAGCCGGAGCGGTAAGAAGGGCTCATGGGCGTTTGAACCGGTCCGCGACGGGGCGGGGGAGGTGCGTCGCTAAGCGTTACAGCAGCTGGTTGAGCGTGCTGAGACTGGTGTTGAGATTAGTGAGACTGGTGCTCAGGTTGCTGAGCGTGCTGGAACTGCTGCTATTGATCGATTGGATGGCGCTGATTGGGTAGCTCTGGCCGCCGACCGTGACTTGCGGTGGGTTCTGGCTGACATTGACCCCGCTGACCGTGCCTTGGACCTGGGTTGAGACGGTCACCGCCTGGCCGTTGGCGCCCGTGGCGGTGATCGCGAGGGTGTACTGGCCGGCGGGCCAGGTTACTCCGTTCGTGCCTTGGCCGTTCCAGCTGTAGGAATTGCTGCCGGCATTCAGCGACACCGTTCCGTTATAGGCGGTCTGACCGGTCGAGCTCGTGATCGTGACGGTACCCGTCGCGGGCGATGGCGAGTTCAAGGACCAAGTGGCCGGAGAGCTGGCCGCAAGCGTTGCGGTCGACCCCGTGAGTGTGACGCTACTGCCGAGGAATTGCATCGCCGAGGTCGCTTCGGAGGTTTGCTGCAGCGAGATCAGGGTTTGCAGGTTCGCGTTCATGTTGATCTGCTGTTCGACCGAGGAAAACTCGACGAGCTGCTGGGTGAATTCATTGCTGTCGAGCGGAGAGAGCGGGTCTTGGTTCTGTAGCTGCGTGGTTAGCAGCGTCAGGAAGGTGTTGTAATTGCCGGCAAGTTGTTGTGATCCGGCGACGCCAGCGGCCGAAGCGGTGGAGGCGGTCGAGTTGGTCGTGGCGGCCGCGGTGCTCGTCGTCGGAGTTGTGGTCGTAGTGCTCATGGTTCGCCCTCAAACAATTGCTGTTCACACCCGAATGTCGACCCCGCCACCAAGCGCGGCGCGGGAGTAAATCTGCCTGGTCTCGACGGAGGCTAGGTCGGGGTCGGGGATGACGACTTGCGGCGCATTCTGTTGGGTGCCGCTGCCGTTGTTGTTCTGTCCGGTGAAGGATTGATCGCGCAGCGAGAATTGCAGTCCGTTATCGGCGGTCTTCAATCCGGCCTGTTGCAGCGCCTGCTCGAGTTGCGGCTGCTGGCTTTGCAGGAGCGTGAGCGTCTCCGGGCGGTCGACGGTGACGTGCGAAGTCACTTGGCCGTTGCTATCGAAGCCGAGGCGCACATCGATACGGCCGAGGTCCGGCGGATCAAGCCTGATATCGAATTGACTTAAGCCGCCCTGTGCGTGCGCGGCAATCGTGACGGGCAGGCCGGCAATCGGAACGGCGGCGGCGAGCGCCGACCCGGACGTTGCGGTCGTGGCCTCAGTCGTGGCGGCCTGAGTGGTCGCGACATTGCCGGGCGCCAGACCGAGAGTCGACGGGTCGGCCGTGGCCGACTTCGCGGCTCCCGTGGCCGATGGTGCTTTCGCGCCGTTGGCGCTATCGGCTGGCGTAAGCGCGGCGGTCGCGTCGGCACGCGCCGCCGCGAGATCGGCTGCGGACGGCGGGTTGGGGTGCTCGTCGGTCTGGGTGCTGCCGTTCGGCTGCGTTGGCGAAGTGGTGTTGTCCGTCCCCGCCCGAGCTTGTTGCGCCTTCGTGCCGGAGGCAGATCCGGCGGCAGGGTCGGTCAAGGCGGCTCGCGTGGTTACGGTGTCTTGCGCCTTGACCGGTGCCGCATCGCTTGCTTCCGACGCGTCTGCTGGATCGAGAGCGTCCTGGGTCCCGCTGTGCGGCGGGTTCGTTTGCGCGCGCGGTTTGGATTGCGCCCCGATTGCGCCGGCCGATGTTGCAGTATTGGTTGAAGCCGGTACGGTCTCGACTGCGGTATCGGCGACAATGGCCGCGGCCACCGGCGTTGACGGATTGGCTGCGGCGGCACCGCTTGCCGGTGATGCGTCATTGTCGGCTGCCGCATCGTCCGCCCCGCTCGATGCCGACTTTTTCGCGGCTGGTGTGGACGTCGTGGCAGGCGCGTTTTGTTCATCCGCCGCCGATGTCGTGGCGGCATTGGCCGCCGCCTCGAGCTTCGTACTGTCGCTACTGGATTGGTCCGCCTGCTTGGCTGCGGCGTTCTGGCCCGCTGCGCCGGCATCCGGACCGCTCGTTGGCGCCGCGCTCGAAGCCGGCGTCGGGCTGGCTGCCGCGGTGGTGCCGCCCTTTGCACTCGGGCTTGAGGTCGCGCCGCTTTGTGCGTTCGAGCTTGGGCTTGTGCCGGTCGCTTTCGCGGTGGTCTGCCTCGTGGCAATCGCTGCGATTGGCGTGGAGGCGGCTAGGCGGATCTTGGAAGTGCCGGTGTTCGCAGCCACGCCGGTCGCCGACGCTCGTTGCGCGGGGGACGGCTGGGCGGGGGACGACTGGGCGGGGGACGACTGGGC
>Ga0182013_10009702_pt1 | contig 10102 bp, 10 predicted proteins | sample 612S2MmetaG_FD_120487 | JGI IMG/M metagenome (GOLD analysis project Ga0182013, IMG submission 120487) | Permafrost microbial communities from Stordalen Mire, Sweden - 612S2M metaG | ecosystem: Environmental > Terrestrial > Soil > Wetlands > Permafrost | place: Sweden: Stordalen | collected...
CGAGATCGCTCGGCGGAACTTCGGTGCGGCTATCAAAAGCAGTAATGTGCCGGGCAAATCCACGCACCATTCTCAGCCGCTGCGTTCGCCCCCGCCCTGCTGATTGCATTATCCAATCGAGGGCGAGACGTGCGGTGATGTACGCGGCCCTGTTCTTCTGCAGAAACACGAGGAACTGCGGCAGTTGCCGACCTTCCTTGTGCAACTTGAATCCAAGGCTGCGTCGCAACGCAAGGTAATCATCGAGAGCTTGCTGCAGGGGGTGCTTCATGCGACACCACCTGGCCATGGTTTGGCGAGCGGGCGAAGCGCTCCAAAGTCAACTTTGGCATAGATAAAGGTCGTCTTCGGCTTTTTATGGCGCAGGACTTCGCCGATGTCGGTCAGCGATGCCCCATGTTTGAGCATGTCACACGCTAACGTGTGCCGAAATTGATGCGCTCCTTTACTGCGCGACTGGATGCCGGCTCTTGCCAGAGCGTACTTCACGATCAAGCCCACGGTGGACGTTCCCACAAAGCCCGTATGTGGAGCAGGCGCTCGCAGGAAAACGCGCCTGGTCGGTACTGCCGGTCGATCCTTGCTCAGGTAGATAGCGATGGCTTCACCGACATCGGCGGTTAGGGGGACTCGACAGGCCTTTCCACCCTTGCCATTGACCAAAATCGCTCCAGTGGTCCATTCGATGTCGTCAAGATTGAGATGGGCCACCTCGGCCGACCGCAGCCCCAGGCGAGCTAACAACAAGAGGACGGCGTAGTCACGACGTCCAAGTGCTGTCTGCCGGTTGCAGCTGGCCAAGACGGCGTTGACTTGTTCACGGGACAACCCCCTCGGAATGTTCGCAAGCGACCAGTCTGCCACCGTTGGAACAGCGGCCGAGAGATCCTGGTCGAGAACACCGCAATACTGTGCATACCGCAGGAAACTACGCAAAGCAGAGGTTGTGTTCTTCGCGCTAGCAGCGCATTTGCGTGCTGCCTCATGTCGAACGAAGTCAATTACATCCTGCGGTCGGATTATCGATAGGTTGACGCGTCTGTTGCTGAAGTGCCGTGCAAGGAACTGCCGGACCGGAAATCGATACGAATCAATCGTAGGAGCCGCAAGCGCGCGTTGCTGCCGTAAATAACCGGCAAATTCATCAACTACCTTCTCCGCGTCGGTCTTGACCGGTTCCGACTGTCGCGGAACAACGCCCTTCTCCACCAGGATGTCGAAAAACATTTGGAGCGTCTTCGCGTCGCCTTGTTTTACCGAGCAGTAACGCGTGATAAATCGATGTACGTGCGCCGGTGTGACATCTTCCATAGGGATGCGGGATTCCTCCAGCCAAACGGCAAACCGATAAGCAACTCGAATTCGCCATCGCCTGCTCACGCGAGCGTAGCCTTGCTGCCGAAGGTGATCAGCAAGATGTTGAATGTAGGTTCCGAACGGACCAGACCGAAATCTTTCGATCGCTCTACTGTCTTTGAAAAGTTGTTCCATGAGTCCTCCGTGCAGCAGTCTTTCACGGAGGCGACAGGATTATGCCGAGTAGAGTGATCTCTCCCATTCAGAACAAGGGCAACTGCACGGCTGCTTTAACTGGAGGCGGCGGCGCTGATTCCGATGGCGCCGGTGGTTCGCTCGGCATAGCCTCCAACTCGGCATAGTGGCGTGCGCTCGGCCAGCTGCGGCCCTCGACGCCGGCGCCCCAAGCAGAAGAGCCGGTGGATACGTCAATGGAAAGTGATGATATTGGGGTGCCGGAGTCGCTAACGTTGACGTTTGAACGGGTTCCCACATCGCCACTCGGGAATGCCACCGAATTACCGCAATGTTCGTCGATCCATCCTTCCGAAACCGGGCAATTGTCACTGTTCTGATAGGCCAAGAAACAACGGCTTGGCCCGTTCGCCGAAATCAGCATCACTCGTCGGGCAGTCTCGAAGCAGGCGGGACCCTCGCGTTCGTTACGGCGTTCTTGAAATATGCTTCTACGCCACCTCCGGCCTGTCCGAACGCAGGTGCGACTGTGCCGAAATCGACAGCGGTCCCTGCGGGCGCCTCGATTTCGTAGTGATGAGAGGCAGGGAGGTTATTTGGCAAAGCAAATCGCCCAACTGCCGTGAACCCAGTTGGAACGAAAGGAACTTCGGATTCAGGAACCGCGTACGTCCCCGGAAGAAAATTGCCGGTTATGGAATCTACTCTGCGGTCCGGGTTGAATGCTGAAAACCGGTGGAAGACCCGATTCGCAGATAGTGAAACATGCTTAACGAGGCTGCTCGGCAGCGCCGCCTTCAGGGCTTTACCTAAGGCTGATGGGGAGATTTTGGGCACAGAAACTCTTGAGCTTAAGAGCTTGAATGAATGCGGCTGCGGTGCGGCAAAAACCGTTTGTACTATCCCACTATTGATCGCATCGATGATGCGGAGTCCGTTTCTCAGAATTACCGAGGGGTCATCGCCAAGCTCAAGGCCAATTTCGGCCAAGTCTATCGCGCGTTCGGAATTGAGAACTAAGAGTGGCGTGGTCGACCCGAACACAACAGCTTCGACAAGCTGAAATCCCATGCCGGTTTCGGGCAAATTCACGAGCGACGTGATGGCAGCCTCATTAAGATTCCACATTTTCATTCTTGCTTAACTTAACACGCAGTATGTCTTCGCAGACGCACTTACGAATCGCTGCCGTCCACGCAGGTCATCATTAGCCGCGAACGTGCCCGCAAATCCACAACCAAAACCGTTCGGGGTCACACCCGAGCAGAGAAACGTATGGAACAGACCTCTGCAAGTACCATATCCACTGATCTGTCTGCCACCGATTCCCTGAGACCCGTGAGACGTTTCGACGCTTCTCGCTGCTACGTCCAGAGCCGCCGCAAATACATCTTCACTGACCAGATCGACCAGCTCATCCGGGAGACTTATCTCAACCATCGAGATGCGAAGGCACGCCCGGGCATCTCGCTATTAGCCAAGAAGGTCGGCATACCCCATTGGGCACTAAAGAAGCGTGCCCGCGAGATGGGCTTGGCCCGGACGAAGGAACTGCCTTGGAGCGAGTCGGAGCTAGAGACTTTGGCGCGCTATGCGTGGATGAGCAACGAGCGAATCCGTCTGAAGCTGAAGGCTGCCGGATACTCCCGCACGGTGACCGGAATCCACCTCAAGCTGAAGCGAATGCGGTTCAAGCACGACGGGAGCTTCTACTCCGCCTACAGTCTTGCGCAAGCTCTGGGGATAGATTCCCACGCCGTGACGCGCTGGATCAAATGCGGCCATTTGAAGGCCAAATTCCGTGGCACAGCACGAGGCCCACAGCAGAACGGCGACAGCTATGTGATCCAAGAGAAGGATGTCCGCCGCTTCATCCTCGAACACCCTACCGACATTGACCTGCGCAAGGTGGACCAAATCTGGTTCCTCGATTTGATCACCAACGGATTAGTGCGCGCCGCCTAAAGTTCACAGCCATGTAATTGCCCAATTGGACAGACGAAGGCGTCTGAGGATGTTGGGCGCCGAACCGCCGGAAGCGGGATAACCCACTCGGGAGAGCGGCAGATTCAGTCGTCGGCTGGTTCTCCCGATTTCCATTCTTGGAGGAGATCCGATGCAAGAAACAAACCTTATCGAGCAGGAGCCGCCAGTAGGAGTCTTAACAACCCCGATCCCCGCGCCCGCTCCGACGATGACGCTGTGCTCCTATGGAGCAAAGCTAACCCGGGAAGAACTGGCCCGCGTGGCAACGCCCGTGGGGACAGAAACCCACAAACCCATTCCGCATATCGCAGTAGTGGAGAAACTGATCGAAGCACTCGGCTTTCGCCAGATTGGCGTCGTGCAGGAGGAATACGCCGTATCGGCGGACGGAATGCGCATGTTCGGAGTGATGGACTTGAGCTCCGGCTTCGACGGATGCCGTTTCGCCATCGGCTTGCGGAACAGCCATGACAAGAGCTTTCGGCTGAGTGTCACTGTCGGCCTGAGAGTCTTTGTTTGCGAGAACCTTGCATTCCACGGGGAATACACGCCCGTCTTGGCGAAGCATTCGAAGAACTTCTCTCTGGAGGATAGCCTGGCCATCGGCGTTGATCGGATGCAGAGAAACTTCGGGCCGCTGAAGCAACAGGTCGAGGAATGGCAGGCGCTCCAGCTTTCAGTGGCTTCGGCAAAGCTGCTGATCTATCAGGCGTTCATCGAAGACGAATTGGGGTTTCCGAAGCACCTGGCGCGGCGTGTACACGAGCTGTACTTTCAGCCCGTGCACGAGGAGTTCCAGGCGCGAACCATGTGGAGCCTTTCCAACGCCTTCACCAGTGCGTTTAAGGAACTGGAGCCAATTCCTCAGTACAAGGCCACGGCGAAGCTGGCGGGCTTTCTGCAATCAGTCCGTCCTCAGTAACCCCTACCGGAAGTACCGGCGTGCGGTCCTGAAGTCATGCCGACTGTCTCGGCTCATTGGAGATGCCGGCGAGACAACAGGCCCGTACGCCGTCGGTCGCTCATAACGGCGCCACATTACAGCCTGTCGAGCACAGATTAATACAACTCACACTGGAGCATTTCCATGAAACTCCGTCCGAATGAATACTGCCCAATCCATAGATCACTCTTCTGCTGCGGTCGCGAGCAGGTGCGGAAAGAACGCAGATTTCAGCTTGGTGTTCGGCGCATCGAAGATCCGCACCACCCCAGGGGATATCGGGAACTTCGGTCGCCAGCAGAGATGCGGAAGCTACTCAACCGAAAGATCGTAGAGCAGGCCGGGAAATGCGCCTTTTGCCACCATGAATTTGCCGATTACACCGACATCGTACCGGACCACAAGCTGCCGAAAGGAATGGGAGGAGCCAGGCGAGATGACCATAAGGAAAACATTCAAGCCGTGCATTGGTGGTGCAACTCCGAAAAGGGGTCAAGTAGACTTCAGGAGTGACGGCCGATCAGCAGCTTGCTGATACTTGGGAGTCGCGTAAATATTGATTATCTGTAGCTAGCCGCGTGCCAGTTGTGTGCCGGATTTCGAGCAAACCCTGTTCGGGTGACTGCACGCTAGGACAATGCTTGAAAGAACCTCACCGTTCTATTTCAATCGACATTTCTTCCATCCTCGAGGTGGATGGTTGATAGCCCTCAGGTCCGTCCACGTGCTGCGGCTGTTTTGTCAGTTCCGTAATGTCAGGCAAGCATCATACGTTGCTCGCTAGGACGGAAGAATTAGGTCGGTAGTTGTGGAGCAGTTGACCATTTGAAGCCGAGTGTCTTCGCTATAGGATATCAATGCTCCGCTCAACCGGACCACCGAACCTGGCAACAAGTGGTCAAGCACCGCACAATCGTTTGGCGTCCACCGCAGCAAAACTGTGCTTCCAATTGGTATGTGGTTCGACAATTGGCATTCTGCTGACCACGTATTCTGCCCTTTGCGGGATCGCAGGGAAAGTTGTACATCATCGAGTTGGACTCTGTCTGCGCTTGCGCCGCCGACACTGGCGGGCCGGTTCCCCGTCCAATAGGCGGAACACAGATGGCGAACGTCGCACTTTGGGCACCGCTCGGCGTCAAGATTTGCCTGAGATTCAGGACCCGACACCGCTTGCCGGACGGCATTCGTTCTCGCTTGAAGCTCTTGAGTCAACTTGCCGACGTCCTTCTTGTTGTAAGGGACAAGCCGATCACCATTCGGGTAACAAATGACCAATTTGTCGACGGCAGTTTTCGACGGATTGAGCTCCTCATCGTGGCACCAAAGGAGCGCATATATTTGCAGCTGCAACACATGATCGTCCGACGGTTCTCCGGACTTGAAATCCTCAATTGTGCACAAGTCATCACGAAGCTCGATCAAATCCGCAAATCCTTGCCATTTGATCCCAGGATGCCGCAATTCAACTTCAAAGTGGGGAATCCGGTCGAAGGTGAACGCGATTCCGCTCTGAAGCCGAACACGATTCCGTTGTGATTCCGAACAGCATTCCGGTCTGAAGGTGAACGCCGATTCCGGTGGGAAGGCGAACAGTTTTTGTCGCCTGGCGGAATGGCGTTCGGCTTGGAGCGGAATGTTTTCCACAGACGAACAGCAGGAGGTGAAGCGACGCTGGACAATCACCCGGCATTGAAACTCCATCAATGAAGGAGGACAGGGTGCCGGCCAGGAGAAAGTCCATGCGGAAAGTCAAAGAGGTTTTGCGGTTGAGGTTCGAGTTGGGGTTGGGGCAACGCCAGATCGCACGCAGTTGCGGAATGGGGCTGGGCACGGTCCACGAGTATCTGGAACGGGCGGTGGCAGCCGGAATCGGTTGGCCGTTGCCGGAAGGCTGGGGCGAAGAAGAACTGGAAGCCAAGCTGTTTGGCAACCAGCCCGTGCAGGCCGGAGCGGTGCAACAGCGGTCGCAACCGGATTGGAAAACCATTCATGAGCAACTGCAACAGCACCGCCATCTGACTTTGCAGTTGGTCTGGGAAGAATACCGGCAGGCGAATCCTGAAGGGTATCGCTACAGTTGGTTTTGTGAGCGCTATCAGCACTGGCGGCGGCACCTGGATGTGGTGCTGCGTCAGGAACACAAGGCCGGGGAAAAGATGTTCGTGGACTGGGCGGGGGCAACGATCCCCGTGTATGACGCCACGACGGGGCGAGCCTGGCCAGCATCGCTGTTTGTTTCTGTGCTGGGTGCCAGTTCCTATACCTACGCAGAAGCGACTCGGGATCAGCAGTTGGAAGCCTGGATTCAGGCGCACATCCACGCCCTGGAGTTTTTCGACGGGGTGCCGATTCTGGTAGTACCCGATAACACCAAGACGGCCGTCACCCGAGCCTGCCGTTACGATCCGGACCTGAATCCCACCTATCAAGAGTTCGCGGTGCATTACGGGATGGGAGTCGTGCCCGCACGTCCGTACAAACCACGGGACAAGGCCAAGGCCGAGAGCGGAGTGCAAGTATGCGAACGCTGGATCGTGGCAGCGCTGCGAAACCGGAAGTTCTTTAGTCTGCCGGAACTCAACCAGGCGATCCGCGAGTTGCTGGTGCGACTGAACGAGCGTCCTTTCCGCAAGCGGGACGGATCGCGGTCGAGTCTGTTTCACAGCCTGGAGAAACTGGCTCTGACAGCGTTACCGGCCGAGCGCTTCGATATGAGCCAGTGGTCGCGGGCCACCGTCAACATCGATTACCACATCGCCTTCGATGGGAACTTTTACAGTGTGCCGTACACTCTGGGGCAGCAGGTCGTGGAAGTCCGCTCCACGCCGACTACGGTGGAGATCTTTCATAAAGGCAACCGGATCGCCTCCCACCTTCGCGGCCGCCGGCGCGGGCAAGCCATCACCCAGAACGAGCACCGCCCCAAGAGTCATCAAGCCCATCTGGAATGGCCGCCATCGCGGATGGTGAACTGGGCACACAGCATTGGTCCCAACACGGCCCAGTTGTTTGAGCGAATCCTGAACGAGAAACCGCACCCGGAGATGGGCTACCGCTCCTGTCTGGGCATCATTCGCCTGGCGCAGCAGTATTCGGCACCACGCCTGGAGGCCGCGGCGGAACGGGCACTACTCGCCCAGGCTTGTCGCTATCAGAGCGTGAAGTCGATCTTGAAGAACTCGCTCGACGTGGTTCCCTTATCTCCACCACGACCCGGCTCTCCACTTCTGACCCATGACAATGTCCGAGGCGCCGAGTACTTCGACCAAGGAGGACAGCCATCATGCTGAACCAACCAATGATGGAAAAACTGCTGGCCATGCGGCTGCAGGGCATGGTCGAGGGTCTGAAGGCGCAGGAGCAAGATCGAGCGATCAACGAGCTGAGTTTCCTCGAACGACTCGCGCTGTTGATCGATCAACAGTGGAGTTGGCGCGAGAACCAGGCACTGGCTCGCAGGTTGAAGGCGGCCAAGCTGAGAGGACCGGCCTGCGTGGAGGACATCGACTATCGTGCGGCGCGTGGACTGGACAAGACCGTAGTGCGTGCTCTGGCAAGAGACTCGGCCTGGGTCCGCAATCACGAAAACATTTTCGTGTTGGGTCCGACCGGCGTGGGCAAGAGCTTCATCGCATCGGCCCTGGCACAGAAAGCCTGTCGCGACGGCTACTCGGCTTTCTATTTGCGGACCGCCGCCTTACTGCGCGAACTGGCCCTGGCACGGGCCGATGGGAGCTTGCGCCACTTCCTGGCTCGACTGGGCCGTATCGATGTTCTGGTCATTGATGACTGGGCGATGGCGCCGCTGAATGAAAATGAGCGCCGCGAAGTCTGGGAGATCTGCGAAGATCGCTACCAGACTCGTTCCACCATCCTCACTTCCCAGTTGCCAATCTCGGGCTGGCACGAGCAGATCGGCGATCCCACCATCGCTGACGGCATCCTCGACCGTCTGGTGCACAACGCTCATCGCATCGAGATGCGCGGAGAGTCCATGCGCAAGAAACGCAATCCGCCACAGGACGAGAAGAAGGAATGAACCAAAGTCAACATCTTTAGAGTGCGAGTTGGCGATTTCACAACAGGTATCTCTGCCGATCTCGCAGCAGGATGACTTCCGAATTGCCGACGATCGTGCGACCTGTAAAGACCACCCGGAGGCTCAGCCCCAATCGGGGATCGCGTCGAGCAGTGACCCATGAGCGCTAAGCTGCAACCTTCACGCATCCGGCATCAACGTTCTGGCGCCACTTTTCCGCGCCGCGGCAGGAGGACCAAGTCGGCCGCTTCCTCAGCCTCTTTGAGGAGCGTCTTGCGCGGCGTACCTATCTGCGCACGCATGGTCAGGGCACGAGCAAAATCCGTGACTTGGATCGCGCGCACGGCTACCGGAAAGTCAGGCGGGATGTCTCCCGCGCTGATCCCGTCCCGGAAACGGCGCTCCACCAGCGCCGCGCCGCCCGCGACCGCGCTCTGCAGGAACCGCTGGACCTCAGCGTCGTTCACAATCGGCGCGACGCACATCATAAGGCAGCCCCGGGCGGACCCTTTCTCGGTCGCACTTTCGACGGCGTACCTCAGAAAGTCCGCGATCGAGTCGCGAAGACTCTGTGGCGAGAGGAGTGCCTTCGCGGCTGATGCGCCCTTCCGTTCTGCGTACGCCCTAAGGACGCGCAAGAATATCGCCCGCTTGTCCCCAAAGACGGCATACAGGCTCGGCCGTCCCACGCCCATCCCGGCGACGAGATCGTCAATCGTCACTCCGTCGTAGCCTTTCGACCAGAACACCTGAGTCGCCTTTTTCAGCGCCCCCGTCTCGTCGAAGCTGCGAGGTCGACCCCGCGGTCTAGCGGTATTTTGAATCATTTGGTTCAAAACTCCTTGACAATGGCCATCATGCCATTTTATAACTGAGTAGTTCGAAATTAGCAAGATGGCTCTGGCCTCACGGCTCGGCCTTCACACTTCACCACGGAGATGCCCATGGAACATTCGATCGCGCTGGTCACCGGCGCCACCTCCGGGCTCGGCCATGCGGCAGCCCGCCTGCTCGCCGGAGAGGGCTGGCACGAGATCATCGTCACCGGTCGCAGCCTGGTCGGGGCCCAGCAAGCGGCCGCTCAACTCGCGGCCGAGAACAAAACAGTGATCTTCACGCCGCTGGCGCTGGATCTGGACACGCCGTCCAGCGTTCAATCCGCCCTCGCCGAGCTGGTTAAGCTAGGTAAGCCGATTGATTTTCTGCTGCTCAATGCAGGGTTGGTCCCATTTAAGAAGCGCGCGCTCACTGCGGCGGGCGTCGAGGCGTCTCAGGCCCCGCTGATCGGCCATCATCAACTGACTGTCGGCTTGCTCCGCGCCAAGCTGCTGCGCCCCAACGCGCGGATTGTTATCGCCGGTGCGGAGCCAGCCCGAGGGGGCGTCCCCATGTTCAAGTACACCGACGTGCCAGCCTTCGCGGCCAAATACCACCGGGGTGACCGAACCGCGGCTGTTGAAGCCCTGATTCGCAACGGGCCGAACGTGAAGTACGTGCCCAACAATGCGTATGCCGACGCGAAGCTCATTATCGCTTGGTGGGTCGCGGCGCTGGCGCGCAGGCTACCCTCCGGCATGGCCGTGTACGCTGTCTCGCCCGGTGGGGCGACCGCCACCAAGGTGGTGCGAAGCGCTGGCCCG
>Ga0182013_10009704_pt1 | contig 10102 bp, 10 predicted proteins | sample 612S2MmetaG_FD_120487 | JGI IMG/M metagenome (GOLD analysis project Ga0182013, IMG submission 120487) | Permafrost microbial communities from Stordalen Mire, Sweden - 612S2M metaG | ecosystem: Environmental > Terrestrial > Soil > Wetlands > Permafrost | place: Sweden: Stordalen | collected...
CCTGATGGAGATGCAATCAAATAAAGTTGACACTAAGTCACTCAATGATGCATCTTAAGTAGTGTCGGAAATCTATTGAACAGGCAGGAATCGAAACCATGGCAAAAATTATCGGGATTGACCTCGGCACCACGAATTCGTGCGTTGCCGTTATGGAGGGCGGGGAGCCCAAAGTCATCGCCAATGAGGAGGGTGCACGGACGACCCCCTCGATTGTCGCGTTTTCAAAGAGCGGCGAGCGCCTGGTAGGCCAGGTGGCAAAGCGCCAGGCGATCACAAACCCGGAGAACACGATTTTCTCCATCAAGCGGTTTATGGGTCGGCGCTACAACGAAGTGGACAGTGAAATGAAGATGGTGCCCTACAAAGTGGTGCAGCAGGGCGACCACATTGCCGTAGTTGCGCAGGGCAAGGAGTACACGCCGCCCGAGATTTCGGCCATGATTCTTCAGAAGCTGAAGAAGAGCGCCGAAGCCTACCTGGGCGAGACGGTGACTGAGGCCGTGATCACGGTGCCGGCCTACTTCAATGACGCCCAGCGCCAGGCTACCAAGGACGCGGGCAAGATTGCCGGCCTGGACGTGAAGCGCATTGTGAATGAGCCCACGGCGGCCGCGCTGGCTTACGGGTTAGACAAAAAGAAGGACGAGACCATCGCCGTGTATGACTTTGGCGGCGGCACGTTTGACATCTCCATCCTGGAAGTGGGCGAGGGCGTAATCGAAGTTAAGTCGACCAACGGCGACACGCACCTTGGCGGCGACAACCTCGACCAGCGCATCGTCGAGTGGCTGATTGCCGAGTTCAAGACCGAGCAGGGTCTGGACCTGGGATCGAAGGGCAACGAAATGGCGCTGCAGCGTCTGAAGGACGCCGCGGAGAAGGCCAAGATCGAGCTTTCGACGACCGTCGAGACCGAGATCAACCTGCCGTTTGTTACCGCGGATGCAACCGGGCCCAAGCACTTGGTGCGGAAGCTGACCCGCGCCAAGCTGGAGCAGTTGGTTGAAGACCTGCTGGATCGCTCACTTGAGCCTTGCAAGAAGGCGCTGGCGGACGCCGGCATCGGCGTGGACAAGATCGACGAAGTCGTCCTGGTGGGCGGCCAGACCCGCATGCCCAAGATCCAGGAACTGGTGAAGAAGATGTTCGGCCGGGAGCCGCATCGCGGTGTCAACCCCGACGAAGTGGTTGCGATTGGCGCGGCAGTACAGGCGGGCGTGTTGGCCGGCGAAGTGAAAGATCTTCTGCTGCTCGACGTGACTCCGCTGACCTTGTCGATTGAAACGCTGGGAGGCGTGGCGACACCCATGATTCCGCGCAACACAACCATTCCGACCAAGAAGACGGAGACGTTCTCGACAGCGGCAGACAGCCAGACCGAAGTCGAGGTCCATGTGCTGCAGGGCGAGCGGCCTTTGGCGGCGCAGAACCGCACGCTGGGCAAGTTCAAGCTGGCGGGCATTCCTCCGGCGCCGCGTGGGATTCCGCAGATCGAGGTTACGTTCGACATCGACGCCAACGGAATTCTCAACGTGAACGCGAAGGACAACGCCACCGGCAAGGACACGCGCATCACCATCACTTCCAGCTCTGGCCTGAGCAAGGAAGAGGTCGACCGCATGGCCAAGGACGCCGATGCGCACGCGACAGAGGATAAGGAGAAGCGTGAGGAGATTGAGGCGCGCAACTCGCTGGATGGCATGGTCTACAACATCGAGAAGATGCTGAAGGACGCAGGCGACAAGATTCAGGGCCCGGAAAAGGCTGAGGTCGAGTCGGTTCTGGCTGATTCGAAGAAGGTGCTGGAAGGAACGCCGAGTTCGACTGAGCTGAAGGCCACGCACGAGAAGCTGACGCAGGCGAGCCACAAGCTTGCAGAGGTAATGTACAAGGCCAACGCGTCGCAGGCTGGCCCGGATGCAACTCCGCCCATCACTGAAACCGGCGCGGCTCAGAAGAAGGACGAAGGCGTCATCGACGCCGAGTACGTCGACGTGGACGAAAAGAAGTAGCACCTGCTGTGCGACAGAAACTTCGGGGTGGGCGACAATATGTTGTCCACCCCGAGTTGTTAGCCGGGCTATCGATTTATCGAATTGAAGAGAGTAGTGCAATGGACTACAATGATTCTTGCAGCAATTACGCCCCATAACGGTAGTTGAAACGCACGGGTTCCTGGCCGCGACGAAGAAGTTGATGGGCGACTTGGAGCGCGCCGAACTGGTTGAGTACCTGGCTTATCACCCCGCAGCCGGCGATGTAATACCTAATTCGGGGGGCGTGAGGAAGGTTCGCTGGGGGCTGGAAGGGCGAGGCAAACGAGGGGGAGCGCGAGTAGTCTACTTTTTTCATGATCTCGAGATGCCGCTCTACCTGTTCACCGCGTATGCGAAAAATGAGCGCGAGGACTTGGACCAATCCGAGTTGAAGACTTTCAAGAAACTTTCGGAAATATTGATGGAGATACACCGGAGGCGGAGGGCGGCGAGATGAGCAAGATTGGTGAAAGCATCATTAGAGGATTTGAGGAAGCCATTGCCTTCGCGGAAGGAACGGCGGATATGAGTCTCTACAAAGTCCATATTCCGGCAGAGATCGACGTGAAGGCCATCCGCGGCCGTCTCGGCCTGACGCAGCAGCAGTTCGCAATCCGCTTCGGATTCAGCGTCAATACCTTGCGCCATTGGGAACAAGGCAGACGGATTCCAGAGGGACCTACGCGCGCTTATCTGCTGGTGATTGACCGGGAGCCGCAGGCGGTTGAGAAGGCGCTTCGCATCGCTTGATGAACGATGAGATTCGCCTGATTGAGTCTTTACCGAGAAAAGCGAGCTAACTCCGGACAAAGGCATGCACGCAAGGTAATACACAGCATTGAAGCTTGAAGTGAGATAAGAAAACCCACATGGCGACCACACAGAATAAAGACTATTACGCAACGCTCGGCGTCAAGAAGACGGCCACGTCGGACGAAATTCGAAAAGCATTCCGCAAGCTGGCGCGGAAGTACCATCCAGACGTCAATCCCGGCGACAAGAAGTCGGAGGAAAAGTTCAAGGAGCTCTCCGAGGCCAACGACGTGCTGAGCGACGAGAAGAAGCGCAAGGTGTATGACCAGGTCGGCTTCTACTCCGACCAGATTGACCCGGCGCAGGCCGAGGCCTATGCGCGGCAGCAGGCCGCCGGCGGACGGCCTCCGGTGGATTTCGATGGTTTCGATTTTTCGGGGTTTCAGGGGGGGCCGGGATTCAATCCGGGGCAGCCGGCTGGAGCGGGCTCGCAGTCCTGGGGAAGCTTCAAAGACATTTTCTCGGGCATCTTTACCGGGGCGCAACAGCCGCAGCGGCCGCGCGGCCCGCAGCCGGGAACCGATCTTGAATACCAGGCAACCGTCGACTTCTGGACCGGAATTCGCGGTGGTCAGGCGCGTATCCAGGTCAATCGCCAGGAGACCTGCCCCACCTGCCATGGCCAGGCGCATACCGGCGGTCCCACGCAGTGCCCGGAGTGCAACGGCACCGGCCAGGTAACGCAGATGGGCGGCCGGATGAAGTTCAACATTCCATGCCCGCGCTGCAACGGCACAGGGCGCATCTCGAACGATTGCCCCACCTGCCTGGGCGAGGGCGTGGTCAGCCGAACGGAAACGGTCGAGTTTCGCATGAAGCCGGGGACGCGGGACGGGCAGCGAATTCGATTGCAAGGCAAGGGCAACGCAGGGCTCAACGGTGGTCCTGCCGGCGATCTTTTCGTGATTGTTCGTACCGGGACGCACCTCGTTTTCACGCGCGCGGGCGACGACATTCATCTCACTGTGCCCATCACCATTGCGGAGGCCACGCTGGGATCCAAGGTGGACGTTCCGACCATCGACGGGCGTGCGCAGTTGAAGATTCCTCCCGGCACCCAGAGCGGGCAGAAACTGCGCATGCGGGAGCGGGGCGTGGAGAGCGCGCAACGGCCCGACCAGCGCGGCGACCAGATTGTTACGGTCGACGTTGTTGTGCCCACCTTGCAGGATGAGCGGAGCAAGGAAATCATGCGCGAGTTCGCCAAGCTGAATAGCCAGGACCCGCGCGTGGCGCTGTTTGACAAGATGTAAGATTCCGTCAGGGACGAGAACGTGGAATCGGAACGATTTGAGTGGGACGATTGGAAAGCAGTCCGGAACCTGACCAAACACGGCGTAAGTTTTCCTGAGGCGGCTACCGTTTTTGAAGACAAGCTTAGCATTGTCAACGACGATCTTGAGCATTCATGGGATGAGCCGAGGCTGATTTTGATTGGCTCTTCCGCCATGGGACGGGTATTGTTGGTTGTGTACACTGAACGCGTCCGGCAGAATGGCCGCGACCGCTATCGCATCATCGGCGCACGGAAAGCCACGCCGGCAGAGAGGAGCAGCTATGAGTCGCACAGAAAAGCCAATTCTTGATCCGGCTGAAGACGACGAGATGCTGCCGGAGCACGATCTCTCCAAGGCAGTTCGCGGGTATACAGCTTACCGCCTCGGCGAGGACCCCGGGGATGAGATGGCGGTAGAGCGCTTTTGGCGCGACATGGGATTTGAGGTTGAGCGCGTGACCGAACCTGCGCTGAAATTCTCAAAGGCGCCGGATTTCCTGCTCAGGCGGCAGGGAACTACCCTAGCTGTGTGCGAAGTCAAGTCGATGGACGAATTCGACTACACGATCAGAGAGAACCATGCGGATGGGACTGCGACCGAGACGCGGCACAACTGGCGGGAATCGAATCTGGATCGGGCGCTTCACCGGGCTGATCTCGCCAGCGATCAACTGTCCTATTGGAACGGGGATCGGGAATTGGCGAATATTCTTGTGTTCGTCAATCACGATCCTTGCGTGCGAAGGGAGGATGTTCAGGGTGCGCTGCTTGAATTGATGGGCATTGACGCCACGTTTTGGTTCGAAGTTGATGAGAATGGCGCTTTGAACCCGAAGCCGGTGGTGATTGCGTCCAATGAGGGCCAGAAGAAGCTCAGGGACCAGTTGGGCCTGGTTATTGATGGAAGGCTCGTATTGGCTTCGGCGGCGTGATGTTCGATGTGGAGAGGATATTGGGAATGGATTCACGTACAATCCATCGAAATCTGTCGAAATTTACCCTGGCGTTCGTTTCCGCTCTTATCTTTACTTTGCTTTCCCCGTTTGCTCTAGGCCAGTCTTCTCCCAACAAACCGCTGCCGATCATCAAGGTCGAGAACGAAGGTGAGAATCTAACCCGCGTTTCGGGCGTTTCTGACACTACTGACGGGGAATTGTCCTTATTGCGCAGTGCGCTCAAGCAACAGCTTGGTACCCTGACATATCAGTTGTCTACGATGTTCCTACAGTCGCAATTACGAGGCGTTCCGAAATAGCTTATGGCGGCAAGACGCAAATCGAAGGGCGCGTACATGATCTCGGCGGTCGCCGAGATGTACGAGATTCATCCGCAGACGCTGCGCCTCTATGAGCGCGAGGGCCTGCTGAAGCCTTCGCGCACCGAGGGCAACACCCGGCTCTATACCGACGAAGACCTGGAGCGGCTGGAGTTCATCCTGAACCTGGCGCGCGACCTCGGCGTGAACATCGCCGGCATCGCGATTGTGCTGCAAATGCGCGAGCGCATGGAAGAGATGAACCGCCAGATGCAGAGCTTTGTGGAGTACGTGCGCACCGAGATGTTGACACGCTACCAGCAGAATGCTCCCGGCGCCTCCGGCGCCATTGTTCCCATCCGCCGGTCGTCGGTGGTTGTGAAGTCGACAACGCCGCGCAAACCGTAGTCCATCCGTTCCGCACCGCTCCGATGAGCCGCGGATTCTTCACCCATCCCCTGTCCCGGTTATCCTTGTAACTGCATGTTCCACGTATTCCTCTTTATTGCAGTCGCCGGGCTGGTAACGTCTACCGGCTTTGCCTGCATTGTTCTGGCGGCTGTGCCGGGTTACCTGCGCGAGCGTCGCGTCGCATTGGCCCAGTTGCAGGCGCGGCCTGGCTTTGCCCCGCCGGTGACGCTTCTGAAGCCGGTGCATGGCGCCGAGCCGGGGCTTGAAGCGCATCTGGCCACCTTTTTTGAGCAGGATTATCCCGAGTACGAAATTCTCTTCTGCGCGCGCTCGGCTCAGGATGCGGGCCTGGAGACGGCGCGCCGCGTAGCCGCCCGCTATCCGAACATCCCTGCGAAGTTTTTCTCTACCGGTGGCCAGCCGGACTACATCAATGCCAAGGTCGCCTCACTGGAACGAATGGAGGCTGAGGCTGCGCATTCCATCTTCGTCATCAGCGACAGCGATGTGCGCGTACGGCCCGACTATCTGCGGGCTGTGGTTCTGCCCTTTGCCGATGAACGCGTAGGCGCCATGTGCTGCCCATACAGGGGCGTGGCGGCAGAAGGCGGCCTGTGGGCGCGTCTTGAGGCCGTCGGCATGTCTGTCGAAATGACCTCTGGGGTGCTTGCGGCGCGCGCTATGGAGGGCATGAAGTTTGTTCTTGGGCCGACCATGGCCTTCCGGCGCGATGTGATCAAGCAGATGGGAGGCTTCAAGGTCACGGCCGAGTATTGCGCGGACGACTTTATTCTCGGCAATGAAACCTGGAAGCTGGGCAAGACTGTGGTGTTGAGCCATCACGCCGTGGATCATATCGTGATCAATTCCAACATGATTCCATCGCTCAAACACCAGGCGCGCTGGATGCGATCGACGCGCTTTTCGCGTCCGGCAGGGCACTTTGGCACCGCGCTCACCTTCGGCGTTCCCTTTGGTCTGCTGGCGTGGGTCGCTGCTGCGGCGCTCGGGCATCCCTGGTGGGGGCTGGCGCTCTTTGGCTGGAGCGTGGCCTCGCGGTTGGCGCTGGCCATTGCAGTGGGCAGGCTCGTCGTGCAGGATGAAAGCTGGTTCGGGCTGCTCGTGCTTTATCCCGTGCGCGACCTGATGGGCTTCGGCTTCTGGGCCGCCAGCTATTGGTCCGGCAAAGTGCTTTGGCGGGGCAGAGTATTCCAACTGCTGCCCGGCGGCAAAATGAGGGCAGCAAAATAACCACTTGCGGTAAGGGCATTCGAGCCTGCTTCAGAGCTTCAAAGCCCCATGGAAAGTGAGAATGCGAAGATTCTTGTTCCTGCTCCTCCTGTTTGCCGCCAGCGCCATTTCAGCCTTGTCGCAGACTCCCAGCCAGACAACTGGCGACAACACTTCAAACCCAGCTGTTCCTGAATCCCCTTATGTCCTCCACGTCACCACGCGCGAAGTGCTGGTGGACGTCATCGCGGTCAACTCACGCAATCAGCCCATCGCCGACCTGAAGCCCTCGGACTTGCAGATCATGGAGGAAGGCGGCCGCTTCTCCTCCGGGGCAAGCATCTCCAGCCTTCGCCTCATCGATCCCACGACGGACACCCAAGGGCCGCTTCCAGGCAGCGGCTTTCGCATCGCCGCCAACGAGAGCTGCCTGCAGCGCCACACAATCCACTACGAGGTTGCATACCAGCCCGGCCCGCAGGGCTTGACCAGCGGCTCGCACCAGGTGCTCATTCGCAGCGCGCGCCGTGGCCTGCGCCTGTTCTATCGCCACGGCTACTACATCGGTGCAACCTCCCCTCCCGACAGCGCCCCTCAAAAATCCCCATCCGACATTGCCCGCGAGCTGCAAGTCGACGCCTGCAGTCATCCCGTTGTCCCGCTTTCTCTCTCTCTCCGCGCCTACCGCATTGCCAACGGTTCTCAGGACCAGATTCGCTACAGCGTCAGCATCGAATCCGGTTCTCTCGACTTCGTCTCCTTCCCTGAAAACCGCCGTCAGCTCCAGCTCGATTACGGCGCCTGCAACTTCAACGCCGCCGGTCAGCCCATCGGCTACATGAAGATGTCAACCGACCAGGTCCTCACCGCCGTCGAGTTCGCGCACGCCCAGGCACACGGTTTCGATCGCCTTTTCGACTTCACTCCTCCCAAAGATCTGGCCATGACCCGCTTTGTTGTGCGCGATCGCGTAACCGGCAATCTCGGCCTGGTCGATGTGACATTTCCACTTCAGGATTCACCGCGCGCCGACCCCGCGGTCATGGCAGAGCTTCAACACGAAATGCTGTTGAACGGGATAGCGGCAATGAAACAGGCGGAAACCGAGGCCATGGCCGGAGCTGCCGGTGTCAAGGCTCCCCCGTTCCCCTCTTATGGCGGTGCTCCACCGCAGGGCCCCATCGGCTCTTTCGGCTCCGTCGTCCCCCACCCCGACGCATTCTGCGGCGACGTGTACGAACTGCAGGCTGGTATCCCTCAGTTGCCCGATTTCCGCGCGCTCGATCCCATCGGTTCCATCTACACCAACTCGCTCGCCGTGCCTAACCAGATCTTCGAAGGCACCAACGGCATCCCCGGCGTCACCGACCGCACCATCTGGTTTGGCGTCGATTACCACGCAAGCTTCTGGGTTAGCAAAGCCGGAACGTACAACTTCGAAATGACGTCGGACGACGGAGCCATCCTGCAGATCGACGACAAGGTAGTCATCGACCTCGATACCCTCCACTCCGCACTTACCAAGCCAGGACGCATCAAGCTCGATGCGGGTCGCCACTCCATGCACATTCCCTATTACGAAGGCACCCCATATGCTGTTGCGCTCAGTCTCTGGGTTCGCGGTCCCGGCGAGCAGGATTGGAAACTTTTCGACCTCCGCGACTTCGCCGATCCTGGGGAGCAGAAAGACCACGCCCAACCTTGAGCCGGGCCCGCGGCTGCGCGCCGGCGCAACGATCGTTTCAGGTGGCGTCCGCGAAATGACTTAATGTTCATCCTCGAATATTGCTATATTCGTAACGCGGATTCAGCCCATAATCGTCATTGCAAGAGAGGAGCGTCCCTCAAATGTTTGAACGGTACACCGAGAAAGCGCGCCGCGTGATCTTCTTCGCGCGATATGAGGCCAGCCAGTTCGGCCAGCCCTATATCGAGACCGAGCATTTGCTGATGGGCTTGCTGCGTGAAGACAAGGCATTGACCAACCGCTTCTTCCGTTCCCATGGGTCCGTGGAGTCGATTCGCAAGCAGATTGAGGCGAACACGGCCATCCGCGAGAAAACCTCCACCAGCGTCGACCTGCCGCTTTCAAACGAATGCAAGCGCGTGCTGGCCTATGCGGCGGAGGAGGCGGAGCGGCTGGGGCCCAGGCATATTGGCACCGAGCATCTGCTGCTGGGCCTGCTGCGCGAGGAGAATTCTTTTGCCTCGAACATGCTGAAGGAACGAGGACTGGAGCTCGCCAAGGTTCGAGAAGAACTGGCCGCCGTGCCGAACAAGGCTGCCGAGGGAAGCTCCGCGGAGACCGCGCCACCCAATGGCTTGACCCGCGATCTCACGCAAGCGGCATTGGACGGCGACCTTGACCCCTTGGTCGGTCGGCAACAGGAGCTCGAGGGAGTCATTGAGATTCTTGGAAGACGCAACAAGAAGAACCTGGTTCTGGTGGGCGAACGGGGCGTGGGTAAGACCGCAATCGTCGAAGGTCTGGCTCAGCGCATCGCCGATGGGAATGTTCCATCGTTTCTTGCGGAGGCGCGGATTGTGGCTTTCGAAATTCAACAGATTCCGGGCGCGGCGAACGATGTGTCGAAGCTCGGAGTGCAGATGATTCAAATGGTCAAGGTGCTGGCGGATGCTTCGAATGCGATTTTGTTCATCGACGATCTGCAGGCCCTTGTGTCACCGGCCTTCGATGCCGGATCGCAAAAGGGAGTGGGCATCTTCAAGTCGCTGATGCTGGGAGGCGCCAGGACGTTCATCGGCGCCGCTACACCCAGCGAATATCGGGAGCTGATTCAAGTGGCTCCGTGGGTAGGAGATTGTTTCAGGGCCGTTCATGTGGGGCCTTTGGATGAGGAAACTACTCTTCAAGTGCTTTCGGCTCGCAAGAAACAATATGAACAGTTTCACGGTGTTACCTATTCCGATGAGGCGCTTGATTGCGCAGCACGCTGCTCCAACCGCTTCCTTCCGGAGAACCCGCTTCCCGGCAAGGCGCTTGAACTGCTGGACGCAGCCGGGGCGCGCGTAAGGCTGCGCCAAACTCCGCTGCCCGAAGAAGTCATCGAGTGCCAG
>Ga0182013_10009705_pt1 | contig 10101 bp, 9 predicted proteins | sample 612S2MmetaG_FD_120487 | JGI IMG/M metagenome (GOLD analysis project Ga0182013, IMG submission 120487) | Permafrost microbial communities from Stordalen Mire, Sweden - 612S2M metaG | ecosystem: Environmental > Terrestrial > Soil > Wetlands > Permafrost | place: Sweden: Stordalen | collected...
GGGTGCGGGATTGGTGGCTGGCAGGGGGGTGCGTGGCCGACGCGGGTGCGTGCCGGGCGGCGTTGGCGCGGCTTGCGGCTGGTGAGGCGGCATAGGAGTGAGGCGGGTAGTCCCGAGAGTTCGGGCTGACGTTGAGCGCGGCGCGTGGATTGGTGGCGCGGCCACGGCTTCTGCACACGGCTTCTGCACTGGTCATCGAGGCTGGTACTCCCGCCAGGGCCTCGCCCATCTGCGCACCCGTCTGCATGGTTGCGCGGCATCCCCTGGCGCTGCATACAGCCAACCGAACTCCGACCACGGAGGGGGGAGATGCGGATGTCGTCGTTAGCCCGGCCCTGGCTGCTTGCCGCGGCGCTGTCGATTGCTGCGGTGCCGGCCCTGGCGCAGATCCATCCACCCAGCGACAGCAACATCACCTACGGGGGGATGCTGGGGAAGAAGGCGCCGGCGCCATCACTGCCGGACGTGCCGGCGCCGCCCAGCGCGTGGCCGCGGCTGGATCCCGGCTCGGTGCTGTGCAACAGCGAAGACGACCTGGCGCGGCGGGCGGCCATCATGCGGGGCGAGCAAGCGGCGCCGGCGGATTGCCGCCCGATCAACCAGCCGACGGCAATCCAGATCGTGCATCGCTTCGGCCCGGGCCGTACCGAAGTGCAGATCACCGGCCACAGCGAGACGGGCTGGACCGACGCCTGGCTGCCACCGACTCCGCCCCCGGGAACCACGCCGGTCAACGCCGGGGCGCTCGCAGGCAGCAACCCGGCGCGCAGCCGATAGCAGCGTAGGATGGCACCGACCCACATCGTGGTGGGCGCTGGCCAGGCGGGGGCCTGGGCAGCGGTGTCGATGCGCCAGGCGGGTTTCGACGGGCGCATCCTGCTGCTGGGTGAGGAGGCGTGGCGGCCGTATGAGCGGCCTCCGCTGTCCAAGGCGGTTCTGACCCAGGATCCCGAACCGCCGGTGCTCTACTTCCACCCGGAGCAACGCTATGCCGAGCTCGGCGTCGAGCTGCTGCTGGGAACGGCGGTGGTCGGCGTGGAGCCGGAGGCGCATCGGGTGGTGCTGGCCGATGGGCAGTCGCTGACGTACGACAAGCTGCTGCTGACGGTCGGCGGGGCGGCGCGGCGGCTGCCAATTCATGGCGGCGACCTGGCGCTGTATCTGCGGACGCTGGAGGACGCGCGGACGATCCGGGCGAGGCTGGCGGGCGCGCCGAGGGTGCTGTGCATCGGGGCGGGGGTGATCGGGCTGGAGATCGCCTCGTCGGCGCGGGCGCTTGGGTGCGAGGTCACGGTGCTGGAAGCACTGCCCCGCGCCATGGGCCGTGCGGTGTCGCCCGAGGGCGCGGCGTTCATCGAGGCACTGCACCGCGACGCCGGCGTCACGCTGCACTTCGGGGTCATTGTCGATCGGCTGGCGCAGGCGGATGGCGGCGTTGCGGTGACGTGCCGCGACGGGAGGCGGTTCGAGGCGGACGTGGTGGTGGCCGGGGTCGGCATGCAGCGCAACCTGGCCTTGGCCGAGGCGGCGGGGCTGGCGCTGGAAGGCGCCATCGTGGTGGACGCGTTCGGCCGCACCAGCGCTCCTGATGTGTATGCCGCGGGGGACGTGACGGCGTTCCCGCATCCTCTGTTCGGCAAGCGGCTGCGGCTGGAGTCGTGGCGGCACGCGCAGAATCACGGCATCGCGGTGGGCAAGGCGATGTGCGGCGACACCTCGCCGTATGACGACGTGCCGTGGTTCTGGACCGACCAGCACGGGGTGAACCTGCAAGTGGCGGGGCTGCCGGCGGATGCGGCGCGGACGGTGGTGCGGCAGGGCGGCGCGGCGGGCTCGTTCGTCGCGGTGCATCTGGCGGAGGACGGCAGCGTGGTCGGCGTGACGGCAGCCAACAACCCACGGGAGATCCGTGCCGGGCAGGCGCTGATCAAGTCGCACAAGGTGGTCGATGCGGCGAAGCTGCCGGACGCGAGCGTGTCGCTGCAACGGCTGATGTAGCGGATGACGCGAGGCGTGGCATGGTAGTCCACGCCGCAGTACGTTGGGCCGGGGTATGCTGGCGGGTATGAAATGCCGCCTCCGGAAGGAGCAGGGCTTATGGCTTTTACTATCCGGCCGCTGACGACTGGGTTTGCCGGGGAAGTTTCCGGCATCGACCTTACCCAAAAGCTGGCGCCGGACCAGGTGGCCGCCATCGAGGCGGGCATGGACCGCTACGCGGTGCTGGTGTTCCACGACCAGCATTTCGACGACGAGACGCAGCTTGCCTTCAGCCGCAACTTCGGGGCGCTGGAAATCTCGTCCGGCGGGGAGATGAGCAAGCCCGAGGACCGGCGGTTGAAGATCGAGATGGCGGACATCTCGAACCTCGACGCGCAGGGACGGCTGCGCGCGGCCGGCGACCGCAAGCGGCTGATCGCGCTGGGCAACCTGCTCTGGCACTCCGACGCGTCGTTCCGGGCCGTTCCGGCCAAGTATTCATTGCTGTCGGCGCGGGTGGTGCCGGGACGTGGCGGCAACACCGAGTTCGCCGACATGCGCGCCGCTTACGACGCGCTGGACGACGCCACCAAGGCGGAGATCGAGACGCTGGTGACAGAGCACTCCAACGCCTACTCGCGCGAACTGCTGGGCGTGACGGCGGAGGATTACGGCGCCGAGAACCGCGACAAGCTGCGTCCGGTGCGGCAGAGCCTGGTGCGAACGCACCCGGTGACCGGGCGCAAGTCGCTGTACCTGTCGGCGCATATCGGCACCATCGTTGGCTGGCCGGTGCCGGAGGCGCGGGCCTTCATCCGCGATCTGACGGAGCATGCGACGCAGCGACAGTTCGTGTATGCCCATGCGTGGCGGGCGTGGGACCTGGTGATCTGGGACAACCGCACCACGATGCACCGCGCCCGGCGCTACAACGATCGGGGCGAGGTGCGCGACCTCCGCCGCTCCACCATTCGCGGCGATGGTCCAACCGCGGCGCAAGTCGCCGAGGCAGCCTAGAGTTTTCACCGTGAGTGGAATCGACGGAACAACCTGTCATTGCGAGGCGCGCAGCGCCGAAGCAATCTCCTGCCTGACGAACGTAACTCAACTCGTCAGGCAGGAGATTGCTTCGTCGCTGCGCGCCTCGCAATGACAGGGTTGGCTGGGTTTTCCACTCACGGTGGAAACGCTCTAGAATTCATACTCCGGGCCATCGACATAGCGGAATCGCTCCAGCGCATCCGCGCGCAAGGTGAAGCCGAGGCCCGGCCGATCGGGCGCATGCACCATGCCGTCCGGGCGGATATCGAACTCTTCGTTGAACAGCTCCCACATCATCGGCATGTAGCCTTGCGTCACCTCCAGGATGTGGCAGTTGGCGGCCGCCATCGCGACGTGAATGCTCGCGGCGAACAGCACCCCACTGCCCCAGGCATGCGGCGCGAGACGCACGCCGTGCGCCGAGGTCAGTGCCGCGATGCGCCTTATCTCGGTCATGCCGCCGGCGCGGGCGACGTCCGGCTGGGCGATATCGAGGGCACGGCGCTCCAGCAGATCGACGAAGTCGAACCGGGTGAACTCGCGCTCGCCGGAGGCGATGGGGATGATCGTCGAACGGCGCACCTCCGCCTGGCCGGCGTGATCGTCCGGCGACACCGGTTCCTCGAACCAGGCGATGTCGTATTCTTCAAGTTCTCGGGCAAGCTTGATGGCGGTGGAGACCTCGAGCGAGCCGTGCGCGTCGATCATCAGCTCGACATTGGGGCCAAGCCCGCGGCGCGCCGCCTTCACCCGGCGCACGCAGTTGGCGATCGAGAATCCATCGCGTCCGACCACGCGCATCTTGGCGGCGGTAAAACCCTTGGCAGCGTAGCCCGCGAGTTCCGCCTCGGCCGCGTCGCCCGGCGCCCAGCCGCCGCTGGCATAGCCCCGAACCGCGCTGCGTACCGCGCCGAGCGCCTGATAGAGCGGAATGCCGAGCGCCTGGGCCTTGGCGTCCCACACTGCGATATCGACGCCGGAGATCGCTTCCATGATGACACCCCGGCGCCGGCTTTCGTCGGCCTGCGTCACGCCACGCTCAAGCGCCGGCTTGCTGCGTGAGCCGTTATACATCTTCTCATAGATGCGTTCGGAGAACATCGGGTCCTCGCCGACGCATTCCGGCGCGAGCTCGTGTTCGACGATGGCCGCGACGATCGGCGGGGTTCCAAGCGCGGCGCCGATGCCGGTGAAGCCGGTATCGGTCTCGACGCGAATCAGCGTCGCGTCGCTTTTGACTTTTGTTCCGAGGTCGGTGCGGTGACGCTTTTCCGCCGGAACGGGTGCGGACATCGGGATGGCAGACACGCTGACTATTTTCATGGCGGGGAGCTTCCCTGGACGCCGGGTCGTACGACCCGATCATAGTCGATATTCACCATCCAGGGCAGACCGCCCGGCCGTTTCGATGTCGAGCGGATGCTCGTCCGGTGATGCGGCGGCGGAAGCGTGGACGAAGCGCCCCATTGGCTGCATGCCGCCGCCCCTTCCTCGTCATGGCCGGGCTTGACCCCATAGGCGTCAGGATAACCGGTATGCACGCACAATCCTCCCCCTCCCCTTGAGGGAGGGGGTTGGGGGGAGGGGTGCGTACAACCGCTGTCCTCGGTTGTACACCCCTGCCCCCAACCCCCTCCCTCAAGGGGAGGGGGAGGATTGCTCTTTGCCTCACGCGGTGCTGGTGGATTGCCGCACCGCGACGGCCGCTCCCTCGCCGGCCGCCTCCGCCTCCAGCGCCTCGACGCTGCGCCCGCGGGTTTCCGGTGCGAACACCATCACGACCACCAGCATGGTGATCGACGCCAACGCGAGCAGCGTCATCGTCGCGGCGATGCCCCAGCCGGCGACGATGATCGGGAACAGCAGCGTCCACAGCACGCCGCCGATCAGCCGACCGCCGATCGCCTCCACCGTTGCCTGGCCGGTGGCGCGGATAGGCGTCGGGTATTGCTCGGCGTACCACATTTTGTAGGACGGTGCGGAGCCCGCAGCGCAGAACAGGAACAGGCTCGCCCAGCACAGCATGGCAAACGGGTCGCCGGTCTGGCCGAATTCATAGGCACCGATCGCTGCCGGCACGGTGAAGATCGCATAGATCGCCTTGCGCCCGACCACTTCCGCCAGCAACCCGTTCAGGATCTTGCCGGGGATCTGCACCGCGGCGGTGACCAGGGTGAACAGCAGGGCGTTGTTCAGCGCCATATGGCGCTCGACGAACAACGAGGGGATGTAATTCACCCCGACATAAAACATCGAGAACGTGCCGAACGCACCGCAGATCATCGCCACAGTGCGCAATACGAAAGGTGGCCGCCACACCACGGCGAACGCGGCCAGGCTGGCTGCCGGCCGGTTGGTCGCCACCGCGAGCGCGACCTCGGGCGCCACCACCGCCTCCGGTAGCCGCCGCCCCAGCACGCGCTCCACCCGTTGCTCCAAGGTCCGGACCACATGCTCCGCCTCGTCGTGGCGGCCGACGCGGCTGAGCCAGCGGGCGGATTCCGGGAGGTAGTGGATGATCACGCCGACATAGACCACCGGCAGCCCGGCAATCACCAGGAACACGCGCCAGCCGACATCGGGGGAGAAATGCGGCATCACCAGGATGCCGAGCAAAGGCGGCAGCAGGTAGCCGATGCCGAGCGCGCTTTCGAGCAAGCCGGCGAAGGCGGTGCGCGTGGTGGACGAGACGAACTCGGAGACGATCGAGTAGGGCATGATGAAGGCCGGCGCCATGCCGAGGCCGGACAGGCCGCGCAGCACGACCAGGACGGCGTAGTTCGGCGCTGCCGCGGACAGCATGGTGCCGCCGCAGAACCACAGCACGCCGATCACCAGCAACCGCTTGCGGCCGAACCGATCGGCCAGCCTGCCGGCCGGGATCATGCCGATCGCAATGCCCAGCGCGGACGAGGCGGCGAGCATGCCGATCTGCGTCGGCGTCAGGTGCCACATCGCCTTCACACCGGGCAGGATGATCGACAGCGAGCCGATATCCAGCGCCTCCACCACCAGCGCGCCGGCGGCGAGGATGACCAGCAGCCAACTCGCGCGGGTGATCGGCAGTCGTTGCAACCGGGCCGCCAGTTGGGCCGCCCGCATGTCGGTCTGCATGAGCTTGGTCTCTTCCCTTCAAGCGTTGTCGATATCGCCCGCGTTGTACCCGCGGTGCGGTTCGGTCTCAGTCAGTGGTCACTGCACCGCACTGCCCGCCTCCGTGGCGGCGAAGCGTTCGGTCGCTGTGGTGAAGCGCGCCACGGCGCCACGATCCACTTCCGGCATGTAGCCCGCCGGCAGCCGCACCGCACCATCGGCAAATGGCAGCCGTGGCGTGAACAGCGGCGTGGCGAGCTTGAGGTAGCCGTTCATTTCCCCGGCGTTGCGGATGGTGTGGCGCGCGACGCACGCCTCCAGCCAGTCGCCGATGTCGGTGGCGGTGCCATCGCCCAGCACGGGCTCCATGCCGAGGGCGCGGATGCGTTCCAGGCCTTCGATCAGCCGGCTGATCCCGCCAAGTTTTTTCAGCTTGAGCTTGACGAAGCCGACCCCGGGCACCGCGGCGGCGCGGCCGATATCGGCCAGGCCGTAGATCGATTCGTCGAGCATCACCGGCACACGGGACACCGCGGCCACGGCGGCGTTGGAGTCCCAGTCGGCCTTGTCGCAGGGTTGTTCGAACAGCTCGATCCCGGCGGGGTCCAGCGCGGTGGCGAAGGCACAGCCTTGGGCTCGGGTGAAGGCCTGGTTGGCGTCGAGCCGCAGCGTGGCGCGCCCGGCCGACGCTTCCTGGATCGCTGCCAGCCGGCGCAAATCGGCATCGACGTCGAAGCCGACCTTGACCTTCAGGGTGCGGAAACCGTCGGCGAGCAATGCCTCTATCTCCGGGCCAACCTTGGCCGGGTCCATGCTGTGCACCGGGGCAAGCAGGGGCACGACCAAAGGCTGGTCGATGGCGAGGGCGGGATGGCCGGCGAGGGTTTCGGCCGCACTGAGCAGGATGGAGGTGGCGTGCGGATCGCGGTCGGCGGTGCGGGTGAGTACGGCGACCGCTTCCTCCGGCGTGCGGCCGATCAGGCGTGGGGCGACGCGGCGGCAGTAATCCCAGCCGGTCTCGGCGGTTTCATGACCGTAGCCGGCGTGGATCTCCGCCTCGCCCCAGGCGCTGCTTCCGTCGCTGTCGCGCAATTCCGCCACCAGGGGTTCGAAATGGTGGAAAGTGCGCAGCGACACCTTATAGGGCACCGTCAGCGGCACTTTCAGCCGCCGGACGGTGATCTCCGCGATCCGCGACATGGCCACGCCTCAGAAGGGCTTGTCTCCGACGATCTGGGTGCGGTGCATGATGCGCTGGTGATTGTCGTCGAAATCGTCGCGACGGTGCAGCGCGCAACGGTTGTCCCACAGCATCAGGTCGCCCGCCTGCCAGACCTGGGTCCAGCAGAACTCCGGCTTCGCGGCATGCGCCCAGAGGCGGTCGAGCAACGCCTCGCCGTCCTCCAGCGACAGTTCGGGGATGTAGGCGCCGCGGCGGCGGCCGAGGAACAGGCATTTGCGCCCCGTCACCGGATGCGTGCGTACCAGCGGATGGCGGGCACCGACAGTCTGCCGCGGGTCGGTGATGTCGGCGAAGCCGCGGCGCAACTCGCCGACGCTGTTGCGCGAGGCGTCGTGGATGCAGGTGTAGCCGGCGATCTGCCGGCGCGTCGTTGCGTCCAACGCTTCGTAGGCGGCATACATGTTGGAGAACGACGTGTTGCCGCCGGTGGGCGGGACTTCGATCGCATACAGCGCGCTCGCCATCGGCGGGATGTCGTTGTACGACATGTCGGTGTGCCAGTGGGATTCGTAGTTGCCCAGGTTGCCGATCGACTTGCCGTTGATCTTCACGTTGGAAATCACGCTGACATACGCGGCGGCTTCCGGGGCGATCGACAGGCGCGGGTCGTCGATCGACTCCTGCGCGGCGGCGCGGATCGGCACCCGGTCGAGCGTGCCCAGGTGGCGGCTGAAGTTCATCAGATCGAGATCGGTGAGTTGCTGGCGGCGGAAGCGCAGCACCACGTGATCGGCCCACGCCTGCGCTATGGCCGCGAATTCTGCGTCGTCGAGGTTGGCGAGATCGACCCCCTCGACATCGGCGCCGATCAGGTCAGTCAGCGGGCGGACGCGGATCGAGGTTCGCGCGATGGTGGTTGACATGGATTTCCTCTCCCTTCGATGGGCCCCGTGCCGCGCCCTTGGCAGGCGCCGTGTCACGGCGATGAAATCCTTAGCAACCTTGTCGGGAAATGGCGCTTGGAAAATTTGGGGCCTACCCCTAGATTTCCTTAGTCAGCGCGCGTGCCCCGCCGCGCTCCGGAGGGGGCTCTTGCCGCGCCGATGCCCACAAGACTGCCGCCGCTGAATGCCTGTCGCGCCTTTGAGGCGGCTGCCCGCCTGGGCAGTTTCGCCCGCGCTGCGGCGGAGTTGAACGTCACCGCGACCGCGGTCAGCCACCAGGTCAAGCTGCTGGAGGGCTGGACCGGCAAGCGGCTGTTCAACCGCCGCAACAATGCGGTGGTGCCGACCGAGGCGGCGCGGCTGCTGGCGCCTTCGATCACGGACGCTCTGGAGCGGATCGGCACCGGGCTGCGCAACGTGGCCGGCAATCTGGGGCCATCGCTGCTGACCTTCAGCGTGCAGACGGATTTCGCCTTGAAATGGCTGATCCCGCGGCTGCCGCGGTTTGCTGCCGGACATCCAGGGGTGGAACTGCATCTGGTCACGTCGTACCGCACGCTGGATCTGCTGAGCGAGGACCTGGACCTGGCAATTCGCTACCTGGACGCGGAGGGGCTGGCGGAAACCGCCGCCAACCTGCGCGCCGACCCGTTGCTGGGCGCGGACCTGGTGCCGGTGGGCAGCCCGGCGCTGTTCCCGCCGGGCCGGCCGGCGGATCCGCAGATGCTGCGTGATGCCACGCTGCTGCACGTGTTGAGCGTGGAGGACGAGTGGCGTCGCTGGCTCGCTTTTGCCGGGCTAAGCGGGGTGGATGCCGAGCGCGGGCCGAAATTCGACAGCTATGCGTTGAGCGGGGAGGCGGCGGCGCAGGGCTGGGGCGTGGCGCTGGGACGGATCGGGTTCATCGAGGCCGATATTGCCGCCGGGCGGCTGGTAGCCCCGTTCGCGACGCGGCTGGCCGGGCGGCGCACCTGGGTGCTGCTGACCGCGCGGCGTCCGCGCAAGCCGCAGGTGGCGGCACTGCGGAGCTGGCTGCTGGGCGAAGCGGCGGCGTTTCAGGCGTCGCCGGCGTCATGCGGGTGAGGGTCAGCGGCAGGTTGCGCCCAATGAAGGTCTGGTTTCACTGCGGGTGGAATCGCCCAGCCAAACCTGTCAATGCCCAGCCAACCCTGTCATTGCGAGGCGCGCAGCGCCGAAGACCCTATGTCCCTGATCCTCGAATAGAGGCGACTCACCCCCGATGTGGCTACGAGGGTTGCCCGGGCAGTCCGGGGAGAGCCTCACACAAGGAGGGTGAGTCATGGCGGAACATAGTATGGCCTACATCGCCTTCGATACCTCGAAACTCCACAACGCGGTAGCGATCGCCGAAGCCGGCCGCACCGGCGAGGTGCGCTATCTGGGAGAGTTCGAGAACACCCCGGCGGCAACGGCGAAGCTGGTGCGCAAGCTGACGGCCAAGCACGGGGCGCTGAGTTGTTGCTACGAAGCTTGTCCTCGGGCTTGACCCGTGGGCCGGCCCGACCGGCTACGGCCTGTACCGGCAGATCAAACAGCTTGGCCAGGACTGCATCGTGGTGGCGCCGTCGCTGATCCCGCGCAAGCCGGGCAAGCGGGTGAAGACCAACCGGCTGGATGCGCTGTCGCTGGCAAAGCAGTTGCGTGCCGGTGAACTGACGGCGGTGTGGGTGCCGGACGATCGCCACGAGGCGGTGCGCGAGCTGACGCGGGCGCGCGGCGCGGCGGTGCTCGAGCTGCGAGCCAAGTGCCAGCAGGTGTCATCGATGTTGCTGCGGCTGGGACGGCACTACCCGGGCAAGACGACCTGGGGCAAGGCGCACATGGCCTGGCTCGCCGGAC
>Ga0182013_10009706_pt1 | contig 10100 bp, 8 predicted proteins | sample 612S2MmetaG_FD_120487 | JGI IMG/M metagenome (GOLD analysis project Ga0182013, IMG submission 120487) | Permafrost microbial communities from Stordalen Mire, Sweden - 612S2M metaG | ecosystem: Environmental > Terrestrial > Soil > Wetlands > Permafrost | place: Sweden: Stordalen | collected...
AACGCGCAATTGATCAAGACGGTGCGCGGTGGCGGGTATGTCCTGGCGGCGACGGTCGATCGGGCGTGAGGCTTTCGCCGACGGTGTATCGTTTGGGGTATCGTTTCTGGCCCAGAAGCCTCGCGGCGCGCACCGCTTTGGTGGTGCTGGTGGGCCTGGCACTGGTGCAGATCGCCGGGCTGACGATCCACACCCTGGACCGCATCGACATCCAGCGCCTCGCGCAGTCGCGGGCGTTGGGCTTCCGCATCATTCCGATCTACCGGCTGATCGCCTCCGCCGATCCCGCGCGCCGGCCCGCGTTGCTGGCCGAGCAGCATTTGCCACCGGGAATCACCGCCCACCTCAGCGACGATCCGCCGGAGACGATCCTGCCGGAGTTGCCGCGCGGACAGCAGAGCCTGTTCCGCATCGGGGTGAATTTCGGCGGCCTCGGCGATCCAAAGCTACGCTGGTCCGAGTTGCGGTTGTACGGCGGTTTCCAGGCGGGTCACATCCTTTACGCGTTCCATATGCCCGAAGGCGGCTGGCTGCATGTGATGGCGGAGCCGGAACCGATCCGTCCGTGGCACTCGCCCACGTTCCTGCTCGCGTTCCTGTTAATGACGCTGACCGCGGCCGCCCTGACGCTATGGGCCGTGCGCCGGCTGACCGGCCCGGTTCGCGTGCTCGCCGAGGCCGCCGAAGCGTTGGGCCGCGACGTCAACGCGCCTCCGCTGCCCGAGAACGGACCGACCGAGGTCGCGGTCGCGGCCGTCGCCTTCAACACCATGGCGGCGCGCATCCGCCGTTTCGTCAGCGACCGGACCGAAATGCTGACCGCGATCGGTCATGACCTGCGCACGCCGATCACGCGGTTGAAACTGCGCGCCGAGTTCATCGACGATGAGGAGTTGCGCGCCAAGATCCTCGGCGATCTGGATGAGTTGGAAACGATGGTGTCGGCGACGCTCGCCTTCGGCCGCGACTCGCAGAACAGTGAGCCGGTGTCGTCGATCGATCTTGTCGAGTTGCTGCGCACGATCCTCGATGAAACCAGCGACGCCAAGCCCGAGTCCGCCGATCGGCTGACCTATCACGGGCCGCCCCACCAGACCGTGCGGGCGCGTCCCGTGGCGTTGAAGCGGGCGCTCGGCAATCTGGTGTCGAACGCGGAGATCTATGGCGGGTCGGCGCGGGTCACCATGGAGAAGCCCGCGGACGGCACGGTTCAGGTCACGATCGAAGACGATGGCCCCGGGATCCCCCCGGAGGAAATGGACCGGGTCTTCGAGCCGTTTCGCCGTCTGGAGCAAAGCCGTAACCGGGAAACCGGCGGCGTGGGCCTCGGGCTGCCGATCGCGCGGAACATGTTGCGCGCCCATGGCGGCGATGTCGTGCTGTCGAACCGTCCGCGCGGCGGGTTGAAGGTTCTGGTGACCCTGCCGGTGTGATCGAAACGCCTGGCGTGGCACCTGCCATTTTCCATGCTTCCCGGCGTGCGCGGCGTGGCCGGCGACGGAGATTCGCGCTTTCGTCAACATCGTGCCGCCGTCTTTGGTTGGACTGATTCTGGCGGATCAATCCGTGTTAGCAAGGAGGCCCGAGCGGCGAAATTCAACTCTCTATCAAAGCCTGGACTGGTACAATTGAAGTGCTCAGGAAACTTTATCGCCGTGTCGCGTGTACCGATGAAATCATCTGCGCATACAGTCATGCATCCCGGTCGATAACAAATCTTTTCGCGTCGCTCGCCTCAGTGAACGGACACCGCTTTTCTTATTCTGAAGCGATTGTGACACCGGGCTTCCACGCCACCGCCGCGCGCGGCGGTCCGATCCGAGGAGGTCTCTGTGTCCGGGTCATTTACTCCTGCAATCTGATCCTGCGTCTGGAAGTCGCTCAGTGAGCCCGATCACGGCAACCAACGTTACCGCGTTGGCGTGCGGTCTGAAGTCCGTCCGGAATCATTTTATTGAAAACCGACTGAGTTCCGATCCCATCAGGGTCATCTCGAGCGGCCAAAGGAATGACGTACAGGCGAGCGATCTGTCATGCGAGGGCCTGATCCTGGCATCACGCGACGCGGGCCCCGTACTCTCAGATCAGAGCACGAGTTCTATGCGGAACGATCCTCGGGTCAAGCCCGAGCATAACGATACGGTATCGTATTTAACGAGTTTCGACGCCAACCACGGTTGGAATTACTCCCGATCGGAACATGGGGCGAGGGTATCCGCGTGCATCCGAACTCATCCCTTACCTTTTCCGCGTTCGAATTCTTATCGTGGACCCATCTCTGGCGTTTGGGTCGGCAAAAAAGCTTAACGCGAATAAGGAAGAGATCAGCGCGGATTCACGCGGATGGGCCGGTGCGGCTCGAACCGTTCCGCGTCACCCCAACGCCTGATTGAGATATCATATGGTTCCGGGCAGACACTAACAAATTGTGTGGGGCCACAGACCGAACACCCCGTCTCACACCGCGTGCAGCTTCGCCTTCTCCTCCGGCTCGACATGGATCGTGATCCGCAGCTCGGCCATCTCCGAGCGCAACGCCGTTTCGATCCGGTCGCAAATGGCATGCGATTCGCTGACCGACATCGCGCCCGGCACCACCAGGTGAAAGTCCACGAACGTGAGCCGACCAGCCTGGCGGGCGCGCAGATCGTGGGCCTCGATGGAACCGGTGCCGTTCGCGGCGATCAGGTCGTTGATCCGCCGTAACACCGCCGCGTCGGGCGCCATGTCCATCAGGCCGCCGACCGACCCGCCGATCAGCGAGGCACCGGACCACAGCACGTAAACCCCGGTCGCCGCGGCGATCACCGGATCGAGTTTTTGATACCCGGTCAGCACGGTCAGCCCGAAGCCTATCGCCACGCCGCACGCGGTCACCACGTCGGACACCAGATGCCGCCCGTCGGCGTGCAATGTCGCGGACCGCAGCCGCTTGCCCGCGCGCAGCAAAACCCGGGCCCAGACGCCATTGATCAACGTCGCGACCCCGCTCAGCGCCAGCCCCTGGATCGGCAGATTGAACGTCCTGGGCGTATGCCACGCATGCCAGCTTTCGCCGAAGATCGAGATCGCGGCGATCACGATCATCACGCCCTCGATGACGGCGGAGAAGAACTCGGCCTTGTCGTGGCCATACGGGTGATTGTCGTCGGCGGGTTTGGCGGCGAAACGCAGCGCCACCAACGCCACCGCGCTGGCCGCGACGTTGACGATGCTCTCCAGCGCGTCGGAATACAGCGCGGCGCTGCCGGTGACCCACCACGCCAGGCCTTTCAGCCCGAGCACGAGGCATCCCAGCCCAATGCCGCCAAGCGCGAAACGTTCTCCCGCCGTCATGGGTTGATATCTCCTGGCGGCTCGGCCCGGTCCCCGAACACCAGCCGGGAGCGAGCCATCACGATAGCGGAACGGCCCACTGCTTTCTGGGCGGCGCGGAGTGGCTTATCATGGGACACGCCCCCAGGGGAACGGGCATGGAGGGACGGCCGTCCCCGGTGGCGATCCGCCCCCTGAACGAAACCGGGGCGACCGGAGGGAATATGTCTGACCTGTCCAAACTCAAGGACAAGATCGCCGTCATTGGCGTCGGCAACACGAAATACGGGAATTTTCCCGAGATCGACGATTACGGCCTGGCGGCGCACGCGTTTCGCAATGCGGTCGAGGACTGCGGCATCGACAAGAACAAGGTCGATGGCATGCTGGTCTGCCGCATCCCGTACTACGCGCGGATGGGCGAGGTGCTCGGCCTCAATCCGCGATGGACCATGACCTTGCCGGGTCACGGCCGCATGTCGGGGATGGGGATCATCGAGGCCGCGGCCGCGATCGACGCCGGTCTCTGCGATTACGCCGCGCTGATGTACGCCAATATCGGCCGCTCCCGCCGGGTGAATTACGGCGGCGACGAAAGCCCGGGGACCTGGGATCCGTGGGGCTTCACGTCCCCTGGCGCGGCGCACGCCATGATGTTTCGCCGGCATATGGAACTGTACGGCACCACGACGCGGCAACTCGCCGAGGTGTCGGTGGCGATCCGCTATCATGGTTCGCTCAATCCGGACGCCGTGATGCGCGCGCCGTTCAGCATCGACGATCATGAGGCGGCGCGGTTCATCACCGCGCCGTTGCGGCTGTTGGACTACTGCCTGATCAACGACGGCGCGGTATGCCTGATCCTGACCTCGAAAGAACGAGCGAAAGACTTCAAGAAGCCGCCGGTGCTGATCTCCGGTTTCGGCGGACGCGAGACCTACGCGCCATCGTCGATCGCCAATTTCGACATGGATTTCTGGTATCCGGCGGTCAGCGACGCCGGTCGGCAGGCATACGAAATGGCCGGCGTGACGCGCGACGACATCGACGCGCTGATGGTCTACGACAATTTCTCGCCGACCGTGCTGTTCAGCCTGGAAGGCCTCGGCTTCTGCCCGCGCGGCGAATCCGGCCGCTTCGTCGAAGGCGGAACGTTGAAGTTAGGCGACAAGCTTCCGGTCAACACCGACGGCGGCCATCTGTCCAACTCCTACATGCAAGGTTGGGCGTTGAACGTCGAAGCGGTGCGCCAATTGCGCGGCGAGTGTGGCGCCCGCCAGGTGCCGAATTGCGAGGTCGTGCAATACGTCCAATCGACGCCGTGCACGCGTTCCATCATCTACACGAAAGGCTGAGGAGAGCGATGATGAGTTATGGCAAACCGCTGCCTCGCCTGGACACCTTGAACAAGCCATTCTGGGCCGCGGCGCATGAAGGCAAATTCATGCTGCAGTTCTGTGAGGACTGCGGCGACACGCGTTTCCCTCCCGGTCCGGTCTGTCCGAAATGCCTGAGTTCCAAACAAAGCTGGAAGCAGGCCTCCGGCCGCGGCACGCTGGAATCCTGGGTCGATTTCCACCGTGCTTACTGGGACGGCTTCAAGGGCGAGCTGCCATACCGCGTCTGCCTCGTGCGGCTGGAGGAAGGGCCGGTCGTCGTCAGCAACCTGGTCGATAAAACGGACAATCCGCGCATGGGCCAACCGGTCCGCGTGGTTTTCGAAAATGTCACCGACGAAGTGACATTGCCAAAATTCACCGTGATCTGAGGGAAACGCCATGATTCGCCGATTTGGTCTGTTGGGCTGCGCGCTTTTGGCCGGCCTCTCACTGCCGCTGTCCGCGCGAGCGGAGAAAACCCTGAAAGCGGTGGTCCACGCCGACCTGAAAGTCCTCGACCCCACCTGGAACACCACGTATATCACCAACCGTTACGGTTACGTTGTGTACGACACGCTGTTCGCCTTCAACAGCAAGTTCGAGCCGAAGCCGCAAATGGTCGATCGCTGGTCGGTCAGCGACGACAAGCTGACCTGGACGTTCACCCTGCGGCCGGGACTTAAATTCCACGACCAGACGCAGGTCACCGCCGCCGATTGCATCGCCTCGTTGAAACGCTGGATGGTGCACGATCCGATGGGGCAACAACTCGCCTCGCACATCGCGGATATGACCGTCGCCGATCCCACCACCTTCCGCATGCAATTGAAAGAGCCGTACGCGCTGGTGCTGGAAACCCTCGGCCGGCCCGGAACGCCGGCTTACATCTATCCGGAACGCATCGCCGGCGTGCCGATCACCGAGCAGATCACCGCCTCGATCGGCTCCGGCCCGTTCATCATGAAGCGCGACGAGTGGCGGCCCGGCAGCAAGGTCGTGTTCGTCAAAAATCCCGACTACATCCCCCGCGCCGAGCCGCCGGATTACATGTCGGGCGGCAAGATCCCGAAACTGGACCGGCTGGAGTGGCTGTACATCCCCGACGCCAACACCGCCATGAGCGCGCTGATGACGGGCGAGATCGATTATTACGAAATGCCGCCGTTGGATTTCATCGCGTTGTTCAAGGAAAACCCCGACATCAAATTGCTGGTGGCCGATCCTCTGGGCGTCGTGCAGATCATCCGGCCCAACAGTTCGTTCCCGCCGTTCAACAATTACAAGGCGCGCCAGGCGTTGCTCTACCTCGCCAGCCAGGAGGAGTACAACCAGGCGGTGGTCGGCAATCCCGACCTCTACATGAAATTCTGCGGCGCGTATTTCATGTGCGGCTCCGATAACGAAACCGAGGTCGGCGCGGTGCGTCAACCCGACCTCGCCAAGGCCAAGGCGCTGCTGGCGGAAGCCGGCTACAAAGGCGAGCCGATCATCGTACTGATGCCGACCGACCGGCCGCAATACGCCGCGACGGTCACGGTGATGGTGGAGAAACTGCGCGCCATTGGCGTCAACGTCGATTTGCAATCGGCCGATTGGAGCACGATCTCCATCCGCCGCGCCAAGAAGGATCCGATCGACAAAGGCGGCTGGCATCTGTTCGTCACCGGTCACGGCGGACCCGACGCGTCGACACCGCTGTCGAACCTCTGGATGAACTCCGCCTGCGACAAAGCCAACGCCGGCTGGCCCTGCGACCCCACCCTGCAACAAATGATCACCAACTGGGCTTCCGAGCCCGACCGCGCCAAACGCCACGCCATGATCGACGCGATCCAGACCAGGGCTTACTTCTCCGTGCCGTACGTGCCGACCGGACAGTTCTTTCAACCGATCGCCTACCGAAAGAACGTGTTCGGCCTGATCCCCGCCGGCATGCCCGTCTACTGGAACATCGACAAGCAATAGGCGCCAGGGGACTGAGATGGGTGCGTTCATCCTGCGCCGGCTGCTCGCGACCATTCCGGTCATGCTGGTGGTCGCGATCGTCGTGTTCCTGTTGCTGCGTCTGTCGCCCGGCGATCCCGCCGCGATCATCGCCGGCGACAACGCGACCGACGCCGACATCGATCGGGTGCGCGCCACGCTCGGCCTCGACAAGCCGCTGGTGACGCAGTTCCTGCTGTGGCTCGGCGCGTTGCTGCACGGCGACTTCGGCACCTCGGTGTTCAACAAGCTGCCGGTCTGGGGCCTGATCACCCAGCGGCTGGAGCCGACCTTGTCGCTCGCGGTGGTCACGATGACCTTCGCCGTGGCGACCGCGATTCCCCTGGGAGTCATCGCCGCCTGGAAAGCCGGCACCTGGATCGACCACGCGGTGATGGGCATCGCGGTATTGGCGTTCTCCGCCCCGGTGTTCCTGATCGGCTACGCCCTCGTGTACCAGTTCGCCCGCGTCTGGCGCCTGCTGCCGGTGCAGGGCTATTCGCCGATCGCCGAGGGTTTCAATGCGTGGTGGCAACATCTGGTGCTGCCGGCGATCGCTCTGGGGCTGGTGTTCTCGGCGCTGCTCGCGCGCATGACCCGCAGCACCATGCTGGATGTGTTGAACGAGGATTATATCCGCACCGCGCGCGCCAAAGGCCTCGCGCCGCGCGCGGTGTTGCTGACCCACGCGCTGCGCAACGCCGCCGTGCCGATCGTCACCACCATCGGCCTCGGCATCGCGCTGCTGATCGGTGGCGTGGTGGTCACCGAAAGCGTCTTCGCCATTCCCGGCATCGGCCGCCTGACCATCGAGGCCGTGACGCAGCGCGATTACCCGGTGATCCAGGGCGTCATCCTGATCGCCTCGCTGGCCTATGTGCTGATCAATTTGTTGATCGACGTGGCCTATGCGTTTCTCGATCCGCGGATCCGCTATTGAAAACGTTACGCCGTCATCCGCGCATCGTGTTCGCCGGCACGCTGCTGACGCTGCTGGTGCTCGGCTCCGTGCTGGCGCCCTGGATCGCGCCGTTCGACCCGCTGAAGCTGGATGTCGCGCACCGGCTGCGCCCGCCCGGTGGAGCGCACTGGTTCGGCACCGACGCCTACGGCCGCGACGTGCTCAGCCGCACGCTGTGGGGCGGCCGCATCTCGCTGCTGATCGCCGTCTCGGTCGCTTTCGCCAGCACCGTCGTGGGCACCGTGATCGGCCTCGTCGCGGGGTATTTCCGCGCCATGGACGCCATTCTGATGCGGATCATGGACGGGCTGATGGCGATCCCAGGCATCCTGCTGGCCGTCGCCATGTTGTCGCTGTCGAAAGCCAGCGTGCGCACCGTCATCATCGCCATCATGATCCCCGAAATCCCCCGCGTGGTGCGCCTGGTGCGCGCCGTCGTGCTGTCGTTGCGGGAGCAAACCTTCGTTCAGGGCGCCATCGCTTCCGGCACGCGCACGCCGGCGATCCTGTTCCGTCACATCCTGCCCAACGCGCTGACGCCGATCAGCGTCCAGGCCACGTATATCGCCTCCTCGGCCGTGCTGATCGAGGCTTACCTGGGCTTTTTTGGCGTCGGCACACCGCCGGAGATTCCCTCCTGGGGCAACATCATCGCCGAGGGCCGCAACTTCATCATGCTGGCGATCTGGGCCGTGCTGTTTCCCGGCCTGTTTCTGGGCACCATGGTGCTGGCGATCAATGTGTTGGGCGACGGCGTGCGCGATCTGCTGGACCCGAGGATCGCCCGAAGGTTGTGACCAGCGGTGTCGAGCAGGGCAATCGCTTGAACTGGGATCGCGACGAGCGGGAAGAAAGAAAGTTTTTTTGCCACGGATGTCCACAGATCCACACGGATATTCATGGGAACCGCGGAACCAGGCCAAACCTTGTCGACCGCTCAAGGCATCGCCGGTGAAATCGCAATGAATATCCGTGTGGATCTGTGTGCCATCCGTGGCAAAAATCTTACCTTGGCCAAACCAGCCGCCAGCCTGGAAGGGTCGATATCCCGTCGTTGGTTCGAGCGATTGCCCCGCCGTGTCGAGGTCGCGGAATTGACCCCGAGACAAGGGTGTTCCAGATTGTCCAGGTTGCGACCCAGGTGGCCTCGATTCCGTCGGCTGGCCGGCCCGACTTCCAAACGGCGCGCCGCCCGTCCGTGGGAGCAAGAGATGCAAGGGGGTGCCCCAGGACCAAGCATCAGTCAGACATTTTCCGATGAGCAGTCCTTGGCGAATTGTCCAATCGCCCGCCCGACTGACGCAGGTGATGACGCGCTGAAAAAGCAACGGGAGATCTCAGGTTGTCATCCGACGGAGGCTCAGCCGTCGCGCGAGCACGTGTTCGCCGCCGGCTCGGTGTCATGATGGCGGGCACGCGGGCTGGGTTACACCTGATCTCTGGCCTGCCGCGATCAGGGTCAACGCTGCTTAGCGCTCTGCTCCGGCAGAACCCGCGCTTCGCCGCCGGTGTCACCAGCCCGGTCGAGATGCTGTGCGGGAACCTATTACAAAGCATGGGGGATACGACTGAATTCGCATCGTTCTTCACCGACGAGCGGCGACGGACGATCATTAAAGGTCTGTTCGACCTGTATTACGCGGACGTGCCGCCGGACCGCCTGGTGTTTGACACCAATCGGGCATGGACGGCGCGTCTACCGTTGTTGGCCGAACTTTATCCGCGCGCGCGCGTGATCTGCTGCGTGCGCGAGGTCGCCTGGATCATCGACAGCATTGAGCGACTCGTACGCCGAAATACGCTGCAACCCTCGAAGCTGTTTGGCTATCGAAATGGCGGAACAATCTATTCCCGTGTCAAGACGCTAATGGACCCTGATAAAGGCCTTGTTGGTCGACCTTGGCATTCTCTGCGCGAAGCGTGGTTCAGTGAAGCCGCGGACCGGTTGATTGTCGTCACCCACGAGAGTCTCACACGCGATCCGAACTGGGTCATGACACAGCTTTATCAGGCCATGGAAGAGCCCATGTTCAGTCATGATTTCGACCACGTCGCGTTTGACGAACCGCGTTACGATGCTGACCTCGGGTTGCCCGGGCTTCATCGCGTGCGCCCTAAAGTCGAACCGCTTCTCAGACAAAGCTGCGTTCCACCGGATCTGATCGCGAAGTTCGCTGATCTCAATTTTTGGCTCAATCCGAAACTAAACCAGCGCGGCATAGTTGTTTTATAGATATCGTATTATACCAGTCGGCGTTGACGTTGACCGTCGGTCGTGACGGCCCCGTAGCGTCATCCTCGGGCTCGACCCGAGGATCGGCCCGCACGGAAAACGTACCCGGCCTGAGAGCACCGGGCCTGCGCCACGAGATGCCAGAGTCAGGCCCTGGCATGACGGACCGGTGGCCGGTACGTCATTTCTTTCGCCGGTTGGTACTACACATGGATGTGGCGCTCGTCTG
>Ga0182013_10009707_pt1 | contig 10100 bp, 1 predicted proteins | sample 612S2MmetaG_FD_120487 | JGI IMG/M metagenome (GOLD analysis project Ga0182013, IMG submission 120487) | Permafrost microbial communities from Stordalen Mire, Sweden - 612S2M metaG | ecosystem: Environmental > Terrestrial > Soil > Wetlands > Permafrost | place: Sweden: Stordalen | collected...
ATGCGACCGCTGGACATCCAACAAATCGGAAACGAGCTTGCCGTGAAATGGAGCGGCGGCGGGGAGAGCTTCATCCCGCTGGAAACGCTGCGCCGCGCCTGCCCATGCGCGGGCTGCAAGGGCGAGACGGACATCATGGGCAACGTGTATAAGAATCCGGAACAGAAACTTTCCACGGCGGCATTCCAGTTGAAACATTTTATCAGCGTGGGCGGTTATGCGATACAGCCTGTCTGGGCGGACGGCCATGCAACGGGAATTTATTCCTTTGAATACTTGAAGCGTGTGGCCGACGAAAAATAAACCGGTTGAACAGGTATGAAAACAAAAACGGCGCGTTCAGATGAACGCGCCGTTGAAATTTCAGCAGGCGTCTCCGTCAGTGGACACTCACGCGGTAGAAACGGGAATTGCCGCCAGATAAATCATGTATTTCCATGTTGCCGCCGGTGCCGGTGTTTGTGGAGATGGCAGTCCACGAACCGGGGAACATGCTGGAGGAGCGCTGGATGACATACTGCTTGCCCGTCATGGTGGGCCAGTAGATGACGCTGTCATGAGTGCTCTGTGCCATGGGTTGGTCGGTGCCGGCAGTCAATTTGGATTTCGGGTCGGTCGGATCAAGGCCGGCAACATATTTATACCAGTTGTTGAAGCCTGCACCGTCGGCGTCGGCATTGGAAACGGAAAGCAAATTGTTCACCGTGCCGAAATAGCGCAGGCGCCAAGAATCGGGTATGCCGTCGTTGTAGATGGAGTTGGTGCGGCTGGACAGGGTGATCAAGCCGGTCAAGGTATGCCGGGGGAACGAGCCGATGCCGTTGGGTGAACCCGAGGCGTGGTCAAAATGGATTGCGTAGGAGGACATGCTGGTTGCGTTCGTCGGTATGGTGACGGACAACGTACCGATGACCGCTGAACTGTTGGAAATTCCCTTGATGGTGCTGTCCAGCCACGCGGCGGCGTAATTGCCATTTGTTGCGTACATCGCGAGGTAGGGTGAGCCGAGCGCGGTGTTCGTGCCGTTGGGCGTGAATGAAAGCGGCGTTGTCACCGCCGGCGAACCTTCCAGCGGAACGATGCTGATGTTCAGCATCGCCACGCGCAACGGATATGTGCCAAAGACTTTCGCGGTGACGGGAATTTGGAGAACTTGCCCAGCTGTGGCCAGATAATCGGTGGTGGCGAAATTGACCGACGGTGTGTTGGTGATGGAAACAGGACCGACGGCTGGCAATGTCTGGGATTTTGCCAGGGATTGCTGGCTGACGATGTTGCTGCGCGCGAAAACTACCGCTGCGAGGCCGGAATAGCTGTTTACAGTGTCATTTGTCCAGAACCGACTGAACAACGTCAAGGACGGATCCAGAGAGCGGCGCAATGTGACATACACGTCGGACACGTCCAGCGTGCCGTCACCAAACATGTTAAAATTAATGCTTGTGTCATTGCCTTGAAATAACGTGGCTTCACTCGCCACCGGTCCCGCAGGAATGAGATAACCATTGCCGCTGTCAATGCCAAGACCGCCGGCAGAATCCATGGTGTCAAAGAAGTCACTACCTGCGGGCGGATAATTCAGCGCGTAACACGCGGACTGAAACACCTGCAATACGTCATTGATATCCAGATTGGTGTCGCCGAAGTCGCCGGCATTGAACCAACGGAAGGGATATGCGTCGCCGACTAGATATTGGGCCGATCCAACGGTCACATTTTTGAGCGCATTGAGTGAACCAGCACCCAGCGAGCCGTTTGTGGGGGCAAAGATGAACACGGACGAACCCGGCGCGCCAATGCCGTCGGAGTTGGCGGACGGCAGGCCAATCTTGATCTGGTAGGTCTGGCCGGGCGTGGCAGTTCCGGGCACGGTGAACGAATAGCCGCCCAAAATCACTCCATTGGGTTGGAGTGGGTTTGGAAACAAGTCGTCATGTGCCAATGACATTGCAATCAAATCCTGAGATTTGGTGTTGTAAAGATTCGTCTCGCTGTAGCGTTCGAGCCAGGCAACACCCAGCAGATTTTCTTCGGTGTCAACAAATTGCAAGCTGGTCAAGGACGTCCCGTTGAACCCTTCCGTAGGAATGGGTATTACCAATGACGAGTTTGTAGGGTCGGGCTGCATCAACATGGTTTGAAAGGCGAATGCGTTTGGCGCAACGGCGGGACCCGGATTGGGACCTGCATTGGTGACGACGAGGTTGAAATCCATGGCATAAATAATTGTGCCGGACAGCGTTGTCAGTGTGACCGGGGCGTAAAATGTCTGGCCGGGCGATGCGATAAAGGCGCTGGACGCCTCGCCCGATGCGAAACCAAAACTGATGGTGTTTGGCACGAAGGAACCGGGCACAAAATCCTGCTGGGCTACCCCGCTCATTGCAAAACCCGATTCCGATCCATAGCCAAGGGCGCGCACTTGGAAAAAAATGTTGGTGCTTCCGTTGAGCGAAAGCGAGACCGTGCCCGTGCCATTTGTGCTGACCACCTGCTGGCTTGCGGGCGCATTGGTCGGGTCGGAGCCATCCAGCGTGTAATAATAGATGACATTTGTCGTGATATCGGAAAGCGTGAACAGGGCGGCGTTGTTTCCAGTAACCGTTGGCGTGGCAACTAGAAAATCAAACGAGGCCGAAGCCACAGAACTGGCTTCACCGACGCCGTTGACATTCGCTGCTTCAACCGTCACGACCCCGTTCGACAATGGCAACGAGGGCAAAGGATTGACATTGGGCGATCCGAACAATTGATTTTCCTCATAAAGCGGAGGCGTGATCCCGTAGTTGGTCACGATGGTCACGGGGGTGTTGTTGGTATATGGTGGAACGGTGATATAAAGGGTGGAAAGCCCGTTGGTGGTAGGGTTAATGGCGATAAGCAGTGGATTGTTGGCAATATACGGATTACCAGGACTGACAGGATGGAGAACGGAGTAGAAGCCGGTCTGGGTGTTCCCTTCGAAATCATACCAGCCAATGATCGGAGCCGACGGAGGCGGTATTGGTACCGTGGCGTTCACTTCCGAGGAATTGGCGCTCAATCCCCCAGCATTTAAGGCTGATACAACATAGTAGTATGTTGTGCCGCTAAGAACGGTTGTGTCGGAATAAGTCGTGCCGGACACGTTGGTGGCAATGGTGGCGTAGGGTCCACCGGTGGATTGGGACCGGCCTATGTTGTAGGTTGCCGCTCCAGCGGAAGCAGACCAACTTAATGTAACCTGTCCAAAAGTTGTGGTTGCCGACAGATTGATGGGTGATGCAGGCGCCGTCAATTGCGGCGTGTACCCCGTGTTCAAAATCCCGCGGATGTCCTTGTAAATGGTCTCGGAGTCAAAAACAGTCCCATTAGCCCCTATGGCAATGCCCACCGGTGAGGACAAGGACACATAGTAAGGGCTCGATGTTGAGACCGGGTCAACTGCGAGGCCAAACCAAAGGGTTGCCGCGCTGGAATTCAAGGCGGTGGAAATGGTGCCCGAGTTGTCGCACACCACGATGCGATTGTTGCCGGAGTCAACAATGAGCAACTGGCCGCTGCTCGTCTCGGCCAGATGCGTGGGCCTGTTCAATTTGGCAAATCCAACTCCCCCAAACGTCGTGCCGGGAACCCCGATGATCCCGGTAAACAAGACGGCGTTTGTGGATGGAGGGGTGATGGACCAAATGACATCATTGCCGGCATCACTGACCACTATCGAACCATTTTGAAGCAACGTGATGCCTTGCAGCCGGACATTCGCGTTGGTTATGGTTGCCAAGGTGTTTGACGATCCGGTGTTAAATACTTGAATAGAGTTTGTCTCCGTAACATAAATGCTTCCAAGGGCGCCCAATTTAATGGCGGTTGGCAGCGGCAGGTACATTGCGTTTGTCCCCAGAAAGTTTCCGTATTTGTCAAACTTAAGGATCGAACCGTTGCCGCCTCCCCCCTGATTGAGGACGAATAGGTTGTCGTTGTTATCAACGGCCACATCCACGGGGTTTGTAAGACCGTTGCCGGAATTGAGGAAAACAGTCGTCTGATTGTTGGCCAGGTTCAGGGCGCTGACCGTGTTGTTGGTCGGGTCGGCAACATATAGAACCGTGCTTTCAAAGTTCAAGGCAATGCCAGCCGGAGAGGAATAATAGGACAATGGAACGCTGGAATTGACGGCTGGATAAGTCAGGACAGTGCCAATGAGTCCGCGGATGTCCTCGTAATAAGTTTCCGAGGCAAAAACTTCACCGCCGCTGCCAACAGCAACACCGGATGGAGAGACCATTGGTAGGAACTTGGGACTGGTGTTGGCAACCGGGTCGCCGTTCTGGCCGAACCAGAGCAAGGCGTTGGTTGAGTTCAGCGCATTCGTGATATAACCGGCACTGTTGACATAGACAAGCCGATTATTGCCATAGTCGGCGGCTACGATCAGGTTGCCACCGGCACGTGCCAGTTGATGCGGCTGATTCAACTTGGCAAAGCTAGGTGATCCCAAAGTTGAACCGCTCACGCCCAACTGGCCGGTCAGTTTGGAATAAGTCTTGGTGGTTGGATTTACAACCCAAATCACATGATTGCCGGCGTCGCTGACGGCGATGTTGCCATTATCGAACAAGGCGATTCCTTGCAGCGAAACGTTGGCGTTTGTGATGGTAATCAAATTATTCGTCGCCCCGGAGGGATATACTATGCAGATGCCGCCGGATTGCTGGGCAACAAAAATGGTTCCAAAGCCATCCATCGTGAAGGCGGTGGGATGGTTCAATCCGGTGATGAGAGAGCCGTAGGAATTTCCAATGATATCAAAGACTGAAATCGACCCGTTATTCCCTGCGTTCTGGTTTAACACATAGACATATTGGTTGGTATCCAGCAAAACGGAGGCGGGGTTGGTGATGCCATCCGAAGAGGAGAGGAATGTGGAGGTCGAGTTATTTGCCAAGTCAAGTTCCTCAACGGAGCTGTTGTTGGCGTCGGCAATGAAAAGGGTGGGATCGCCGGAATCGTAGGAACTTGAAACATAAGCAATGCCCGAAGGGTTGTTGAAATAGGGCAGGGTGATGATCGGCGTTGCGTTCGGCGGGCTCAGTGGCACGGCAAAGCCGCGGATATCATCATAGTATGTTTCCGAGTCATACACTGAGCCAGCACTGCTGACGGCCACGCCGACAGGGGTAATCATCTGGACAAACCTGGAGTTGCCGCTGCCGACCGGATCGCCGGCCTGGCCAAACCAGATGCTGGCGTTGGTCGAATTTAGAACATTTGTGATGGAGCCAGCGCTGGTGACGGTGACAATCCGGTTGTTGCCCGTGTCGGCGACGACAAGAAGATTGCCGCCGGCGCGCGCGAGCTGATGCGGTAGATACAGCTTGGCGAAGTTGGACGAACCCAAAGTGGAACCGCTCACAGCCAGCTTGCCGGTCAGCAGGGAGACGACCTTGGAGATGGGGTTCACTGTCCAGATCACATGATTGCCGGCGTCGCTGACGGCAATGTTCCCATTGTCGAAAAGTGCGATGCCCTGAAGAGAAACATTGGCGTTCGTAATGCTGACCAAAGTGTTTGTCGTCCCGGATGGGAATACGACACAGATGTTGCTGGACTGTTCGGTGACAAAGATGTGGCCGTTCGCATCCATGGTGAATGCTGTTGGCTGGTTCAATCCAGTGGCATTGGTGCCAATCGTGTTGCCGTATGGATCGAATTCGATGATGTTGCCGTTGGGGCCGGCATTTTGATTCAACACATAAAGATTTTCGTTGGTATCATACAAAACGGCGGCTGGTGCGCTGATGCCGTTGCTGGCATAGAGGAACGTGCTGGTTTGGCTGCTGGCCAAGTTTAATATTCGTATGGCGTTGTTCGCATGGTCTGCAATCGCAAGATTGCCTCCCGAAATGTCCACGGCTATCCCGGCCGGACTGCTAAAGAATGGCGGGATGACACCGCTGCTCACTTGCAGGGAATTGGTGCTTGTGCCACTGGCATTCACGGCTGCAACGACATAGTAGTAGGTCGCCCCATCAAATACATTTATATCGGTATAATTGGTTGCGGACGTGCTGGCAATGATTGTGTACGTGCCGCCATTTGTTGTGGATCGTTCGACGTTATAACTTGTGGCGCCAAAACTGGCTGTCCACGTCAGTATAACCTGGCTGTTGGTGGTCGTCGCGGCCAGGTTTGCCGGGGCGGCAGGAATCGGCGGGGCGCTGCTGACTTGCGTGGAATTGGTACTCGTTCCGCCGGGACTTACTGCCAATACCTCATAATAGTAAGTTGTACCACTAACTATGGAGGTGTCCGTGTAATTGGTTGCGGATGTGCTGGCAATAATGGAGTAAGGTCCGCTGATGTTGGTGGAACGTTCCACGTTGTAACTGGTCGCGCCAAAGCTGGCCGTCCATGTCAAAACAACCTGACTGTTTGTCGTCACCGCAGAAAGGTTTGTCGGCGCGGCAAGGGCTGGAACCGTGGCGCTCACTTGCAATGAATTGGCACTCGTGCCGCTGAGGCTTACGGACGAAAGAACATAATAGTAGGTCGTCCCGTTGAGCACGGACGAGTCTGTGTAATTGGTGCCGGTTGTGTTGGCTATGATGGTGTAAGGGCCACCATTCGTGGTGGCACGCTCAACATTATAACTTGTTGCACCAAAACTGGGTGCCCAAGTCAGCAGGATCTGATTATTAGTCAGTGATGCAGTTAATCCAGTGGGGGAAGATGCAACCGCCGCCGACAATGTGGGCAGGCCGGTGCCCGTAGCCATCCGGATGATGTCATAATAATTTTCTGTCACATAGAGGGTGCCGGCCGGTGAGAAGGTTACGCCGTAGGGTTGCCGCGCTTCGACGCCACCAACCTCATCAGGACTTGCGACGGTCCCATCATACCAGCCAGGATAAACATAGGGCGGTGATCCTTGAACCCAATAACTGGAGGCGACACCATAAATATTGTTGACAGAACCATCGCTGGCGCTCACAACTTTGACCCGGTTGTTGCCGTAGTCTGCGACAATCAGACTTCCATCGCCTGCCTCGGCCACGCTCATGGGTTGATTGAATTGAGCGGTTGAACTTGAAGCCGCGTCAACACCGGCAGGTGTGAAGTCGCCCGCACCATGGAATCCGGCATTGGTGGTGACAAGGCCGCTGGAGGGATTGATCAGATAAATTCCGTTGCGACCTGCGTCGCAGGCGGCTATTAATCCTGCGGTTGCCCCCGCCCTTTTCATAACAATGCCCTGCAACGACGTTCCGGCAATGGGGATGGTGGCAATTGTGGTGACATTGGTGCCGGTTATACGTTTCAACTGGTTATTATTGACGGTAACATAAATATTATCCGCGCTATCGAGCGCGATGCCGCCAACATTGGCTAAATTCACGGCATTGGTGGCTATCGTATTGCCGTACAAGTCAAATTCATAAATGCTTCCGTTACTGCCGTTGCCATAATTAAGGACAAAAACGTTGTTTTCTATGTCAACAGCGACGCCGATTGGAGCGTTAATCAAACTTGTATTTACAATTGAAAAGTGAAATGTCTGACCGGTGTTCAAGTAAACGAGCCGAATCGCATTGTTGTCACGGTCGGCGATTACCAAAATATCGCCACTGGCATCCATGGCAATGCCGCACGGTGTATGAAACTGTGCTTCGGTGGCTGTGCTGCCATCCGAATTGCCGTAGTAGATGTAGGGATCGCTGACAGGACCGCCGCTCAGGGTCTTTACCACTGTTTGAGCGGCTAACTGAGAGGCGCACAGCAACATTGTGAACATCACAACGGCACCAAAAATTGGAATTTTCATAACAGCTTTTGTCATCGTCATTGACCATTCTACCACTATTGGCATGGATTGCTACTCCGTGGTTTTTTGATTGATGATAACTTGAGTCGGATCCGTGTTCTTGGGATCGCTCCAGTCATGCGGCTTGCCGCTGTCCCAGGCGCTGTTCGGATCCAATGGCTCTTGTTCCTTGATCGGACGGGACTGCATGAATTGAGTGACTGTGGGCTGAAAGTCTGTGTCTTTGATAATCGTCGGGGTGATGAAGATAAGGAGATTTTGCTTGTCAATGGACTTGTTTTCGCTGCGGAAGGCCCAGCCAAAAACGGGAATATCACCCAGGAGCGGCACTTTGGTGTAAGTCGCGTTCGGGTTGTCCTTGACCATGCCGCCCATGACGAGCGTGTTGGCATTGGGGATGAGAACCTGCGTGTCAATGTTGCGGGAATCAAATTCGTCAGCCTGGTTGATGAAACCGCCGACTGTCTTGGTGACGGTGGCATAAAAAGTTGAAATGGAGGGGTTGACTTTCATCCAGATGTAATCGTTGGCGGAGATGTGCGGTGTTACCTGCAACACAATTCCCACGTTGCTGTAAGTGATGGAAGAACCGCCGGGCGAACCCTGTGTGCCTGCGGTGGTCTGGAAGATGGGAAATGCGCGGGTAACGGCAATTGTAGCCTGTTCATTGTCCAGCGTCACAATGCGCGGTGTGGAAACGACCTGCGCATCCGAGGATGAATTTAAGAATGATAACACAACATTAAGGCCATTGGCGGTAAGAAACCCTGCGGCCGGATTAAAACCACCGGCGGTATTATATGCTACGGAGCTGCCGCTGGTGGCCGTGGTGTTCACTGTGTTGTTGCCGCTGACCGTCTGGCTGGTTGTGGGTGCACTGGTAATGGTACGTCCACCGGGTAGAGTCACGGTTGTAGAAGCCCCCGGACTCTGGTATGCCGTTGTCACCGCTTGGTTGGCCACCTGAGAGAAAGTGCCGTTTCCAAATGTGATATTCTGGGATTGAAGTGTGCCCGTCCAGTCAACGCCCTTCTGCGTGGTAGGATTGCTCGAGATTTCAATGAAGCGCGTTTCAATCAAAACCTGCCGGGTCGGCTTATCGAGTTTTTTAATGAGTGCATCCACATCCGTTTGTTCAGGATCCGTGGCCACAACGATCAACTGGCTGGTTCGGCTGTCGGATACCACCTTGCTTCGTTTATCCGTCAAAGCGGTCGATACATTACCCTCCATGTTGGTCACGCTGGCATACGCGAGTTGATACACGTGTGTGACCAGCGGCGGCGGCGCGGCTGGGTCCTTGATGGTGACCTTGGCGATTTTTGTCTTTGGATCGACCACGAGTTGAAGCCCGTAATTATCCAGCAAAGCTATGAGTGCCTGTTCCGGCGTGATGTTTTCCCAGCGGATCGAAAGCGAGGGTTCGGCCTTGGTCTGACCTGTTGCCGGATCAACCTGACCATAGCCAATTTTTGGATCCAGCAAATAATTGATGCCAGCCTGACGGGCAAGGTTTTCAATGACGGAGGTGATGGGAATGGCTTGGAACCGGATGGTGTTTTCTACCACCACGTTTGTGTCAGTGGCTGAGGCGGTGGTTGAACTGTTGTCGGCATTGGTGGATGCTGTTGCATTAGTTGCATCGGCGTCGGCATCGGCAGTTTCGTTGTTGCCAGAGGAGGCAGATGTGACATTGCTGACTGCTGAGCCGGAGGATGGCACGTTGCTGACAGTGGTGGTTGCGCTTGCGTTGACGGGTTGTTTGCTAACAACCGTCACATTAGTTGCCGTAGTGGTGATGGTTTTTGTCACGACGATTGCTACGGCTGGTGGATTGCTCGCTGCGGGAGCAGCTGTGACATTGCTGACGGCTGCGCCGGAGAATGGCACGTTGCTGACAGTTGTGGCTACGCTTGCGTTGACGGGTGGATTGCTGGCAACCGTCTCGCTGCTGGCGAGTGGGGCGGGTGCGGGTTCATTGCTTGCTGTTGTGGTGACAGTTTTTGTTGTGACGATTGAAACAACTGGCGGATTGCTCGCTGCAGGAACAACCGTTGCGTTGCTTATGGCCGCCGCCGCCGCGATGATTTTCTTTTCATCATCCGAAACCACCGCGTCCGCGGAAGGTTCATTGCTGACCGTGGTGGTGGAAGTTGTTTCATTGCTAACAATGGTGGCAGCAGTGGTGACGTTGTCATTGGTGACAACGGTGCTGACGACCGGCCTGGGTGGTTCATCGCTGCCGGTCGAGAATCTCATCGCATTGCTGATCATGGCTCCGTAGAGCGCACTGTTG
>Ga0182013_10009710_pt1 | contig 10099 bp, 8 predicted proteins | sample 612S2MmetaG_FD_120487 | JGI IMG/M metagenome (GOLD analysis project Ga0182013, IMG submission 120487) | Permafrost microbial communities from Stordalen Mire, Sweden - 612S2M metaG | ecosystem: Environmental > Terrestrial > Soil > Wetlands > Permafrost | place: Sweden: Stordalen | collected...
CAGCCGATGCTCGGCGGCGGCGTCCCAGTAGAAACGGGTGACGTCGTCGGGCGCCGGCCGGGGGCGTCGATCGATAGACGCCTGCGCTTGCATCTGTGTCATACCACTCCTCAGCAGGACAGTTACCTCCCAGAGCTAACCTTAGATAGACTACCGAGTCAACTATTTATTGTGTACGGTACTGGAGGTGCGTTGACCGCCCCCCAATAATTCGATAATTTCGCATGTATCAAACCAATTCAGTCCGCCCGACGCGCGCGTCGACGGCCTCATCCGTGGAGATGTTTCATTGACAGTCGAGCTCGAGGTTGAACAACGACCACTCAGGGATGCGGCGCGGAAGTTCCTCGACCACCATGCTTCGCCGGCGGAGGTGCGCCGGATCGCGTCCGCAACGGCACGGCTGGACCGGTCCTACTGGGCCGCTGCGGCCGAACTGGGTTGGACCTCGCTGCTGATTCCCGAGGAAGCGGGAGGCGGGAGCATCAGCGGGCATCCCTTCGCGGACCTCGCCGTGCTCGCCGAAGAGTCCGGCCGTCACATCGCGCCGGGGCCTCTTGTGCCCTGTAACGTGGTGGCACGCGTGTTGTCGCAAGCGAATACGGATCAGCTCCGGGACCGTGTGGGCGGGATCCTTGACGGAAGTTCGGTAGCGACATGGGCGTTAGCGGAGGCCGGCGGCTGGGACCCGGACAAAGTCACCACCCGCGCCGAACGCAGCCAAGACGGATATGTCATCAGTGGCGTCAAGCAAGTCGTCGAAGCGGCCCCGGACGCCGACGTATTCCTTGTCACAGCACGGGAATCCGATGGCATCGGGCAGTTTTTGGTCGAGGGATCGGCGCCAGGGCTCACGGTGCTACCGAAGCGAGGACTCGACCCGACGCGTAGTTTCGGCACCGTCGAGTTCTGCTCGACGCCGATTCCGGCTGCGGCGCGCGTCGATGGTGACGTCCCGGGCGAGAACGTCGCCGAGCTCGCCTATTGTGCGGCCATTGCCATCCAGGTGGCTGAGACCGCCGCGCTGATGCACGAGGTCTTCGAGATGACCATTGGTTGGGTCACCCATCGATACGCATTCGGTCGTGTGATCGGCTCCTACCAAGCGATCAAGCACCGGCTGGCCGAGCATTTCCTGGCGATTGAAGTTGCCGCTGGGCTCACCGCCAGCCTCTCTGCGGCGTTGGACGCTGGATCACCGGAAGCATCGACTCTGGCCAGCACCGCCAAAAGCTACATCGGTGATGTCGCAGTGGATCTGGTGCAAGACGCGATCCAGCTCCATGGCGGAATCGGCATGACGTGGGAACACGATCTGCATCTGCATCTGCGCCGCGCATCGACGAACCGCGTTGTCTACGGCAGCCCCGCCGAGCATCGCGAGCGATTGTGCAAGCTGGCCGGGGTTTGAGGGAGGCGCAAATGAGCACTGAGGCAGATGTCGACGACCGACCCGCCGTACCAACCGATTTGGACGAGTTCCGTACTCACGTCAGACGCTGGTTGCCGGGCAATCTACCGAAGCTGGGCGAACAGTCCCGTCCCGGCGAACCCGTAGAAGAGCAGGCCGCGCGACACCGCGTCCTACAACGACGGCTGTGGGACGCGCATCTTGCCGGCATTCTCTATCCGCGCGAATACGGCGGGCTTGGCCTGGCCCGGGAACACCAAGCCGCATTCCTCGATGAGGCAGCCGGATACGAATTGCCGACGATCATGGCGGTCACCCACGCGGTGATTCTGCCGACACTGCTCGACTTCGGTACGCGCGAGCAGTGCGTCACCCACGTGCCGGCCGGATTGCGCGGCGACGAGATCTCCGTGCAACTCCTCTCCGAGCCCAGTGGAGGATCGGACATGGCAGCTGCCATCACCCGGGCCGTCAGGGACAATGACCTTTTCATCGTCAATGGTGCCAAAGTCTGGAGCACCTCCGCGCACGTAGCCGATTACGGGCTCCTGCTCGCCCGCACCGACGCGGAGCTCCCCAAACACCGGGGACTGTCGATGTTCATCGTCCCGCTCCACGCAGAAGGCGTGACGGTTAACCCGATTCGTCTCGGGACGGGCGCGAGTGACTTCTGTGAGGAATTCTTCGACGACGTCAAGATTCCGGCGGGCAACTTGGTCGGCGCATTCAACGACGGCTGGTCCGTCGCCTCGCGGCTGCTCTTCCACGAGCGCAGCATGGTGGGAGACAGCGGGATGAATGACACCCGATTTACCATCCCCCCAGGCGAAGAGGGGGCTGATCCGCTCGTAGCGCTGGTGCGGCAGCTGGGGGTCGGGTCTGACCCTCTGGTCCGCCAGCTGCTGGGTGAAGCTCTCACCCTGGCTCACCTGAAGCGTCCCGCCGTCGAGCACATCGGCGAAGGGCTCCGCTCCGGCCGGTTCCCGGGTCCGGGCGCGAGCCTGCTCAAGCTGCTCAGCTCGCACATCGGATACCGCCGGCTGGAGATCGGGATGGAGATTGCCGGCGACAACGGAGTCGTCTGGGATGGTGTAGACGAGGAGTCGCCCGGGATCCAGTGGCTGGGTGCCCGCGCACACACCCTCGCCGGCGGTACTACCGAGATGCAGCTCAACCAGATCAGCGAGCGGGTGCTTGGTCTTCCGCGGGACGCGGTGACTGAACGAGACGTGCCGTTCTCTCAGCTGCCCCACAACTGATATGTAGGCATGGTTTGTCAAGAGGCAGGTGAAAGCCGCCCCGGGTTCATGCCGGCGCGGTCTTAATTTGATCGGTGTGAGCCCTTGCTTGTGGCGGTCGTTGGCCAACGACCGTGGTGTCACACTTATATACGCGGGTTGGAGCTTTGGGACGTGCTGTCTCTGAATAACTTGCCGGACAATGAGATCAACAAGATGACCTACGAGAACGCGACGCGCTGGTACTCGTTCGCCCCGTTCACCCACATCACTCGCGAACGGGCGACCGTCGGCGCGCTGCGCAAGGCCACCGAGGCCACGACGTCAGCATCCAGGCCCTTAGCAACTACAAAAAGGGCGAACGGGACGATAAGGCGTTTATGCAAATGTCAAATGTGGGCAACTAGCCAGGCTTCTGTGGTCCTCCGGCGGATGGTCGCACGCTCCACGAGGGAGGCGAGACCGCGGGTTGAAGGGAAGACGGAAATCCGTGTTTGCAACGGGTTTTGGTGGGGGGAGGAACGGCTTCGCTGGATTCTTGCCGGGTCAAATCGCCCGAGCTGTGCGCATGCAGTGTCGGGATTTGCGTCCCAGCAAGTCGCTTGCTCGATGTGAAGCACTGAGAGCAAAGGTGCGGACCTCCAGCGCTCGATCAGTGTTTGCCTGGAGGACACACACACCACACCACGTCGAACTGCTGATCCTCGATGACCTCGCGCTGCACCGGTTCGAATCCACCAAAACCAGTGACGTCTACAAACTGATCGTCGAGCGGCATCGTAACGCTTCCACGATCACCAACAGCAACCGCGAACCGCTTCAGATCTCGGCCATGGTGGCCGACCCGCTGCTGGCCCAGTCGGCATGGGTTGGGATGTCTTTCATTGACATTCGTCGGTCGGAGGTGGTCTTGCCAGTCGAATAAGCGAAGCCCCTGCGGCGTCAGAGGCGACTCGGGATGGGCACGCAGATTCGCGACCTTGGCGCTCTTGGTATAGGTGGTGAACAGCAAATGACCATCCGAATAGCCAACGGTCAGCATTGCGTAGCCCATCGGATGGCCAGCCTCATCACGGCAGAATAGGAATGCACGGTGGTACTGGCGGAGAAATCGACTGATCTCGTCCGATGGACTCCTTGCGTCACCGTGGCCCCCATCACCGCCTCTGCCGCGCCGTTGTTGTTATTCCGCTCTGTCAGTCGAACGCGCTGGGCCAGGCCTGCCGGAACTTCGGCTCACGCTTCTCGGCGAACGCGCGTGGTCCTTCGTGCACGTCGCCGGACAACAGCACCCGATGAACAACCGCCTCGTAGTAGCGCTGCTGCTCGGCGATCAACGCGTCGCGCCAGAACTTCAGTATCTGCTTGGTGCCCCATACCGCCGCCTGGGAGTTCTTGGCGATCGTTTCCGCCCTCTCGAGCGCTGTCTCCATGAGCTTGTCCCGAGGCACGACTCGTTGCACCAGCCCGAGTCGAAAAGCTTCATCGGCGGTGAGCCGATCCCCGGTCAGCATGAGCTCCATGACGGCACCGATCGGCATGAGTCGGGGCAGCACGTTGACCGCCACTCCGGCGATGATCCCGCGCTTTACCTCAGGCAGGCCGAACCATGCATTGTCGGCGGCGATCCGAACGTCACAGCAGATCGCGAGTTCCGTTCCGGTGCCGGCGGCCAGGCCGTTGACCGCGGCGATGGTCACCTTCTCGCAGGCGGCGATACCAGCGATGTCGGGGGCGGGGGAGATCGGTAACTTACTTCCACCTCCGACGTCGGTCGCCATCGCCTTCAGGTCGGCACCGGCGCAGAAAGCCTTGTCACCCGCCGCGGTGATGATGGCCACGTACTGGTCGGGGTCGGCTTGAAACTCCGCAAGCCCTTGCTCGAGTTCGGCCGCGTCGGCGAGTCCGATGGCGTTCATGCGGTCGGGTTTATTGATCGTGAAGATGGTCGTATGCCCTTGCTTCTCTACAACTATGTTTGCCACAGAAACCCCTCAACCATCGATAGACAGGTATCAAAGTATAAGCGCCGCGCGCCGAGGGCAAGTGCCGCGCACTCGCCTTGCAGCAAGGCTATTCGCCGTTCCATGGCGCGTTGAGCTGCGCTGTTGACAACCGGCACATCGTTGGATAAACATCAAACCGCTAAAATATCTGAGTGAGTCAGCTGATTTCATCGGCTGGCCGCAGCGAGGGATGACTGGATGGTGCGTAAGCTTCGCGAGGCGGCCGTCGCGGGGGTTTACCAGACGAAGCAGGGCGATCTGTCCGACCGCACTTCGGTGGATGTCTGGTTCGAGTGCGCGAAGGGCGCATGTGACGACGCGGGCATCCCCCTGGGCGCGATCGACGGCCTCATCATGGACGGCCCCGAAGGCGTGGGCATCCGATCCATGCTGCCCGCAGCGGCGCTCGGCTACGATCTGCTCGGTAAGCCGATGCGGTTTCACGCCTCGAGCTCGGTCGGCGCGTCGGCTGCCGCTTCCGGGGTGAATCTCGCGGTATACGCGGTATCGATGGGTTTGGCCGACGCCGTTGTCATCGTCAACGCGGTGGCGGGCAGCCCGGAGGGGTTTTCGAGCGCCAACCGCGACGAGGCGATCGCTGCGATGGCCAAGTTGAGCGGTCCGTACGAATACGTGTACGGCACCACCCGAGTGTCCGACTATGCGGTGCTGGCGCGTCGGCACATGTACGAGTACGGCACGACATCGGAGCAACTCGCCGAAGTCGCGGTGGCCCAGCGCTATGGGGCCACAATGCATCCGCTGTCGTGCAATGGGCATCGTGGCGAGATCACCCTCGACGAGGTCGTCGCTTCCCGCATGATCGCCGACCCACTGCACCTCCTGGATTGTTGCGCGATCAACCAGGGTGGCGGCGCTGTTGTCGTCACCTCCGCAGACGCTGTACGAGACAGCAAGAAACACAGGCCCATCGGGCTGCTCGGCTACGGTGAAGGGCACAGCCACATCGACCCCAACTCGGCGCCGTCGCTGGCGTTCTTCGATGCGGCTCAGCTCGCCGCCGACACGGCCTTCACGCACGCCGGCGTCGCACGTGACGACATCGACGTCGCCGGACTCGGTGACCACTTCACGATCAACGTGCTATTCGGCATCGAGGCCAGCGGATTCTGCAAACCGGGTGAGGGCGGCCCGTTCGTGGAGAACGGAGCGCTGAAGCTCGGTGGTCGGCTTCCTACCAACACCGCCGGCGGCTTTCTCTCGTTCAGCCACGCCGGCGCCTGCGGCATCTTCACGTTGATCGAAATCATCGAGCAACTCCGGGGCACCGCGGGTGCACGCCAGGTCGCCGACGCCAGGCTCGGCTATCTCAGCGGTTCGGGCGGGGCGATGCAGAACAACTTCTCGGCCATCCTGGGCGAGGTGTGAGACCGGTGACCGGTGACGAGAAGTTCCTTCCGGAGGGCGTGCCCGCTTGGCAACAGCCGTTCTGGGAATCGCTGCGGGAGCACAACATCAAGGTCCAGCGGTGCACCGCGTGTGGCGCGTTCCGGCATGTGCCGAAAGAGATCTGCGCCAAGTGCTATTCGACGTCGTTTTCCTTCGAGCCGGTATCGGGGCGAGGCGTCGTCTACACGTATACGATCGTGCACCGCGCTCCGACGCCCGCCTATCAGGCGGGGGCGCCGTATGCGATCGTGCACGCGGCAATGGACGAGGATTTCCGGATGGTCGGAACGATGATCGGGATCGATCCCGATGAAGTCGAGATCGGCGCTCCGGTGCGCGTCGTCTACACCGAGCTCTCCCCGGAGTGGACCATCGTCGAGTTCGAACCGGCAACCGAAGCAAACGGATTGGTGGACAATGCCCGAGGCAACTGAGAACAAGTCGGCGCCGATGATCGACGCGCTCTTCATCGACGGACAGTGGCGCGCGGCGGCGTCGAAGTCGACTTTCCCCGTGACCAATCCGGCCACCGGAGAGCTGTTGGCGGAAGTCTCCGACGCGTCGGTCGACGACGTCCGGGCCGCGATCGCGGCCGCAAAGGCGGCTTTACCGGCTTGGTCGAAGCGCACGGCGTATCAGCGGGCCGAAATCCTTTTCGAAGCGCACCGACGGATGCTCGAGCGGTCGGAACAGCTGGCCAAGCTGATGACCGAGGAGCAGGGCAAACCGATTCGGGCCGCGGGGATCGAGGTCAGGTACGCTGCCGACTTCCTGATCTGGTTCGCCGAGGAGGCGAAACGGGTTTACGGACAGACCATTCCCTCGGCGCGACCCGACCAGCGTTTCATGGTGTTGCACCAGCCGGTCGGCGTGGTAGGTGCCATCACCCCCTGGAACTATCCAGTCTCGATGATTACGCGCAAGGTCGCGCCGGCACTGGCCGCAGGTTGCACCGTGGTGCTCAAGGCCGCCGAGCAGACTCCGCTGTGTGCGATCGAAGTGTTCCGGATTCTCGAGGAGTCCGGCGTCCCGCCGGGCGTCGTCAACTTGGTGACAACCTCGGACCCCGCCCCGGTCGGGTCGGAGTTCGTGAGCAACCCGGCGGTCGCAAAGCTGACGTTCACGGGTTCGACGTCGGTGGGCAAGCTGCTCGCGCGCGGTGCCGGCGGGCACATGAAGCGGTTCTCCATGGAGTTGGGCGGTCATGCGCCTTTCATCGTCTTCGAGGATGCCGATCCCGAGCACGCCGCCAAGGGCGCCGCGATGGTCAAGGTCCTCAACACCGGGCAAGCCTGTATCTGCCCGAACCGCCTGTACGTCCACCGCTCGATCAAGGACGACTTCATCGAGGTGCTCGTCGAGCGGGTCGCCAAGATGAAGGCCGGCAGCGGGTTGACCGAGGGCGTCAGCATCGGCCCGCTCATCGACTCCGACGCTCTGGAACGGATGCAACGCCAGGTCGATGACGCGGTGAGCAAGGGCGCGGTGATCGAGACCGGTGGAAAGCGGCTGAGCGGGACAGGACTGGACAGCGGATTTTTCTTTGCGCCAACAATTCTGACCGGGGTGACCGACACCATGGACATCTACCGGGAAGAGACGTTCGGACCCATCGCACCGGTGATCGTCTTCGACGACGAAGACGAGGTCATCGCCATGGCCAACGACACCGACTACGGGCTGGCGTCGTACATCTACACCCGGAACCTCGCCCGTGCCTGGCGGGTGGTCGAGCAACTGCGCTTCGGCATGGTCGGAGTCAATGACATCAACCCCACCTCGGCGGCTGCCCCCTTCGGCGGAGTCAAGCAAAGCGGGCAGGGCCGCGAAGGGGCGCACGAGGGAATTCTCGAATACCTCGACACGAAGCTGGTGGGTTTCAGCATCTGATGACCGCACAACAGAGCCGGCCGGCGTTGGACCGGCTAATGAACCCGAGAACCGTTGCGTTCGTGGGTATCACCGAGGAATCGCGCTGGTCGCATTCGGTGAAACACTCGCTCGGGGCCGATGCGGAGTTCTTCTTCGTCCATCACAAAGCGGAGCAGGTCTTCGGCCGTCGGGTGTATCCCGATCTGCGGGCGATCGGGCAACCGGTCGACGCGGTCTTTCTCGCGCTGGGGGCCGAGCGCACGGTCGAGGCGGTGGAACAGGCCGCCGAGATCGGCGCCGGGGGCGTGATCACCTGCGCCGCCGGCTTCGCCGAACTCGGCGACGAGGGCATTCACCTTCAGCAGCGCATGGTCAAGGGCGCGCGGGCGGGCAACATGCCGGTGGTCGGACCGAACGGCATCGGTTTGATCAACGTGCCGGGAAAGCTTCATCTGAGCATGCTGCCGCTGTTCGCACGCCGCCCCGGCGGCCTGTCGGCCGCGACGCACAGCGGTGCCATGATCGAGGCGATGGCCGCCTCGGCCTTGCGCGCGGGCGGCGTCGGCTTCAACCTGCTGGTGTCCGCGGGGAACGAGGCCGTCACCGACGTCGCCGACTACTTGGACTACTTCGCCGGTGACGAAGGCACCCGGATAGTGGCGCTGGCGATCGAGAAGATCCGGCGCCCGGAGGCGTTCTTCGAAGCGGCGCGACGCTGCCTCGAGGCGGGCAAGCCGGTCGTCGCGATCAAGCTGGGCCGCAGCGAACGGACACAACGCATGGCGGCTTCCCACACCGGGACGCTGACCGGTGATGCGTGGGTCTACGACGTCGCCTTCAAACAAGCGGGAATTCTGCCCGCCGAAGACATCGACGATCTCATCGACCGTGTGCAGTTCCTCGAACAGCTCCCGCGCAAGCGATGGACGGAGGTGCGTGGCCTGGCGATCCTGACGGCAACCGGCGGGTTCGCCCAGCTGGCCAGCGATCTCGCCGAGGTAGAGGGCGTGGACGTGCCCGAAGTCGAACGCCTGCGCCCCTTCGTCGAAGAGACCATCCCCGGCGGGGCGGTGACAAATCCCTTGGACATCACCGGTTTCGCGGGGGTCATCGATGGACTTTGGCGCAAGGTGCTGTCGGAGTATTCCGCTGCCCCCGAGTTCGACGCTCTGCTGTTCAGCAGCCAGCACGCGGAGTGGAACGAGCCGCTGTTCGCCGACATCGAATTCGCCGAATTCGGTGCGGCCAGCGACAAGCCGTTCGTGATCGCGCCGCTGGCCGGCCAAGGCGGCAAGTGGCTGGAGAGGTACCGCGCCGACGGGATCGCGGTCGGCAACGGGTTGCGGGGCTGTCTGCGCGGTCTTCACACCATGGGTGCTTTTATGCGGATCCGCCCCGGATCCCGGGTCCGGCCGCCCACCGAGGTTCCCGAGCTGCCCAGGCCGCAATCGGCCCCGATCCGAGTGCCGGAAGGCCTGATGCTTCCGTTTGCGTCAACCATGGACATCCTGGAGTCGGCCGGGATCCCCACCGCGCCATATCATTTGATACCCGCGGTTGGTGAAGTTCCGTCGCCGCCCTTCGCCGGCCCCTACGTGGTGAAGCTGGCCGACGTCGCCCACCGCACCGAGCACGGCGCCGTACGCATCAACGTCGATGCGGCACAACTCGGCGCAGCCGTCGACGAGCTTCGGGCCATCGGCGGCGCCCATGGGCTGCCGTCGTTGGTCGCGGTCCAACCTATGATCGCCGGTCACGGAGAGGCGTTCATCGGCATCAAAGGGGAAAGCGAGCTCGGGCCGGTCGTGGCGTTCGGCATGGGTGGGATATTCGTCGAGGTGATGAAACGGGTCGGTGGGCGCATGGCGCCGATGGCCGCAGAGGACGCGGCTGAGCTGATCCAAGAGTTCAACGACACGGGCGTGCTCGACGGCTTCCGGGGCTCTCCGGCGTGGGACCGACGGGCGTTGTCGGAGGTCCTCGTGGCCGCCTCCCGACTCGCTGCCGCCGGTCGCGCCTGGATCGAGTCGATGGACATCAACCCGCTGATCATCACCGCCCATGGCCCGGTCGCGGTTGACGGCTTGTGCCTGTTGCGCCCGACGTAACGGCCGGCGGCACGCAGTCACCAGGTCAGTAGGGGGGTGTCGCCTTGCGTTGCC
>Ga0182013_10009713_pt1 | contig 10098 bp, 9 predicted proteins | sample 612S2MmetaG_FD_120487 | JGI IMG/M metagenome (GOLD analysis project Ga0182013, IMG submission 120487) | Permafrost microbial communities from Stordalen Mire, Sweden - 612S2M metaG | ecosystem: Environmental > Terrestrial > Soil > Wetlands > Permafrost | place: Sweden: Stordalen | collected...
CACATGAATCATATTTTGTTGGCGATAGTTGGTCACAACCACTAGCAAGATTATCATAACCATAGTTACCTATTACAGTATCCACCTTGTAACCCAAACTAACATAATAATTAATAGTATCATGAAGCATTGTGCTTGAACCTACAGCTGTACTGTATATAGTATCGCCATTCTTAGAAACACCAACGCCACCAAAAAAGCTATAGCATTCATAGCATCGTGCTTTGCAACCCGTAATATTTATAAGTAATAAAGTAGTGCCTACCAATACAGTCAGTTTTATATTTTTCATCCTAATCAATTTTTACCTCTTTTCAACAACTCCTCAATCTCCACCGTTCTTCCAAGTGTGCCTTCAGGCCAACTTGGAAGTTAAAATGAACGTTTGGGTCTCCCGACCCAAACATCTTGCAATATCTGCTACTCCAAAATCAATCAACAACTCATAACTAAAGCTTACCCACCCCCGCTGCCTGTTTGTAAAACGTAGCGTCAAGTATACTAACCGGCAACAAACCTTTCTCTCCATAGTAATCTTTTGCGCTGCTATAAACATAATATTGCGGCGCATCTACAAGCCGGGCAGTTACGGGATTGTTATGTATATACTCCAGCTTCTGATTTATAAAAGCAACGCTGAATAATTCTTCCGGGTGGTTCTCCTGTTGCCAAAACTGAAAGTTTTTATTATTCGGGTTATCTGCCCCCGCCTGCTTAAATATCCAAAGCATCCAGTTACGCCTGCTATCAGGTATGGTTTGTATGGCTTCGATAATTTCTGTTGATGTAAACTTTTTAAAATCGCGCATAATATCCGAAAGGCTATGGCTGCCATTTCGTGAGATAATAAGGTGTATATGGTTAGGCATAATTATCCAGGCATGTAATACCAGTCCTTTATTATCAATGCAATGCTGTAAGCTGTCTACTACAATATCACAATAGCGGCTGCGTGTAAATGCATCAACCCATTCAACCACAGCCGTAATTACAAAGTATACGCCATCCGGGTTATGAAATTTATACGCAAAGCCCATTTCTAAAAATTTAATCTGTTTTCAACTTTTACAAAATCTACTACTTCAAAATCTATCAGCCACCTTTAGCTAAAGGCGGTTTTCAAACATTCAATCTGCCCACACCGCACATTGTTTGAGTCGTGAGACTCAAACCCTTCATTTGAAGTTCCAAGTTGGCCTGAAGGCACACTTGGAACAACGGGTATAATAAAGCGAAAAATAAAATTTTTATTTTCATATTTATATTATTTCAACGCATGAATCACGAGCAGGCTGTCCATGATATACAGAATTAGTGTCACATACTGTTACTCCTTGAAAATAAAAACTTTGCGCAGTATCTATTTTATACCCCAAGCCAAGGTAGCGTTCAATAGAATCATGATACTCCGTCCAAGAGTAAACAGTACCGCTTCCAATTGTATCCGCGTTTTTTGAGGCTATAATATAACCAAAGAAACCATAACAATTATAGCATGGCTTCTTCTTGCAGCCTACTATCCCAAGCACTATCAAAAGCATTGTTCCCAAAGCAACTTTCGCTATCCTTCTCATCCTAATTAATTTTAACTCTCTTCAACAACTCCCCGTTCTTCCAACTGTGCCGTCAGGCCAACTTGGAAGTTTAAATGAACGTTTGGGTCTCCCTGACCCAAACATCTTGCAATGTCGCCAAATCAATTTTTACCTCTTTTCAATAACTCCTCAATCTGCGCATCCTGCTTTTTATTCTCCTTCTCTAACTGTATTACATACAGGTTTAGTTCTTCAATTTTTTGCAGTAGTTTGGCATCCATTTTAGCCACATCAACTCCACCGTCACAAACCACATCTTCGGCGCTGGGCACATCGGGCAGGTGTTTGTTGGTTTTAATGTAGGTTTCAAGTGCATTAAAGGTAGGTAATTGGTAGTTGTTATCAAATACAAAATCGCTCCAATCGGCGGTGGTGGCTACGGCTACTTTCATCATTTCAGTAAGTATGCCCCGCTGCACAATCAAAGCATAGGTATTAGATAATTGGGTAGTAGGGCCGGGGGTAGCACCAGGCGGGTATAATTGCCCGGGATAACCAATTAAAACAGAGCCCTGTATATTCAAAACATTTAAGGCGCCGTCGCTGCCATCATAGCCGGGCTGTATGGTAAGCATATTACTGGTGTGGTTGTCAGTAATTACATTTCTAAGGGCAGTTGAGCCGCTGTTTATAAACCTTATTTGCGGGTCCCATCCTCCTCCGTCTTCCGGCCCTGCATACATATCAAGCGCTGTTCCATGTACGCCCTGCAAGGCTAAAGTGCTGCCCAAAGTATTAGGTGTAATACCTATACCTACATTCACCCCGCTGCTGCTGCCCTCCACCACAAAATAAGGATTTGGCATGGTGGGCGTTCCGTTATCAATTAAAAACAGCGGCATGGTAGAGCCTAGTCCGGCAACATCGCTTTCTTCAACCAGGCTATGGCCAGGGTTAAACTTACCGATACCTATATAGCCATCATTATGCACCGTCAGGAAATCGGAAGTGGTGGTAGCATAGCTCCCTACATGAAACAAATAATTGAAGTAGTTATTGTTTTTCATAACATCCAATTCCGCCGCAGGTAGTGCCTGCCCAATACATACTGTCCCTATGCTGGAAACCTCTAAAATCGGTTCGGGTAGGGGCGAAACTGCGCTGATATCGCTTATGAAAAGGGCATAGGTGCCTGAAGATGAATTCGTTCCAATAACTTCACCAGCCGATGGCTCCGCAGCGGTGCCCTGGTCATATACTCCATATATAGTGTTGGCCGCCACATCCTGAAATTGAATACCATAGTGGGTGCCCGAAAGGCCGTGTGGATGCTCCCTGATTAATACTTCTGAATTGCTGTTAGCTATAGTACCTACTCCCATTTGCCCCACATTGTTTATCGAAAAATCGGTTGTAGTAGTAGGCCCTGAAAGACCACCCGTAGAAGTTCTGTTAGCCTCAAAATAATTGGGAGTAGTTGGTGGTATAGGGCTTGCATAAGAGTAATCTGCTTCAATAACTGTAGTTACACCAATACCATTTACATCGCTTACCTGCAACAGGTTGGTACTTGAATTTAATGTTCCTATGCCAACGTAGCCACTGTTAGAAACTGAAAAAAGATCTTCGTTGCCATTTACATAATTGCCTACGTGAAAAAGGTAGTCAGTTACGGTATTATTTTGCATAACATTTAATTGCGCGGTTATGTCGTTTGCCCCTATATTTACAATTCCATCGCCAATAACTTCAAATACGTCAGGTGCACTGAATGATTTGCTGAGATCCTGTATTATAAAAGCGGGATTATGACCATAGCCAGGCCACGAATAAGTCGAATTGGTGGCTACATAAAGAAGGGCGCTTGGCGTGCTTGAACTACCTGAGTTTATTACGGCCATCAGCCCGTTATTGTTGTCATCCATAACTACAAGAGATAAATTTCCCTCATTATCAATAAATCCATGGTTGTGTATTAACAGGTCAAAAGGGCTGTTTGATGCCCCTCCTATACCCACCTGCCCTATGCCATTAATTGAAAAATCAATAATAGCGCTGCTCCCATCACCGGACGGCCCCCGCACGCCGGCAAAATAACCTGGGGCCGTTCCTGAACCTGGAAAGTATTCTGATTGAATTATAAAAGGTGGACCCGAAGCCCCAATTGCCCCCATAACATGCAGATTAGCTTGGGGGGGGCATATTACTGATGCCAATTCTTCCGTTTTCGTCCTCATATACGTTAGACCCTGTAGCGCCTGATACCCCGGTTGAGCCGGAAGCATATTGTAACAAGTAGTTTTGTGAAAAAGATGCCAGAACGGCAAATACAAACAAAGCAAGCAGCAAAGTTCTTTTCATAGCGGGGGGCTTTAAATGAAAAACAATTTATAATAAAAATTACATAGCGAATTTATAACGCCTTTTTAATAATGCAAATTTAATTCAAAAGTAAATTGTTAAAAAATAATTATTTTTATTTATGGTATAAAAAATTGGATTATTGAAAAGGGATTGCCATATTTATCTGTTAATTGATATAAATATCTTATACCCCTAAAACAAAATGCATGAAAAACCTTAAATTTCCCCTCGGTATTATCTTTTGCTTTGGCTCGTTTTTATTAAATGCACAAACGGCCGGTAATGAAAAACAGGCCCTCAACGGGTCGCAACCGGTAACCATAAAACCGGTATCCGGCACAACAACTTCTTCCACACCCGCAGCCCCAGGCAATCCGGGCAGGGCAATTACATCGCCTAAAAAGGTAGATGAGTCCGCAGCAGCTAATCCTAAATCAGTGTCCTTTAAAAATTCCCCGCCGCTACTTCAAAAAGGAAACCCTAATGATAATGTAAAAGCAGCACCGGCAAAAAAATTACCCCGTGGCGGTGAGGTATCCAGCAACGTGCGTGAAACAATTAATAATGCTTTACAGCAACCTAAAAAATAATTCTTTCCGGCTTTCCGTAACGCACATAAAAAAAGGATGAACCAATCCGGTTCATCCTTTTCAATTTAAAGCTAGGCAACTATTTAGTTAGTTACTACAAATTTTTTGGTATAAGCACTACCATTAACTACCAGGCGGCCAAAGTAAATGCCTGAAGCCAAACGCTGGGTGCTGTTAATCGATATCTGGTGCCCTCCGGCAACTTCAGTTTCTTCGTTTAGCTGGCTAACTACTTTACCGGTAACATCTACTATTACAGACGATACTTTGCTTGTTTCATCCAGCACATAAACCAGTTTGCCATTACCATCATTTACCGGGTTAGGTATTACAGTAAGCGAAAACGGATTTTCATCAACTGTATTTATACCCACCGTATTTGTTGGCGGCTGCACGGTGGTATACATGTAGTAAAACAACTGCATTTCGTTCACCGTGGTATATCCAAAATGCAGGCACGGTACTGTAGAGAAATAAGAGGTATTAGCAACTAAACCACCTTTAATGGTGCCATCAGCATTAGTGCCATAAAAAACAGGCAATAGGCCATGGTTAAAGTATTCAAGCGGCGGGTGACTGTGGTCCCAGGTTCCAAGTTCAACCTGGTTGGTATAATCATACTGGCCACTATAAATGGTATCGTTCACATTTCCTAAGGTATCTGCTACAATAACATAATAAGAAGTGCCCCATTGGTGGGTATGCCCGGCAGTCATCCATATATACCTGGTTTCACCATTGCCGTTACTACCATCGGCATAATTCAACCTGTAATCTGCAGAGTCGGGTATAAACTTACTAATCCCCAAAGGCACGCCAGGCGAATCTAAACATTCCGCAGCCCATAGAGCTGTTTGTGCCCCAATACCCAGGTTTAAGGAGTTGTTAACCAAGGCAGAAATCATGGGTATAGTGTTCTGGTCGCGTGGAGAAAAATACACATTGAAGTAAAAATCGCACGGTAATACCGAGGTAGCATTGTAATTCTTCATATGGTAATTCATATCCAGGTAAGTCTTCTGGTCCCACATAAGCCCCGTTCCTGTTGGCAATATCAACTCGGCAGTTTCCTGCCAAGCACCGGTAAGGTTCTTGTTTCCTTCAAACGAATTAACACCGCCAACAAGTTGCAGATTAGGTGCAATCAACGTAGGGGTAACCTGGCCCATGTTACTAACATCAGGCGCAGCATTATTTCCGCTTCCTGCTACCCGTGCCGCAGCCGAATCAGGATATTGGAAAAGCAAAAAGTGGTGGCTTTGCGCGTTCATGTAGCCATCAATTTGAGTAATCTGCGGAAGGTAAGGGAAATTAACCTGTTGTTGTTCCAGCCATTCCTGCTCAACATAAGGGCCGGTGGTTGGTAAAAACACAGGTCCCATTCTTAAACGTATACCACGGCCGGCAGGCGGGGCCGGTGGTTTATGGAAAAACGGAATAAGCTGGCCACTGTCGTAATATGCCGAAATGGTTCCATAATCTGGCTGAGGGTCGGTACTTGCATAAACTTCCTGTGCGCCATAGCGCACCCATTGGCGCACAACTTCAATTTCAAGGCTTGAAAGCGTATCGGGGAAAATGCCGCTGTTTTGTATAGGCAGCATCAACGCCCCTTCTCCGGTAGAGTCAAGTGCCAGGTCAGTATCAAATTTAGCGCCGGCCAGTTTCCTCAATAAAAAACTCTGATAAGGTTGTTCCGGAAAAATCAACTCCTCAAATTTTGCAACCGAACTTGCCGATAATTGCGAGGGCTTATTATAAATTTGGTGATAAACCGCATCCGAATCGCCATCAAACTTTAAAACGCTGTCAGCCCCGGTAGAAGTTGCGCTGTGGCAGCTTTGGTTCTGGCATTTGGTGTTCAGTATGGTATAAACCCGGCCATACTGCGATTGGGGGGTAATCAGCGCCTGGGCGCTAACCGCTGCAACTAACAAACTAAAAAAGGCAAGAATGGAAATTTTTTTCATTGAGGATTTTGGTTTTTAGTGCATCGAATGTAATAAATAATATAGTAGCATTTATGCCACGGCTTAAAATTTAACTAATTACCTTCAAAGTATTTGCACAACAGTTGTTAACAAGCCCCCGCCTCTTCCCCAATTCGTTTTTTAAATACTTTTTAGCGCGTACCATAATAAGCACTATCCACAGTGCCTGGTTCAATATTAGGTTAGCCCCGCTTTAATAACAAAAGCAGCTTTGCCATACTAATTTTTACCAGGTTACCGTTAATCATTAAACCAATTATAAATGACACTTCTGCAAATAGTGGCCGATTCAGCCGCAACAGCCAAAGGCGCGGTAGCCCAGCAACAAACCCTCAACCTCCTCGACCTTTTAATGAAAGGGGGCTGGGTGATGTATCCGCTGGTGGTGCTATCCGTTATTACAATATACCTGATAGTTGAACGCTACATCGTTATCAGCCGCGCCTCAAAAGTGGACCCCGGTTTTATGTCTAATATAAAACACATGCTGTTGGATGGAAAAACTGATGCTGCCCTTAGTTTATGCCGCAGTGTTAACACCCCTATTGCCCGCCTGCTTGAAAAAGGCATTAAACGCCTGGGCAAACCCGTTAAAGAAATAGAAAGCGCCGTTGAAAACACAGGCAAGCTCGAAATTTATAAGCTGGAGAAGAACCTGTCGTATCTGGGTATTATAGCCGGCATAGCCCCCATGTTTGGTTTTGTGGGTACCATAAGCGGGGTAATTAAGATATTCTACAACATATCGTTGGCCGACAATATCAGTATAGGATTAATTGCAGGCGGGTTGTATGAAAAAATGATAACCTCGGCCAGTGGCCTGGTAGTAGGTATAATAGCGCACATAGGCTTCCATTACCTGAACACTATGATTGACCGGGTAAGTTTTCAGTTAGAAAGCACCACCGTTGAATTTATTGACCTGATACAAGAGCCAACGAACGAGAAATGATTTATGAGTGATGATTTATGATTGCTGATTTATGAATAAATACAGCTTTCAATGTTGTCAAATTCATAAATCATCATTCATAAATCAGAAATTAAAAAGTTATGGAATTAAGGCGAAAATCAAGAATGTCATCAGAGGTAAGTACTTCTTCCCTCAACGACATTATGTTCTTTCTGATGCTGTTCTTCCTCATTATGTCTACCATGGTGGCCCCTTCGGTAATTAAAATAAACCTGCCCAAAACCAACGCAGGCAAGGCCATAAGCAAACAAAATATAACCCTGGCCGTGGATTCGAACCTGAATTACTATCTTAATAACGAAAAGATAACTTTCGACCAGCTGGAGCCAAAACTAATAGCCATTAATCAAAAAGATACAACCAAAGAGCCTACCATTGTTTTTCAGGCCAGTAAAAAGCTGCAATTACAGGATGTGGTAGACGTAATGGGGGTAGGAAGTAAGCTAAAAATGAAAATGGTGCTGGCCACAACTAACAAGTGATAGTTTTAGAATGAGTGTAAATACATTTTTATCGCAAAGGCGCAAAGGAAAATTTAAGAAATACAGGAGAAAGATAACTTCAAAAAAAATATGGAAAGTATTATTTCTTATTTCATAAAGCTTCTGTATTCCTTTGCCCTCTTTGCGTCTTTGCGATAAAAATGCATTAAAGGTATTAAAATATAAAACAAAAAATGTTCGCCACAGACTTCGACAGTCAGGAACGGGATTTCAGGAATAAAAAAAATGTAACGGCTACAATCGTTACTATTCTTGTTCATGCCCTTATATTGCTTATCCTGCTGTTTTCAATACTGCATACCCCAAACCCGCCGTTTGAAGAAAACGCCGGGGGGATGTCAGTTAACTTTGGCACCGATGCGGTGGGCACCGGCGATGAACAACCTTTTACCTACAACCCCGGCCCAACGCTGGCCAATGCAGCCGCGGCCCCTGCCGAAGCCAAACAGGAAGAAAGCGTTCCTGATAAAGTGTTAACCCAGGAAAACGAAGAAACCAACGTTACGGTACCCAAGCCTGAAGATAAACCTGCACATAAAGTAAACGACAAGGCCGTATTTAAAAAGCACCCCAAAACCAGTAACAGCACTGCCACTACTACGGCTGCAACAGCCGCACCGGCCCCTGTTCCGCAACCTAAACCCGATGCAAACGCTATGTTTAGCAAAGGTGCCTATGGCAAACCTAATAACAGCAAAGGCGATGGCACCGGCGGCGGCCAGGGCGATCAAGGGAATCCTAACGGCGATCCCAATTCAAGAAACTATTTAGGCACCGGCGATGGTAACGGCGAAGGCCCCGGCCATGGTGATTTAAAAGGCGGTGCCTATTTAAAAGGCCGTAAAAATACCACCCTGCCTGCCCCTAACCAGTGCAGCACGCAGGGCAAAATAGTAATAGCCATTAAGGTTGATAAAACCGGTAAAGTTATTGACGCTACATTTAAACGCTTTGCCTCCACCGCCGTTGACGATTGTAATATCAACAACGCCCTGATAGCCGCCCGCAAAGCCACCTTTAACCCCGACCCTAATGCACCGGATGTGCAGGAAGGGACGATTACTTATATTTATAAGGTGCATTAGAATATTACCAAAATACAATTTTCGCACGGAGCAAATACAGCGTAAACCGCCGGGTAATGCAGGTATGAATACTTTAAAAAAATTTCTGGCTTGCATAACTTTAACGGGCGTCTTCTGAAAATGATTAAAAGAAATATTCATTTTGTATTTCCCGGCTGCTAACTCTGCATTTTTCTCCGTGCGAAAATTGAATTTTCATTCAATGATTCGCCTCAATCAGCTTCTCAATCTCCTCCAGCTTTTCCAGGCTCATTTTTGATAGCAGCTTGGTTATCTCTATCTTCTTCTCACGGGTCCTTATTTTTTGCAAAGGATGATCCGGGCGGTCATCCAAAAGGTCGTCGGGGCTCCATTCAAAAATATCGTTGGGTGTACAGTTTAGTACGGTACACAATTTTTCAATGTGGTCAAGTCGCATATGCTCCACTTTGCCATTTTTGTATTTATGTGCAGTAAATGGTACAAAGCCGCTTTGAGCCAAAAACTTGTAGGGCTGTTCAATTCCCCTGGCCTTAAAAATTCGTTTTAAATTAAGCTGTAGCATAGTCTGTTGCCCTCTGTTTGGTTCTAAATCAGGTTCCAAAACAACAAACAACAACTACAATACTAGACACAACTTTCGAACAGATGTGGATTACCTGAATAAAAAGGCTAAATCTGATAATCATAACTCAACCTATTCATACATACCCACAATCTTATTTTCTAAAAATTCAACTTATAGATTGAGTTTTTAGAAATTATGAATCCGAAAGAATCGAAAGTCGGCTGAGTTGTATGGAAACACTAATTAGCAATACAAAACATTGATTGTCAATAATTTGATTGATTTGCAAATTGGTTCAAGCTCGGTCCCGTTTGCAAGCGATTTGCAGATTCACCTAAAGCAGTAAGTATCAATAAATTACATAAAAAGAAGCGACTATCCGCATGATTACCCAACTGTAGGCCGAGTGACTAAACAGCCTCATGGCTAAAGCCAATTTTGCTGTTTTCGACCTCCCCAACTTGAAAGTTGGGGTTATTATTAACCCCACTCTTTAGAGTGGGGACCGAA
>Ga0182013_10009715_pt1 | contig 10097 bp, 9 predicted proteins | sample 612S2MmetaG_FD_120487 | JGI IMG/M metagenome (GOLD analysis project Ga0182013, IMG submission 120487) | Permafrost microbial communities from Stordalen Mire, Sweden - 612S2M metaG | ecosystem: Environmental > Terrestrial > Soil > Wetlands > Permafrost | place: Sweden: Stordalen | collected...
GCACTACTACATCGCCGGCATGTATCGCGAGCGGATTAAGAGCGGCCAAGACAGCTTCAGCCAGGAAGGGTATGAGCGTGCTGTCAAGCTTGGCAAGGTTGAAAACGGCGCCTTTCGTCTGGCAATGAAGTGCGTTCACAAGGGGTTGCAATCGCGCAACCGGTTCCTGCGCCTGCTCCTATCTGTATGCTCCGCCTTTTTGTCACCTTGGCAGGCTCGCTATTTTCTTGACCGTATCCGGTTCAAAGTTGCGTCGCGAGCATCCCTGCGCGCCTGCTGATGCCAGCGCGCGCTGCGCATTACTGTGAAGTTCATTTGGAGGCCGTCATGAAAATCTGCTTCATCATTCACGACGTCACGGGACGCGCAGGATCGGAGCGCGCGCAGGCCAATCTGGCCAACGCATTGACTGCCCGCGGCGAATCGGTATCGATTTGGTCTTGCTATCGCAGAAATCCGCTTCCGGGCTTCTTGATCTCCAGCGGCGTCGAAGTATGTTATGGGCGGCGGAAGCCATTGCCTTATTTTCTGGATTATCCGTGGCTGATGTGCGCCTTCGCCTTGTTTGTAATTCGCCGCAACCCGAGATGGATTGTCTGCACGGACACCAACCGTCTGATTGTCGCCTTGCTGGCGCTGCTGGTGCCCGGCGTGCAGTTGGCGGTATGGGAGCACTTCGCATTGTCCCATAGCATCACGAAAACGCGCGGGCGACTCTCCAGAAAGCTAGCCTGCATGCTGGCATCGAGCATCATAACATTGACTGAGCGCGACACAGAGTTATACGCCAAGCTTTTTTCGCCGTCCGGAATAGTGACCACCATTCCCAATATAATGACGCTGCCAAAAGTGGAAAAAAGGTTGCGCCGGCAAGAGATTCTTGCCTTGGGCCGCCTTGCCCCCCAAAAAGGTTTTGATCTGCTGATTGAAGCATGGTCCGCAGCCAGCCTGCGGCTGCCCGGCTGGTCTCTGCACATAGTCGGCGATGGACCGATGCGCGATGAGTTGGTGCAGCGGACGGGCGCTTTGGGGATCGAGGACAGGGTAACATTCTCTCCATTTTCGGACAATCCATTTTCTCTGTACTCGGAATGCGGAATCTTCGTTCTCAGTTCGCGGTTTGAAGGCTTGCCGTTCGTGCTGATCGAGGCGATGACCTGCGGAGCCGCTTGCATCAGCTTTGATTGTCCGAATGGGCCGCGTGAAGTCATCCGCCACGGGAGCAACGGCCTTCTGGTTCCGGCCGAGCGGGTGGATGATCTCGCGAATGCAATTGTAAAACTGGGCGCGAATCCGACCTTGCGCGAAAGGCTGGGAGAAGCGGCGCGAGGCGTTGCTCAATCTTTTTCCGAGCCGCACGTGACAGCAAGCTGGCATGAAGTGCTATACGGCCAGATCGAGACCGCCAAGAAGCCTGTCACTTCTGTAGCGGCAAGCCGTGCCGCCGGATTCAGGGCGGTATGACAGCGAGCCGCACAACCTCGATCGCGGCGATCCTTCGCGCCGTGCCATGCGAAATGAAATACGGCCGGGACACTCGGTTTCGGAAGGGAGTCTTCGAATGAATATCAATTGGGAAATGAAGTCCTTGGCATTTCACTACCTAGATACCTTCTCCCTGCATAAGACACTCTATTTTTTGCAACGGAATGTTACAAAGAGAGCCAAAGTCAATATTGAAGCGGGATACAAGAACTGGCGGGTTCATCAAAGCAATCTTGCTACGCTGGAGCGTCCCAAGGTCTTCGAGTTCGGAGCCGGAAAGGATTTGTCGCAGAACATCTATCTCTCTCGATATGTTGGCGCGCAGACGGTCGTCGATCTGTTTCCGATGCTCAACATCGATCTGGTGAATGAGGCGGCATCGCAGATAACCAATCGATATTCATTTAAAGCTCATGAAACGATAACCTGCATCGCCGATATCGAGCGATATTATCGGGTGCGCTATTTTGCGCCATTTGATGCCACCAAGACCAATTTTAAAGACAACGCATTCGACAGTTGCATTTCCACCAACACACTCGAGCATATTCCCGTGCACACTATCGTCTCGATCTTCAGGGAGTTGAGGAGAATTATCCGGCCGGGGGGACTGATTTCCGCCATTATCGACTATTCGGATCATTATGCTCACACCGACTCGAATATAGGGCCCCTCAATTTCTTGCAATACTCCGCCGAAAAATTCAAGAAGCACAATTGCAACATCCACTATCAGAATAGGCTGCGTCATTACGACTATGCCCGGATATTCGAAGCGATGGGCTATCAGTGTCTCAGGAGCGAAGCCTCGAATATCGCTCCGCCACCGACCTGGATTTCTCCCGAATTTGATCAGTCGGAGCCTTCTCTGTGCGCTTTGAGTGGAGTTTTTCTGCTCCGGAACCCGGAATAGGTTCGACGAGGTCCGCCTTGCCTCTCAGAGCATCTTGCGCGCGCTCCGAGAGACCGGCCGCCAATTTACGTGCCGCAATCCTGCCTCTGCACCCGGCTTGTGGCCGTCTTTTGAATGAGTACTCATGACAAGGGTATAATCAGCCCCATGGCGGCGCAGACGCTCAAGAATTTGGTGGAGACGGACGATCCGGAGGCCGAATCCGGCATCGAGCGAAAGCTGCATCGGCTGGAAGCGCAGCTTTTGCAGTTGGACAACTTGATGGTGGCTTATTCGGGCGGCGTGGACTCCGCATTCCTGGCGGCCACGGCGCATCGCATCTTAGGCAGCCGGATGCTGGCCGTGCTGGCGGACTCTCCCAGTTTGTCTCGTCGCGACTTCGAGCAGGCGCGAGCCTTTGCGCGTACGCAAGAGTTACCGCTGCATATCATTGCAACCGAGGAACTGAGCCGGCCTGAATACCGGCGCAACGACGCCAATCGCTGCTTCCATTGCAAGGACGAACTCTTTGGCGCCATGGAGGCGCTGGGCTGGAAGCTGGGCTTTGAGCGCGTCGCCTATGGCATGAACGCCGACGACACCAGGGACTTCCGTCCTGGGCAGCGCGCAGCGGAGGAGCACGCTGTGCTGGCGCCGCTCTCCGAGGCCGGATTGACGAAACTCGAAGTGCGCGCACTCTCGAGGGCAGCCGGTTATTCGCTTTGGGACCGCCCGGCAGCGCCTTGTCTGGCCTCACGCGTTGCGTATGGGCGCGAGGTTACGCGCGAGGTTCTCGCACAAGTGGAAGAGGCCGAGGAGAGTTTGCGTCAATTGGGCTTCCGCGAACTGCGCGTCCGTCATCACGGAGAGTTGGCCCGCGTGGAGATTTCCCGCGCCGAGTTACCGCGCGCTCTCACGATGGAGATGCTCGACGCCATCACCGCCGCTCTCAAGCGGACCGGCTTCCAGTATGTGACGCTCGATTGCGCGGGCTTTCGGTCCGGCTCCATGAACGCGATCTTGCCCATCGAAGTGCTGGCGCGGCGCGGCGCGTAGCCAACAGTTTAGAATCACAGTGCGATGACTATTGGCTATCTGGAATGTTTTTCCGGCATCAGCGGCGATATGCTGCTGGGCGCTCTTGTGGATGCGGGCGTCCCTTTTCAACGTTTAGAGGAAACGGCGGCTGCGCTGGGCGTAGGCGCGCGCCTGCAAATGCGCAAGGTGAGCCGCGGCGGTCTGGCCGCAACCAAGGTGGATGTCCTCACGCCCGATACTCCGGCAGCCGAGCCGGAAGACTCTCATCACGATCATCCCGGAGACACGCACGCCGGGCATCAGCACCAAGCGCATTCCCATCCGGCGCACTCTCACGCGCCGCATCGCGCCCTCGCGTCGATTCTTGAAAGCATTCGCTCCGCGCCGCTTTCCGACGCCGTGAAAGCCCGCGCTAGTCGCGCCTTTCAACTGCTGGGCGAGGCCGAAGCGGCCATTCACTCGGTTCCCGTCGAAGAGGTGCATTTTCACGAGGTGGGCGCGGTGGACACGATCGTCGATGTCGTCTGCGCCGCCGCGGGCGCCGAGGCGCTGGACAGGGAACTGGGCGTCGTACGCTGGCTCGCTTCGCCGCTCAACGTGGGAAGCGGCACCGTCGTCTGCCAGCATGGCACGCTTCCCGTTCCCGCCCCGGCGACGCTGGCTTTGCTGGGCCGAGCACCGGTTTACGCGGCAGGCACGCCGATGGAGCGCGTGACCCCGACCGGTGCGGTGCTGCTGCGCATGCTCGATGTGCGCTATGAGCCGCTTCCGCCGATGCGCATCGTAAAAACGGGCTACGGAGCGGGCGGTCGCGAGACGCCGGGCGAGCCCAACCTGCTGCGCCTGCTGGTGGGCGAAGAAGAGTCTACAGGGAGCGCTGCAAGCGGAAGCGAAGCGATTGCAGTCATGGAAACGGTCATCGACGATTGCAATCCGCAGTTGCTCGCCTATGTCAGCGAGAGGCTGCTTGAAGCTGGCGCATGGGACGTCTATCGCGCCGCGGTGCAGATGAAGAAGGGGCGCGCCGGCGTGCAGATGACCATCCTCTGCCGCCCCGATCTCGTTTCCGCGCTGCGCGACCTGCTCTTCCGCGAGACCACCACCATCGGCCTGCGCTGGAGGCTGGAGAACAAGATATCCCTGGCGCGCGAGTTCGTGGATGTTGAAACACGGTGGGGCAAAGTGCGCATCAAGGTTGCCCGCCTGCCGAACGGCGAACAGGCCAACGCCGCACCGGAGTATGAGGATTGCCGCCGCCTCGCCATCGAACACGCAGTTCCACTCAAGCTGGTGACGGAAGAAGCCATGCGGGCCTACGCGGCTTCCGGCAAGGAGAAGAGCTGATGGATCGCGCTCAAATCGAGGTTCTGCTCAAGGACGTGAGCGAGGGGCGCACGGCAGTCAACGATGCGCTCGACCGTCTGCGCGATCTGCCCTTCGAGGATCTGGGCTTCGCCAAGCTCGACCATCACCGCACGCTACGCACCGGGATGCCGGAGGTGATCTTTGCCGCCGGCAAGACCGCGGCGCAGGTGGCCGAGATCTTCGCCCGCATGGCGCATGCCGGAGGCAATGTGCTGGCCACGCGCGTCACCCGCGAAATGTTTGAGGCTGTCCGCGCCATGGAAGAGCAAAATCAGCAGACACGCGCCGCGTTCCATGAGACCGCCCGCGCTATCACGCTCACGCAGGCTCCCGCCACTCCGGGGAAGGGAACTGTCGCCGTCGTCTGCGCGGGCACCAGCGACTTGCCTGTGGCCGAGGAGGCCGCGGTCACGGCGCGGCTGATGGGCAACACGGTCGAGTTGATCGCCGATGTGGGCGTGGCAGGCATTCATCGCCTGCTGGCGCAAAAGAATGCGCTGCAAGCGGCGCGCGTGCTGATCGTCTGCGCGGGCATGGAAGGCGCGCTACCCACCGTCGTCGGCGGCCTGGTGAACGCGCCTATTCTCGCCGTGCCCACCAGCGTCGGTTATGGCGCTTCCTTCGGCGGCGTGGCCGCGCTGCTGGGGATGTTGAACACCTGCTCACCCAATGTCTCCGTCGTCAACATCGACAATGGTTTCGGCGCGGCATGCATTGCCTCGCTGATCAATCACCTATGAAATTCGCCACCTGTGAAAATCCAACTGTGAAGATCGGAACTGACCTTGCGCTCGGAATGTGTCTCTCGAACCGGCCGGTTCAGAGAGATATTCGTCCGCATCTTCGTGGCGGCGGCGGCTGGGCTCAATCCGGCTCATCTTGAAATCCGGGAAGGCTTTTGAGTGAGCGTGTGTCCGTTGGTGCTGAGGGTTTGGCAAGAATTCGGCAGGCCGGTCAATTTTCCTTGCTGTAAAGCAGATCCCGGATGGCACGCCGCCGGGCCGCGTTCATTTCGACGTCGGCCTTGCCATCAACGAGACCGGGGCGGGGCGCTGCGGCGGAACCCGTCGATTCGGGCTCGCTGCACTCTGGGCAGCGGTTGGCGAAGCCGGGCTTATCCGGCTTCAGCTCGAACTCTTCGGAGCAGACGACGCACACTTTAAGTGGAAAGGCCATACACTCCTTATGATAACTCCGGACGACTGACCCGTTCGTCTCACGCAGCGCCCGCACCCCGGCAATTTTGCGCACGTCCTTTGCTCGAAAGCGGTCAATCCGGAACTCCGCGGAGAAGCTCAACTTCGCCGGAAATGAGAGGATAAAGTCACCAACCTGCCGCGGGCTAATCCGCCCCGGCCAGAGGGAGACGTCAGGGATGAGGCAGATTGTCGCCGTGATCTTCGGCTTGGGCTTGCTGGGCAACGCGCTGCTGTTTGTGCCGCAGATCTTCGCCGTATGGCGAAAAAAGACGGACGAGGGCATTTCACTGGTTACTTTTGGCGGCTTCTGCGCGCTCCAGGTCGTCAGCGTTGTGCATGGGCTCTACGAGCACGATCTCGCCATGGTCTTGGGCATGGGAGCAAGCCTGCTCACCTGCGGGAGCGTGACGTTTTTGACCGTCATCTACAGGGGCAGGCGGTTGCGGGCGGAAAAAATGAGATGTGTGACTCTCAGGGATTGAAAGTGAAAGCGGGGTCAGGCCGCCATTTTTGAGAAAAATTCCGCGAAAAACTAGCCCAGGAAGATGCCCGCAATCGAGGCGGAAATCAGGTTAGCCATGGTGCCGGCGAGCATGGCGCGCACGCCTAGCCTGGCCAGGTCGTTGCGACGCTCGGGAACCAGCGCGCCGATGCCGCCGATCTGCATTCCGATGGAGCCCAGATTCGCAAATCCGCACAAGGCAAAGGTCGCGATGGTGAAGGAGCGCGGGGCCAGCGTCGCTCTTTCCGCGCCCAGCTGGATGTAGGCGATGACTTCATTGAGAGCCATGCGCGTGCCCAGCAGGTTACCAATTGCCCCGCAGTCGTGCCAGGGAATGCCGATCAGCCAGGCCACGGGCGCGAAGAGAAAGCCGAGAATCTGACCGAGCGAGCCGGGAACCCAGTGCATGCCGTTGTGCAGATGTACCCAGCCGAGCAAGCTGTCGAGCAGGGCCACCAAAGCCAGGAAACTGATGAGCATGATAGCCACGTTGAAGGCCAGTTTGCCGCCGTCGATGGTGCCGCGGGCGATGGCGCCGACGAAGTTTTCCTCCTTGTGCAACTCGTCTTTGGGGATCACCACCCGGCCCTCGGTGGCGGGAACTTCGGTCTCCGGAACCAGCATTTTGGCGATCAGGATGGTGCCCGGCGAGGTCATGATGACGGCGGCCAGCAGGTGGCGCGGCTCGACGCCCTGAGCAATGTACATGGCCATGATGCCGCCCGAGACGTGGGCCATGCCACTGGTCATGATGGTCATCAGCTCGCTGCGTGTGGCCCCGGCCAGAAACGGGCGAATCGTCAGCGGCGCCTCGGTCTGGCCCATGAAGATGGAGGCGGCCACGTTCATGCTTTCAGCGCCGCTGATGCGCATGGTCTTCAGCATCACCCAGGCCATGCCGCGGACGATGATCTGCATTACGCCGATGTGGTAGAGCATGGCGAAGAAGGCGGAGATGAAGATAATGGTGGGCAGCACCTGAAAGGCGAAGATGGAGCCGAAGGAGCCGGTGGGAAGGCCGAGAACCGGGCCGAAGAGAACCTGGGTGCCGGCGTAGGTGGAGGCCAGCATCGATTTGACCACGCCGCCGGCCCAGGCCATCGCCTCCTCGCCCAGCGAAAAGCGCAACACCAGAAAGGCGAAGACAAGCTGCAGGCCCAAGCCCCAGGCGACCGTGCGCCAGCGAATGTGTTTGCGGTCGGTTGATCCCAGATAGGCCGCCAACAAAACGGCCAGAATTCCCAGCACTCCGGTGAATCGAACCAAAACGAACTCCTCGAGAAGCGGCGGTCAGAGATTAATGGTCAGGTTTCCCCGCGCGGGCGCGAAATAGTTGCTGTCTTCGGTGCGGCGGATGAAGCCCACCGTCAGGCTAGCAGCTAGAGGCCGGAAGCTCGAAGTGGGTGCGGAGAAACGGTGCTTCCGGCGCCGCGCAGATGGGCCTCGGCCTCCTCGCGGGTGAAGATGCGGCTGACCAGCGGCACCGGCTGCGGTGGGGCTGGCGAAAAAGTGATGGCCTGCCGGAGAATTGCCTCGGACTCGTCGAGCAACGCTGCGTGGGTGGCGTAGAGAGTGGCCAGCGGCTGGCCCTTCCGGACGCACGCGCCGCGCCGGGCGTGGAACTGGATGCCGGCGTGGGGATCGACTGGCTCCCCCGCCTTCTCGCGTCCCGCGCCGGTCCGCTGCACAGCCCATCCCAGGACGGTGGTGTCCATAGCGGAGACGTAGCCGCCCTCCCAGGCCTCGACCACCCGCGTTGCGCCCGGACGGTGGAAGCTGGCGGGGTCATCGAAGACCTGCGCGTCGCCACCCTGCGCTTCGACCATGGCGAGGAAGACGCGCAAGGCCGAGCCGTTGTCCAGAGCCGCTTCAGCGCGCGCAGAACCCGCCCCGGGTGACTCGGCCAGGCCACCCAGATGGATCATCCAGCCGGCCAGAGTGAGAGAAAGCTCGCGCAGATCGCGATTCTGTGCTCCGTTTCCGGCGGGGCTCACACCGGGCCGCTGGCCTCTGAGCAGCTCGACCGCCTCCATCAGCTCGATCCAGTTGCCGGCCATGCGTCCCAGCGGCTGGCCCATATCGGTCAGCAGGGCCACGGTCCGCGTTCCGGCGGCTTCGGCCGTGACCACCATCAGGGCGGCCAGGTATTCGGCCTCTTCCCGCTTGCGGAGGAAGGCGCCGGAGCCGGTCTTCACATCGAGCACCAGCGCGTCCAGGCCCGCGGCCAGCTTTTTGCTCAGAATCGATGCGCAGATCAGGCCCGGGCTTTCCACCGTTCCGGTGCGGTCGCGCAGGGCATAGAGAACGCGGTCGGCCGGTACCAGCGACGGGGTCTGGCTGACGATGGCGACGCCACACTTTTGCAAAACTGTCTCGAATTCGGACAGTGTGAGCGCGGTGCGGAAGCTGGGAATGGCCTCCAATTTATCCAGAGTCCCGCCGGTGTGGCCGAGGGCGCGGCCGCTGATCATGGGCACAGCCAGGCCACAGGCCGCGGCGATGGGAGCGGCAAGGAAGCTGGTCTTGTCTCCCACGCCGCCGGTGGAGTGCTTGTCAACCGCCGCCCTTCCAAGTCCTACGGGCGAAAATTTCTCTCCGGAGTCGCGCATGGCCAGGGTCAGCGCGCGGGTTTCGTCCAGCGAGAGGCCGCGCAGAAAGGCGGCCATCAGCCAGGCCGAGAGCTGCTCGGGCGGAATGGACCCATCCGCCGCGCCTGCGACCAGAAAGCCGATCTCGCGCGGGTCCAGAGAGCCGCCGTCGCGCTTTTTCCGGATTATGTCGATGATGTGCAACGGCGGGAGAGGCCGGGCGGAAGCGGAAGAGGGCATCATGCGCTGAACCTCGATTTTGCGGTCAGTTGAGATTATCGCAAGCAGCTGTGGTGAGGGAAATTGCTCGTTGGCGGTGTCCGGACCCATAAAGAGGCGGAAAATCTCCAAGAACAAGATGGCCGCGCTGTTGAAGACCAGCCGCACACAGGTTGACCGGTAGCTCGATCCGAAGAACGATATTCGCTGTCGAGCTTGCAGCGTCCGGCGCGATAGTGGGGCGGCGGGTTTCGATTGAGCTGGAGCTGGTTCAGGGGCTTGTTGCATTCCGACGGCCGTTTGGATATGATGCATAGAAGTGCCCAAGGGAAATCTTTGGGCCGTCATAAGCACCACGGTTTCTGGGCCTGTTCGAGTGGGCCGCTGGGAAGACGCGAAGCGCGTTGCCCGTGCGGCTAGCACCAGGCACTCCGCAAAGCGGGGCTGGCAGAGGCGGTGGGAGACGAGGGAAGAATGGCAAAAATCAGCAAGAACATGATGAAGGCGCGCGCGGCCGTGTCCAAACCCGCCTATGCGCTGCCAGAGGCAGTGGAACTGCTCAAGCAGGTCAAGTACGCCAAGTTCGACGAGACTGTCGACCTAACCATGCGGCTCGGAGTGGATACGCGTCATGCCGACCAGATGGTCCGCGGCACCGTGGTGTTGCCGCACGGGTTGGGCAAGACCAAGATCGTGGCCGTGATCGCATCAGGCGACCGCCAGAAGGAAGCCACCGAGGCCGGCGCGGACTTTGTGGGCGGCGAGGAGATGGTGGAGAAGATCCAGAAGGAAAGCTGGACCGCCTTCGA
>Ga0182013_10009716_pt1 | contig 10096 bp, 9 predicted proteins | sample 612S2MmetaG_FD_120487 | JGI IMG/M metagenome (GOLD analysis project Ga0182013, IMG submission 120487) | Permafrost microbial communities from Stordalen Mire, Sweden - 612S2M metaG | ecosystem: Environmental > Terrestrial > Soil > Wetlands > Permafrost | place: Sweden: Stordalen | collected...
CAGGCGCGTACGTCGACTGGATCGGCCGATGACGATAGGGAACAGGATCGGAGGGATCTGACCGGTAGGCCGCCGCAATCGCATCGTCTCTTCCAGCGGAAGGCACGAAACTCAACCTCTTGTCCGGCTCGAGATAGAGCCTCGCGGAGGTGAAGCCATCGGTTGGAGGCCACGGATCATAGTGCTTCCACAGGTTGACTCCTGTGCGAAAGCTCGCCGTATCCGCAATCTCCAACCCAGAACGATCCTTGAGGAACTTTTCGAAGAACGGAGCCTCCATCGTCTTGCGAAACTCCGCGCCCGTCGGTTCGCCAAAGTCGAGCACTCCAAACGCCGACCCCAGCCGCCTCGCAGTACCCTCCCAGCCACCGTGATTCCACGGCCCCAGCACCATGAAGACTTTGTGCTTGTCGTCGTGCTTCTTCAGCGCGGCATACTCCGCCTGAGTCCCCCACATATCCTCCTGATCCCAGTAGCCTCCAACCTCCAGCGTAGGAACCTCGACCTTGTCGAGATGGTTCTCGACCGCCATATCGCGCCAGAATTTGCTGTACGTAGGCTGGGTAAGGAAGGCCTTCGCCGTGGGCAGATCGCTCATCTTCGCGGCCTCCGCAGCACCCGCGAAGTTGACATGCTGCAGGAAGAAGTCGAAGGTATCCTGCTTCGCCTCCACCCGTGCATCGGTCTTCTGCGCCTCCATCTGCTGAACGTAGTCGAAACCGTAGCTTTCGCGGAACGCGCCGTTGTGGAAGAAGTCATCGCCCATCCACACGTCCGTCATGGGTGCCTGCGGAGAGATAGCCTTTATCGCCGGATGCGGGTCGATGCCCGCCATCATCGCAAGAAAACCACCGTAGGAGACTCCGACGACGCCCACTCGACCATTGTTTCCCGGCACATTCTTCAGCAGCCAGTCGATTGTGTCGCGGGTGTCGGTGGTCTCGTCCACATCCTTCGCGGTGTTATGCGCGACGATCGGCCGGTTCATCACGAACCTGCCCTCCGACTTGTATCGTCCGCGGATGTCCTCGAATACCCAGATGTATCCGCTCGCGGCTAGCTCAGGCTTGTCCTCATTCACCGCCTCGGAGTCCATGCCGTCCACTCCATAAGGCGTCCGGTTGAGCAGGAACGGCAGTCCCTCGGCTGGAATACCTTCCGAGGTCGCCGGCAGAAGAATCACCGCATGCAGACGAACTCCGTCGCGCATCGGCAGCATCGCCTCTTCTCGCGTGTACTCCCGGAAGTGATTAAGGCGGGTGGCGGACTTGCTGAACCGCGTCTCTTCCACCAGGGTGCGGCCATCGCGGTCCAGGATGAACTTCAGCCCGGAGACTGCCCCGGAACCGTCCCGCAGAAACACCACATGGGCCTGGGGAGAATCGACCTTAAAGCCGTCCGGGGCACCGGCCACGGCGGCCGGAGTCAGCCGCTGCCGCTCCCTGCGTTCGCTCTCCTCGTACAAAACGCCGCCGTCGACATAGACCGCGGTCACCTGGTCGGGATCGGAAGTGGAGCGATACTGCCCCTCATATTGCGCCAACTGAGAGGCCGGAGCCTGGGCGCGCACCGACGCCCAGGCTCCGAGCAGAACACCCCACAGAGCAACTCCCGCTAGCCATTTGACCCGGCACTTCCTCCCAGCCCGCTGCACAGCAACGTCGCCAGTGGATTGAAGTTGAAGACTCGCCGGGATCGAACTCGCGGAGACCAAGCTACCTGCGTCCTAGGGTTGGACTTCGGGGCTGGCCGCGCATTGGAAGCCAATCTTATTATGCGAACCATCGCAGAACGGACGCTTCTCGCTGGCTCCACAACGGCATAGTGAAACCGCCGGCTTCCCGGTCAGGTCCCACGTCTTGCCCTCGAGATCGCTCAGCACAATCGGACCCTCGACCCGCAATGGGCCGTTGGGTCGAACGGTAATCTTCACTGCATCGGACATGTATACACTCGCTCCCAGCCGAATACCGGCTAGCCCAGCATAGCAGGCTAACGCCCATCGTCCACCACCCGCCCCAGCCGCCCTTCTGCCAGTCGCGGCCCGTTCCACGCGGACGTATATCCAAGGTCCGCCGGTCCGACTCTTCCCCGCGTCAGTTGCCGATTGAATCTGTTGCCTCGGCCAAGCCGTACTCCTTCAATTTGCGATACAGCGTCGTCTTGCCGATGCCAAGAAGCCTAGCCGCCATCAACTTATCTCCCTTCAACTGCCGGATGGTTCCCAGAATCGCCTGCTTCTCCATGTCGGCGATGGAAACAATCGCCCCGGAAGTTCCATCGTTCGCGCCGGCAGCCGAGTCGCCCGCACCCGCCATATTCGCCTCCCGCCGATGAGCGCGGAAGTCCTGCAGTTGGGTTGGCAAGTCCACCGAATGCAGCACCGGTCCGGAAGACATGGCGCACGAGCGCTCGACGGCATGCTGCAACTCGCGCACATTGCCCGGCCAGTCATACTCGGTAATCAGACGGAGAGCTTCCTCGGAGAAGCGGTGCCCCTTCCCTGTATCCCGATGCACACCTTCCAGAAAGTGCGCGGCCAGTATCGGCACATCGTCTTTACGCTCCCGCAAGGGAGGAATCTTGAGGTTGACCACGTTCAGGCGGAAGTAGAGGTCCTTGCGAAAATGACCCTGCTCAACCATTGTGCTCAAATCACGGTTGGTCGCGGCCAGCACCCTCGCCGAGATTGGCACCGAGTGGGTTGCGCCCACCGGACGCACCTCCTTCTCCTGCAACGCACGCAACAGCTTCGCCTGCAGGTCCAGAGGAAGCTCGCCAATCTCGTCCAGCAGGACCGTCCCTCCCTCGGCCGCGGCGAGCAGCCCTTCCTTCGCTCGGTTCGCTCCGGTAAATGCTCCCTTCACGTGGCCGAATAGCTCACTCTCGATCAGTGTCGGCACCAGCGACCCGCAGTCCACGGGAACGAACGGCTTCTTCGCGTGCGGCCCGTTCGCATGGATCGACCTCGCCACCAGCTCCTTGCCCGTGCCGCTCTCGCCGAGAATCAGCACAGGGTGGGTCGAGAACGCCACCTTTGACAGGATGCGATAGACCTTTTCCATCCCGGCGGACGTGCCAATCAGAGTGTCCATGCCGCGGTCGGTGCGCAGCCGTTCGCGGAGCCTGCGGCTCTCCAGATCGAAGTAAAGGCTATGGCTCGATTTCTCCAGCACGGCGGTCAGTTCGTCCAGGGCGAATGGCTTGGTCAGATAATCACCCGCTCCGATGCGCATCGCCTCCACCGCCGAGGATACCGTTGCAAATGCGGTCATCACGACCACGCCGATGTTCGGATAAAGCTCTTTCGCATCGCTGAGCAGTCTCAGTCCGCCGCCGCCGGGAAGCTTCAGATCGAGCAGCAGCATGTCCACCGGCTGTTGGCTCATCGCCTCCATAGCCTCAGGCACACTGCCAGCCGCGACTGGAGTGAAGCCCATGCCGGACGCGATCTCGCAGCACGCCTTGCGCAAAGCCGCATCGTCGTCCACCACCAGCAGGCGAAGCGCGGGTATTCCTTTGGGAAGGCACTGCAATCGGTCGATGGGCGTCATGAGTGGTGTAAAGCCGGCCAGCGCAGAGGCAGCGGCCGGAACTGTTCCTGCGTGTGCCCAATCGCGACTGGCAATCGGCCCGGATCCAGCGTCGCGATCATCGGCTTTGGGCGAAGCAACCGCTGGAGAGATCTCCGAACTTAGCATGACGACCACCTTTCCGTGCCCGTCGCCGCGTCGGCGCGCCTGGACTTAGTCCTGCCGCCGGTTTTCGCATCGGCTGCGAGCGGCTCAGGCAATGGAGGCTTTTTTGTCGCCACGTCCGGCGGCTCCAACGATTCCTCTGGCTGCCCGGCGTCCCATCGAGGGGTTTCGGCGTCCTTCGGAGGCGAAGGCTGCGCCTCATCCCCCGCTCCACTGCCGTGCTCTCTCGTCTCTAACTGCGCCAACCCGGCCAGCGGCCACTCAATCTGCACCCGGGTGCCAATTCCCGGAGCACTCATCACTCTGAGATCGCCTTCCGATCCGGCAACCAGTTCGCGCACGACCCGAAAACCGATCCCATGATTACCCCGCGAGGGGCTCCTGCTGCCGCATAGAAGCCACTCAACCTGCTCGGCCGTCATTCCGCATCCCGAGTCCTCAACCACCAGCCGCACCCGGCGGAACGGCCACGGCTTGGGGTCGCCCACACGGTTGATCAACAGACCGACACCGATGCGAATCGCGAAGGGATTGATGTCCTCGGTCGGATCGACGACCGTCTCGCGGAACGAACTCGTGGCCTTCGTATCATCGCCCCCGAAGGTGCCAGCAGCGTCGCCCCGCACATCCGCCGGAGCCCGTGCAGTCATGCTGGTATCGGTCTTGCGCGCGCCGTACGCGATCAGCCTCTGCGATGTTGTGCCTGCGCCCAGAGCCGCTGCCGCATTGCGCACCAGGTTCACCAGAATGCGTTCCACCGCTTCCTCGGCCACCAGCACCTGAACGGCCGCGGCAGCGCCATAGCTCACCTCGATCGGCTTGCCCCCGGCCACTCGACTCAACAGTCCGCTGCAGCGCTCCACGATTGACCGCAGGCTCAAGGGCTTTACCGCGATTCCCGAATCACCTGCCCGGGTCCACCCTTCGGGCCACCCAGGCCGCATGCCAGGGTGCAGAACCGGGCTTTGCATAGGACTCCGGAGCCCGCCATGCCAGCGCGGTTGCGTTCTGTGCTCCATCAATTGCTCGATCAGCGCACCGCTGCGCGCGCCAAGCAGACGCACCTCCTCCGCATAGTGACGGTGCTCCGGCTTCAGCACGTCGGGCTTGGAAAGAAGATCGCAGTACAGCCCAAGGGTTCCCACCAGATTCCGGGCATCGTGGAGCAGGCCCTCGACCGCTATCGCGTCCTCGTCCGGCTGCGCCGCATAGGATCGATGGCGCGCCACACCATCCGCAATCTGCGCCTGGTCGCCAGCGGAGATACCATTCGCCCCGGACAGCGCTCCAACGCAACCGGGTAAAACCTCGTTCAGTGTTCCAGAACAGCTATACATCCCTGGGGCGGTAAAACTCTGCTTAGGCCGCACGCAATACTCCAGTAATCCGACTTTGTCACTCTTTTCCTGTTTCAGGAGCCTTTAGGCAATAATTTAGTAATCAATTCAAGTGCCAAACTGGAACGCCGAGGATAACCATTTGAAATGAAAGCTTTAATCTGCACCAGCGACGGGTCGGCACGATGAGCCGTAAAATTCCCAAAATGGAACCACACAGGCACCCGAATCGTGACGAACTGCACCAACCATAAAGAATCTCTAAGACTTTCCCGAATTGGGACACTCTCCCATTTTGGGAGGCAAACCCAGCACCTCAACTCCGGCAATCCACCACAAAGATCGAGATGGCACGCCGAAGGCAAACGCGCGCTGAGCTGCGAGTTCCCGGCTGAAGCGACAAAAGCATCCAATTCAGGCACGCACCACTATAATCGCGCCATGGCTTCTGTCCTCACCCCGACGCAAATTCCGCCCGCATCTTCCAAGCTCTTTCGTCCTGACGGTCGCTCCGCCGATGCTCTGCGTCCGGTCCGCTTCACCACCGGCTTTGTCGCTACCGCCGAAGGTTCCGTGCTCGTTGAGACCGGCAACACCCGCGTGCTCTGCAACGCCACCATCGAGGCGGGAGTTCCCGGATGGATGCGCAACTCCGGCCGCGGCTGGGTCACGGCCGAATATGGAATGCTGCCCCGCGCGACCCTCACCCGTACGCCACGCGAGTCCGAGCGCGGCAAAGTGGGCGGCCGCACCCACGAGATTCAACGCCTCATCGGTCGCTCCCTGCGCGCCGTGGTCGACATGAAGGCACTCGGCGAGCGCACCATCATCCTCGACTGCGACGTGCTCCAGGCCGATGGCGGCACGCGCACCGCTGCAATCACGGGAGCCTCGGTCGCCCTCGCTCTTGCGTTGGGTAAGCTGGTCGGCGCGGGTACGCTCAAGACCTCGCCGCTACGCCAGATGCTCGCGGCCACGTCGGTTGGAATCGTCGACGGCAATGTGCTGCTCGACCTGGTTTACGAGGAAGACTCGCGGGCAGATGTGGACATGAACGTAGTGATGCTCGCCGACGGCGGCCTGGTGGAGACGCAAGCGACGGCAGAGCGCGTGCCCTACTCCCGCAGCCAGCTTGGCAACATGCTCGACTACGCGGAAAAAGGAATACGCGAGCTACTCGTGGCACAGCAGGCAGCGCTGGCTGCGGCTGGTTGAAACCGCTGTTTTACTTGGCTAATTCGGGCGCAAACCAGCGCGCATACGCCAACATGGCGAGGCCGATAAACACGGGAATTGTGCCCGCCAGATAGATCGAATTCCCCGTCACCACGCCCTTCAGCAGCAGCATCAAGCCCAGCCCCACACCGACGTTGATCAGGCCACCCAGCCTGATGCCTGCCAACTGCTTCGCCGCTTTAATCCTCTCCTGTTCGCGCAGATACTCAAGCGCCGGGTTGCGTTCGCCACCCATCTCCGCAATCTTCTTCATCATCTCGGCCTTGTAATAAGCCTCACGCTCCATCTGCCGCGTGCCTGCCCAGGTGGCGATGGACAGGAACGTAAACATCGCCACGGATGCCACTGCCAGAAAGATAAAAATCGCGACCGCAGGCTTCATAATCTCCGCGATCGGCAGAGAAGCCGGATTGAACGTCGAAGCCGGATCGAACAGTGCGAGATTCGTTGCAAGCATCATGTCATTATCCTTTACGTCGGAATCATCGTTTCATACCGTCTGACCACACCTGCGACCAGCCGGTTGCGTTTTCTTCGAGCCAACGACACAATCCTGCGGCGGAAGAAAACGCAACCGCAACTCGCCCTGCAAGGTCACACTGTACTGAAGGAGACCAGTTGGGAATCCCCGACAACCAACGCGCCGAGGAAGACCGCCAGGACGCTACCCGTGTCCTCGCCGGCGACACTCGCGCGTTTGAAGGCATCGTGCGCCGTTGGCAATCTCCGCTGATCAACCTCGCCTATCGCTTCTGCCGAGACCGCGGGCGCGCCGAAGACATGGCCCAGGAGGCCTTTCTTCGCGCCTTCCGCAACCTCGCATCCTGGCGGCAGGAATCGGCCTTCTCCACCTGGCTCTTCTCTCTGGCCACCAACCTATACTGCTCCGAGTTGCGCCGCCATCCGCCCGTCGCCCTACCCTTCGACGAGATTCACGAACCGGCAGACCCCCATGCCGTTGACGGCGGCCTGGAGCAGCGCAACCGGAGCGCCGCAATCCAGCAGGCAGTGCAAAGCCTTCCCGCAAAGTATCGCGAGGTCCTCACCTTGTATTACTTTCACGAGATGGATGTGCCATCGGCCGCTCGCAGCCTTGGGCTGCCCGAAGGCACGGTCAAGGCCCACCTGTTCCGCGCACGCAACCTACTCGGCAAAAAGCTGAAGCCTCTCTTGGCAGATCGCTCTACACGTGATCGCAGCCGAACCCCACAACCGGATCAAGGTCCAGAACCGCCAGCTGTTTCCCCTACTACGAGGTCACTATGAATCGGGACCGCTACCTAAACGCGCAGGAAAGAAACCCATCGATTGATGCCGAGAGCCTGGACCGCCTGCTCACCGAGCAGCTCGCGAGCCCATCCGAACACCTCACACCGTCCTCCGGATTTGTGCTCTCGGTAATGGAATCCATCCAGGCGCAAACAGCAGAACCGCCCCCAATCGCATTTCCCTGGCGTCGCACGCTGCCTGGAGCGATTGCCGCGGTTTGCGGACTGATCGCTCTGATCGTCCTCGCCCTCCGTCCCGGCAATATAGACACGCCCGCAAGCAGGCATTGGGCTGGAATTCTTGCGACGCGGATCGTTCGCGCTCTTTCGCTCCATGCGGATGCAACACAGATCGCGGCGGCCCTTTGCTGGAGCCTCCTTGCCACACTGCTCTCCATCGCGGCCGTCGCGGCGTCGTTTCGTCTCACGGGACGCAGCGAGTAGCCTCAGCGGTTTGAAGCGGTCGCAGTAGTTTTAGTATCTGCCGGTTGGTCTGCCGTTGCCGCAGGTGTTGCCGGTGTTGGAGTAGCCGTAGGCGCGCCAGGCGCTCCCGCTACGGCAGGTGCCGCTGATGGATTTGCCGGAGTCGTCCCGCTGGCATCTGCCGTGGGAGCCACCGGCTTCACCGGCATCTGCACATGTTGCGAGCTTCCCGGCGCCACCTCGCCCGGCTTCAGAATAGTAGGCGGTGCCTTCGCCCCCGACTCCCCATTGCCAGGGCTGCTGTCGCCCATGGCAAGCTCGCGGGTATCCTCTGGATCGAGATAGCCACGCAGCTCATTCCGATCATGGATTGCAATCGCCTGGCCCAGTGCCGCGATGCGCACCTGGATAACGCGATCGCCCACAAACCGGACGAAGTGTATGGTCTGCGGCGCCTGCCCATAGATCCACTCTTCATAATGCTTATCGGTCGTTCCCGGAAGAAGCTCGCGAACCTTTGACTGGGGCGCTCCCACCGCAGCCAGCACCATCTTGCGGTTCATCCCCACCAGCACATCGTGTTGCGCGATGGCGTCTTTGAGGAACTGCGGAAGACTGTCGGCATAGGCCTCGCCGGAGGTCTTGACCCCGAAGTCGATAATGGGATCCAGCAGCGCCTTCACCTCGGGTGCGCTGATGTCGGGAACGCCTCCTTCAAACAGCAGCGTGACCCGGCATCCTGTCACCTGCGCGCCATCGTCGGCGACGAGTGGCATGTCGTTCACTGACATATGGCGTAGAAAGCGATGCTTGAGATAAGGACCGCCGTTCAGGTCGAATACGATGCGGTCCGGCTTCACCGTAACTGCCGTGATGGCCACACGATCGCCGGGAGAGGCCGATTGCCCTTTTTTGTAAAGCATCTGTTTGTAAGCTTCGCCACCCGGCTTCAGATTGCCATTCGCCATCAGGATAAGGTCGTCGCCCAGCGGAAGCGCACGGTGAGCAAAGCCCTGCTCCGCTTCCAGATCGCGAACCAACTCCCTGCGTCCGCGTTCTCCGATCGGAGTCGACGGCAGCTCAACCCTGGTCGGACGAAAATCGGTAGATACATCGGCCATGGCTGTCTTTTCGCCGACCACGAAAACCTGCGACTTCGCCCCCGTGCCCGCGGCCAACACCGCGACACCGAGACAGCCTAGCGCTAAGGATTTTGCCGGACGAAAGGCCATGGTGGCACCTCGTGTACCAGAATCTTGCGCCTTCTCTTCCCTTTTGACAAGCTGATTTCTTCGGTTTGCGAACCCGTCCGTCGATACGCTCGTGGGATGCAAAACCAGCATATCCCGGTTCATTCGCGGCTGCTGTCGCCGAGAGGGCCTTCATGCAATGAAAACTTCCGTAAGCAAGACACAAATAGAATCTCCTCCCGAACCTCACCGGAATGGCCAAAACGGTCAAGGATGAAGAAGGACAGCAGGGACTCACCGGAGTCTATTCCGCTATTCCGCAGTCCCATCCCGGGGCGCTTCCGGCGCTGGTGCCGGAAGTATCTGGACCAGCGGAGTGGGCTTGGCTGGTTGGGCAGCCTGCCCCTGCTCCATCGCGACATGTGCCGCGGGGGGAGCGATGGAGACGTCGTATCCGGCGGGAATAATCGGCGGGTGGGTATAGTTCCAGGCGTAGTCGCTGGTTACCCGGATCAGAATGGGGACCGCCGCGATCAGAAGGAAGATTGAGAACGTCGCCGCCGTCGGCCCATAGACTCCGCCGGTAAGCCATAAAGGATCCCCCGCCCGGCTATCCACCACCGAAGAGAACGAAGCATCCCCGCCCAACGGCAAGCCGAAGAGTACCCCGGTCGAGGCGGCCCAGGCAAAATGGAGCCCCCAGGGAAGCCATAGCCCATGCGTGCGCAGCCAGCATAGGCAAAGCAGCAACGTCGCCAGCATCTCAACGATGATCCGCGTCGCGTCGGGAGTTCCCTGAGCCGTCGGGGTAAACCCAGCGTGAATCGCCGCCAAAGCGACCAGCACCACGGTCGCGCGCGCCGGGCCGGTAGCCTGAATCAACCGCTGAAAACCATAGCCGTAGATCGCCAGCGTGTGCGCCAGCGTCGCGACAGCCAGCGCCA
>Ga0182013_10009717_pt1 | contig 10096 bp, 8 predicted proteins | sample 612S2MmetaG_FD_120487 | JGI IMG/M metagenome (GOLD analysis project Ga0182013, IMG submission 120487) | Permafrost microbial communities from Stordalen Mire, Sweden - 612S2M metaG | ecosystem: Environmental > Terrestrial > Soil > Wetlands > Permafrost | place: Sweden: Stordalen | collected...
ATGCTGAACATGTTGGAGTCGCGCGTGGTGACCAAGGCCACGCTGGAGACGCAGCCGCTGGTTTTCTACACGCAGCACCAGTCCGCGCCGTTCCCCGGGCGCATCTATCTGCCGCCGTTTGCCGACCCGATTTCGGCCAACATGCACCCGCTGATGGTGCGCTGGCTCAACCTCATCGGCATGACCATCGCGGAGTATCTGGACGACCATGGACTACCCGGCTCCATGCACCAGGAGACCTTCGACGTCTGGTATCCGGGCTATCTCGACAATATCGGCAACTTCCGTCACACGATCTCGTTCTTCACCGAGACGGCGCTGTACCAATACGCCACGCCGCACTTCTACACGGTGGACGAGTTCCCCGCCACGCGCCAGGGACTGGGCGCGGAGATGCTCTATTCCAGCCCGTGGAAAGGCGGCTGGTGGCGCCTGGCCGACGCCTGCCACTATATGTATGAAGCCGACATGGCGGTACTTACTCTGGCGACTAAGTATCGCGAGCAGATGACTTATAACAAGTACCGTGCCGCGCGCGACACCATCGAGCAGTTCCGGAAGGATCCGCCATTCGCGTACCAGATTCCGCGCGAACAGCACGACGCGCCCACGGCCGCGCTGCTCCTGGAAAAGCTCATGCTGCAGGGCATCGAGGTGCACCAATCGACCAAGCCGGACGCCTGGGTGATTCTCATGGATCAACCGTTCGCCGGATTGGTGAAAGAGCTCTTCGAGCGGCAGGTGTACCCCACGCTCACGCAGCGGCCTTACGACGTAACCGGCTGGACGCTGCCGTACCAGATGGGCGTGGAGGTCCACGCCATCACCACGCCACTTACCGCGCAGTTCCGCGACTCCCTGCGCATCGCCAAGGATGCCGGGGACCTGGCGGCGCCATTCAATCGCGGCGCCAACGCCAGTTTCCGCGCGATCAATCAGATTCTCGCGGCCAAAGGCAAAGTGACAGTCGCGGGCGACGACCTCGCCGCTTCCGACATCGACAAGGGCAAGCTAGACGCCATTCTGAAAGAGAATCATCTACGCGCGGGGACGGCGAAGGAGGGCGCGAAACCCGTCAAGCCGCTGCGCATCGGGCTCTACCGGCCGTGGAGCGCGAACATCGACGAAGGCTGGACGCGCTGGATCCTGGATCAGTACCAGTTCCCCTACACGAGCCTCTACAACGGCGATATTCGCGCCGGCCATTTGCGCGAACACTACGACACCATCGTGATTCCGGACATGAACGAGCGCGCCATCGTGGATGGCCGCCGTCCGGGAACGGTGCCCGAGCGGTATGCCGGCGGCATCGGCGAGGAGGGCACGCAGGAGTTGCGCGATTTCGTCAACGATGGCGGGACGCTGGTGACGTTCAATAACGCGTCGCTATTCGCGGTGAATCAATTCAAGCTGCCGGTGACGAATGCGTTGGCGGGCGTGCCGGCGGCGCAGTTTTCCTGCTCGGGCTGCCTGGTGACGGTGCACATTGAGGACACGAAGAATCGTCTGACCGCGGGACTCTCGCCGGACACTATCGTGATGTTCGAAGGCGGCCCGGCGTTCGACACCAAGACGGAATTCAAAGGCGCGGTGCTGGCGCGGTATCCACGGGAGCGGTCGCCCCTGGCGAGTGGCTACCTGGTGGGGCCGGACCGGCTGGAAGGCAAGGTGGCGGCGCTGGACGCGGAGTTCGGCAAGGGCCACGTGATCCTGTTGGGATTCAAGCCGCAGTGGCGCGGACAATCGCACGCGGCGTATAAGTTCTTCTTGAATGCGTTCTATGAGTGAAGGGACGGACCAGCGGTTCAGGCCGCGCCCTTCCGTGGGCGCGTTCCGCCACTTCCGTACTGAGCGGCCCGCGAAACAATAAGCCGACCAAGTGTCTCGAACGTCGTTCCCTAACGGGGTGCCCTCTGGGCCCGGCTCTGTCAAATGCGCATGCCGAGCCGCGCGCGTGAGCAAGCGATTGGGTCTGAATGCACAGGATCAGACCTACTGATCTCGCCCCGCAATTTCTGCCTGGCGGGGAAAATGGGCTGAGCCATTCCTTTCGATGGCGAGAGCTTCGCAGGTGGGGCAGGCGGTGCCGCCTGCCCGCCCGCACTGAATTAGGCCCGCCGTTCGAATAGGATCGAGCGAAGGCGAGCACCGCCTGCCCCACCTGCGGGCTCACTGCAAATTCCACGACATCAGGAGTTCTGAGGATATTCTTGCGCGCCTCCTGAGCGGCCCTAATCGCCGCCGCTGGAATTCAGACGCCGGGGCGCGGAAAGCCGCGGAAAAACAGGCGTTGCGCCGCGCCGTCGAAAATGAGATGTGATACTCTGAATTCGGCCGATAAACCAAACGAACCGAGTTGCGTTTGTTTTTCGCCTTGGTATCGTTGCTCAGCCCGCCGATGGCTTTCCGCCAGAAAGTGGTTGGACACGACATGGTTTCCCCGAACGCGAACAAGACCATTCTGTTTGCCGATGAGGCTGGGGGCCTTCAGAAATTCCTGGCGGGATCGCTCACCCGCTCCGGGTACAACCTCATTTCCGCAACCGGTGGCAAAGATGCGCTTCAAAAAGCCGGTACCGCCGGCACAATCCACTTACTCCTGGCAGGTGTCGACCTGCCGGGAATGACCGGTATCGAGTTGGCGGCTCAGCTAAGCCGGGAAAGGCCCGACACGAAAGTCCTGCTGATTTCCCGGCTCCGTTCCGGAATGCTGGTGCTGAACGGCGGCTGGCACTTTCTACCGAAGCCATTCATGGCCGACATGCTCCAGGACCGGATTCGGGAGTTCCTCAGCGATCAATCGCCGCCGGACGAACACGCGCCCTGCCACCCTGAAATGAGCCGGATTGTCTCCGGAGAGTCTCGCTCCGCAAAGACCATCCTCTTTGCGGAAGGCAAAGGACTGCGACAATCGGCTGCGCTCTCGCTGGGCGCCACCGGCTACCATCTCTTGGCCGCCGGTAGCGGCGAAGAGGCGCTCCGAACAGCTCACGAGTTCGATGGGCCGATTGACATACTGTTGGCAACCGTCGAAATGCCCGACATGACGGGAATCGAACTGGCGCAGCGGCTGAACCGCGATCGGCCCGGCACGAAGATTCTCCTGGCTTCAACTGTCGACTTGGGCACCCTCGTCCTAAGCCGTGGCTGGCATTTCTTACCGGCGCCATTTGAATCCGAAATGCTCCGGACCACGGTTCGGGATATCCTGACGGAAGCACAACCGTCCACGGAGGAGCTGGCGCAGGCCGAAGATACCAGGATCGGTAAGGAAAAACTCACCAGCCGGGAAACCCAGGTTCTTAAGCTCATCGTTACGGGAAGCAGCACCAAACAAGTAGCCGCCAGGCTGGGGATCGCCTTTAAGACCGCCGTGGGGCACCGGTCCAGCCTGATGAAGAAGCTCGACATCCACGATACAGTCACCCTGGTTCGTTATGCCATTCGCGCGGGTTTCATCGACCCGTAACATGGCGCACGGAAGCAATGTCAAACAAGGCAAAGACCCTGGTTGACACGATTGTTCGCCTGTGACAATTATTGGAAATCGCGACAATTATCAAGTAAAATCCACGCGCAAATCCTAGTAATTTCAATTGCCGATAACGGCAAACTTTGCGCCGGGCCTTTGGGGGGGATCTTGTGGGGAAAAGAACGAGACCGGAAGCAGTGGACTGCTCTCCAACCTTGGAGCCGCCGTAAGAGTGCATTTGAATCGACAGGCCTTCGGGGCGCTTTGAAAGGCAAAACGCCGCTGGGCCTGTTCCATCTGCACAATGCGTAAGTGGTACCCCGAGGCTCCGACAATGAAAACGATTCTCGTGCTGGAAGACGAACCTGCCATAATGAAGCTCCTGCGGCACACGCTGAAAGACTATCGCCTGATCGAAGCTACCACCGCGGAAGAAGCTCTCCTGCTCTTTATCGATCACGATTACCTTGTCGATCTCCTGGTTTCCGGTTTGACGTTGCCGAAAATATCGGGGATTCAGGTGGCGATCCACTTCCGGTCGAAGATTCCGGACCTGCCTGTGATTTTGACATCCGGTTATCCCGTAGACAGTTGGAGCAGCCGGGACTCCGCCGATCTGCGGAAGCTCGGAGAGATGCCGGTGGCAGTCCTTCAGAAACCGTTCGCGGGCCACAAACTGTTGGACGTGATTTGCGGCTTGACCGGATGGTCCCCTGACTGGAAAGCGAGAACGGCGTGAACAAGCCCGTAAGGAACGATCTAATGGATGTGGCGGGAATCATTTCGGAACTCCGCTCCGTGCAGGAAGGAATCGAAAAAGGAATCCTCTTCCTGGAGCGGTCTCAATCCACATTGGACGGGGTCGAAAATCGACGGACGCAAACTTCCGCGACGCCCGCGGCTCGAACCCGTAGGAAGGCCGCACGTCGAGGAGCCGGCGCCAGTGCATGAGGCATCCGGAATCCCGCCGAACTGGCACCCTTTTTCACCGCCGCCGCTCCGGGCGCCATCCTACATCCGCGATAACATCGCCAACTGATTCGTCCTTCTTATAATCTCCCCGCGATCCATCGAGCGGTACTCTTCGGGCAGCAGACTCTTGCTGGTACACTCCAGTACCGCGACCAGCGTCTGCAGTTCGATCTCCGTGGGGTACGACGGCGGAATGAAATCTTCCAGCGCGGCCATCAGGTCTTCCGCCGCGAGACCCTCCTGATTTTCGAGCGCTTTCTTCATGCGGGCGCGCGTCAGAATAGCTTCCACGTCGGCGCCGGAGAGCCCTTCGGCGTGCTTCAGGAAGACCGCCTCGGCCTCCGGGGATGCCAGCGCCGCGCCGGTCTTCTTCAACACGGCGTGCAGCATGGCCAGCCGATCTTCGTCGGTCTGCGGATAGAACAGCGCGATGTGCTCTTCGGCGCGGCCCTGGCGCTTCAGATCGACGGGGAGCAGATCGGGCCGGCACGTCAGCAGGAACCAGATTACCTTGCCGCGCATCTCGGTGTTGCCCATGAACTGCGCGATCTGCGCGAAGACGCGGCTGGAGACGCCGCTATCGCCGGAACTGGCGCGATTGCCGAGTTGCGCGTCGGCCTCGTCCACGATTACGGCGATGGGGCTCATGGCCTTCAGCAAGTTCAGAATGCGCTCCAGGTTGCCCTCCGTGACGCCCTGCCACATGCTGCGGAAGTTCTTCAGGGTGACCGCGGGGATGCCGATCTCGCCGGCGAAACAGGTGGTGAGAAACGTCTTGCCCGTGCCCACCGGGCCGCAAATCACGTAGCCCATGGGCACCACGTCGGTGCGGCCCGCGCGGATGGCCTGGGCGGCGTCGTGGAGGCGTTTCTTGGCGGGCTCGTGGCCGGCCACCATGGAGAGATCGAAGCGCGTCTGCACGAATTCCAGCAGGCCGCCGGCTTCGGCCTCGATCATGTCCTTCTTGCGCTTCACCAGGAACTTCATGGTCAGGGGCCGCTGGTTTTCCACGGCGTCGGAGATCATGCTCTGCAACTGCACGCGCTTCAGACCGGCGGTGAGAGCGGCCAGCGCTTCCGCAGTGACATCGGAGCCGGCAGGCAGGGGCTTCGCGGCAAGCTGCGCGCGGATGAACTCGAGGCGCTCGGATTCCTCGGGCAACGGAATTTCGATGGACGCCACGCCGGGATTCTGCACCAGGCCGAGATTCAGCTCAATGCGGTTCTCGGCGATGAGGCAGAAGGTAATGTCGGCCTGTAGAAAGATGGGGCTCTGCGCCCAGCGCTTCAGAATCACCAGCGAGTTGCGGTCTTCGGCGGGCATGCCGGACGTGTCGCCGGCGGGCGCCACGGTCTCGGCGAAATCGATCACCAGGGCGATTTTCTTCTTGTCGAGGATGCGCAGGCGCAGGTAGTTGTCGAGGATGTTGAGGACGCTATCGGGATTGCGCGGCAGGCCGTTCGAGAAGTTCGTGCCATGGAAACTGTCGTAGCCGGCAAGCGCGCGCGAAAAATCGGCTTTCATCTCGGGAGTGGAGAAAGTGAGGCCGCCGCCGCGGTCGTAGAAGAGCACCAGGTCGCGGGCGCCGAAGAGGGCTTCGCGGAGGAACTGCTGCAGCGGGACGAACTCGGTGGTTCGCGGTGCGAGGTCGCGCACGTTGCCGTGCAGGACGAACATCGAGGTGACGCCCGAGTAGTATTTCTCGGACAGGTCGGACGCCCAGGCGGGCATGTTATTAGTGGGCATGGGTCAGAGTAGTTGGTGGGGATTCAGCGGCTATTGAAGTTCGCGTAATACGGTTACAGTCCGGCGGGGCTGAAGCCCCGCGCAGGCTGAAGCCTGCCCCACCAGAGCTGTCATCCAAACCGGCGAGACTCAATGATTCTTGTCTTAGCATTTCAATTCCGCACCCGCCCGCCGTAAGTCTTGCCGGTGTTACCCGGGTCGCCGGCGTTGAAATCCGGAGCGACCAGCGGAGAGATGTCGAAGATGGATTCCACCTCGCGCACGGTCTCCTCGGTCTGCTCCACGTCTTTCACCAGATTGTCGAGGTGCTCGCTGATCTGCTGCGGGTCGTGCATGGTCACGGACTGGTCGCGGATCAATTGCAGCACGTCTTCGATGGCGGCGCATTGCGCATCCACTATCTGGCAGTTCTCTTTGATCTTGTCGAACTTTTCGGTGCGCTTGCCCAGGATCTCGATGCGCTTGCGGTTGATCTCCTGAACCTTGGCTGGCTCGTGCTCCAGATCGGCCTGGATCGCCGCGGCTTCCTTACGGATGGAGTCGGGATTGGTGGTGTTGAGATATTGCCGGTGATGGAAGGCGGAGTTCAGAAGGCGTACGTAGGATTGCGAGAGGCCGTCGAGCTTGGATTCCATCTGCTCGGCGAACATCTGCGAAGTGCTGCTGAGACGCTTGTAGTTTTCGCGGATGGCCTGGCAGACGGCATCCAGCCGGGCATAGCGGGCGCGCATTTCGGGCGGCAGCTCGCGAAACAGATCGCTGAGGCCCCGTTGCTGCAGCTTCTTCTGCTCGGCGTATTGCCAGGAGCGCACCAGGCGCTGGAAACGGGGATTCTGCGGGATGGTGCTGAGGTAGATGAGCTCCAGGCCGGCGGCCAGCAGCAGGGGCAGACCGCTGCCGGAGATCACCGCGAAACCGGCGGCGCCGGCCAGCGTGATCCAGTTGTACTGCCAATGGAACGCCGCCTTCACGTAGTTGGTGGAACCGTCGTCCTTGTCGTCCATCAGACGCTCACTCGCACCTGGCCCTGGCCGGGCGCGCGGCGTAAGCAGGCGAGCACGTGTTGCTGCAATTCGTGAAACGGTTCGGTCTGCTTGATCGAGCGGTCGCGCGGACGTCCAAACGGCACCGGTACATCTTCAATGATTGTACCGGGTCGCGCGCACAGGACGTAAATGCGGTCGGCCAGGTAGATGGCTTCGTCCACATCGTGGGTTACGAACAGGACGGTGCTGGCGGATTCGCCCCAGATGCGCAGCAGCAGTTCCTGCATGTCTTCGCGGGTTTGGGCGTCGAGCGCGCCGAAGGGCTCATCCATGAGGATGACAGAGGGCCGCAGCGCCAGGGTGCGTGCAATGGCGACACGCTGCTGCATGCCGCCGGACAACGTCTCCGGGTACGACTTCTCGAAGCCCGAGAGCCCTACAGCCTGGATGAGATGCGCCACGGTATGGCGGCGCTCCTGCTCGGGGAATCCGTTGATCTTCAGGCCGTACTCGACGTTCTGCGACACCGTGAGCCAGGGAAACGAGGTGTATTTCTGGAAGACCATGCCGCGGTCGCGGCCGGGACCGGTGACGGGCACGCCGTTGACCAGGATCTCGCCGCTGTCGGGATGGTCGAGGCCGGCGATGAGCCGCAGAATGGTGGATTTGCCGCAGCCCGACGGGCCGAGCAGCACGCGGAATTCGCCGATGTCGCGGCCGTCGGGCGAGAATTGGTCCTCGATCTCGAGGTTGATATCGTGGATGGCCTGGATGCGCTCGCCGGTGGGCGAGACGAAGCTGCGGGCGACGTTGCGGAGCGAGACTTTGAATTTAGCGGGCATGGGCGGAACGCTCCCGGGGGCAAAAAGCAATGTTCACCACAGAGGCACAGAGACACAGAGGAAAACCTAAGAAAATAGGGCGCCGTGATGCGGGATTTTGCGCTTTTGTCGTCGGAGTCGTGCACAGTGGAGGCGGAGGAGACAGAGAACACAGAGTTATTGGCGAGGTTGTCTGTGTGGGCTCGGGCTTTGTGCTCCCCTTGGAGAATTCGTACTCGGAGGCCGGAACCGATTCGACGTTGCAGCCGGGCTCACAAAGACACTGAGGCACAGAGTAGACGGAGGGAGCGCAGACATGATCGCCAGGTTCTCTGTGCTCTCTGTCTCCTCTGCCTCCACTATGCACGACTCCGGGGACGACGGCGCCGGATCGCACTTCACGGCGCCCTATTTTCTTAGCACAAAGACACTGAGGCACAGAGTAGACGGAGGGAGCAGAGACATGATCGCCAGGTTCTCTGTGCTCTCTGTCTCCTCTGCCTCCACTATGCACGACTCCGGGGACGACAGCGCCGGATCGCACTTCACGGCGCCCAATTTTCCTAGGTTTTCCTCTGTGTCTCTGTGTCTCTGTGGTGAAAGCTTTTCTCATCTCCCACCCCCCGAGCCATAGAATTCGTACTCGGAGGCCGGAACCGATTCGACCTTGCAGCCGGGCTCACAAAGACACTGAGGCACAGAGCCGACCGATGCCACGCAGACATGATCACCATGTTCTCTGTGCTCTCTGTCTCCTCCGCCTCCACTATGCACGACTCCGGGGACGACGGCGCAGGATCGCACTTCACGGCGCCCAATTTTCTTAGGTTTTCCTCTGTGTCTCTGTGTCTCTGTGGTGAAAGCTTTTCTCATCTCCCACCCCCCGAGCCATAGAGTTCGTACTCGGAGGCCGGAACCGATTCGACCTTGCAGCGGGGCTCACAAAGACACTGAGGCACAGAGCCGACCGATGCCACGCAGACATGATCACCATGTTCTCTGTGCTCTCTGTCTCCTCTGCCTCCACTATGCACGACTCCGGGGACGACGGCGCCGGATCGCACTTCACGGCGCCCTATTTTCCCAGGTTTTCCTCTGTGTCTCTGTGCCTCTGTGGTGAACATTGTCTTTCCAAATGGGGGCTCAGCTATCCCGCATGAGTGCGCGCCTTTGCCGCGACCTTCGCGATGGCCGGAGCGGACGACTGGCTGACCGTCCGGCGCCAGGGGAATAGCTGGCGCTCCGCCACGGTCAACAGCCAGCGGAACAGGAACGCGGCGAAACCGATGGCAATGATGCCGGCGTAAACGCGGTCGATATCAAGCACTTTGCGCGCCGCTTCCACCATGTAGCCGACACCTTTACGCGCGTTTACCATCTCGGCCAGGATTACGTAGGTCCAACCGATGTCGTACAGAATGCGAAAGGAACCGAAAATGGCGGGGAACGACGCGCGAAACATCAGCCACAGCAGTTGCGGCTTCCTGGCGCCCAGCGTCATGGCCGTTTCCAGCAGCGACTGGTCCACGCGGTCGGCCTCTTCCACTACCAGCGCCAGCAGGTAGAAGAACATGCCGAAAAAGAGGAAGCCCACCTTCATCCCTTCCTCCATGCCGAACAGCCCGATAAAGGCCGGGACGAAGGCCGTGATGGGCATGGAGCGCATGGGCTCCGCGATGGGGTTGATGAAACTGTGCAGCCAGGGGAAGCTGCCCATCAGCAAGCCCAGCGGGATGGCGATGGCGGCGGACCACAGGAATGCCTGGGCGATGCGCCACCAGCTCATGAAGACGTTGCCCAGCAGGTCGTAATCCGTCCAGAGACGGGCGAATGCCGCCACCACGCCCATGGGCCGGGGCAGGGAAAACGGCGGCAGGTTTCCGAACCGCGTGAGCAGGAACCAGAAGAGCACCACCAAGCCCCAGCTCAGGAAGGCGAGCAGAATACGCGTCTTCCGCGAGACGTCCCGGCGAATGTCGAGCAGGTGGAAGCTCACGGTTTAGCCGGATTCGGGTACACCTTGATGTCGGTGCGGCGATTCTTCTCGCGGCCCTCGGGGGTGTCGTTGTCGGCGAGCGGCCGGTCGGGACCGTTGCCGA
>Ga0182013_10009720_pt1 | contig 10095 bp, 9 predicted proteins | sample 612S2MmetaG_FD_120487 | JGI IMG/M metagenome (GOLD analysis project Ga0182013, IMG submission 120487) | Permafrost microbial communities from Stordalen Mire, Sweden - 612S2M metaG | ecosystem: Environmental > Terrestrial > Soil > Wetlands > Permafrost | place: Sweden: Stordalen | collected...
GCCCCGAGAACGCTTAACTGAGGCGGGTTATCTCCACGGTCACCCCGAGTGCGCGTGATGGGGCCCCGTGATAGATCCCCTTGAGGGGAGGGACGTCGCCGTAGTCGCGACCCTTGGCGACCACCACGTGACTAAGGCCAATGTCGTTGCCGTTGGTGGGGTCAAAGCCCACCCACGAGCCGCAGTAGTACTCGACCCAGGCGTGACTCTGACCCACTACGGTCTCGCCAATCGCCGCGTCGGAACTGGGATGCAGGTAGCCCGAGACGTAGCGCGCGGGCACTCCCTGGCCTCGAAGGAAACCGATCATGAGATGCGAGAGGTCCTGGCACACGCCGGTCTTCTGACCCCATGATTCGAGGGCCGTCGTGGTGACGTGCGTGGAACCGGGCACGTAGGCCACTCGCTCACTCACGCTCGACGAGACGATCGCGACAAGTGATTCCACGTCCTCGTCCTTCACGCGCGACGCCAACTCGCGGTGCAGCTTGTCGGGCAACGCGGTACGCGGGGTACTCGCCAGGTACTCGGCGTAGGTGTCGAGTACCTTGGACTCTCGCAGGTCCTTTAGATTCAAGTACGGCCGCTCGCGCGGTGTGGCTACGACTTCGACGAGCGCCTCGGCGGTCACTTCTAGTTGACGGTGCCGGTCGTGCAGGTCAAAAGCCGTGACCGCCGACCCGAAGTAGTCCATGTACGTGAGTTGAGAAGCGTTGGGATTAGTGCGAAGTGTCGCCTCGAGGACCTGCTGGCGCGACGAACTGAGCGGAGTCATCCGAGCCTCGTTGTAGGACGACTCGGCGAAGCCGTCGTAGATGAAGCCAGTGATGTGGCGGATCGAAAGGCGCGAAGTGGGCGACGAGGTCATACGCCCGCCTCGCTAGCCCAGGGCTCGGCGATGACCTGACGGAAGTAGCGCGCCGTGATCTCGTCGTTGGCAGAGGCACACGTTTGCTCGATGAAGTCGAGCAACTCGGGCAGGTCCGCGACCAAGGTGGCGAGTTCCAAGTATTCAAGTCGATTACGGGCACGGCCAATCGTGCGTCGAGCGTTAGACGTATCGCCCACTCGGCTGTGGGTCGTAGTGAGTAGTTCAAGTGAGTTGTCGGCCACGTTGAGCGTGTGGTACACCGAGCGCGGAAAGAGCCGGTCGAGCAGCAAGAACGATGCGAGCGATTCGGAACTCGCACTGCCGCGTGACTCACGTAAGTAGGACTCCATCGCTCCCGCCGCTCGCAGCAAAGTAAGCCAATCGGGCGAGTTGTTTATCCCTACCAGTTGGGCGTCGAGCAGGCGACAAGTCATGTCCACTCGTTCGATGCTTCGACCCAGGACGAGGAAGTGCCAGCCCTCGTCGTGGCTGATGGTCGCGTCGCTCAGTCCAGCGAAGAGCGCGGCCCGATCCGAAACGAACTTGAAGTAACTAGCGGCACCCACCCTGCGGGCCTGTCGATGTCGCGCGGTCAATTCGTCGTAGGTGCCGTTGATACAAACCCACATCTCTGAAGAGATCACCTCGCGCGAACGTCGCGCGTTCTCGTAGGCCGCACGGAGCGAACCCGTGATGGCACTCGGACTCTCGGGCGAGAACACCAGGTCCTCGAGCACGACGTCGGTCGTGGCGGGTCGATCTTCGTCGAGTTCGATCCCGAGGATGGCGAAGAGCGACCGGCACGCACTCTCGGCGTCATTAAAGGGATTTTCGGCGATGCGGTGGATATAGGCGTTGATGATGCGCGCGGTGCCGTCAGCGCGCTCGACGTAGCGGCCAATCCAATAGAGCGACTCGGCGACCCGCGAGAGCAGCCGCTGATCGCTCACTGTTCGGCCTCACTCGGGTGACGCGGGTCCACCTGGCGCGCGACGAAGTTCGCCACGGGTCGCAGGGTACGACCGTTGGCGTGGTCGCTCGGAGCAGCCTCGAAGGTCTCGGGGCTCGCGAGTACCCAGGTGTCCTTGGACCCCCCGCCCTGGCTGGAATTGACGACCAGCGCACCTTCGGGCAGGGCGACACGCGTCAAACCCCCCGGCAGGACCCACACGTCACGGCCGTCGTTGATGGCAAAGGGGCGAAGATCCACGTGGCGAGGAGCCAACTTGCCGTTGACGTAAGTGGGCAGCGTCGATAAGGCTACCGGTCGTTGGGCGATGAATCCGCGTGGATTCGCCTCAACCTCCTTACGCAAGTTCACCAACGTTCTTTCGTCCGCTTGGGGTCCGATGACGATGCCCTTGCCACCCGATCCATCAACGGGTTTGACGACGAAATCGCCGAGTCGGCCAATGACGTCGCCGAAGACTTCGGGATCGTCGAGTCGGTAGCTCTCGACGTTCTTGAGGATCGGTTCTTCGTTGCGGTAGTAGCGGATAATGTCGGGTACGAAGGTATAGATCAACTTGTCGTCCGCAACGCCGTTTCCGAGCGCGTTGGCAATCGTCACCGTGTTCGCCCGGGCCGCGTTGACGAGGCCGGCGACTCCAATGAGCGAGTCCGGTCGAAAGTGCAACGGGTCGAGCCACTCGTCATCGACGCGACGGTAGATGACGTGCACCGGTCGCTCGCCTTCGGTGGTGCGCAGGAGTACACGATTTCCCACGGTCACGAGGTCACTCCCCTCAACCAGTTCGACACCCATCAGACGAGCGAGCAGTACGTGCTCGAAGTAGGCCGCGTTGTGCACGCCAGGCGTCAAGACCACCACCGTAGGGTCGCGCACCTCTTCGGGGGCCGAACGTCGCAGGGCGGCGAGCAGACGCTGGGGGTATTCGTCGACGGGATGCACACGCTGGTTCGAAAAGAGCGAGCCGAAACTCTGGGTCATAGCCCGACGATTCTCGATGACGTACGAGACGCCAGAGGGAATGCGCAGGTTGTCCTCCAGAACTCGAAAGTGGCCCTCCTCGTCACGGATGAGGTCCACGCCCGAGACCGTGATTCGTGCCGAGTGCGAAGGAACGATGCCCACCGCTTCGCGACAGAAGTGTTGACTCGACGTGATCAGACTGCGTGGGATGAGGCCGTCGTCAAAACACACGCCGTGTTGATAGACGTCGCCTAGAAACGCCTCGAGAGCGAGAACGCGCTGGCGGATGCCACTGGCGAGCGTGTCCCACTCGACCGCGCTGATGATACGAGGAATCAGGTCTAGGGGGAACGGGCGCTCTTCGCCGTCGTGGGCAAAGGTAACGCCACGCTCGCGAAAGGTCCGACCCAGTTGGTCGAAGCGCGTCTGAAGTTCGCCCTCGCCGTAGCGTCCGATCTCGTCAACGACACTGCGATAGATGGGCCGGGGCTTGCCGGGCGCGCTGTAGACCTCGTCCCACGCGAGTTTGGGATCGATGTCTACGTTGGTCGGCCCCATGCCCAAAGTTACCTTTTCTTGTGTTTCAAGAGTATTTCGAGGCACAACTCGAGCCGGTTCGCGGTTGCGTCCCGCCCGGTCGCGAGGTCATCGGGATCGAAGGTTCGCTGTCGTAAAGCGAGATACGAAGCGTCGGTTCCTCACGCCACTTGAGAGGCCAAGGACGCGCGTGCGGCCTTGTAGGTGAGCCAGTTCCCTTGCTCGAAGTCGTACAACTTGCACGTACGCGTACTGTTACGAAAGTCCTTGAAGCGCCACGGCGTATCGTGCACGACCTCGGGGTACGCACTTTCAATCGCCTTGGCGGCCTTTTCCAGGTTGTACATCGGGATTCGCATATCGACGTGATGAGGTGTGTGGATCATGATCCAATGAAAGAAGAAGTTCAACCCCTTTGGTACACGGTTCACCGTCGTTCCCTCCATCTGGCCCTTGAACTTGGTCCACTCCCCGCGCTTCCACCAGCGGATGTCTGGCTGCACGTGGTGCACGTGCACGACCGATCCGATCATGACGCAAAAGCCAACGAAGGGAATCACCTCAACGCGTCCCACGAGCCAGAGCGCGCCAAAGATCGAGTGGGTCCTCGCGTAGCCCAACACGCCAAAACCGAGTGCCATAAGGGCTATGAAGGAGAGCGTCACGATACGGTCTCGACGAATCAGCTTGATCCAACGCGCCGGGGGTTTAAAGGCGATCATCTTGTGCCACCACACCTCGAGGAAGTAGTAGAGGCCCGTTCCCATCCACGACCATTCGATTCGGTGCATTACCTTGGCGTAACGGCCCTTGTCCGCGTACTCCTGTGCCGTCACGGGATGCCAGACGAAGTCGTAGCCCTGGCGCACGGTGAAGGCGTGGTGAATCCGGTTGTGGCCGAGTACCCAGGCCTCAAAGACGTGCCACGAGGGCAGCATTGCGAGGCGTCCGACAATCGAGTTCTTGCGCTTGGTGTTAAAGAGCGCGCCGTGCGCGGAGTCGTGGGCGACGACGAAGAGCCCGGTCACCGCAAGAATCGTAAGAACCTCAATCGGTACGTCGATCAACGGGTTGGTGACGAAGACGAGAAGAACGACCATGCCCACGTAGATCGCTAAATCACGAAAGAAGTAACCAAGTCCTTTCCACGTCGGATTGCGATACACCGAATCGGGGATGACGTCGATGACGGGCATCAGTGAGCCTTCGCGCTCGAGTTGGACTTCTTCCATTGAACTGTTCACCACGTGACTCCCACCCGCTCGAAATCTGGACCCACGCGACGATACGCTTCAGCCGAGAAAACTCCTGTGGTCCTTAGGATACTTACTTGCGAGAACGTTCTTGCGAGGACTTCGGTCCCGGCGTCCTCGCGCCTCGCCACCTCGACATTTACAAGTTCACGTCACGCTTGTGAAGCCCATCACAACCAATGCCCTGCGCCGATCAAAACGTGTACGTCTTACGGAGCCCCTTCACATCGCTTGATCAAAGCACCCCGTGGGAGCGGGACGATCGTGCACTCCTGCCTGTCGTAAACGGCGCACTACTCACTGCGGCCAGTCACGCCAATTGACACCTATGGGTCGCGCTCGGTTGCCGCCGGGTCCCGACGATTAATTGGCTCTTCCTCATCCGGTCCATCACGGCCCCGCCAGATCCTCAATCTCGAGGACCCCTGATGCCCCGACCAGATTGAACCGTGCCGCCTTCATGAGTTGCTCCATTCGTGATCTAAAGGATCAATTGTCACCGGCGGGGTGTAACCATCTTTTGCAGCTTCAAGGTCGGCCCGTGCCGCGAATAACTTGTCTCAGCGAGACGCTGGGTTCTGTCGTGCTGACTAAAGAATTGTGTACCCCCAGTCGACGCGTGAAGTGAAACGGCGGAGCGAAGTTGATGTGAAGAACACTCGCCTTCACGGGCGCACGGCTCGAGGAGGGCGGTACCTAGAGACGGGATTGATATTTATTGCGACTTTGGCGACGCCACCTAAACCCTTAATCAGCCTGGATTGTCCGGAGGCTTCGACAGACTTTCGATTGCGGCATTAACCTCACCGCCGACAAGAATGGCGAGGCCAGTCAGGTAGAGCCAGAAGATCAAGATCGCCACACCCGCAAAGGCGCCGTACGTCTTTGCGTACGAACCAAAGCTCGACGTGTAGAGCGAGAAGCCGAGTGAGACCACGGACCACAGGATCGTGGCGAAAAGAGCACCGGCGCTGGTCCAGCGCCACTTTTGTCGCGGGCGGTTCGGAGCAACATAGTAGAGCAGTGAGAAGAGCAGATTCATCAGCCCGAGTGCCAGTAACCAGCGCAACGTCGTCCAGGTAGCGCCGAACGCCGGACCGGCCACCGGCACCGAATCCTTAATCAGGTTTCCTATCGGTAAACCAAAGATGACGAGAGCAGACGCCGCCCCACCGAGGATGGTCGCACCCGCCAGCAGTGGCAAGGCGAGTATTCGCATGGTCACGAAGGATCGCTTCTCGGTCAAACCGTAGGCCATGTCGAGGCCCTCTTCGACAATCACCATTCCCGACGTCGCACTCCACAACGCCACCACGCTCGCAACAACGGTCGCCCACAAGTCGGTGCTCGTGCGCTTGGCCGTATGCCGAAGCGCCTTGGCAAAGACCTGAGCGGCTGCCGATGGGAGGGATTTCGAAACTCCATGAATCAAACTCACGACCAAGTTGCTCGGTATTGCTACGAGCGCGGCAATACCCAGCAGGGCAATGATGATGGGAAAGATCGCGAGGAACCAGCGAAAAGCAAAGGCCCCCGCTGCCACGTTGACACGGTCAATCTTCACGTTGGAGATCGTGACGCGAACTATCTCTTTAACTCGACGTTCGCTCATCGCACTACGTAGCCGCTGCAGCATTCGATCGCCTACACCGCAGCGTTTACGCGCACAACAAATGCGCGGACCGAAACTAGGGAAGTGTCAATGCATGAGACTACATCGCTACGCAAACAGTGACCTACGATTCTCAACTCAGGTGTCAAGAAACCGTGTCAACACGTTTCGCAGTCACCAGTGCAATGGTTTTCGGGCTACTCCCAAAGTGAAGTAGCTCCACGGCTTTGGACCTCTGGCGTATTCCTGCTCATTTCTCTCGATCACAAATCCGGACTCACTGATCATGGCCAGTGGTTCGCGAGTCAGTTGGCAGCCGCCCGCGAGTCGCCTCTCAAGACCGTTAAGAAGACGTTGCCAGCGCGCGATGCGCTGGTCTGGAGCCAAACCGTGTTCAAGGAAGTGCAGCGGCGCGCCGGGCTTTAAGACACGTAGGAGTTGACGAAGCACAACCCCGGGATCATCAACACTGCAGAGCGTGAACGTACACAAGGCTCCATCGAGAGAGTCGTCGCTCAAAGAGTGAGTACTGTCGAGGTCAACAAAGGTAACATTGAAGGCGTTGCCAATGATCTTCGACTCGGCAACTTCCCGAGCGGTTCGCGACGGTTCCACTGCGACGACACGCCGAACTGCGGTAGGCAGGAAGCGCACATTCGTGCCCGATCCAAAGCCCAATTCGATGATGTCGCCTTCTAGACCCTCGCAGACCCGACGACGCCACGAATCAAAGAACTTGTGTCCACACACGACACCCACGAGTCGCGGCATAACGTGATCGTTGTAGAGACCCATCAGACAAATCTAGAGAGCGGGGCTGCTCCTTGGACACACGTGACGAATTGCGGGTGCTGATGTAGCTCAGCACCGAGACACCCGCGATTGAACTCAGCGTGAGATCCCTCGACACCGAGCACCGTTTTCGCGCCGGCCGCAGGATTCGTAACTCTCCGCGCGAAGCATGGGGCACTTCTCCCCCGGCATTGATTTGCTTGACCGTCGCCAAGTTGACGAAAAGTCTTCGGAACTCCGTGGCGCGAGTGAGCGAAGTGGCACGTAGATTTCGTCTCATCGTTGCTTGGTTGGTGCCAAGACTGATTGAGAGAACTGTCACATGGCTGGATGTGCTTCTTGCGCAGGATGTTGCGCTAGCTGCGGTACCACTTGCGGCGCAATCGGTGACGGGTCTTTCACTGCCTTGGGATTAGGTTTCACCGGCGGAGTCGGTGGTTCGGCTTCCGCTCTGCCAACAACTACAACCCCGGTGATCAGAATGACGAAACTCTGACGCCAGTCGACACCGATGCTCTTTCTGACCCGCACCATCCGGGTCACCGTGAAGCTATCAAGACAATTTCACGCGTTGACAATGAGACGCACGAGAAGATCTCCACGTGGCTGAAGACGGAACTAAAAAAGGTCAACGGAACCGCAGGCGAATAGTCGTATCGACTTTAAATGGGCGACAGAACCCGCCACAGGGAAACTTCGTGGAGGTAACGGGACTAGGTTCGAACCCCTTTGCACTGCTTTTCACCTTGCAGTAGTTGTGTTCGCTTCCTGGGCGATGTACTTCGCACGGCGTATCCACAGAATGCTGTGATAGACGACATGACCATCCTCGAAGGTCAGCTGCCCACGACGGATCAACCTTGAAAAACTACCTGGATTCGGGCTCCCGAGTTTTACCACACCAGCGTGCCGCGCGTAAGCGGCCAACTGCTTACCAGGAAAGTGGAACGGCCAGTCTCGATACACGTACACGTTCTGGTCAGTCACCAGTACGATGCGATGAAAATAGAAGGTCAGGATGCTGATCGCCATCTCAAGTAGTCCGCCGACGCTTGGCACGTACCGAACAACATCTTCCACCGTGCCAATCAAAACTGTCGTTAGCAGATTGTTATACGCGAAGCACACCGCCTCACCCTGTTCGTTTAAGTGTGCGCGTCTTGCCATTCGCTTCGCCATGCGTACGTTGTATTGCCGCACCGGAAGACTGAAAGAATTGGGACCATCGGTAGTGCTCATTTTGAAACCTTAGGACACAATCTCGATGGGCCAGATGCAATCTCGATCTTTCAACTGGCCTGCGTGTTGCTCCAGCTTGACGAGTTCGGCGCCGACGAACTATGTAATATCGCCGGAACCAGCGAAAGGGAGCATCGTTGGCAAATCCACCGTTGTGGGACTTGTCGTCTCAGAAGGAATTTGCCGTTGTTTTCCATCGTGGTGACTTGAACGTCCAAAAAGGACCGCTTGACCCCTCGTTCCATTTCTCTCATAATGGATCGCTAATAACTAAAGCGCAGAAGGGTCAATTGGAGGCATGAAAATGAAAGGCAAGCCACTCGAAGTATCACGCAGGATCGAAGCACCTGCGGCTGTAGTTTTTGCAATCCTTGCGAGCCCGCAACGCCACAAAGACTTCGATGGCTCCGGCATGCTCCGGGGAGTCGTCGTCGACCGTCGCATCTCAGGGGTCGGCGATACCTTCACCATGAAGATGCATCGGCTGGGAGACGACTACCTCATGCTCAACTACGTGGTGGAGTTCGAGCCAGATCGGCGCATCTTCTGGGAGCCGGCCCCCGGAGACCCTTCTCGGACCGAGGGCAATGATCCATCCAAAGTTGGCATCCCTGCCGGGTACCGCTGGGGCTACGTTCTCGCTCCAAACGGTGACGATGCCACCGTCGTCACCGAGGTCTTTGACTACGGCGCAATGCCGGAGGAACTCCTACGCGATGGCGCGGCGTGGATCAACGGGAACAACCCGATAATCGAGTCCTTGACAGCCAGCCTGGAAAGGCTCGACAAGATCTGTACCGAGTAGCAGAACCGAAATTGTCCTCGCAGCGGTTTTTGGGGCACACCTTCGGGGAACCAACTAAAGCTTGGTGGACCTATCCACTGCTGACTCAAACAAATGGTCACTCCTTGCAGAAGGCCACTTGGAAAGGCAAACAACGGAAGATATCACCTCCTCTGATTATCAACTACTTGGCCCAATCCGTCAACGACAGAGGCGGCTTACTGAAGCTCAGGTGCTTGAGATGGCCGCACGCTACGAAGTAGGAGCCACGATGTACGAGATAGCTGCTGAATTTGGCTGTCATCGCACGACCGTCGCAGAAAGGCTTAAGAAGGTTGGAATCTCGATGCGTGGCCAGTCTCCAACGTCTGGAGTCATCGATTCGATGGTGCATCTGTACACGTCTGGACTGTCCCTCGTGGAAGTTGGGGAGCAAACCGGATTTTGCGCAAACACAGTGAGGAATTGCTTGGATGTTCGACAAGTCAGAGCTCGAGATACGCATAAGCGAGATCGTTAAGCGCTCACCGTTCATTCAGTCGATTAGCAGAACGAGCTTTCCACGCACGCGCCCAGCTTCGCCCTGACGATGGGCTTCCGCGACGTAGGCACGGGGTAGAGCCCCTCTGATTGAGGGCTGATTTAAGAGAACGCTCGCGCGTAGTCTGCTACGAACTGTTGATACGAGCGGGCAGGTCGACCGAGGATCAACTCGACGTCCTCACTGGTCCACTCTGCATCACCTTCCGCAGTCAGACTGAAGGCCTGGGCGTTCTGCTCTGCGATCGCCTCAGGTACACCGGCACTGACCATCGCGCTCTTGTTTTCATCGAATGTGAGCTCTCGGTAGGTAATGGTCCGACCAAGCAACTTTGAGAGCAGGCCCGCAACGTCGTAGTTGGAGATGAGCTGAGGACCGCTGAGCCAGTACGTCTTTCCGGCGTGACCGGCCGGAGATGCGGCGATCTCAGCTGCCACTGCCGCTACGTCGCGCGCATCGACCATGCCGACAAGTCCCTTGCCGGCCGAGGAACCGAAACTGCTGGTCTTGGCGATCACCGGCGCCAACATCAA
>Ga0182013_10009722_pt1 | contig 10093 bp, 6 predicted proteins | sample 612S2MmetaG_FD_120487 | JGI IMG/M metagenome (GOLD analysis project Ga0182013, IMG submission 120487) | Permafrost microbial communities from Stordalen Mire, Sweden - 612S2M metaG | ecosystem: Environmental > Terrestrial > Soil > Wetlands > Permafrost | place: Sweden: Stordalen | collected...
AGCGATCCGGAAGAGGATCGAAAGCAGATTGCCGAAGCGGTGCGCGTGGCAAAGAAGGCCGACGTCATCGTGCTGGCGATCGGCGGCAACGAGCAGACCTCGCGCGAGGCATGGATGCTGAATCACATGGGCGACCGCACCAGCCTGGACTTGATTGGACGCCAGGAAGAACTGGTGAAGGCGATGGTTGCGCTGGGCAAGCCGGTGATCGTCTTCCTCTTTAACGGCAGACCGCTATCCATCAACTACGTTGCCGAGAATGTCCCGGTGATTTACGAATGCTGGTATCTCGGCCAGGAGAACGGGCATGCGGTTGCCGACGTGCTGTTTGGCGATTACAACCCCGGCGGCAAGCTTCCGATTTCGGTGCCTCGCTCTGTTGGTCACCTGCCGGTTTTCTACAACTACAAGCCATCGGCGCGGCGCGGATACCTGTGGGACGATGTCTCGCCGCTGTATGCGTTCGGTTATGGGTTGAGTTATACGACCTTCAAAATCGAAAACCCAAGGCTGACAAAGAAGCGGATTCGGACAGACGGCGCGACGCAGCTTGTTGTGGATGTAACCAACACCGGCAAGCGCGCGGGATCTGAGGTGGTGCAGCTTTACATCCGCGATCTCGTCAGTTCGGTGACGCGGCCCATCAAGGAGCTCAAGGGTTTCCGAAAAGTCCAGCTCGAGCCCGGTGAGACCACCACGGTCACTTTCGATATCACGCCGGCAGAGCTTTCTTTCTTCGACGTGAATATGAAGTATGTGGTGGAACCCGGAGATTTTGAAATCATGGTCGGTAACTCTTCGCGGGATGCGGATCTGACCAGGCTAATCCTGCGAGTCACCGAATAAACGCAACAGCAAGCCCCGCGAAGAACCGCGGGAAGTATTCCGGCAGCGCCGCTGCAATGACAACGCGGGGGCGCTCCACCGATTGAAAGAGGGTTTCACAAGACTCTCGACCGGAAGTGAAAGTGGGTAGAAATCGATGACACAGACGAGCGCAAGACTCCCATTTACTGAAAAATTCGGATACGGCCTGGGCGATTTGGCCGCCAATTTCGTCTTCCAGGCGTTGATGGCCCTGCAACTCGATTTCTATACAAAAACCTACGGACTAACACCGGCGCAAACCAGCCTCATGTTCCTCGTCGTTGGCCTCAGCTCGGCCTGCTTCAATCCGGTCATGGGCGTCATCGCCGATCGCACCAACACACGTTGGGGCCGCTTCCGTCCCTGGCTCTTGTGGACTTCGGTCCCTTTCGGCGTCATCGGCATTCTGACCTTCACCACGCCCAATTTCAGCCCCATGGGCAAGCTGATCTACGCCTGGTGCACTTATCTGATGCTGCGCCTCATCTACGCCGCCAACAATGTCCCCTATGCCTCGCTCAACGGCGTCATGACCGATGATCCAAACGAGCGCAACAGCATCTCCACCTATCGTCAAATGTTTGCCAATACCGCTGGCTTCATCGTCGGCAGCCTGGCCGTTCCCATGGTCAAGTTTCTCGGCGGAAACAACAGCGCGCGGGGCTACCAGTTGACGATGGGCATCTTCCTGGGGCTCTCTGTGATCTTTTTCCTGATCGCGTTCGCCGTATCCAAAGAGAGGATTCAGCCCGATGTGCACCAGAAGACCTCCGTGGCCCGCGATCTTGGCGACCTGGTCCGGAACGGCCCGTGGATCGCCCTGTTCCTGGTGACTGTCTTTTATTTCTCCGCACTCCTCATTCGCGGCAATGTGATGCTGCCCTACTTTGAGAACTGCTCCGGAAACAGGCTCCTCTTCAGTTGGTTCAACGGCTTCGGATTGACGGCGCTTCTGATCGGCGTAGCATGTTCCACTGCCCTGACAAAGCGCATCGGCAAGCGGATGCTTTTCTTCTGGAGCATGTTGCTGACTGGCGTCCTGTGTATCGCTTTGTTCTTTATCCCGGCGACGGCCATCGTGCCGATTATTGGTCTTGAGGTTCTGCGGCAGTTTGCGTTTGGGTGCTCAGGCCCGGTGCTGTGGTCCATGATGGGCGACGTGGCCGACTTCGGCGAATGGAAGACGGGACGCCGCGCCACCGGTACGGTGACTGCGGCGGTGGTCTTTGCGCTGTGGGTCGGCGTTGCGCTGGGCGGCGCAATCGCCGGATGGCTGCTCGCTCTCTACGGCTATCAGTCCGATGCCGTGCAGACCGAACATGCACTGCTCGGCATTCGCCTCACCGCCTCCGTTTACTCGGGCGCGGCGTTTCTTGCCGCTGCTGTCTGCCTGCTCTTCTACGGCATCTCCATGAAGCTCAACATGACTATCTCGCACGATCTCTCCGAGCGGCGCAAAGGCTATTTGTCCGACCTATTGTAGGCCGCGGCGATCTCTTCGGACGCATCGGGAAATCGGGCGCGGCCGCTTTTCTGCTCGGAACGCTGATTTCATGTTTGCGTTATCATGATTCATAAAACTTCGGGAGCAGCAGGGAAATGCAGAAACGGCGATTCATCACGGTTTTCTTTCTAATCGGGACGAGTGTTGCGGCGCAAGCTCCCACCACACTCAAAGACGCTTATCGCAATTTGTTCCATGTGGGCGTGGCCATCAATGAGGCGCAAATCACCGGAAGCGATGCGCGTGGCGCGGCAATCGCCGCATCGCAATTCGATTCCATCTCGCCCGAGAACTGTTTGAAGTGGGAACGGGTTCATCCCAAGCCGAATACTTATTCTTTCGAACTCGCCGACAAATACGTCGAATTCGGCGAGAAGAATCATATGTTCATTGTGGGCCATAACCTGGTCTGGCATAGCCAGGTTCCAGATTGGGTCTTCGAGGACGAGAAAGGCAAGCCGCTCACTCGCGATGCGTTGTTGAAACGGATGCACGACCATATCTTTACGGTCGTGGGGCGCTACAAGGGCCGCATTCAGAGTTGGGACGTGGTGAACGAAGCACTGAATGAAGACGGGACCCTGCGCCAGTCGAAGTGGTCGAAGATCATCGGCGACGACTTCATTGAAAAGGCATTTCAGTACGCGCACGAAGCCGATCCGCAGGCACAGCTGACCTACAACGATTACTCACTGGAGAATGAAGCGAAGCGGAATGGGGCAATCGCTCTCATCAAAAGGCTCAAGGCCCAAGGAATCCCTATCGCTTCTGTCGGCATACAAGGCCATGACAGTCTCGCGTGGCCCTCGATTGAGGATGAGGACGCCACCATCTCCGCGTTCGCAAGGCTCGGGGTCAAGGTGGTGATTTCGGAACTCGACATCGACGTGCTGCCCCGCGATCCAAAGATGTTCAGCGCCGAAGTCTCCTTGAAGATGCGACAGGATCCCAAAATGAATCCATATGCCAACGGCTTGCCCCCCGCCGTCGAGCAGCAACTGGCCAAGCGGTATGCCGATCTGTTCGCGGTCTTCCTGAAGCACCGCGACACCGTCACGCGGGTGACATTCTGGGGAGTCACGGATAAGGATTCGTGGCTGAACGACTGGCCGGTGAAGGGGCGCACCAGCTATTCGCTGCTCTTCGATCGCAACGATCAGCCGAAACCGGCTTTCCAGGCAGTCATCGGGGTGGCAGCGGGCACCAGGAAAGAATAGTCCCCGCGCTGTGGCGGACTCCGTTCGGTTTCAATGCCGGTGGGGAAGAAACGTCCAGATTGCAGGGTCTTCTTCACCCAGAACCCACGAACAGAAGCCCTGCAGCCCGTCTTTCTGGACGAGCTCATAGCGATCCTTGAAAGTATGCAGGTCGGTGAAGAAGATCCATTCGCGCATCTGATCGCGATAGAAGTAGAAGTACGCGTTGTGATCATCAGCGTCCCACTGGATCTTGCCGTTGTAGGCTGTTGCAAGCTGCAGGGCGTTGGCTGTGCCGATGTACTCGGCGGTGGGGTTCGGCTTCTCCGCGGCAGTCTCGCTCTCTTTGGTGGGAGCGCCCGTGAACCAATGGTAGCCGTAGAGTGGAATGCCGAGCGAAAGCTTTTCTTTGGGGACAACCTTGAGCGCGTAATCGAGATTCTCGACTGTCCAGCCCCAACCAGCAACGGGACCGGGCACGGTCCAGCGGGTGTGCTGGTCGTAGGTCATCAGGCAGATCAGGTCAACGTATTTTGCGATTTCGGCAATGTCGTAAGCGCCGCGCCAGTCGGTGTAGATCCACTTCGCGAAGCCGCCGGCGCCGGGATAGCCGGGAGCGTTGGGCACCGTGGCAATGGTCAGTTGTTGGCCGGCTTTGTGCATCGCTTCTGCGGAGGTTTTCACCACCTGGGTAAGCAGATCGCGGTCGGTCCAGTCGATATTCTCAAAGTCGAACTGAAAGCCGATGTAGCCATGCAGTTTTGACTCCCGGATCATGGCCTGGTTCATGACGGCCTGAGCGCCGCTGTTCAAGGCCAGGGCATGAAAGCCCTTCTTGTTGAACAGGGCAATGATCGGCATGACGGGCAGCTTTTCATCCTGCGCCCGCTTGAGCACCGCGGGATCGGGAGAGCCGGTGACCAGTCCGTTTTCGTCCACCTGGTACCAGGCGGGCACAAGCAAATCGATCTGGGAGGAATGGGCGAGAAAGGAACGGATCGAGTCAGGATTGCTGGTCATATAAAAGAGCGCGACCGGCTGTGTATGCAGGCTGGGGGCTGCCGCGAGAAGAAGCAGCGCTGAAAGCAGGAATCGTTTCATCATTCTCCTAATTGAAACCGCTGCGGGTGCAGGGCTATGGGGCCGCAGGTGCTGTTTCGACGGGTTGCGCAACGTCCAGCACAATGCCTTCCTTGGCCATTCCGGTCGCGGGAAACAGCGTCCTTGCGTCTCGAAGCATTCCATCGAGAAATGTGTCGCTATGATCCGGATCGTGATGGAAGAGCAGCAGGCGGCCAACTCCGGCGCTTTGGGCCGCCTGGGCCGCGTGGGCAAAGCTGGAGTGTCCCCAGCCCACTTTGCCGGCATACTCCTCCGGCGTGTATTGGGCGTCCATGACAAGTAAATCCGCATTCTCCGCCACGCGAGTCAGTCCCGCATCGACTTCCGGATTGCCGTGCTCATGATCGGCGGCGTGCACCAGCACCTGCCCGTCCGACTCCACGCGATACCCCACAGCGCCCTGCGGATGAAAAAGAGGGAAGGCCGCCACCGTGATCGATCCAGCCTGAAAGGGCATGCCGCATTCGATGCGCCGGAACTCTGTGCGTGATCCAACCTCAGCGAAGGGCAGCGGAAAGAACGGATGAGCCATCTGGGTCTCGAGGAGGTTTCGCGCCTTGTGGGCAGCACGATTTGCGTAAAAGACGATCTCCACGCCGGGCCGGAACAACGGAGCGAAAGATGGCAGGCCCTGGATGTGGTCCCAGTGGAAGTGCGTCAGCATAATATGGATGCGCGACACCTGGCGCTCAAGAAGTTCCTCGCCCAACGCGCGAAGGCCGCTGCCGCAGTCAATGATGACGGCCTCTTTTTCGCCGGGACAGCCAATCTCCAGGCAGGTGGTATTGCCGCCGTAGCGAAGCCGGTTCGCCTCCGGTGTCGGGATGGAACCGCGCACTCCCCAGAACCTCAGATTCATCGCGAACTTCTCTTTCGATCCCGAGACTGCTATTCGCTTTCCCGCCGGCAGGCATTCCGCCTGAGGAGAATTGCCTCCCAGGCCTGCCCGCACGAAAGCCAAGAACAGGCTCTAATATATTACGTTCGAAGGATGAGGACTGGAGCATAAAGCATTCCGCCGCTGGTGGACAAGGGGCTTGAAAGGCAGGCGGCTGTCCGCCGGGATCCGGCTACCCAAAAAACTCTTCTCCCCTTTTCCTGTTCGATGGCGTTATCATGGTGCGTTACTCCCCCCGAGAATGGACGAACACGATGCGCCGCGGATTGCGATGATGGGTTCCAGACAGAAATCCCCGGCGTGACAGAGAGGTCTTATGCCGAGACAACTGCTTTTGTTGGTCATGCTGCTCGGAGCGGCGTCGCCGGGGATCCTGGCAGCGCAGGACTCCACAGGTGTAGGCCTCATCTCGATTTCCGTCGAGAAGAAGGCCGGCGACTGGGTGCAAACGGTCGATCCCAAGCATGTATTCGCCGCGGGCGACACGGTGCGATTCCGGATAAAACCCGCGGTGGATGGCTATCTCTACGTGCTGGATCTGAATACTTCAGGCAAATACGACGTATTGTTTCCGCGCCCTGAGACAGGCAACGACAACCGGATTGTGCACGGACATGAATACGTGATGCCGGCCACGGAAAACGGCTGGTTCGAAGTTAGCGGTCCGGCGGGATATGAAAAGCTCTACTTCGTTCTCAGCCCGGCAACCCTGACCCTGGGGCAAATCCAGAATCACGCAACCTCGCTGCCTCCGCAGGGTACCGCTCCGGCCACCATGCGCCCGCGATGCAACGACGAGGTATTCAAGGCCCGCGGCGAGTGCGTTGACTCGGGAGCGGGACCGAAGGCGGTTGCGCCCGGAGAATCCCTGCCCCGCGACCTGACGCAGATGGCGAACGGGGCTTCGCGGGACCTGAAGTTTACCAACAATGCGTCGGGCACTACGGTGAGCAGCGGCGTGCCGCTGTCGGGGCCGGTGGTGTACGAGTTCTTGCTCGCACACAAGTGATAAACCTGAAGAAAAGCATCATTATGGGGCACGAGGCATGAATCGTCGATCCATCCAACTCCTGGCCGCATTCGCGTTATGGGCCGGTCCCGCGCTCGTGGCGCAAGGCGCCGCACCACAGCCCACCGCGCCCCAGACCACCGAAACCAAACCCGCTGGGCCGGACCAGAATCGCGACCTGACGTTCAAGAAGGAAGGGGCCGCGCCGGCCGCGACAACGACGGTGCGCATCCCGCGCAGTTATGCGCTGGTCATCGGCATTTCGAAATACAAAAACCTTCCGCCCGATGCGCAGTTGCAATACCCAGATCAGGATGCCGAATCCGTGTATACAGTGCTGATCAGTCCGGAGGGCGGCCAGTTTCCCGCGGAGAACGTGCATAAGCTGATCGATAGCCAGGCGACACTCGCGAATATCCAGCACGAGCTGGAGACATGGCTGCCGTCGGTGACTCATGCCGACGACCGCGTGCTGATTTATTTCGCAGGCCACGGATTTGTTTCGAATGGAACTGCGTACATCGCGCCGCACGACATCGATCTCAAGAACATTGCGGGGACGGCCTATCCCATGGAGGCGCTGGGCAAGGATATTGGCGCGCGGATCAACGGCAAGTGGAAAGTGCTGATCACCGACTCCTGCCACTCTGGTGCCATTACGCCGGAGGCCGACCGCTCCACGGTAAACCGCACCCTGCTTGATCTTGATAAGTCTCTTTTCTCGATTACCGCCAGCCGCGATCGCGAGCAGAGCTTTGAGAGCGACAAGTGGGGCGGCGGACACGGCATCTTCACCTATTACGTGGTGAAGGGGTTGGAGGGCGAGGCCGACACGAACGGCGACGGCATCGTCAGCGCGGATGAACTGGCGGAATACGTTCATACCAACGTGCGCGACGCAACCAATGCCGCGCAGAACCCGACATCGGAACGCGGTAGCTTCGATCCGAATATGTTGCTGGCCTACAATCCAACGCACGTAACGGCTGCTAATTTGCCGCCGCCGAAATACGGCACGCTGGTGATCGAAACCAATATGGACGGCGTGGAGGTTTTCGTCGACGGACAGAGCGTGGGCGTCGTGAACAAAGCTGCGGCGCTGCGGCTGCCCGGCATTGTGCCCGGCGCGCACACCGTTCAAGCAGTCCACATGGGCTACGAGCCGGACGGCCCGCGCCAGGAAGAAGTGTATCCGGGTCAGGAGACGACGGTGACCGTGCGCATCCTGATTGCGCGCAACCGCAACCACGCGGCAGTCGAACACTTCAATAAGGGCATCGAGTTTTACAACAAGGGCTTCGAGCTGAATTACCGCATGGCGGCAGCGGAGTTTGAATCGGCGCTGGCCATCGATCCGAAGTACAGCCAGGCGGCGCTTTATGCCGGCCGCGCTTACAATGCCCTCTACGAAGACAAGAAATCGCTGGAGTATTTCAAAGAGGCCATCTCCATCGATCCGGATTATCTTGAGGCTCGCTCCAGTTACGCCGGCGCTCTGCTTGACGCGGGCGACATGGATGAGGCGATCCGGCAGTTGAATGTCGTTACCCAGCGCGATCCAAACAGCGGCATGGCGTTTTATCTGCTTTCGCAGGCCTTTGCGCGCAAGAGCGATTACGACGACGCCATTCAGGCCGCGCGGCAGGCCATCCAGTTGACGCCGGGCAACGCCGAAGCGCACTTCTGGCTGGCCGAGTCGCTACGCCAGAAGAATCTGGCCGCCGAAGCGGAAGCCCAGTACAGCCAATACCTCGCGCTCTCCAACTTCGACAGCGGCATGGCCGGCAAGCTCAACTACTATCTGGGCGGCTATCTGTTGGGCTACGGCGTGAAGAAGCGCGCGGCGCAAACCGATATATGGAAGGAGTTGCGCGGACAGGCGAACACCGGCCTCTGCGACTGCGAATGGCTGCAGAAGAAATTCGATTCAGCCATCCATTATTGTCAAACCGCGCTGACCTTCACCCCAAACGACCTGTTCACCAACTACCGGCTCGGCATTATCTATTCCCAGCAGTACAACCAGTCGGGAAGCGTAGCGCTGCTGGCGGCGGCGCGCAAGCACTTTGAAAACGTAATCGAACAGAACCCCGATGCGAATGAGGCGGATCGTTCCCGCAAATATGTGCGCAACATCGATGCCGTGCTCGCACAGCAGTCTTCCGTCGCCCACCCATGAAGTTCCCAGCCATGAAGCGCCGCTTCCCAGACCGTTTGATTGTCGCCCTGGTTGTGGCCCTGGGACTGACTTTCCTGGTGTCGATGCTGGAGCGCTGGACTCCCTATGGCGACCTCACCAACTGGACATACGACTTCCTCGTCAACCACGGCAGATACGCGCGCCCCTCGCAGGACATTGTGTTTGTCGATTTTGACGATGCAACATTTGCAAAGATCAACAAGTATCCGATCCCGCGCTCGACCGTCGCCGACGTCGTCGATCGCGTGGGTAAGGCTGCGCCTGCCGTCATAGGCCTCGATATCTTCCTTTCAGAACCGCGCAGCGCCGATGAGGACGCGGCAATGCAGCGCGCGTTAAGCGCAGCCGGCAATGTGGTGATTGGAGCGCAGGCGGCAACTGGGCAGCTTCCGGCCGTGTTGCCCATGTCCATGTTTTGCCAGCCTGAAAATTCCGGTCTCGCTACCGGATTCTGCGCGGAAGGCAAGCCCGGCGCATTTGGATATGCGGCCGTCAACATGCCGTTTGACAGCGACGGATATGTGCGCGATGCTGAACTGTTCGCATGGGGCAAGCAGAAGGCTGAAAGCTTTCCCGTGTTCCTGGCGGAGGAGTATCTGGCGCAAGTTGATCCGCAGTGCAAAAACTGCACCTTGCAGCCGCTGAACAAGGGCAGCGCGCAATTTCGCGGCCACCGAGTGCCCTTCCACGATCCGGCGGCGGGAACCTTTCGAATCGGCGACTGGTCACCGCACCCGGCGCAGCACATTTCCGCGTGGGATGTTTTAACTGGAGCAGTCGATCCTGGCCGCCTTCGCAACAAGCTGGTTCTGATCGGGCAAGGCAGCGATGCTGCGCGTGATCGCGACCTCTCCCCGCTCTTCCGCGTCCGCCAGTCCGACGGCAAGCGCGAACAGATTGCCGGCACCGAGCTTCATGCGGCGGCCATCGCAACGCTGCTCGATGGAAACGCGATTGGCGAGGTTCCGGTCTGGATCCAGGGCTGTGTCAACTTCATCCTGCTGGCCGCGGCCACCTGGGTCTTTACACGCCTTCGGCTCAGGATGGCGTTCGCCCTGGTAGCCGTCTTTATCCCGGCTATTTATGCCTCGGCGCAGGTGCTTTTTACTGCGTATCATCTGTGGTTTCCCTATCTGGAAACAATTCTCGGCGTAGCCGCGGCACTCCCATGCGGCGTGGCGTGGCAATACGTCAAGGCGAACCTGCTGCGCTCTGAAACCGAGCAGCAGCGGAAGCAGTTGATGGAGATGTTCTCGCGCTATGTCGATCCCCAGGTCGCGAACGCCATCTGGCTGCG
>Ga0182013_10009723_pt1 | contig 10093 bp, 14 predicted proteins | sample 612S2MmetaG_FD_120487 | JGI IMG/M metagenome (GOLD analysis project Ga0182013, IMG submission 120487) | Permafrost microbial communities from Stordalen Mire, Sweden - 612S2M metaG | ecosystem: Environmental > Terrestrial > Soil > Wetlands > Permafrost | place: Sweden: Stordalen | collected...
GTATCAGCAAGCTCTGGAACTGGTTCGATCGGTAACCATCGGGCCGGCACTTCAGGCCCTGGGGCGGTTCGACAAGCAGATTGGAACGGGCCACGCCTCGTCGGATGCGCAGGAGATTGTAGACGCCGCCTCCAAAGGCAGAGTCGAACATTTGTTCCTGCTCGAGAATGGCGCAGTTCCGGGTGAAGCCGACGGTGGGACCGACCTGCTGAACACGGCCGCGGTGCAAACCCTTCGACATGGTGGCGAGGTGCAAGTCCTACAGGCGGCCAGCATGCCTGTCGGCGGCCCTATTTGCGCTGTCTTCCGCTACGCATCAGAAGGCTCCTAGGTGTGCAACCGGTAATCGAGGGAGGATCATGACGAAGACGCTCGTACGTATCTCAGCGCTGCTTTTGCTGCTATGGTTTCCCTCTCCCTCGGAGCCAGCCTGGCGTTCGGTGGCGGGCGTCGTCAAGGATGCGGGCGGGAATGCACTGCCGGCCTCCGTGGTGCAGCTTGAAAACGAAGCTGACCTGTCCGTACGTTCTTACATCACCGGGGTTGACGGCCGGTACCGCTTCAGCGAAGTGAGCTACGACATCGACTACACGCTGAAAGCCCGATACCGGAAATACTGGTCGAAGGCTAAGACCCTCAGCTACTTCAATTCGGCTGCTCACCCGGAAATCGACCTGATCATTCCCATTGAGTAAACAAGCGACCCGTCGCGTCAAAGTGCAAGGTGAGCGGCGGACGCCATTGCAGGAACCCTACGAGACTTCGAACATCTGTGCTGCTCCTCTGCGAGGATAGAAGCCTGGGTCGGCCGCAACTGAGTGAACTGCGGAAGCCACAGACGGAGCAATCGATTCCTCCAGGTACACTGCGCCTTCGGCGTCCATGATTTGGAGGGCGCGATCCACCCGGTCGCCGGCAGAGATGGCGATCAACGTTCGCCCGCCCCGTACCGCGCCCCAATAGCGGCTGGCGGCTTCGGCGGGCACACCTCCGAGCTTCAGGATGTCGGTGTCAGGAGCGGGTTTCAAATCGAAATCCGTCCGCTTGACTAGTTTTACTTCATCCCGCGAGAAGCCGGAGACCAGCAAAAGCGCCACTACTGCTTCCGCCGTCTCCGACGTGCTGAAGAGACCAACAGCCGTTTTTGTCATATTTCCTCGTTCCTAATACTACGAATACAGAGCAGCTTTGTCGCCAGGAAGCGGACCCTTATGGCTGGCGCCGGTAGCCAGCTTCAGCCAGCGCGGTCTCCACTCTTTCTTCCTTGATTTCGCCTCGCAGCCTGCCGAAAAGGCTCATGTACAAATTGGCCACCGCCACCAGCGAGAATCCGGCGACCAGATAGCCTCGCCAATCATCGAACAGCAGCCGGAAGCGCGTGATGTACAAGCAGATAGCCGTGACATAGTGGCTGAAGCAATACTCGCAAGTGAAAAGATAGAAGAATTTCCGCTGGACAATCCGGCGGCAGCTCTTGCTTCTGGAAACGCACCACTCGCGAGGCTCCCGAAAAACTTCTTCGTGTGTGACAGTCCAGGCGATCGACGCGATCGGGATCGCCAGGACCATGAGGAAGAAGAATTGACGGTTGAGATCCACAGACATCTCCGTCAAACCGCCATTTCGTGCAGCGTCTTGAACGCCTTAAATAAGACACGCGGGTCGTATTGGCCCTTGTAGACGGCTGGTGGTTCGCGATCCAACTCAAGCAAATTGTAGACGGCCGTGGCGGCGCTGCGGATGGAGTATTCCACAGTAAACACGACGTCATTGGGAAGTTCGCAAAATTGGCCAGTGAAAGCCAGGTTTGCCGTTCCCGATGGAACTACTTCCGGACGATCGCCCTTCTCCCGCGTTAAGAATTGGCTGGTGATGAATGGCATCATGCAGGGAATACAGATCGATGTATTGAGGATTTGAGCTGCTTCCTTTTTTATATGCAGATGGCCCAGCATCTCGGTCAGGATCTCCCGGCCGGTACACGCCGACATTGGTTTTTTCACGAAGTCTCCCGGCCTGTCGACATGCAGGCCGTAGCCCCAAAAGACTTCGATATCCTCAGGCTGTCCAATGAAGTGGGGTTGATGGGGCAATACGATCGAGGCCAGCCACGCCGAATCGGCGAACGTGATCAATCCGCCTTCTCCGGGGACGTTGCCGGTGAAATCGCGGACCAGGCGGAAGAAACTCGGGTCGCGCAGTGTCGCCGTGAATGAAATCCATTTGGACTGATCGATTCGATCGGTGAAAGTGCAAGGGTGCCCGAACTCGGGCCTGCCGGCGGCAATCTTCTCCCACAGTGTCCAAGCACCCCCATCGGTCTTACCGTTGAGGACGGGGGCGGAGTCCATCGACCCGAGACTGGATGCCTCCGTCATGGAACCCAAAGTGACGATGACATTGTCGTCGTTGCCGACCTTGATTTCGTCGGAGAGGCCCCTGCGAGTGTACAAGATGCGGTCCACACTCTTCTCGCCGGCTTCCTCCCGCAGGACAAGATCGGTGACGCGAACATTCAACTCGAATTGCACATTACGTTCTGCCAGCCATTTCTGCAGCGGACGGACCATCGAGTCGTACTGGTTGTAGACTGTGCGCATGATCCCGTGTAATTGGTTGAAGCCGGCGACCATGTGCGTAAATCGCAGCAGGTATCGCTTGAATTCCACTGCGCTGTGCCATGGCTGAAATGCAAAGGTGGTGCACCACATCAACCAGAAATTCGTCTCAAAGAATGAGGGGCGGAACTGATCTGCGATGCTGCGGTTGCCGAGCATCACTTCCGGTTCCAATGCCAGGCGCTCCAAGCCTTCGATGTGCTCTTCGCTCAGCCCATATTCGGGAGCTTCGATTCTACGCCCACCGCGCACCAAGCGACACTTCGACGATGTCTGCATGAGCTTGTTCCAGTCAAAGATTTCCTGGGTGACGGTCTTGGTGCCTTCCAGAGTGGGAATCGACGAGAAGAGATCATAGGTGCAGAGGTACTTGCTTTCGATCATCCTGCCGCCGCGGAGGACATAACCATCCTCGGGCGATCCGGCGCCATCGAGGCTGCCGCCCAAGCGGTCCAGTTGCTCCAGAATGACAATATTCCGGCCAGGAACTTCAGCATCCCGGATCAGGAAGGCGGCGGCCGCCAGGGAGGCGATGCCCCCTCCGATCAGATAGACTTTCGAATTGTTTTGTTCAGGAGTTTGATCGTTATCCATCGGGAATCCTTTTGATTGTGCACTCCGAAGTGCAGATGTTGCGTCTGCGGACTTGCGGCTTTGCGGCGTTTCACGACATGTTTCCCGGCGCAGCCTTGGCTAGCCCCGCGTTTGGCGGCTATGAGTCCTTGGCCGAGCCCACCGGATCTGTTGCCACTGCACGCATAGCACCAGAGCGAGTTGTTGAAGTCTGTGGCCCCAGAAGTGCCTCTGTCAGGAGGACGCGAAAGTTACACCGTGCGCAATTTGGTCGCGCCGAAGCAGGATTCCCGGAGTTTCGCAGCCAAGGAGAAACGAATTCGATGCTACGCCAAGTCAAAGAACTAAACGGCTACAAGCTGGGCGCGCGCGATGGAGAGATCGGCCATGCCCGCGAGTTTTATTTCGAGGATGTGAATTGGACTGTACGATATCTGGTTGCCGATACCGGCAACTGGCTCATGGGTCGCCGGGTTTTGATTTCGCCTTATGCGCTCGACCCGGTACGCCAAACCGACAAGATCATTCCAGTGGAACTGACCAAGAAACAGATTGAGAATGCTCCGGCGCTGGATACTGAAAAACCGGTCTCCCGCCAGTACGAATTGGAGTACTACTCTTTCTACGGCTGGCCAGCATACTGGGACGGCACCGAGGTGTGGGGCAACCTGAACAGCCCGAATCGGGGCTCGCGTGGATGGTCCGACGCCAGTCGTAAAAACACAAACGACCCTCACCTACGGAGCACCAAGGATGTATTCGGCCATTCGATCCAGGCTTTGGATGGCGAGATCGGCCACATCGAGGATTTCGTGGTGGATGACGAAACCTGGGTGATTCGTTATCTGGTTGTCGATACCAAAAACTGGTTGCCGGGTAAGCGCGTCCTGATCGCGACGGATTGGATCGACCGCATCAGTTGGGAAGAGTCTAAAATCTTCCTCGACTTGACCCGCGATAAGATTCGTGAAGCGCCGGAATACACGAAAGACGTCCTCATCACTCGCGAATTCGAAGAGGAAGTGCACCGGCACTACAACCGCGCCGGGTATTGGTTCACCGCGGTTCCGGCATAGACAGGGGGCGGAAACACTCTCCAAATGAACTCGCGCACTCGTTGGCCGGCCGCGCTCGCGATGGTTGCCATCGGAGTTGTTGCAGGTTGTTCGAATACCGGAAGATCGTCCGATTCACAAAGCGGGGCTGCCTCCAACCCGGCAGGCGCTGCCGGGAATCTCCTCACCGCCGAAGGTCAAGCCTTGCTACGCGCAGCCCTCAGCAGTGGCAACTCGGATTTGCGTTGGCCTGATTTCACCGACTACAGCAAACACGTAAAGAAGTTCTACGACCTAAACGGAGATTCCTTGTGGTGGGTCAGGGATTTGGAGCCGACCCCACAAGCACGACAGCTGATTACACTGATCCTCCAGGCCGGCCAGAAGGGGCTCTCAGCGGACGACTACGATGGGCCTCTGTGGAACAATCGGCTGGCAGCACTGAAACCTGCGACGCGGCAATCGGCGGAGGCGAACGCCGTGAAATTCGATGTCGCGCTTACGGTTTGTGCGATGAGATATATCTCCGACCTCCACATCGGTAAAGTGAATCCGAAGCACTTGGACTTCGCCTTCGATGAGAAATCCAGAAAATATGACCTGGCCGAATTCCTCAAAGACCGGATTGTCAACGGACGCGACGTTGCCGGCGTCCTGGCACAAGTAGAGCCGCCCTATCCCGGCTACCGCCGTACGGTTCAGGCTCTTCAGGATTACACTGCGTTCGCGAGCAAGGATGACGGCGAGCAACTCCCGCCGGTGAAGAAGGCGGTTGATCCAGGCGACGCCTATCCCGGGGTGCCACGGCTCACCCGGCTGCTCCGGCTACTGGGCGATCTGTCACCCGACGCCGATGTTCCCCCGGATGGGACGATTTACGCCCCCGCTCTGGTGGACGCCGTCAAGAACTTTCAGCGACGGCATGGGCGCGATCCGGATGGACGAATCGGCGTGCAAACCATGGCCGACTTGAACGTGCCTCTGAGCCGCCGGGTACAGCAAATGCAGCTGGCCCTGGAGAGATGGCGGTGGTTCCCGGACTCCTATCAAGACTCGCCCATCATTGCCAACATCCCTGAATTCCGCCTGCGCGCCTACGACAAGGATTTCAATGTCGCTGTGACGATGAACGTCGTGGTCGGTAATAGCTCGCTCACCCACAATACCCCTGTGTTTGCTGACTCAATGGCGTATGTGACGTTTCGGCCGTACTGGGAGGTCCCGCTATCTATCATTAAAGGGGAAACGATTCCGCACATCCTAAAGGACCCCGACTATATGGCGAAGAATGGCCTCGAGATTGTAGACAGCCAACAAAAGGTGGCGAGTACGGGGACGCCGACCCACGATGTCGTCAGTCAACTTCAGGCCGGTAAGCTCTTCGTCCGGCAACTGCCCGGCCCAAAGAACTCGCTTGGCCTCGTGGTATTTACCTTTCCCAATACCTACGACATATACATGCACGATACTCCTGCCCCGGAATTCTTCGCGAAGTCGAGGCGGGATTTCAGTCACGGCTGCATCCGCCTGGAAAAGCCCGCAGAGTTGGCCGCGTGGGTGCTGCGCGACAATCCAGGCTGGAACCCGGAACGCATCCACGAAGCCATGAACGGCAGCGAGACCCTGAAGGTAAATCTCACGCACCCGATCCCAGTCCTGATCGTCTACCTCACCGCTATCGTGTTGGAAGATGGGGTGGTCCACTTCTTTGACGATATCTACGGGCACGACGGAGCCCTGCGGCAGGCTCTAGCGAAGGGCTATCCGTATCCTGAGTGAAAAGCGGAAGCCGAGCTACCAGCGGCGCACGGGCCCCACGTCCACGTGGACGAAGTTGGAATCGCGGTAGTAGCCGACCCCGCCGCGATTCAGTTGCAAAGCGGCATCGCGCACTCGATCGCTGGCGATTCCCGGCAGCCGAATATCGATGGCTTCCGCCAGCATATGGAGACTGTGGAGAGCAACGCCTGTATGCGCGCTGCGGTTGCGCAGGAATTCGTTGGTCGCTGGCGTGCGGTATCCACAAACGACGTCGATCTCTCCTCCGGCATCGCCAACTGACGACGTTAAATCGTAGAGCAGATCGAACAGGCGGGGATCGAAGTGATGTTCGACTCCCGTGAGACTGTCGCGCAGGTAGTAGTCGAGTTTGGCCAACGATTCCGGCAAATAGTTCTCACCGCGCCGGTAGACAATATCGAGCCGCTCGCTGGTATGGGTGTGATAGAAGCGCAAGCGGTATTCGCGCGGGGCAAGGGTCGCGGATCTTAATGTTTGCCCCAGCGGGGCGACAAGCAATAAGACAATGGGCCACAAAACGGTGCTGCGGATTCCCGATGTCATCTATATTGAGGGTAGCACCTATCGTGGATTGGGCGGTCATCGAGACCGGGGTCAGCGAGAAGAAGGCCCCGGGCAAAAGGCGCTTATGCACATTTCGAACCGGCAGCCGGGTTGTCTGCGGCACACCTATCCAAGTCCAAAACAGTCGAAATCCCTTGCGGTACGGCGATATTACGGTTCCCATTGTAAAGCGGGCGAACGCCCGTGGGCCGTTCGTCAAGTACCACAAGACGAAGCCCACAGAAATCGGCCGAACAGATTGACCGCGGTCTCTTCAAGAATTATGGCACCGGTTCAAGCTGGTGGCGGGGAGCCAGAATCTCAAGTCGCAATGCCCGTGGTTCGAAAGTTAGCACTTGAGGCGAGTCTGATTTCAATCGTCGTCGGCATTCCATTGGCGTTCTATCCTTGGATAGATGACCTGCGCCCACCGAGTGCCCATAGCATCGTAAGTGGGGGCGCTCTGCCGAGACGGATCAGAATCCCTCAAGCGCGACTGCCCAAGACCAGAGCCGCGTTCAGACCCGCAATAATTCGGGATCGCTTGCGAGGGTCTTCAGCTCGAACGTCTGGCATAGTCCATCAAATTCGTCTTCCCTGAATCCGCCGAACCGCCCGTCAATCGGCAGCGCAAGGGAGTAGAACGCTTCGCGGCTAAGATCGTAAATGTACAAGCAGCCGGACTCTGGGTCATCCGGAACCATCAACATCAAGAGCGCGCCCGCGGAGAAGTCGAGCCGGCGAGCGATTCTCGCCTCGGCCCGCTTTGCAAACCCCACGATGGCTTCATCCCCGTCGAGTTCCTCCAATCCAAAATCCTGCAAGTGCAGGACGCCATCGACTCTCACTGCTTCCATGAGGACATCTTCCTTTCGTGAATTCGTTGCGCGTTGGCGGTTCGGTAAACGTTGACTCAGCGCGGTGACGGGCGATCAACGGGCCGGACGTGTGCAATCGGCTGGCCAGTTCCAGACGCCAACGAGGTGTCAACGCATGGAATGGGAACAGGCTGACTGGCGAACGCAAAAGGCCGGAGCGCGTTGCAAGGATCCGGCAAAACCAGCCTCCCGACGCAGGAAACCGCGCCCCGACGCAGAATTTGCATTCGCCATGCCGGCGCGAGTGCGCACAGAGGTCCACAATCCCAGATGGCAACGCCGATGTGGGCCCTCTCCGTTCGGACCTTGGATTGCACGCTTGGCTTTGCTCACGCCAGCCTGACAAGGTCCACATCTTCAAGGGTGTGCGCTAGATGCCTTATGAACGCGTGATGAAGCAAACAGTCCAAATAATATAGGAGATTCATTATGAAAAACGATCAGCAATTGCAGTCCGATGTTGAACAGGAATTGCGTTGGGAGCCCAGCGTCTGTGCCGAGAAGATCGGCGTCTCGGTTAAGGGTGGTGTTGTCGAACTCGACGGTCATGTCGACAGCTACTTTGAAAAGTGGGGTGCCGAACGCGCGGCACTGCGTGTTTCCAACGCGAAAGCGGTCGCCAGCGAGATCAAGGTTGAGTTGCCGTCGTCGGCAACGAGAACCGATGAAGACATCGCCCGCACCGCCATGAACCATTTGGACTGGAACTATTCAGTTCCTAACACCGTCAAGGTGCAGGTGACGGACGGATCCGTTACGCTCAAGGGGACAACCGAATGGCAATATCAGAAGGAAGAAGCTGAGCGAGTCGTCCGGTCGCTGATGGGTGTCAAGTGGATTAGCAATGAAATCACGGTCACACCAAAAGTCAGCGCTGTCGACGTCAAGGTGAAGATTGAGAACGCGTTGAAGCGCAATGCAGAGACTGATGCCAAACACATTACGGTCGAGACGACCGATGGCACAGTGACGCTTCGGGGTCATGTCCGCTCCTGGTCGCAGCGCGAGGAAGCGGAACACGCTGCCTGGGCGGCTCCCGGCGTTACAAGGGTGGAAGACCTCATCGCGATCAGCTAGTCGCGCAAGCCGAACCTCGACGAGTCAAGGCGCGGTCTCTTTTTGTGTAGTGGGAGCCGCGCCTTTCCTCTAATTACTCGGGGTCTTCGGACCTCTGCCTTCGACCTTTGCCGGCCTCTTCAGCATCCCGTACCAGGTTATGTGGTCGGATTCATGCGGTTCCGGCAACGGCAAATGGCACTTCGTTCAATTCCTGGATACAGTTCAACAGCGCTTGAGGCATAAACGGTTTTTGGAGTATTTTCAACGAATCTAAACCCAGTCTTTCAAGATCGGCTGCATCTCGGCCCTGCCAGTCGCTTCGCTCATAACCCGACGTGAGAATGACTCTAAGGGTAGGAAGCTCCGCCCGAAGTAGTAATGCGACTTGTATGCCGGTGCTCGAGGGCAAGTTGACATCGGCGACGAGAAGGTCGATCTGGCCTTTGACATCCAGGAATCGGGCGATCGCTTCCTCGGCGTTGCTGGATTCCCAAACGACGTATCCGCGGCGCACGAGTACATGGCTCATGAGTTTCATTAGGGACACTTCGTCGTCCAGCAAGAGGATTGTCTTCACGGCGGATGGCCCTCCCGAGCTTTCGATCCCCGCTAGCTGCCGCCTAGCGAGAATTGCTTTTATGATCCTGTGCCCATAGGAATTGTCTTGTCTACTAGGCGATTGCCGAGTAGACGAAGGGCGCCAATGATACGAGGATTACAAGAGAGCGCGGTCCTGGGTTGCGGGGCATGCAGGTTAACCTGGAGGGACGCATGGACACGATCGGTGTATTCGACGCAGGTACTGCCGGTGGCGCGGTCGGGATGCCGGGATTCCGTAAACAGGAAGGTCGGACTGCTTGGAGACTCATTTCGCCCCGCCGAAAAGTGCCGTATTGGGCAGCGCCCCTATTTATGCGAGCGCGTCTGCAATCGCAAGTTTGTAACTACACAGCCCCACCGAGGTTTATGCTCGATACTCCACGCCTGGTTATGGTGTCCAGTCAGGCCATACTGTTCAACCGGACCGGGCCAATCAGTTCTGAACGCGATGTAAGGCGTCCGCACAACAGCTATCGAAATGCCTATGAAGGATGATCAAATGTCACGGCGTTTACATGAGAGTTTCCCTAAGCAGACATCGGTCAACGTGCCGGGTCGGCCAGTGATGGTTTACATCTGCGAATGCGGCGTGAAATGGACCAACTCTGTGAGGCCAACCTGGGAATGTGACTGTGGCCGCCAGTTGGAGAAGAGAAACGGGATTATCCACGCGGCTATTGGGCAAAGTTCGGTACAAACGGCGCGAGTTGCCCGCGTCTTCCTCGTTGCCAATGGGTAGCGACGTCCAGTTGAACAGTCGTTGGTTGAAAGGTGGCCAATGTGGTTGGACTTTACCGCAGCACGAAGGACCTGGAACATTGGTTCGTGCGTATCCCTGGGATCGGCTGGGCGCGATTCCCGGCAAAGGTCAACGGCTGGGCCGAACATCGAATGGTGACCATGCTTAGCCACCGGCATCTCAATCGGGTGCCCCTCTGGCTTGCATTCAATACGGGTTTGTTGGAGA
>Ga0182013_10009724_pt1 | contig 10093 bp, 7 predicted proteins | sample 612S2MmetaG_FD_120487 | JGI IMG/M metagenome (GOLD analysis project Ga0182013, IMG submission 120487) | Permafrost microbial communities from Stordalen Mire, Sweden - 612S2M metaG | ecosystem: Environmental > Terrestrial > Soil > Wetlands > Permafrost | place: Sweden: Stordalen | collected...
TCGGCGATGCCGCGCTCGGCCATCTGCATGCGCTTGCGGCCCTCGAAGCCGAACGGCTTGGTGACGACGGCGACCGTGAGCGCACCCGATTCGCGGGCCAGTTCCGCGACTACCGCCGCGGCGCCCGTCCCGGTTCCGCCGCCCATGCCCGCGGTGATGAACACCAGATCGGAGCCGTCGAGGATCATCGCCAAATCTTCGCGCGACTCTTCGGCGGCTTCGCGGCCGATATTGGGGTTGGAGCCCGCGCCCAGGCCGCGCGTGAGCCCGGCACCGATCTGCACGGTGTTCGGGGTGCTGCTGTTGCGCAGCGCCTGCACGTCGGTGTTGAGCGCGTAGAAGTCGACTCCGGACAAGCCCTTGTCGATCATGCGGTTGATCGCGTTGCAGCCGCCGCCGCCGAGTCCGACGACTTTGATCGTTGCTGCGTGTTCGGGAACGTAACGTCTCGCGTCTGCCATCGTCGTCGAGTCCTCCAGGGATGGGAAGAGGGGGATTTGTTTGGCGGCCAAGGCGTTCTCAGCTCCAGATGGAGCCGAACCACGACCGCATTTTGGCCAGCACGCCGGTTGCGAGCCCAGCTCCCCGCGACGGCGAACCGTCGCCGCGGGGACCGAAGAGAACGAGTCCGACAGCGGTAGCGTACTCGGGTTTTTTGACGGTATCGGTGAGCCCTGCGAGCGTCGAGGGAACGCCGATGCGAACCGGCAGCCCGAAGAACTCCGCGGCGGTCACGTCGATGTGGCGCAGGTGGGCTCCGCCGCCGGTGATCACGACTTCGCCCAGCATTTGATCGCGCGGAATGTGCGCCGCGATATTCTGCTTGGTCATCCGGAAGAGCTCGAGGATGCGCGGCACGACGATCGAGCGCAGCTGCGCGGCGCTGATGTCGCGCGAACTGCGCCCGTCCAACGTCTTGACCGGAAAGATGAGGGCGTCGTTCTCATCCCCATGCGCGGACCCCGACCCATAGGTCCGCTTGAGCGTCTCCGCCTCCGCGAACGTGGTTTTCAGTCCCAGCGCGATATCGTTGGTGAGAATGTTGCCGCCGACGGGGATCGTCGCGCTGTGCACGAGGCCGCCGCCCGAATACACCGCGATATCGGTCGTGCCGCCGCCGATGTCGAGCAGCACCACGCCGATGTGCTTTTCTTCGTCGAGCAGCGTCGCGGCCGACGAGGCCAACGGCTCGAAGATGATCCCGATCGGTTCGAGTCCCGCGCGGCTGACGCACTTGAGAACGTTGGTGATGAACGTCGAGCCGCCGGTCACGATGTGCGTGTCGACTTCGAGCCGCCCGCCCGACATCCCGATCGGATCGGCGACGCCGTCTTGCCCATCGATGGTGAAGTGGCGCGGGAGCGCATGGATGATCTGGCGATCGGTGGCGAGATTGATGATCTTGCTCGCATCGACGACGCGCCGGATATCCGAGGCCACCACCTCCCGGCCTTCGCCGGCGACGGCGACGACGGCATGGTTATTCGTCGACGAAACGTGCTCGCCGGTGATCCCCACGTACACCTGCGAGACATGAACGCCGGCCATTCGTTCGGCCCGCTCGGTCGCAACCTCGATCGACTTGACCGTCTCTTCGAGGTCGGTGACGACGCCTTTGCGCATGCCCAGCGACGGAGCTTCGCCGACGCCGATGATTTCGAGGCCGTCGGGGCCGTTGGCGGCGATGATCGCGCAGGTCTTGGTGGTGCCGATATCCAGCCCGGCGATCGTCTCGCCTCTAGCCATCGAGTCGCCGGTGTGAAGTGCGCACTACACCCAATATATTGTGGGTTAAGCGGCGGATACCTACAAGACCTGCTATTTAAATTGAACGGTCGGCGTCGTCGGCGCGCGCAAGTCGACTGCCCGAATCGAGCGTGCACGACCGGCGGCATCCAGTACCGGAGCGACGAGCTTGGCCTTCGCGGCAACGTCGGCATCACTGCCGAACAGCAGCTGGATCCCGCGAGTGTCGACCGCGACGAGCCCTCCGTAGGAGTCCGTGCCGATCGAGCGCGTATCAACGCCGGCATCGCGCAAGACGCGCCCGTCGGCCAGCAGTTCGGCTAGCGTGGCCGCGTTCGCGAAGCTTCCCGGCGGCCCGAGCCGCACGTCGCGCAACTCGATCTGCAGCAAGGAAGCGCGGACGCAGCCGTCTTGCAGAACGCGCCGCTCGCGGTCGATCGTCACGAGCCGGGCGCCGCCGCGCACGCAAGCCGCCGGTTCGCGCTCGGTGACCGCGATCGCCAGTTGGGCCGGCGGAATTCGACGCACGCTCGCAACGTCGACGTACGGGATCGCTTCGATCCGGCGCTTCATGCCGTTGGTATCCAGCAGCCAGGTGTTGCGCGTGCGATCGACGTTCGCCGCTTGCAAAACCTCGCTTTTTTTGACCGCGAGTCCGTCGATTTGAACGTCGACGGATTGCACGCGCAGCGACGGCAGCGTGATCAACGTATATGTGCCGTACGCGAGCGCACCGGCGATCACGACGATGAACACCCACATGATCCGCAGCCGCGTGACGAGGGAGCGCCGGCGACGCCGCAACGTACGAGCGCGCGTGGTCACGCGAGCGCGTACCGTTCGATGGCTTCCGCGACGCCGTCATGCGCAACGTCGCCGACGACCGCGTCCGCGCGGGCCAACACCTCGGGCGGCGCCGAACCCATTGCGATCCCCATACCCGCGGCGCGCAGCAGCGGCAGATCGTTCCACGAATCGCCGACCGCGAGCGTCGCGGCGATCGGCACCCCGTAATGAGCGGCGACGAACGCCAGCGCCCGTCCTTTGTCGACACCCGGATCGAGCACTTCGACGAAGTCCGGATGACTGCGCGTGACGTAAGCCCGGCTGCCCAAGAGCGTTTTGAGCGTTTCGGTGTAGGCCGTGGCGCGTTGGGCTTCACCGACGAGCACGATCTTGAGCGTCGGTTCGTCCGCGAACGCGTCGATGAGCGACGGCACGACGATGGGTTCAACCTGCGAGAGATTGATGTACTTTTGCGTCTCGGCGTTCATCGCCTCGACGTAGAGCCGATCGTCGGCGTAGCATTGCGCGTGAAAGCGGTCCGCCTTTGCTTTCGCGAGCACCTCGCGCGTCACGGGTTGCGCGAGCGGCGTTTGCTGGACGATCTTGCCGCTCGCGACGTCGAAAATTGCCGCGCCTTGATAGCACACGATCGGACCGCGAATTCCGAGCGCCTCGGCAAAGGGGCACGTCGCGGCAAACATGCGCCCGGTGACGATCGTGACCGCGATCCCTTGGGCCTGTGCGCGGATCACGCTCTCGCGAACTCGTTCGCGCACGACCAGATCGGCGCCGATGACGGTCCCGTCCAAATCGAGTGCGATCAGGCGGACGGCGACGGCTGGACGAATCACGGTTCATAAAGTACGCGCGAGCCGCGATGGAATCCGCTTAATCGCTTCCGCCGGGGAGTGCGAGCGCGCGCTGCCGGGCCGGCGCGCACGCGGGCGAAGGCCGGGCAAGGTCTGCGAAGCGGTCGTTTCGGCGGCGACCTCCGGGCGGAGGTGTCGGACACGGACTAGCTCGTGCGCGCCCGCGTCGCCGTAGCGTGTCGGGCGCGGAGTCCTAGCTGCCGCGCATGAGCGCGGTGCGGGCGTGCGCCGGCAGACCTTCGAACTCGGCCAGCGCCGCGAGCGTTTCGCGGTCCTCTGCCATCCGCGCTCGGCTGTTCTCGATCAGCGACATCGTGCGGTAGTAGTCCGCGGTGTGCAGTCCGGAGGAAAAACGGGCGGCACCCGACGTCGGCAGGACGTGATTGCTGCCCGCGATATAGTCGCCTGCCGCGACGGGCGTATCGTCGCCGACGAAGATCGCGCCGGCACGCCGAATGCGGGCGACGAGCTCGTGCGGTGCGGCAATTTGCAGCGACAGATGCTCGGGCGCGAAGCGTTCGATCACCTCGAGGATCTCCGCGTCGTTTCGCGCGACGATGAGGTACGTGCGGTCGCGCAGCACGCGCGTCACGATCTCGCCGCGCCCCGTGGCGACGGCGAAATCCCCCGTTAAGAGCGCGGCGACGGCCTCGAGCAGCGCGCGATCGCGCGAGACCGCGGCCACGCGTGCGAGCGGGTCGTGCTCGGCCTGAGCGATGAGTTCGCCGGCAACGAGCTCGGGCCGTGCCCGCTCGTCGGCCACGACGAGAACTTCGGACGGGCCGGCGAGTCCGTCGATGCCGCACATGCCGAAAACCTGACGCTTCGCCTCGGTCACGTAGACATTTCCCGGACCCACGATCTTGTCGACCGCGGCAATCGTGTTCGTGCCGAAGGCCAGCGCGGCGATCGCCTGCGCACCGCCGACGGCGTACAACTCATCGACGCCGGTCAAACTGCAGGCGTAAAGTATTGCCGGATTCACCGAGCCGTCACGGGCGGGCGGCGTGGTCACCACGACGCGCTCGACGCCCGCGACTTTCGCCGGCACGACCGTCATGAGGACCGACGACGGCAACGTCGCGGTCCCGCCGGGGACGTACGCACCGATACTGCTCAACGGCCGGTGCAGGAGCTGGCACAGCGTTCCGTCGAGCGTATGATACGAAACGTCGACCGGCTTTTGCCGGGCATGGAACTCTTCGATCCGTTCGCGAGCAATTTCAAGGCCGGCCGCAATGCGCTCCGGCACCAATGAGCGCGCATGCTTGCGCGATGGAATCGCGACCCGCAAGCGCACGGACGAGCAAGCCGGATCGTCGAAGCGTCGCGTGTACTCGACGAGCGCCGAATCGCCGCGCGCCCGCACGTCATCGAGAATCGCGCCGACCGCCGCGCGAATCTCGCGCGGGGGATCCCAGCCGCCGGCGTAGAGCGGCTCGAGCGCGGCACGATCGCAGGCATCCACGAATATCATGCGCACGGCGTTCGCGCACCGGCGCGCAAACTCTGTCTCGCACGTGGCGGCGTGTTGCCGACGGTGCTATTCGGCTGGGGTGCTGCGGCTGAAGCCGTCCCGCGAAGATCGCGAAAGTTCGTTCGCCCGGCTCTCCGCGTGGCCGGCGGGGGATGCCGGAGCATCACAACTGCACGATCACATAAGCCGGGCGAAGGAGACAACGACCCGTCGAAGCTTCGGACGCAACACACGAGCTATGGTTCTTATCGACCTTCTGCATCATAACTCTGAGCGCGCCGCGGCGCCGCGCACGTTGAGCGCGCCCGCCGTGCATGATTCTTAGCACGATTCGCACGCGGTCGTTACGCACGAAGGGCACGCTGGTGCCCGCAAGTGCAAAGCTCCGGCAAAGCGCGACGATGCGCGCCGGCCAAAGTTTCCCGCGAACGCCTCGGCGGTACCGGCTTAGAGCAACTCGGGGCGCGACGTTGGCGGCAATAGGACCGGACCGTCGCCGCGTTCGACCGCGCTCGCCGCGATCGCCGGCCAATCCAGATCGTCGAGCAGCGCTTTGGTGATGGGGCGCTTTCCGCGAATCGCGCGCCGCCCGATCTCCGCTGCGGCCGCCGGGCTCGCGCATACCACAGCGAATGCCCGCGCGGCGTCCTCGTCATCGAACGCAGCGAAATACGACGTATCGCCCAGCACGACCGGACGACCGGCCCGCGGTCCCAGGACGCGGAAGCGCGGCTGCGCGTAAAAGCCGGCCACGGCTACTTTCCACGGCGCAAAGCTGTACGCTCCGACGCCGAAGAGCGCAAACCGCGGTGCGTTGCGATAGATCGATGACTTGCGCGCCGCGATCCGCTCGCCGTGCGAGCGGAGATACCGCCACAATCGCGGGGCGCGCGCTTCGAGTTCGTCGGTCGACGCCCCGAGCCGCGTTTGCGGAACCACGAGCGCGGTGGGTTCGCACAACGTTCCGGCGTGCAGCGCCCGGGCCTTGAGCAGCGGGTACAGGTGCGCCGGCTCGATGTCGACCGGTTCGTCGTACCCGTTGCGCCACACGGTCCCGACGCGGCGCAATTCGAAGACATCGGCCGCATCGTGCTTGATACCCTGGCGAAAAACGATGGCTGCGGAACCCGGCGCGCGCGGGCGCTGCGGCGCCCACCAGCCGACCGGTTCGGCGGCGAAATCGGGACGAATCGGGACCGGCGCGTCGAGCGTTGCACGCGAGCCGGTCGAGAGCACGAAGCAGCACGCGTCGATCGCGACGCCGAACCACGCGCGCGCATCGATGCGCACGATCTCGGCGCGCTCGATGCCCAAAGCGCTCGCCCGGGCTGTCGCAAGGACGTTTCGTGCGACCGATTCCTTTACGAGCAGCGCGAGGTGCAGCGGTTCGGCCGAAAGTTCGCGCAGCAGTTTAAGAATGAGAAACTCGGCAACATCGAAGTTCGAGGCGCCGGTGCGGGCCGCCATGCCGCTCAGCCGTTTGGGATTCGAGCGCGGCGGCTGGAGCACGCCGGGCGCGCCCGCGCCGAGGGCGGCGGCCGTCACCCAGGGCGGATTGCCGACGACGAGCAGCGGACCCGCCGCGCGCCACGGAACGCCGCCGAAATCGATCCGGTACGCATCGGCGTAGCGTATGGAGAGCTGCGGCCGCACACTGCGCAGCGCTTCGAGGTCGGGGCCGTAGCGTTCGCGCTGGTATTCGATGCCGACGAGTTCGGCGCTCGGGAACGCGGCCGCCGCCGCGCGCAGAAAGGCACCGCTCCCGCACGTCGGCTCGAGGACGCGACTCGGCGCGACGCCGCCTCCCCGCAGCGCTTCGAGCACCCGCGCGGCGAGCGCCGGCGGCGTTTGAAAGTCGCCCAGTCCGTTCAGACCGGCGCCGCCATAGCGTCCAAACGCGCCAGCAAATCGACGATGGAGCGGTACTTGGCGCGAAAACGCACCGGATTGACGACGAACCGGGCGGTACTTTCGGCGATCTCCGCCACGATGACCATGTCGTGTTCGCGCAGCGTCTTGCCGGTCGCGACCAAATCGACGATCGCGTCGGCGAGTCCGACGACGGGGCTCAGTTCGACCGAGCCGTGGAGCGGGATGAGTTCGACGGGCAAATCACGTTCGGCAAAGTACGCTTCGGCGGAGCGGGCGAACTTCGTGGCGACGCGCAGAAACGTCGGAAACGGCGCGCCCTCGTGATAGCGGTCGATGCGCCGCGCCGCGACGACCAATCGGCAATAGCCGAAACCGAGATCCGCCAGCTCGCTCACGGTGCGATCGGTTTCCCACAGCACGTCCTTGCCGACGATGCCGCAATCCGCCGCGCCGAACTCGACATAGGCCGGCACGTCGGTGGGCCGCAGCATCAGCAATTCGGCGCGACCGTCAGCGGTCGTCACGGTGAGTTTGCGGCCCGGATCGGCCGGCACGTCGATCCCGGCCAGCCGCAGGCGCGCCGCGGCATCTTCATACAACGCCCCTTTGGGCATCGCGATGACGAGCTTATCGGGCATGATAGTCCGCTGCGATCATTTCGCATCCCATTTCGCCACGACGGTCTGGGCCGGGAGGCGTTCGTCGAGCGGTGGCGTCACCCGCAGTTCGCGCACCCGGCCGTTGGCCGCGATCACGACGCGCGGGATGTGGTGTGCGCGCGCGTCGGCGAGCAACGCCGCCTCGTCGAACTCACCGCCGGCGAATCGCACCACGTTGCCCGCTGCGCGCTCGCGCGCGGCGACCACGTCGGAGCCGCTGACGAGCACGTCGATGCGCTGCCGCCGGCGGACCGCGTGTTTTCCGCGGCGCTCCAGCGCGATGAGCAGCCGCTCGACCCCGGCCGTCCAGCCGACCGCGGGAACGTTGAAGCCGAAGCGCGGCAGCAGCCCATCGTAGCGCCCGCCGCCGCACAGCGAAAAGCCGACTTCGGGGACATAGCCCTCGAAGATGAACCCGGTATAGTATTCGAGATCGCGCAGCAGCGCAAAGTCGACTTGAATGCGCGCTCCGTAGCCCAGCATCTGCGCGCGCCGCAAGAGCTCCGCCAGCTGGTCCAGCGCGGCGATCGACGCCGGCGTACGGCAGACGCGCCGCGCGAAACCGAGCACTTCGGTGCCGCCGCGCGTCATCGCGAAATCAACGAGCCTCGGTTCGAGTGCGCGCAAGGCGACGATGTTACGCTCCTTCATGAAGCCTTTCGCGATCAGCGCCGTCTCGGGCGCCAATCCGACGCCTTCGAGGATGCCGTCGACGACGCTGGCGTGGTTGACGTCGAAGAGCGCGTCGCGCAAGCCGATCTCGTCGAGCGTCTCGATCGCCATGAAGAGCGTCTCGGCGTCGGCATCGAGCCCCGGCGAACCGATTAGCTCGACGCCGCCCTGCGTCAGCTCGCGCAAGCGGCCCTCTTGCGGCTGGTCGTAATAGCGGTAAACCGGCGTCACGTACGAGAGGCGCAGCGGCAGCGGAGCTTCGCGCATTCGCGTTGAGACCAAACGCGCGATGGGCGTCGTCATCTCGGGCCGCAACGCCAATGCCGTGGCGCGGCGATCGCTGAAGCGGTACGCCTGGTCGACGAGTTCCGACCCCAAGCCCTTCTCGAGCACGTCGAAACGCTCGAACGTCGGCGTCTGCACTTCTTCGTACGCCCAGCGCCCGAACACCGCGCGGATGATGAGTTCGACGTCGCGTTTGCGCGCCAGTTCGTGCGGCAGCCAATCGCGAACTCCGGCCGGCAGTCTCACGGTGCCCCCTCGCGGACGTTCGCTTCGCCGACGATGCCGATCAGCCGCGACCGCATCTGCGGCGCGGGCGCGAGGCTACGCATGACCGTTTCGCCGTTGATGTGCACGACGAGCGGGACCGTTCCCGGCCATTCCGCGAGCAGGACCGCGAGTTCATCGATGTGTTGTCGCCGCGTGACCGTCACGTGCCAGCCCATGACCTTGGGGGGAGCCGCGCCGCGCTCGAAGCGCGACACGTCGTTCGCCGTCACGCTGAGCTCGAGCGGCGTCTCCTCGCCCGGCGTCGAGCCGCGCCGCTCGCGCAAGCGCAGGCGGCCGTTGACGATCAGGATCGCATCCTCGGTGAAAAAACCTTGCAAGATGGGATATTGCTTCGGAAACACCACGACTTCGACCGCTCCGCTCATATCTTCGACGGTCGCGATCAGCATTTGCGATTGGGCTTTGGTCATCGTGCGGCGCACCGCGGTGACCAGCCCCGCAATCCGCACCTGGGCCTCGTCTTCGAGCGCGCGCAGATCTTTGACTTGCGACGCGCCGCCGCGCACGAGCGCTTCGGCGACATCCGAAAGCGGATGGCCGGAGACGAAGATCCCCAGCGTCTCCTTTTCCCAGGCCAACGCTTCGAGCGTCGACGGCGGCGCGATCGGGCGCAGGGACGGTATCATCGCCGCGGGCGCGTCGACCGCTTCGCCGAAAAGCGAGAACTGACCCACTTCCCGATCGCGTGCCGCGCGGCTGGCCCCTTCGAGCGCCGCGTCCAGCGCGTCGAGCAGCTGCGCCCGATTGCCCGGCAACGTGTCGAACGCGCCGCACTTGATGAGCGCTTCATACACTTTGCGGTTCACGTGTTTGATGTCGACGCGCCGCACGCAATCGAAGAAATCAATGAACTTGCCGTCTTCACGTGCTTGCAGCACGGAGTGCACGGCGCCCGCGCCGATCCCTTTGACGGCCGCGAGCCCGAACCGGATCTGCGTGCCGACGACCGCGAAATCGACCAGCGACTCGTTAATATCCGGCGGCAAGACCGCGACACCCAATTTCTTGGCTTCGTCGATGTACTCGACGAGCTTGTCGGTCTTGTCGCGCACCGAGGTCATGAGTGCCGCGAAATACGCGACCGGATGATTGGCCTTCAGAAAGGCCGTCTGATAAGCGATCCAGCCGTACGCCGCGGCATGCGACTTGTTGAAGCCGTAGCCGGCGAACGGCTCGACGAAGGCGAAAATGTCCTCGGCTAGCTTGGCATCGATGCCGCTCGCTGCCGCCGCGCCGGTGATGAATTTCTCGCGGTAGATGGGGATCTTCTCTTTCTGCTTCTTCCCCATGACCTTGCGCAATTCGTCGGCTTGTCCCATCGTAAAGCCGGCGACGTCGCGGGCGATCTGCATTATCTGTTCTTGATAACAATTGTGGGTTGCAATACCATTTGCAATAAAATACGGCGACGATTGGTCGGCCATTTGTAGATCGAAGCA
>Ga0182013_10009728_pt1 | contig 10091 bp, 6 predicted proteins | sample 612S2MmetaG_FD_120487 | JGI IMG/M metagenome (GOLD analysis project Ga0182013, IMG submission 120487) | Permafrost microbial communities from Stordalen Mire, Sweden - 612S2M metaG | ecosystem: Environmental > Terrestrial > Soil > Wetlands > Permafrost | place: Sweden: Stordalen | collected...
GCACCTCAAGCTAGTGCGTCTGCCAATTCCGCCACCTCCGCAAATCCCGGCAGTATGCTGTGATTACTTCTTCGGTGTCGCTGGCGCAGCCGGTTTCGGCGCTGGCGTTGCCGGAGCCGAATTCCCAATCGGATGCCGCTCCAGAACCGCACCCCCGCCTGCACCCGCATTCCGCGTAGCAAGAATCGAAAGCGAAATCGACGTCAGCATAAATACAATCGTCGAAATCGTCGTGGCCTTCGAGAGAAGCGTTGCTGAACCCCGCGGTCCGAAGGCGGTCTGAGAACCCATGCCTCCAAAAGCTCCCGCCAGGTCGGCTGCCTTGCCGCTCTGCAAAAGGATCACAATGATCAGAAACAGGCACACAACTACGTGCACGATGGTTAAAAGGACTGAAATCACAACTTCATCAGTATAGCAGTCAAGCCGGCTCTGAGTGTTTCCCGGGAACTCCGTAGGTCCCCAGAATGCCCGTCAGCGTAATTATCCCCAGCATTTCCCGAATATTAGCGCGACTCACCACGGGCAGAACGTCCAGTCCGGCATCGCGCATCTGCTCGAGTGCATAGGACACCGTCTGATCGGGATGTACAAATGCGTACCCGACACCCGCGCCGGTCGGATTGCCGATAAGATCGCCGACCTTCCCAACCTCAGGTCCGGCGCTGTCAATCTGACGCCGGCTGATCACTCCTGCCACCCGATCCTCGTCACCGGCAGGCCATGAATTGCATCCCTCCCGATCCAATAACACGCGGGGTTCAACCAGATTCGCAGTTAGCGAAAGCGGCGCTTTTTGGCCCATAATTTCACTGACGCGAACACCTCCCGTCGCATCGTCACGCTCGCCCGAAGCAGGCAGATAAACGCCTTCCTGCAATGCCAGTGCCTCATAAATCGGCTCCGGTTGAAGCTTTCGCGAAATAGCGAAACTGATCAGATTCGAAATCATGAGCGGCACGATGATCGAATAATCGCGCGTCATTTCGAAGATCATGATTACCGATGTCAGCGGCGTGCGCACGATTCCGGCAAACGCCGTTCCCATTCCCACCAAAGCGTACGCGCCGGGCGTCGCCGTGAAATTCGGCAACATCCGATGCGCGACGCCACCGGTTGCCGCTCCAATCATCGCGCCGACAAAAAGACTCGGTCCGAAGATGCCACCCGCGTTGCCCGACGAGTAACACATCGGCGTGGCGATAATTTTCAATACCGCAAGAAGGGCCACCGTCTTGATCGTGGAATCGCCGCCCAGAACGCGATCGATATAGTCGTAGCCCACGCCGAGCACCTCCGGCATAAACCAACCCATCAGGCCAACCACCAGTCCACCGACCGCAGGCTGGGCCCAGACGGTGGACTTCGGCAGTTTCTTAAACCAGATCCGCAAAGTCAGCAGCAGTTTCACGAAGCAGACGGATCCGAGTCCTCCCGCCACTCCCGGAATGATGTAAACGCCGAACTCCAGCGGATGTACCAGTGTGTACGGAGGCACATGGAACAGAGGCTGATCGCCCGGCAACAGGTGTAAAACCATCCAGGATGTCGCCGAACTCAAAACCACGGAGCCGAGGACCGGCGCATGCAAATCGCCCAGAATCTCCTCCAGCGAAAACAGCACTGCGGCAATAGGCGTATTGAATGCCGCCGCCAGCGCCGCGGAACATCCCACCGGCACGAGCGCCCTGACATTTGCAGGGCTCAGTCCGAACCGTCGTGCCAGGACCGACGCAATGCCAGCCCCGATCTGGACGGACGGTCCTTCGCGGCCGAGCGCGATACCGCTTGCCAGTGAGATCGAGCAGCACAGGAACTTCCCCAGGACCGTGCGCAGCGATATGTACCCGTCTCTTATAAACAGCGCGAACTTGGTCTGCGGAATGCCGCTGCCGCGCGCATCGGGGAAATACCGCGCCAGCAGAATTCCACCGGTCAAAGCTCCCGCAACTGGCACAAGTAGTCTTCGCCACGCCGCGCTGTCGGCGCCGTGGTCAGGGGGGTACATTCGCGCGGCGAGCCGGCCCGTCAGCAGAATAAAAGCAACCACGGTGAGTCCGACGATCACGCCGATCAACAAACTCAGCGCGATCAGCAGTTGATCGTCACGGTTTCGGAAAGCCGGCCCGTTCGGGCGTTTGGCGCTTGAAGCCACGCACTAGTAGTTTTACAGGCGCTGCTGTTTCTGCTGCCACCACGTCCCGCCCAGCGCAGCCAGCACGATCATCGCTCCACCTGCCAGCGCAAGACCGCTCGGCCTTTCTCCGTGCAGCAGCCAGCTCCATATCGGATTGAATACCGGCTCCAGCATCAGCAACGTGGCCGCCTCCAGACCGGGGACCTGGCGAAGCGACCGCGTCAGCAGGAAATAGGCGAGGCCGATCTGGAAAATCCCGAGGTAGAGGATAACGCTCACATCGGAGACTGTTACCCTTTCGACCGGAAGCGCCATCGGCAAACAAACTGCAAAAGCGATGATGTTGCCCACGATCACGGTTGCAGCCCCTGATTCTTCCGAGTCTGATTGGCCGCTCTTCCCCATCCAGCGCAACCCGGTAATCGTCAGAGCCCAGGCGAGACCGGACGCGACTCCCAGGATATTACCAAGATGAGGGCTGGGGGCTGTCGCAACGACCCTCTCCGATCCGGATAGTAACAGCAGCACACCCGCCGCGACCGCCGAAACCACAGCCATATCAACCCGCCGAACAGGCTCTTTCAGGATCAGCGGTCCAAACAACAGCAAATACAAAGGCGCCGTCGATTGCAGAAAGATGGCGTTTGCCGAAGTCGTCAGTTTGTTCGCCAGCACAAAAAGGATTAAAGTCGCCGCATAAGCGCCGCCAATCAGCCAGGTGCGCCACCTCCATCCGCGCCGTGCTCCGGGCAGGAAGAAATACAAAACCACCGCCGCGACGCCCGAGCGAAATCCCGCCACCTGCCAGCTCGTGAGCGCTGCAGCCTTGATCGCGGCGCCTCCCGTGGAGAACAGAAAGGCAGTCGCGAACAGAAATATCCGGTTACGGGCTTTCGACGGACTGGACAACCTTCTACCATATATGCAGATCCCCGTGCACATCGTTGCTGAAGATTCGGACCCGATCGCTTCCGAGTCCTACTATGCGGACAAGCGCCATCTGGTGCCGACGTTCCGTTATCTCTCGCAAACGGAAGTGCACGTCTATGCGCTGTCGATCGGCGCCAGCGTGCTGCTCAGCTTTTTTCCGTTTCTGATTGTAGTTTTGACCCTGGTGCGCAACGTATTTCACAATCAGCTGGCCGAAAACGCTCTGGTTTTCGCGCTGGGCGATTATTTCGGCACCGATCTGGGCGGGTTCATTATCCGCAATCTGACGAAAGTAAACCACGGACGTTTTCAGCTCACCTCGATACTCCTGCTGCTCTTCACCGCGAACGGAATCTTTGAACCGCTGGAAGTCGCCCTGAACCGGGCGTGGGGAGTAACGAAAAACCGAAGCTACATTGCCAACCAGCTGCTCAGTTTCTTTTTGATTTTGCTCTGCGGCGGCCTCACCCTCGGTTCCGTCCTGCTCACGGCGATCAATCGCAGATTCGTCGCGGTTCAATACGGAATCACCGAATTTCCCGCGTGGCTTTCGCTGGCGATCTTCAAAGCGGCAGCGATTCCCGTAACAATTCTCGCGTTGTTCCTGGTTTACTGGCTGCTGCCGAACCGGCGCATTCCGCCTCGCCGCATCGTACCTGTTGCCATGATGGTCGGCGTTGCCCTCGAAGGCCTGAAATATCTCTTTCTATTTGCGTGGCCCTGGCTCGATCGCAAATTCCGGAACGAATATGGACCGTTCAGCTACTCGGTCGGGATCGTGGTTTTTGCGATGCTGGGGTCGTTTGTGGTGCTTGCGGGTGCGGCGTGGTCGGCTCGTCAACAAGACGAAAAATCAGCTACAACGTAGCTTGTTCCGCTTGTTCCCAGGGCCTCTGACTTCCCGGCCATTCCAGATGAAGATCCCTCGCTACCTCATCGAGCATGTCGAGCGTTGCCTCACGGGTCTCCATTGCAAAACACGTAAGCATCAGGTTGTCGCAAACGGAATTAATTAGCCTCGGAATGCCTTGCGTGCGTTTGTGGATCTCGAAAATTACACTTGGGGAAAAGACTTTCTGATCCCGTAGCCCGGCCCGCGTCAGGCGCGCTCCAATGTAATTTCCGGTCTCCGCAGCGTCGAACGGCCTCAACTGGCATCGCAGCGCAATGCGCTGTTTCAGTTGCCGGTACTCGCGCTCTTCCAGCCGCCGGCCCAGCTCGGGCTGGCCGGACAGAATGATCTGCAGCATCTTGCCGCGCCTGTTTTCCAGGTTCCCCAGCAGGCGGATTTCTTCGAGCACTGCCCACTCCAGATTCTGAGCCTCGTCGACGATCAGGACCGTCGTCTGGTTATTGTTGGCGCGTTCGATAAGCAGCTGATTCAGGGCCAGGAGCACTTCGGTTTTCGAAGTCCGCGAGCACTGCAGATCGAAATCGTACGCAATCATTTCGAAGAACTGCTCCGGAGTGAGCCGCGAATTGAACAGAAACGCGAACGGAGTCTTGTGCGCCGTCAGATGGTCACGCAGACACTCCAGCATCGTGGTCTTGCCGGTTCCAACTTCGCCGGTTAATACGATAAAACCCTTGCGGCTTTGCACTCCATAAATAAGGCTCGCCAGCGCCTCTTCGTGCTGCTGGCTGCGATAAAGGTATGAAGGATCGGGGCTGAGGTTGAACGGACTGCTGTTCAGGCCAAAAAATGCCTTATACATGATGCCAGTCCAAGCGTATCATGCAAATCCGCAACGAAAGGCGTTGGAGATACTGTAGTACATAACCCGCGTCATGAAGGATGTCCAGTACCATACACCGCACGGAATTGCTGTTACCCGCACCACCTCTACTTTGCCTTATCGGCAGGGTTTTGGCCGTTTTCTACGCGAGTTGGACAAGTATCGCGGCATATACCTGTCATCCGGCTATGAGTATCCGGGGCGCTATTCCCGGTGGGATATCGTGTCTGTTCGCCCTCCGCTGGAACTCGTCAGCTTCCAGCGCGAGGTAACGTTCCGGCCTCTGAATGAGCGCGGCGCGGCGATTAATCGTATGCTCGCTACCGTTCTTCGCGACCATCCCCATTGGGAAGACTTTCGCGAAGAAAACGGCTTCCTCCACGGTCGTCTGAAGCCCATGCCGCCGCTCTTCGCCGAGGAGGAGCGTAGCAAGCAGCCCTCGGTTTTTTCGATCCTCCGGGCGCTTACCCGGGAATTTCGCAGTGAACATGACGACAAGCTCGCGTTCGCGGGGGCATTCGGCTATGACCTGATCTTTCAGTTCGAGCCAATCCCGCTGCGCCTTCCCCGGGATACCCGGAAAGATCTTCAGCTCTTCCTTTGCGATGACATCATTTACATGGATCGGAAGCGCGAGCGCATCGAACGCTTTGCATACGAGTTCGAACAGGACGGCATAACGACTCGCGGCCTCGAACGCACCGGTGAGAAAATCGCTCCTGGACCCAAACGCAAACCGGGACCGATTACTTCCAATCACACGCGGGAAGAGTATATGGCTGGCGTCGAAGCTGTCCGCGAAGGCATGCATCGCGGCGATTATTATGAGGTCGTTCTCGCCCAGACCTTCAAGACGCCGTACGCCGGCAAAGCTTCGGACTTGTTTCGGCGAATGCAGGAAGCCAATCCCAGTCCGTATGAATTTCTGATTCAGTTTGCCGATGAGCAGCTGGTCGGCGCGTCTCCGGAGATGTTCGTCCGTGTGGAAGGGGATCGGGTGGAAACGTGTCCCATCGCGGGCACAGCGCGCCGCACGGGCGATCCGATGCAGGACGAAAAGAACGTTCGCGAACTTCTCAGTTCGACCAAGGAAGAGTCCGAACTGACTATGTGCACGGACGTGGACCGAAACGACAAAAGCCGCGTCTGTAAACCGGGCAGCGTCAAAGTTATCGGGCGGCGACTGATCGAAAAATACGCAGGCTTGTTCCACACAGTCGATCACGTTGAAGGCTATCTCCAGGAGGGCTTCGATTCGATCGATGCTTTTCTAACCCACATGTGGGCAGTGACGCTGATCGGGGCGCCAAAGAAAGCCGCTTCCGTCGCTATTGAAACTCTGGAAAAAACCGCTCGCGGCTGGTATGGCGGTGCGGTCGGAAAGCTCTCGCTCAATGGCGATATCAACACCGGCATTCTGATCCGCACGACGTATCTGAAAGGCGGCTACGCCACGTACCCGGCCGGTGCGACACTGCTGTATGACTCCGATCCGGCTTCCGAAGAAGCGGAAACGCGTCTCAAGGCCACAGGATTTTTCCGGCTTCTCGGTCCTCCCGCCACAGCCGCAAGCTCCGGCCAGCAGAAAGACTTGTTGCGGATGAAGCTTCTGCTTGTCGATAACGACGACTGTTTCATCCATACGCTCGCGAACTACGCCCGCCAGGCCGGTGCGGAAGTAGTCACATATAGAGCTGGTGTCCCGTTTGACGTGCTCGATGCAGTTCGCCCGGACATGATTCTGATCTCACCCGGACCGGGCAGGCCGGAGGATTTCGGCGTTCCCCAACTGGTTCTCCACGCTGCCAGAGCGGGTACTCCCCTTTTCGGCGTGTGTTTGGGTTTGCAGGGAATTGTCGAAGCGTTCGGCGGCGAACTAGGCGTGCTGTCCTATCCGATGCATGGCAAACCTTCGCTGGTAAAGAATCGAGGCTTGGGTGTTTTTGAAGGATTACCCGCTGAATTTGAAGTCGGCCGTTACCATTCGCTCTACGCGATCCCTGGACGTCTGCCCGCCTGCCTTGAAGTAACGGCGGAATCGACCGACGGAATCATCATGGGCATCCGTCACCGCGAACTGCCGATTGAAGCAGTTCAGTTCCATCCGGAATCGATCCTGACCGCCGCCGGAGATACCGGCCTGAAGCTGATGCGCAACGCCCTGAAGCTGGGGAGCGCCGCCGCTGTGTAGGCCGGTACACGCGGGTTCGCCGCGTCTGACTGGCCTGCGCACTTATTGCTGGTCGTAAGTATGAATTTCTTTACCGTCTAAATACTTATCGAACCAGGCCATAATATGATCCAGCCGCTCCACCCGATGAGCAGGCTTCCCGGAACGGGAAAGCTCATGGCTCTCCCCCGGAAACCGAATCATCACAACCGGCTTCTTCAAATACTTCAAAGCCCGGAACATCTGTTCGCCCCCATCCGCGGGCGGCGTACGCAAATCCGCATCGCCTTCAATCAGCATCAGCGGAGTATCGACTTTTAAAATATAAGTAATCGGCGAACGTTCCCTGAAACCCGCCTCATCCTCCCAGGGCGCTCCCCGAAACCACGGAGCATTGAACTGAGAGAAATCCGCCGTGTACCACCATCCCGCCCAGTCCGCGATAGATCGCTGTGAAACCGCGGCTTTGAAACGGTTCGTATGGCCGATGGTCCAGTTCGTCAGAACGCCCCCGCCGCTACCGCCGGTGACACCCAACTTCGCAGGATCGACCCACCCCCGCGTAACCAGTTCATCCACACCAGCCATCAGATCCTTGTAATCGTCGCCCGGGTAGCGATACTGAATCACGTTCCCGAAATCCTGGCCGTAAGTAGTGCTGCCCCGGGGATTCGGATACAACACGATATAACCCTTCGCGGCCATCCACTGAAATTCATGATCGAAGGTATAACCGTAAGCCGCATTCGGACCGCCGTGAATATCCAGAATCATCGGATACTTTTTGCCCGCCTGAAAATCAGGCGGCTTCTGCACCCAGGCCTGAATCATCTTCCCGTCGAAGCTCTTGTACCGGATCATCTCCGGCTCAGTGAGATTGAGCTGCGAGAAAAGCTCTTCATCAATGTGAGTGATCTGCTTCGACGTTCCCGTTTTGGCATCGACAATAAACAGATCGCCGATGTTAGCAGGTGTTGAGATCAACGCGGCGATTTTAGAACCATCCGCGGTTGCGGTATATGAAAAAAGATCGAAGTCACCATTGGTAACCGGATCGACCCTGCCCGTATCGGTGGTGATCCGCTTGAGATTGGTCCGCCCCTGTTCGCCGCAAACCACGAAAACCGCGCGGCTGTCCGCACTCCAGAAAGGCTTCGACGGACCACCGCCGCGCGGAGGCGCCTGGTCTCCGCCAACGCCGCCAGCAACGTCGAAGTCATAGGTCACAGTCAGATTCCTGGGAGTCCAGTCGGGCTGAAGACTGGTGATGTAAAGGTCAGGCTGACTAAACTGACGCTCAACCACTCCTTCACCCTTGTTCGTATGCCCGACGAACGCCAGGCGATTACCGTCCGGACTAAGCGAAAGAAGAGCAGCCGGCCCCTCAATCGACGTAATTTTCGTAGTTGCCCCGCCAGTAGAAGCTATCGAATAAATCGCGTTTTGTTCAGGCTTGTAATAAGACTCCTTCGTGCGATTCGAAGTGAAGTAGATCTTCGAGTTATTCCGCGACCAGACCGGATCCTCCTCCTCGAATTCGCCAGTCGTAATTTGCGTCGGCTTAACTCCCGGAGCAGCGTCAGGATCAACAACCCAGATGTGTTCCGGCCGCCCTTCCTCTCTGAATCCGGATCCATTGGAACGATACTCCGCCCGAGTAATAATCCTGACGTCGCTCTCGGGTTCCGCGCTGGACTTCTTTTCAAAGTCCTTCGGCTGCGCGCTGCTCAAAAAAGCAATGTGCCTGCTGTCGGGAGACCATACCGGACCCGTGGCGCCTCTCGGCATGTCGGTAACCTGATGCGCATCCCCGCCGCTCATGGAAAGAATGTAAATCTGCGGCGCCGTAGCGCCGTCTTTTGATGTCGCACGCACAAACGCGACCCGCTTCCCGTCAGGCGACCATCGCGCGCTGGAATCATGCGGACCCGCCGTGAGCTGCCGTGCAGGGCCGCCTGCCGAAGGAATAATCCAAAGCGCGTTTTCATACCCGTCATGCTGCGGAGAAACGTTGACAAGCGTGTAGATGACCTTCGACCCGTCAGGAGAAATCCGCGCGTCAGCAATCCACTTGAAGCTGTAAAGGTCCGTGTCAGTAATTGGCCGTTTAGCATCCGCCGCAAATAAAGCAGAAGCGAGTGCAACGAGAATCACCAGGCTTTTTGTGGGGCGGACCCCCCGGTCCGCAGCCGGTCCCCTGACCGGCTCTTTCACTTGGCGTTTATGCATAAATACCCCGAAGCTTCATGGCAATCGCAACCCGATCAAGCCCAAGCATATAAGCCGCGGTGCGATTATCCACAACATGTTTCTCCGCATAATTAACAACCGCGCCGAAACTGTTGACCATAATCTCCTGCAGCCGCGTGTTAACAAGGTCCTCGTTCCAGAAGAAGCCCTGCCGATCCTGCACCCACTCAAAGTAAGAAACTGTCACGCCACCGGCATTAGCCAGAATATCCGGAATAACAAACACTTTCTTGTCGGCAAGAATTTCATCGGCGAGCGCCGTGGTAGGCCCGTTCGCGCCCTCGCAAAGAATCTTGCAACGCAGGCGACTGGCGTTTTCAGAAGTCACCACATTCTCAGTAGCGGCAGGCAACAGCACATCGCAGTCAAGGAACATTGCCTCGCTTTTATCGATCGCTTCGGCTTCGGGAAAGTCATTAATAGATCCCGTCTCCCGGCGATGTTCCATCAAAGCAGCAATGTCGAGACCTTTCGGATTGTAGAGCGCGCCATCGTATTCAATCAGTCCGACGATCTTGAAGCCCTCGGCCGCCATCAGCCTCGCAGCCATGCTTCCCACATTGCCAAATCCCTGAATCACGATACGCGCGTCTGCCCGGGCCAGCCCGAGTTTCGTCAATGCCTGCTGCGTGACAATCATGCAGCCGCGGCCCGTCGCCTCCTTGCGCCCGAGGGATCCGCCCAGTTCCATCGGCTTGCCCGTCACCACAGCGGTAGTGAGGTGGCCGACATGCATGGAATAGGTATCCATGATCCAGGCCATCGTCTGTTCGTTTGTATTCACGTCCGGTGCGGGAACATCGCGCTCCGGCCCGATTATGTCGATAATCTGCGCCGTATAACGGCGCGTGAGCCGCTCCAGTTCGCC
>Ga0182013_10009730_pt1 | contig 10090 bp, 7 predicted proteins | sample 612S2MmetaG_FD_120487 | JGI IMG/M metagenome (GOLD analysis project Ga0182013, IMG submission 120487) | Permafrost microbial communities from Stordalen Mire, Sweden - 612S2M metaG | ecosystem: Environmental > Terrestrial > Soil > Wetlands > Permafrost | place: Sweden: Stordalen | collected...
AGCATCAATCCACAGAGAGTCGCCGTACACCGCATCGACATCAGGGTGCTGGCGAAAATATAGACCAACTTCGTGCAGAGTTCGAGGTTCAAAGAGGTCGTCGCTGTTAAGAAAGCAAATGATTTCTCCGGTAGCGTGCAAAAAACCCTTAATGATTCCCTGCGTTTGCCCGCCATCCGGTTCGCTACACCAGAACTTCAGGTGCCGCTCATACTTGCGTATGATGTCGACGCTTCCGTCGGCTGAGCCGCCGTCAATCACGATCAGCTCAAGTTCAAGATAATTCTGGTCAAGAATGGAGCGAAGGGTCTGCTCCAAATAGTCAGCCTGATTGAACGATGGTACAACAACGCTGATTATGGGTAATTTCTCCATTGCGCTTCAACTCCTTTGCGAAAGCTTGTGTTCATACAAGACACAGGTGATCGATGATCATACCGTATCGATCAAGGACTGGATGAGACTTCGTTGCTCCACGGACAGACCATAGATAAAGCGTGCAAAGATTCATCAGGTAAGCCAAAGCTTGCCCTGGCGCTTCATGGCAAGCACTCTCCCCAAACCACTGCCTACATTGCTGTAGCGTCTGGTACGTTTTCAAAATCATCTTGCTTGGTGAAACACGTCTCAACGCCATGGGCATCAGGGCGAAATGAAGCGGATCGAACAAAGGAAGTTGCTCGTGGTCCGCATATTCCCAGTCGAAGACCTTGACGATTCCATGTTCCACTCGAATATTCCACGGGGTGAAGTCGTTGTGCGCAGACACGAACGCATTCGCAGACCCTGAAAAGGCCTGCTCTATTTGTTGCATGCCTGCCTGAAGACGGGCTAACCACATTTCAGAAAGCTGATTCTCGAGGCCCTTCATGCGCGAGCGCAGATTTCGGCATAGTCTGGACTCTTCAAATCGCATTGTCTGGCGCGAGAATTTCTGAAGCTTCTGCAAGAATGCGGTATGCAGATCTGTGAATCGATAGTCAACTTCGCCTGAAAGTAGGCATTCCGCCACGAAGGAGAGATCCGATCCAGAGTAATGTGTAACAAGTTCTGGAACGCTGTCAACGAGCGATATCTGATCTCGCAAGGTCCTTAGCCAGTTAGCCTCATTCCTGAGAAGAGACTCGACAGCTTCTCCAGTTCCCGCCTTCACGATATATTGGGGCTTAGTCGTCTTTTTGTTCAAAAGAAGAATCGTCTCCTTTGACCAAGGTCCCGGAGTTCCAGCACGACGACAGGATAGCCAAGACTCCATTCCAATCGTTTCTTTGATTGAAGTAAGTTTTTTAGTTTCTACGCAACTCACTGAACCTAGAAAACGAGGCAACAGAGCCATTGCGCGCAATGGGAACTCCAACCGCCCAGGCCGAAAGACTCTCCAACATTCCTGCTGGGCGGTAACCTCTCGCGGAACTATAAAGCGGATTCGGCCATTCCACGGCAGCGCAAAATGCGTACTCATGGCTCGGTCCTGCTCTTCGTATAAACAACCCAGATCACTCACGGCAGCCTTCGTTTCCGATCACTGTTCTTGTGATGGCGTACTCTACATCCGCTATCACGCTGTCCAATGATTGCGAGGCTTCAACAATCACATGCTCCCGTTGCTTGCGAACAAACTTTAAGTATGCTTGGCGTTGCCGCGCGGTCTCCTTCGCAGGGACCTCTTGCTTGCGAGCTTGCAGCACCTCTGCCGGAGCGTCCAACAGCACCCACAGCTTAGGCTGTGGCATAAGTTTGCCGACTAGCCAGGCCACCCACATTGGCCCCCCGTAACGATACCGCTTCGGGTCAACCAGTAGGTCATGATAGTAGCGGTCACAGATGAGCAACTGTTCGTTACTGTCCTTAAACAAGCTTGCGTACCACTCCTCCATAAGCCAGACTAGTATCTTTGCCAAGGAAAGCACGGCCGAACGGGGCGGTTTGCCATGAGGATTGATGACAATGGCCACCGATCCGCCTCGCCTCCGCATCACGATTTGCGGCTTTAGGTGGCGCATTTTCGCGACGACCCCCTCCTGATCCAGTTTCTCCATTAAACCCTGAATGACAGAGCTCTTACCCGCGCCATCAGGACCAAGCATGACTATTTTCAGTTGATTGTTATCCTTTGCTCGGAAATTGTGAAAGTTTGTTCAAGCTTTCGCCTGTTGAGCACGTTGCAGCTTACTCAGATGAGTGAATCAGGCACTGTCTGCAAAGGCGTCGAATCTTCTTCTCAGTTGCTTCGCCGCGCGTTGAGCAAGAATGTCGATGATCGCGAGATAGGTATCCTCAGTAACACTAGTAAGCGGCTTGCTTGCATTCAGAATGATATAGCTCTTTCTCGTCTTCACGAAAGAACGGTAGGCGTCAACCTGCACGTCTATTTTCGCTGTTGAAAGTTCATGGTTCTTCGATGCCGCTCCATCTCCTGCCGGGTCCAGCAATATCCATAGATCCGGAGTAGGTAGCAACTCTCCGACGAACCGCGCAAACCATTTTGGGCCACGATACCAGTAATTCTTGGGGTCGATTAATAGGTTGTGGTAGCAATCCTCACAGATGCGGAGCGTGAGATTCTTCTTCCCGACGAACTGGCCCCACCACTCTTTCAGTAGCCAACGTAAGACTTTCACTATGGAGACGAAGAAGTCACTCCGAGTTAGCCGATTGAAACCGTCGGCCTGTGCTTCTTCGCGCAATGCGCGCTCGAAAAGTGCAAGTTGATCTGTATTACTTCTCTCTATAGTCTTCGCCGAAGCATAGAGCATTGGCAGCAGGTCCTCAATTATTGCTTCTCCGCGGCCGTCCGAAGCCAAGATGCGCACCGTTTCCACGCTTCCTGGCGAGAAGCGAACCGTGATCTCCCGTGCAAGATATTGCGTAACAGCCCAAGCACTACGAAGCGGTTTGCGCAGCAGACTGCGCATGGTCAGGGAAATGCGGAGCGGCTTTATGCAACCCAGTATCTCTCCTCGGTCGCCATCAATCACCGATTCCACCAACCTCATAGAGATCTTCGGGCCAAACTGCGGCGACAGCGCAGCAATCGTTCCAGACTTATCATTCGCAAATGTTCGTTGTACTTCGGGAAAGTACTTCTCCTTTAGCCACCCGCCGACAAGCAGGCTGGCAAACAACGATATTGCTGCCTCGTGAACCGGCAATGGGACGCGGAAGCTCAGGTCCTCGGCCTGACGCAGGATCGACGCGTCCAATATGGTCTCTGTCGGTAGATAGGCGTTCCCCTTCCAACTCAGAAGCCATAAGAAATCGACCTGAAGTGCGTGGATGTTCGGTTCCGGAGAGACACCTTCCACAAAGGCGTGTGCAACCCAGGATCGCTCCGAGTAGCCGGTGATGCGTATTCCTTGAATGGAGCGGAGTGCGCGGATGGCGTACGGAAGATCGGATGGTGCAATGAGCAGATCCAGATCGCCACCAAGGTTGATGGCGGGAAATCCCTCATAGTTCCTCAACACGCAGAAGCGGACTCCTGCTTCGTCAAGTGCATAAAACAGTCCGGTAATGAATTCTCTAAACGCCAGAACCTGAGGCTGCAATGGCGTCGACAAATCGCTTTGCACTTTTCTCCCATCTAAACTCGGACTCAACGAGAAGGCGAGAATTCTCACCTATCTTCTGAAGCTGGCTATTCTCGTATAGCTGTTGGAGGCGTTCAAGTGCACGCACAACACCTGCGGCCGACGTCTCGTCTAAAACCAGACCAGCTCCACCCTGTTCGACATACTCGCCAAGATTAGTTTCACGGCTGACCAGAAGAGGCTTTCCGAGTGCCGCGGCCTCCAGGCAGGCCGTTGGGAGCACATCCCAGCGCGAACAGTGAACAAATGCGTCCAGACTGGCAATTAGGTTAAGCTTCTCCTCGCCATGCTTGATACCGAGGAATCGCACATGCGCCATCGCCCCGCTCTCTAACGCTCGCCTCTCAAGCCAGGCTCGGTCTTCGCCATCTCCTATGAGCCACAACTCACCTGCTCCACCCTCTGCCTTATATGTTGCAAAGCCATCAATAAGGTAATCAAGCCCTTTGTGTTGCGTAGCGAGCCGACCACAATATCCGATCAGAGGACGCTTGGCATTCGCGGGCACTGGAACAGTGCGAGCAAAGAATGGCTCCTGACAGTTAGGTATCAGAATGACATCAGCTCGAGGAGCGAGCCTTAGAATATCCTGGATTTCACTTGCGCCGATTGCTTGAATCCAAGTCGCATCCCGCAAGTATCTCGCTTCGCGGATGGCAACATAGAAGCGCTTCCGCAAACGGTTCTTTCTGAATAACCCACGAGCATACCCGCCGTGCGGCGTGATGCCGAAGCAAAATCCATGCTTCTTCAGAAACTGAGAGATCGCAGGAAACTCCGGGATGAAAGCTGAATGAAAGTGAACCCATGTGTCAGGCTCAAGACGACTGAGCGCAGCCTTGATTTCCTGCCCGAGAGTAACGCGCAACCGCGTCATCGGAAATAATCGAAGAGTGTACTCACGAGGATGTGGGGGCGGGGTCATTGAAGCAGCCAGCCCCCATACTTCGACATCGTGCCCTTGGCGCACCTGATAAGTTGCCATCCAATGAACGACTTTATTCACTCCGTTAAGGGTCTCGGGGTTCGCTTTTCCTTGTAGGATGTGAACAATTCGCATCAACGCGCTCCCGCTGAGAATCGTTCTGTAGAAACTCGGAGGTTCAAGGCACCGCAGCCAGCGCTCTCTGATTTATGACCTAAAGGCCGCATGACTATCCTCACTCTGCTCTGGCGACGGATTTGGATGCGCAAAACGCAACTTGCGCGACACGGTTTGATCTCAGCAATAGAGAGGCGCCGACGATGCCTTGAAAGAGAATCTGTGTTCCAAGGAGTCCGAGCAATGAACCACTCAATCCCAGCCACTTTGCCATGGGAACTGCAAAGGAGAACGCGAAAGCAGTCATTGCCAGATAAGACCAGAAGATTGGAACGGTAAACTCCAGAGCCTGTAAGCCGGCGCGCAATGGACCGCCAAGAAAGACAAAGACGTATAGCAAAGCATAAAGTCGCAGGATGTAGCCGTACTGAGCCATCTCCGGCCCATACATCAAGCGCAACCAAAGGGTGGGAGAAGCTGCCATGAGGATTGCAAATAGCAAGGTCATCCCACCCCACTTCAGAAGAATTGACCGAGTATAAGTGAGCATGGAGTGTACGCCACCTTCGCGAAGCCGGCGAGCTGTTTCAACGGGAACCACGTTGTCCAAGCCTTGAAACCAGACGTGGGTTACACCCATCAGGTTCTGCGAGGCTTTCAGAACGCCGGCAGCGGCCGCTCCGTAATAGACCGGGGCCGCTATCAGAAAGAGATTACCGGAAGTCCACTGTAAGAGAGATGAGGCTCCCAACCAGCGCGAAATCCTCCAGTGCCGCTGGGAAATGCCCTTGATCCACTCCCAGTTGAATTCGATCTTCTCCAGCCAGACCCCCCCGAGGAGCAACCCGAGGAGCGAGGTTCCTGACATAGCCCACAACGCGGTAGCGGAGTTCAGATCTCCCGCTCGATGAAGCAAAAGCAGAATAGGCAACTGGGTCAGGTAGCTGAGAGCGTCATCGGCAAACGCGCGGTAGCTCTGGCAAGTTGCGAAAAAATAGCGGCGGACAAAGTCCTGCATTTGGTAAGCAAATGCAGAGATAGCCAGTGGCGCCGCTAGCTGCCGTGCATCTGAATGCGGAAAGAAATTACCGTAAGTCTTCAGAGCCGAGAAGACAAGGATAAGGCAGAGGGAAACAAGAACCAGCTCCTGGAAGACAACTGCACCGAAGTAGTAAGGCCTGTTCTTCTCTTCCTGCTTCGGCCCAATGCTCATCATCGGCGCCACAATCAGCGCGGACTGAAGGCTATTCACGAAGAGAACGGACATCCAAGCAAGCGCAAAGATGCCAAATTCGCGGAGGCCCATGAAGCGGGCGAGCATCACATTGGTTAGAAAGTTTGTTCCACTGACAACAGCCTGATCAGTTAGCGCCCACGTCTCCCGCCCTGAAAACTGCCGGAGACCATGATTCCAAATTTGCTCGCTAAGTGTGAATCGCGCACTCATCCTGCCCCCGGAACATCGGCCTCGAGAACCGCGTGTACTGTGCTGATTTGCGATAACTCCAACAGGAGTACTTTAGGCTAACGAGCAACAATGGCTGCCGAGGCGGCAGATGAAAGAATCCCCGTCGCACTGGAAAACGTAGCCTTGACCTTGCTCATTGGAACATACACGATGTCCTGTGCCTGCAGGACGAGCGGTGTCTGACTCCCTTTCGCGATGCCATTATAGGAAAGAGGAAAGTCGAGCACTGTGCCATCCGGTTTGCGGCGAATTACCCTGAGACCGCCGGTGTTAGCCTGCAATACTGTTCCTCCGCTGAGTGCCAGAGCCTCGGCAACATTCAGCTTCCCATCTTCCTGCATCACATAGCCGCCAGGCTTGTTGACCGCGCCCAAAACATAGACGATGCCCGCACGAGGAACAATAACCGAGTCGCCGGGGCGCACGACAATGGAGGCTGTCTCCCGATCTCCCTGACTACGGGAATAGGGAAACTCCTCTTCCGGCGCTGTATCATCGGCGCCATGACGGATCTTGATGCGGGCGCCTGCTAAGGGAGTCAAGCCACCCGATTCAGCAAGGATTTCACCCAGCTTAGTGGGAGAGATCACTGATACCCGCCCGGGACTGTTAACCTCGCCGGTAACTGTCACATAGTGGCCGGCGTATTGCTGCACATCGACATTCACTTGCGGTTGGGTTAGTACCTGGCTATCCTTGAAAGCTGTCTCAAGACGCTGTGCAGCCTCGGGTAAAGTCAGCCCTCTAACATTCACCTTGCCGCACAGAGGAATAGTCAGGTTTCCCGCTGGATCCACACGGTAGGAACTAGTAAACTCGGAAGCATCGTAGACACTGACGCTCAACAAGTCTCCAGGCTCAATGCGCAGTTCGGAGAGGTCCTTGGGAACGATGGTTGGCCCTGGGCCTTGAGCGGCAATCCCGGCCTTGCCGCCGGGAGACGGAAAGCTTGATGGCCCTGCCGCCTGCGCATTCCCTGGGACATTCATTATCGCGGACTGCAAGGCGGCGCCGAGCAGAAGCAGAAAACCGTGTCTGAAAGTGATCCTACTTCTCGCCATAATAGCTCTGGACATTGTAGCCATACACGCTCCGATATTCAGTTGCAGACATGTCCACCGCTTCGATCACGATACCGAAAATGTGAATGCGGTTCCGGGCAAGACTCTGGACAAAACGGCGCAATGCCTTTCGTGAAGTTCGGCCTGCGCGCAATACGCCAATGATTCCATCGCAGTAAGTCCCTACGATAATTGCGTCCGCGACTGGCAAGGCGGGTGCGTTATCCACAAGCACCAAGTCAAACCGCTCGCGCGCATCTTCAAGAACCTTGCCTATCTCGCCCGACCCAAGAAGTTCCGAGGCGAGTGGAGACTGCCGACCGGCTGACAATAGAGCTAAATTCGGCTCCACGGGATGGACCGCCAATACATCGTCAAACGATTTCAGGCCAGCCAAGATATCCGCTAATCCCTCTTGCCGTGCCACACGGAAGAGAGCATGCTGCCGGGGGCGCCGCAGGTCGGCATCTACGATGAGGACCTTCATGCCGGTTGCTGCAAAGGCAAGCCCTAAGTTATAAACCAGGTATGATTTTCCTTCTCCGGGCAGCGCGCTGGTGATGGATAAGATTTTCTGTTTTCGCCCAACGCCGGAGAGAATCAGCCCCGACCGCAAGCTACGGAACGATTCAGCTGTGGCACCCTCTGGAGCCACTAAAATGGAACCCGTTTCCGCGGAGAGCGCACCTTCGCGCGGCTTGGCCTCCCGACGGTGAAATGGAATCATGCCCAGTACAGGGAGATTCGACACATTCTCTACCTGAGAGCTGTCCGTGAGTGTGTCATCCTGGCTTTCCAGCAAGTAAGCCAAGCCGAGGCCTAAGAGAAGGCCAGCCACCAAGCCATTAAAAACGAAGAGAACAGGCTGCGGCATCCAGGGCGTGCCTGGAGGACGAGCCGGATCGGCCACAGCCACGTTCGTTGCGCTGTTGCCCGCTTCGATATTAGCTTCCTGCAACCTGGCGTAAAGGATGTCATAGAGGTCACGACTGGAGCGCGCCTGCGCCATCAGCACTCCCAGCTGCACAATATCGTCATTCATCTTGCTGGTCACACCCTTTTGCGCTTCAAGGGCGGTTCGCAGCGCCTGTTCATTCTGCTGTGCCAGGACGAGATCGTTTTTTGCCCGCTGTTTGATCTTCCCGATCTCGTTTTGAATCTGCTCGTGAAGCGACTTAACCTGATTGGCAATGTCAGTCAAGTGCGGATTCTTAGCGCCATATTTGGTCTCCGCGCTGGCATATGCCACCCGCGCCGCCGCCTCCTGCTCCCGCAGTGAATTGAGGACTTCCAGGCCGTTGCCTTGAGAGATGACTGTGGAGCTGGAAAGGCTGGGGAGTGAACTGGAGCCGATCTTTGAGATTAAATCTGGGTTCTCTGTTTCCGTAAGACGATAGATGGCCTCGTCTCCCATACGGACAGCTTCCGCCTGGGTCACCTCTTCGTTCAGTGCCGTGAGGCGCTCCAGTTCAGGTATCTGTACCGAGCCGCCACCACCGCCGCTACCTCCACCAGCCCCAGATGCGGCGGACCCACCTGAAAGTGTAGCCAAGCCCAGCATCGCGGAGGAAAGATCGTGGGCTCGCTCAAACTCCGCTACTGCCTGCTGAGACTTGGTAACTTGGTTGGAAAGATCGCCTAACTGGGCGGAAAGCCACTGCGATACATCCTTTGACGTATTGAAGTTGGAACTGAGGAGATACGATTTGTATTCGGTAACTACCTGGTTCGCAATCTTCGCGGCTTCGACTGGATCGCTGCTTGTGTATGTAATCGCAATGAGACGCGAACTCTCTACCTCTTTGACCTTCAAATGCCCCTCGAAATTGCCAATAAGGGCTTCCCGCCGTTTGGCGGGCAATGCTTCTGGAGTTACAACGGGCCCCGGCGCCTTGCTGAACCGGTCTGGGTTCTCGAGGCGCAGCATGCCCATCTTGCTCATCACCGCCAGAGCTATCGTGTCATCCTTTATAACTGCAATTTCAGTTTCTACCCTGATCTTCAAATCATCCGAGCCACCCCCCTCCAAGGCTGCCAAGCTGGAGAGCATATCGGAGCCGCTACTCTTATCCTCGTTGAGCTCGATCATGGCAGTGGCCCTGTATTTGGGGTGCATAACCAGGCAAAGGAGTCCTCCCACCAGTACGCCAAAAAGCACGCAACCCGCTACAACAAACTTTCTTTTCCAAGGAACAAGCGCAAGCTCCCTGAGAGATACCTCGTCTTCTGGGTCTGAGAAAGGGCCGCGTTCAGCGGATTGGCCTCCAGGGCCGCCGCGATAAGTTTCATTCTGTTCGGTCAAATGGGGTTCTTTATCTCCGATCTTCGACAGGTGCCTCTTTGAAGCTTCCTGATTCCGCTAGCGCGGGAATTCGATGAATGCAACATAACCGTAGAAAACCGTATATTTGTTGCAATAGCGTTTCTATTTTTGAGCAAAGCTTCGCTATCCTCACTTGGGTGGGGTAGCTTCCACTGATCGTCTTTGCAAGACCATGACACGCCGATTCCAGCTCTCTCAGAAAGAGTCGGAATTCGTTTTGCACAGCATGACCTGCCTCATCAGCAGAGTTGGGGGGCTGATTTGTAGACTAGCAACGGTGAGTGCATCAGTCAACTTGCGAACAAGGTGCTATGCCCGAAAGGAGCCAGCTAGCTAACGCTTATGCCATTGCTTCGCATTTGAGGATTTATCGCATTTTTCTGAAGATTAGAGTCTCTCTTCAGAAAAGAACATTTCTTTTCGTCTTCCATTCACATCCCGCAGAGACCGGGCGTTGTCGTCGGCGGCAACTCAGTAGCAGCCACTGTTCCCTATTGCTCATGCTGTAACAGAACGCTGTATCCCCCGGCAAGATTGGGAGGTATACTTCAGCCAACTGACGTCTGGCCCTCCCCCACCGGTCGCAGTTGTCGACGGGGGGCCTTC
>Ga0182013_10009733_pt1 | contig 10088 bp, 5 predicted proteins | sample 612S2MmetaG_FD_120487 | JGI IMG/M metagenome (GOLD analysis project Ga0182013, IMG submission 120487) | Permafrost microbial communities from Stordalen Mire, Sweden - 612S2M metaG | ecosystem: Environmental > Terrestrial > Soil > Wetlands > Permafrost | place: Sweden: Stordalen | collected...
CGACGACAGCGGAGCCGTGATGCTCGACATTGGGCGCGCATCCGGCGTCGGCGTGGGCAGCGAATTTACGGCAGCCAACGCAGAAAAAAGCCAGCCCGTGATTTTGCGCGTTACCGATCTGGCCGGGATTGCGCGTTCTTCGGCGAGCGTGGTGAGTCCGGCAGGGGCCAAGGTTGCGCCGGGCACAGTCTTCGAGCTTTCCAAGTGGGTTCCCGCAGAGCAGGCGGCGCTGCATGTGTGGATGTGGCCGGCGAGTTTTACCGAGCAGGAGATTCTGGCCGCAGCGGAGGCGATTAGGTCGTCGGGCGTCGCGCTGGTCAACGATCCCGCCGAGGAGCCGTGGACACATGTTCTTAGCTGGGACGGAAAGAACTGGACGCTGCAACAGGCCGGCGCGGCTTCGCCAACGGTTCTCGGCGCGCAACTGACGGCGGATGCGCTCAAGAAGAACATTCCTGCGGGAGCAAAGCTGTGGGCCAATCTTCCGCCGGCAAAAGAACTGGCGGCAAAGCTGTCGCAGAGCGATCCGGCCAGCGCGGTGCAACCGGCGAAGGACCTGGCCGGAGCGGACTATGCGCTCACCGGCACGCTCACACCGGACGGTCCGGCCTATGCGTGGTATCACAAGAACGAACTGGCGGCCGGACCGCCGACAGGAGCCAGGGATCATAGCCCCGGCTGCTCGGCCACCTCGCAATACCCGGTGCGCAGCAACTGGGTGGATATGACCGGCCCGGCCGACCTGGACAAGGGCGCGGCCGCGCTCAACAAATACGCATCGCTGCTGGCCAAGGTGCATGGGTGGCTCGATTTGGCGAACAGCCCCACCGACGCATCGAGCGGCGACTATTACTCGCTGACCCTGCTGCCGGCGGCGGGTGGAACCGCGGCCGACGGCCAGCCGGCGCGCCAGGGCGACCAATTAAAGATGGCTCTTACCTCAAGTGAGCGTGTCATTGAGCGGCGCTGGGTATATATTCTTGACATCGATTGCCACGGGAAGGGCACGCTGCTCTACCCGCTGGACTTTACCGAGAACAAGTTCCCCAACGATGCCGACAATGGCCGCCAGTTCTTGCTGCCCGGCTCGCGAACCCTGCGGATCGGACCACCCTACGGGGTCGATACGCTCATCCTGCTGAGTACGGCTCAGCCGCTGCCCGATCCTTACGCTCTGAACTTTGAGGGCGTTGCAACGCGCGCTTCCCGAGGGGTGGAGTCGCCCCTTGAAAACCTGCTTGCAAACACGAGCAGCGGAACCCGCGGAGTCTCAGGCGAAGTGCCCACCAACTGGGGCATTACGCTGTCAACCATGCGAAGCGTTCCTAAAGACGCGGGCAACTAGTGTGAACAGACCCGAAACCGCGCAACGAAATCGCGGGCAATGAACCCGCCAGGCAAAATCACTGAATTCCTCTCTGCAAAAGGAGTAAGACCATGTCCCTATCCCGACGCCAATTCGTTGCCGATACTTCGATGCTGGGTCTGCTGACCGCGCTTATGCCGGAGCTGGCCGCGGCGCAAGATGCCGCTGGGCAGGCTACGCTGGACGACACTCCTCACGACTCGTACGATTTCTGGAATGGATTCTTCGATTCCGTGAATCCCATGAGCCAGAATTACGGGACCAAAGCTGCCTCTCGCGGTCCCGCCGATCAGCTTCCCGATCCCCTGGCCGAAACGCAGTATCTGCACTACAACGACACAAGCAAGCTGCTGCGCTATGCAACCGACATCAAGAAAGAAGAGCTGCTGGATCATAATGGCGACGTTGCCATCAGCGTAGCGCTGTCGCAGTACCACCCGGCAAGCGGCAACGGCGAGCCCAGCGCGCGTGCGGTGCAACTGCGCCTGGATACCACACAGATTCATCCGTACATGAACATCATTGCTCCGCTGGCTTGGACGGCGATCGCCTCGATTGAACCGAGCAAGGCGGGCAAGGTGTCGCTCGATCAGCTTGGATTCAGCAATCCCATGGCGACAGCCGGAACCAGTAAGATTCTGCTGACAGAAGGCACGGGCAAGGTGGCAGTGAATATCTCGAAGGCTGCGACCACATCGATCTTCGTGAAGGCGCTCAACATCATCATGCAGGGCGCAAAGATTGCCGCGCCGCTGGTCACGCTGCCGGCTATCAGCGTGCCGGCGCTCAGCGCATTTACCGAGGCGCTGAGCTACTGGGAAGACCGCACCCGCTTTATCATGGCCGGCAATCTGACCTCGGCGGTGGCCACGCAGCAGGCGCTGGACGATCCCGACCGCGACGACCGTTACATCGGGCTGCTCTCCGGCGACTACCTGATGGTTCCCGCACGGCATACCGATGAGCTGGCCAAGGCGCTGCCGAATCTTGACCTGGAGCAGGGATACCTGGTGCGCAAAGACGCCGATAAGAGCCAGCCGCTGCAAGCGAGGGCTGAGGCCGCCATCCCCGGCATTACCTACGCCTCAATGCGCGTGAGCGTTGCGCCGTTGGACTCGGTTGGAGCCAAAAACGCGTCGTCCAGCAGTTCTTCAAGCTCGGGCGACTCCAGTTCCAGCAGCTCGAGCTCGAAAAAATCAGGGAGCTCGAAAGGTTCGGGCAGCTCGGGCGGTTCGGGCAGTTCCGGCGGCTCAAAGAAGGGCAGCACCAGCACAGGCGGTAAGTAGTATCTGCAATTGCCGGGTATCCCTTTTTGCTGGAGCCGGTGCTAAGCTGTCCGCGTAGACGGGCAAGTGTCGAGGGGGAGAACGGGAAAATCGGGGGTCGGAATGAATTCGGGGATCAAGTTCGAAAGGGCAGCGTTCCTGGCGATCGGACTGCTGGCGGCTATGCCGTTGGGGGCGCAGAGTTTTGGCGCGTCTAAAGAGAAAGTGACATTGATGCGCAAGCTGCCCGGGCTGGTGCATCTTAACGGCAGCACCATTGCCGTGAGAGTGAGCGGAGGCAGCCAGGAGCTGAACAGCGATCTGCAGTCGCTGCTTGAAGCGGAGCTGCTGAAGGACGATCCCAACCTGCGTGCGGAAGCCAACACCGCATCGGTGATTGTGAACTGCCGGATTACGGACTTTGCGCATCCGCAGCCGACGGTCACCATGCGTTCGTCGCTGGCGGTGACCAAGACCGCGCCCAAGCAAGCTGCTTACGAGCGGGTAACGGGATCGCTGAGCGTATCGTTCGTGGCCCGGAGCGCGGGCGGCTCCACGTACACATCGGACAACGTGAGCGCCAAGTACGACCGCGAGTTCGACGCGAATGGCAACTCGACGTCAGAGGGCGTGAAGGGCACCATGAACAGCGCCTGGAAGCGGGTGACGGGTGGCGCCGGCAGCGAAGATCTGAACCCACCCACCGACGCCGAACTGCGCTCGCACCTTGAGCTTGAAGTGGTACACAAAATTGCCGAGCACCTGGTAAACACCAGCGAGGCCGTTGAAGTGTACCTGGCCAAAGAGCACGGGGCGCTGGACCAGGGCGACAAGCAGGCGGTTGCGGGCTTGTGGGAGAAGGCTCTGGAGACCTTTGAGACCGCGCCGCCAAATCCCAAGCCGGCAGAGGATGCCTACCGTTTGTACGACACCGGCGTGGCTTACGAAGCGCTGGCCTACAAGGCCGAAGATCCGCAAATGGCCATGAAGTATCTTGACGAGGCGGCGATCGACTACGGCAAGGCGGTGGATGCGCGGCCCGGCGAAGCGTACTTTCTTGAGCCGCAGCATCGCATTCAAGATGCGATCGCGCATTATCGTCAGCTTGAGGCGCAACGGCATACGGCGCCCGCGCCGCCTACTGAGGTCGCGGCCAGCGACAAGCAGGTGAGCGCGGCAAGAGGGCTTACCAACGCGCAGGTCATCGCCATGGTCAAGTCGGGCATGGACGACGATACAGTAGCGCAGGCGGTTCGCGCGGCAAGGTCAGTGCAGTTCGACCTGACGACAACGGGCCAGCAGGCTCTGACCAGCGGCGGAGTAAGCCCAACTGTGCTGGCGGCGATGAAATCCCGCGCGGCGCGGATGCACACGGCATCGGCGTCGCACACAGCCTCACATGCCAATTGAACAGCGGCAATCATCATGATGAGCGGTGCGCGTTTGACGAGATCATTGCTGGCGTTCGTGGTCCTCGCAGTCGCGGCTTGCGCTCCTGCGCGTGCGCAGGATGATCGCTGCGGCGCGGGCCGTGACTTGGTGGTGCAGGCGCTGGAGCGGGCTACTCCGCAAGGCGGCAACGACGCCTATGAAGATGCGCTGCAACTACTGAAGCAAGCCGTGCAGGAGTGCGCCGAGCTGGGCGATGCCTGGTACTACCGCGGCCTTGTGGAGCAGAAACTGGGCCACGATGCGCTGGCGAAATATGCAATGGACAAGGCGCGCTTCAACAACTCAGAGGCGCTGGCCCAGGCGCTGAATCCGCTGGTGCTGGCTACGCCGGCAGGGCGCGGCATCGACATTGAGGAGAGTGTGCCGCCGGTCCAAAGCGCGCCTGCGCAGGTGGGTCCAGTAGCGCAAAAGTGGGCGCTGGTTATCGGCATAAGCCGGTTTACCGACGCGAAGATTCCGCGGCTGAACTACACCACCGCCGATGCAACGGCCTTTGCCGGAGAGTTGACCGATCCCGGCATAGGGCGCTTTGCGCCCAGCCATGTGCGCGTACTTACCGATGAGCAGGCCACGACCAGAAACATCAAAGAAGGCTTGAATTGGATTGCGCGCCAGGCCGGCGTCAACGACATCGTGGTGATTTACGTGGCCACGCACGGCACTCCGCGCACCGTCGATACAGCGGGCGGCGCAAACTACCTGGTGACTTACGATACACAAGCCTACAGTGGCGGCGGATTCGACGAAGACGCAATGTATGCCACCGCGTATCCCATGGTGGAGCTGGCGAATGCAGTAGCCACGCGCATGAGGGCGCTGCGCACGGCGGTAATTCTGGATACCTGCTACAGCGGCGGCGCGGCCGGCGCGCAGGCTGCGGGCGAGCTGGCCACCAAGGCGCCCGACCGGCAGATGCTGGAGCACATGAGCCAGGGCACCGGGCGGATTGTGCTGTCGGCGGCGCGCACCGATGAGGAGAGCCTGGAGAGCCCCGCGCTCAAGCACGGCTACTTTACCTACTATCTGCTGCAGGCGCTCAAGCAGGGCAAGGGCGCAACGCCGCTCAGCCAGGTGTTTGCGTCGGTGGCGCAACAGGTTTCAGCGCGCGTCTCGGCCGATGGGTCGCACCAGCACCCGGTGATGAGCCGCAGTTCCGCGGACGCGGATTTTGCTCTGGGCGCAATGGCGGATGCGCCATCCACGTCCGGGCAATAGAATAATCTTCGGCAGCACGCCGATCGGCCGGCAGGGGGTGAGATGAACCTGGGGCTCAAAGTACCGACACGTACGTTCGCACGGATAGCGCTGGCTTCCGGCGTGATTGTTGCTTCACTCGCTCAAGCGCAAACCACTTCTATCAAAGATCAGATTGCGGCCCACGAGCAAAAGCTCGCCGACGCGCGCTCGTCAAGGCAGTATCGAGATGTCCTCGTCGAGCTGAACGAGCTGTGCGGCTACTACCGGCAGGCGGGCGATATGGAAAAGGCGCTTGATGACTGCAATCGGGCATTGCGGGACGAACGTCTTGTCCGCGCCAAGCCGGGTGTGGCGCTGACGCAAACGCTCATCGGCAGAATCTACTCCGACGAAGGCGACGAGCAGAAGGCGCTTGACCTGTTCAACCAGGCGCTGCCGGTGTGGCGCGAGCTGGGCAGCAAGCAAGGCGAAGCAAACACGCTCAACAACATGGGCCGCACGTATTCCAACCTTGCCCAGGAGGATAAAGCTCTGGACCTGCTCAACCAGGCGCTGCCTTTATGGCGCGAACTTGGCAACAAGCAGGGCGAAGCCAGCACCCTCGACAACATGGGCAAGGTCTACTCCGATACCAGCCAGGGAACAAAGTCGCTGGATTGCCTGAACCAGGCGCTGGTGTTGTGGCGCGCGATTGGCGAGCAGGCGGGCGAAGCGCTGACTTTGAACAATCTGGGCCGGACGTACTCCGACCTTGGCGAGAAACAAAAAGCGCTCGACGCATACAGCCAGTCGATCAAGCTCTGGCAGCAGATCGGCATCAAGCAGGGCGAGGCCAGCGCGCTCGACGATCTTGGGCGTCTCTACTCCAGCCTTGGCCAAAAGCAGACGGGGCTCGACTACTACAACGAGGGATTACCGCTGTGGCGCGCTTCGGGCAACCGCAACGGCGAGGCGCTGGACCTGAACGACATCGGCAGAGCGCATGAGGACATGGGCCACGCAGACCAGGCGCTCGATTTTTACAACCAGGCACTGACCATTTGGCGCGCCGTGGGCAACCGCCGCGGCGAGGCCATGACCATGAGCAACCTGAGCCGCGACTACCTTGACTTGGGCCAGACGGACAAAGGTTTGCAGATCGCCTTCGATGCGCTGCCGGTGTGGCGCGAGGTGCAGGAGACGCGCGGCGAGGCGATGGCTCTGGCATTGGCCGGCGTGGCTTATGCGCGGCAGGGGCATCCGCAAACGGCGCTTCCTTACTCGCTGGCGGCAATGGAGATGGCCAAGGCCGCGGGCGATCCGGATATACAAGGCTGGATCGCGTCGTCGCTGATGCTCGGCTTTCAGAATCAGCATCGGCCGGAGATCGCGATCTTCTTCGGGCTTGAGGCGGTGAACGACTACCAGCAGATTCGCAAGAACATTGCGGGGCTGGATAAAGATTTGCAGGCTGGGTTTGCGCAATCGCGCGCCTCCACATATCGCACGCTGGCCGAGCTGCTGGTGGAGACGGGGCGGCTGGGCGAGGCCGAGCAGGTTCTGGATCTCTTGAAAGAGCAGGAGCTGAAAGACGTGGTGCGCGGCGCTGCGGGCGATGCGGCCGCAAAGGTGGAACCGCTGCGCCTGAGCGCCGCACAGCAGACCGCCGAGAGCGAGCTTGAGTCGCGGCAGCAGAAGTCGATCGCGCTTGAAGACATGCGGCTTGAGTATCTGGGCCTGCAATCCAAGACCGCGCGCACCGCTGCCGAGGATGCGCGCATGAACGAACTGGCCGCGAGTCTGCAGCAATGGTTAGCCGAAGCGATGACCTACTTTACCGGCACGATTGCCGCCGGTCTTGAACAGAAGTCCGCCGCCAGCGATGACGCCGACGGTGCGCGGCAGAGCTATCTGCAGAACTCGTTGGCCAAGCTGGGGCCGCGCGTCATGGGCATTCGCATTCTGCTTGGCCAGGACCACGCATACGCGATTGTGGTCACCGCCGACGCGCGCAAAAAGTTCGAGCTGCCGGCAACTCCGGCGCAGATACGCGCCAAGGCATTTGAAGCGTTGCAAGCCATCCAAGGCCGACGGGCCGATGCCCAGCCGAAGCTGGCCGAGCTGTATGCGATGGTCGCCGCTCCCATTGAAGGCGAATTGAAGACTCTGGAGAAATCCGCGCCGGGCGAAGCCGGCGTTCCCACACTGCTGTGGTCGCTGGACGATGCGCTGCGCTACCTGCCCATGGCCGCACTCTACGATGGGCAGCATTACCTGCTTGAGCGGTTTAACAACGTGCTGTTTACGCCGGAGAGCTACGGACACATGGCGGACGTGCCTCTAGCGTCCGCGCCCTCGGTGCTGGCGCTGGGGTTGTCAAAGAGCTATGGCGGATTGCCGCCGCTGCCTGGAGTAATGCCGGAGCTGGATTCGGTGGTTCACGACCCCGCCGCGCCCGAGTCGCATGGGCCGATGGCAGGAAAGCTGCTGCCCAACGACCAGTTCACGCTGGCCGCGCTTGAAACCGAACTGGGCCAGGACAAGGGATTTCCGGTGGTGCACATCGCCAGCCATTTTGTAGTGGAAGCGGGCACCGGCCAGGAGCCGTACCTGATGCTGGGCGGGGATCGCGACGGCCAGCCGGGCGGCTACCAGTGGGACCTGTCGGAGATGGAGCACTCGGCGATTGCGTTCCACGGCACGCGGCTGCTCACGCTCTCAGCCTGCAGCACGGCCAAGGACTATGAGAACCGCAACGGCACTGAGATGGACAGCCTGGGCATGGTGGCGCAGCAAAAGGACGCTGAAGCCGTGCTGGCCACGCTGTGGGATGTGAACGACGCCAGCACCAGCCGCCTCATCAGCGACTTTTATGCGCGCTGGCTCAAGGACCCCGCCGCCGGAAAGGCCGAAGCGCTGCGCCATGCGCAACTGGCGCTGCTCAAAAGCGAACCTGCAGGCGAACCCGTAGGCGAGCAAGCTGCCGGAGCCGGAAAAAGCCAGCGCGGCTTTGAGGCCGTCGAAGGGCAGCAGGCGCCCCAGGTGGGCTATGAGCACCCGTATTACTGGGCGCCCTTCGTGCTGATCGGGAACTTCCATTAGTGCCTTGCGTCTGAAATTCTTTCCAAAAGCGACTGTCATACTTGTAGCGACAATCCTACCCAAAACAACGGCTGTCATCCTGAGCGAACGGGGCCCCAAACGCTTTTCAGTTTTGGGGTGGTGAGTCGAAGGATCTGCGGTTGTTCTTCAACGAACTCGGAAACACCACAAGAAGTAGATGCAGGTCTTCAGCTTTTGCTCTCGTCAGCGCACTCCGATTCAACACAATCTTCATCATCCGCGGCCATTGCGGCCCGTAAGATGAACACAGGCTGAACTGCGCCCACCGGCGAATTCCCCGCCCATGCAGCCGAGAGACTGATCGAAATGAAGTTACTTCAAATAAGCGTGGACCAGATCGATCAGGTCTTCGGCAAGCTCGGGGGCGATCCGCTCCTTGCCGTCGTCGGCAAGGTGAAAGCGGATATGGGTTTCAAGAACCTCGGCCATCAGCGAGTTGACGCCGCCGCGCACGGCCGCCAGCAGCATCAGTTGGCCGCCGCAATCCTCGTCTGCGGCAAGGGAGCGTTCAACAGAGTCGAGCTGGCCGCGGACTTTTCTGATGCGCTGCAGCAGTTTCAGTTTTTCCCGTTCCTGGTGCGACATTTTCTCGGTCTCCCGGTTGACCATACCCACCGGGGGTATGGTATATACCCAGTGGGGGTATAGTTTCCGGCTCTTATTCTATGACAATCTTCCGCCCCATGCCGACCGTATTATTCCTGTGCCGCTGGGGACTTGTGTGCGCGCTCGCAGCCGGACTTGCCAGTGCGCAAACGCCGACGCAGCCCGCTCCGGCGCCTGCGCCGCAGGATGCCCCGATGCTGACAATGACGCCGCACTCCGAGAGCGCCCGCTACTGGGTTTCAGGTCAGGCAAACAGCATCTTCCAGATGCACGGCTACTTCCACTCGCCTTACGAGGGCGCGAACAGCCTGCGCGATACGTTTGAAACCAAGGCATCGGAGCTGGCGACTCTCTACTTGGGTTTCCAGTTGTGGCCCAACACACGCTACAACACTGACCTGATTGTGGACTTTGAGAATGCCGGCGGGCGCGGCATCTCGCAGGCGCTGGGACTGGCCGGCGAAACCAATCTTGACGTGGTGCGCAATCCCACCCTCAGCTCTTCGCCGTATCTTGCCCGCGGTGAAATTCACCAGATCGTCGGCCTCACCGATGAGATGGTGGATCAGGAGCGCGGGCCGCTGGCGCTGGCTACATCCGTTCCGGTGCGCCGCTTTGAGGTGCGCATCGGCAAAATGAGCCTGCCGGATGTGATGGATGCGAACTCCATAGGCTCCGACAGCCACCTGCAGTTCACCAACTGGACCATCGACAACAACGGCGCGTGGGACTATGCCGCCGACACGCGTGGCTACACGGTGGCCGGCGTTCTGGAGTACGACGACCGCATCTGGTCGGCGCGCTACGCAATCGCCGCCATGCCCACGGTGGCCAACGACATCAACCTGGATTGGGCGCTAAGCCGCTCCAGCGGCCAGAACTGGGAGTTCGAGCTGCGCAAGGGCCTGCTCGGCCCGCTGGTGAACCCGAAGCACGCCGGCGTGGTGCGCGTTTTGAGCTTTGTGAACCACGCGCACATGGGCGACTACCGCGACTCGGTCAACCAGTATCTCGCCGGCAAGATCGCCACGCCGGACATTACACAGTCAGAGCGTTTTGGCGCGGTAAAGTACGGCTTTGGCCTGAATACCGAACAGGAA
>Ga0182013_10009734_pt1 | contig 10088 bp, 11 predicted proteins | sample 612S2MmetaG_FD_120487 | JGI IMG/M metagenome (GOLD analysis project Ga0182013, IMG submission 120487) | Permafrost microbial communities from Stordalen Mire, Sweden - 612S2M metaG | ecosystem: Environmental > Terrestrial > Soil > Wetlands > Permafrost | place: Sweden: Stordalen | collected...
CCGATCTCCGCAAGGTTGTATTCGACACCCCAAGACTCGCACACCCGAGTCACCTTGTGGGGACCGAATCAGACCGCGAAAATCAACACCCTGTTAGGAGTCCGCTCTCACTTCGCTCGTCCCTCGATCACATGAGAGGCGCCCTCGTTGAAGTGCAGACACTCGACGACGTCGCGCAGTTTGCTGATCAGCTAGGAGGCCGCATGAACCTCCGACACGTTCCGTCCCACTCGTCTCCATGATCAAGCTATACATGGAAAACGAATCGCTCGCGCAGGAGGCCGCGAGCCTCTACCGCGTCGAGGCGCAGACGTTTGCCGCGACTCACCCCCATCGCCCAGCCATGACGGCCACAGGCGGAATCCTTCTGCGTGACACGGTTGCCGCCCTCTGGAGGAAGGGCTCCATTCCCCTCTTCGAGATCGTCGCTCTTGAAACGCGTACGGGTTGCAACCTGACTTGCTCTTTCTGTCCCGTCTCCCGGAGGTCAGACGTCCGCGGCTTCGCGGAGATGCCGCTTTCGACCGTCGAGCTCGTGGGCGCGCAGCTGAGCGAACTCCACTTCAGCGGCAGCTTGCTCCTTTTCTGTAACAACGAGCCCTTGCTCGACCCGCGCCTAGGCGACATTGTCGCGCTCTGTCGCGAGTACTGCGGGGATGCGCGGCTCAAGGTGCTCACGAACGGCACGCGCCTAACTCGCAATCAGGCAGTCGGCCTCTTCCAAGCCGGCCTCACGACGCTCGAGATTGACAACTACACGGACGGGAGGATGTTGATCCGATCGGTCCGCGCGCTGCTCCACGCGCGCGATCTCTTCAAAGGATGCGACGTACGCGTGAACGTTAGGCGGTTGAACGAGGTCTTAACAAACCGTGCAGGGACGGCTCCCAACTCACGGCCACTCGACACGCCATCGCACCAGTTCTGCGCTTTGCCCTTCACAGACCTCAACGTCATGCCAGACGGCCGGGTGACCCTGTGCTGCTTCGACGCATACGAGACCTCTTGCATCGGAAGCGTCCACGAGGACTCTCTCGTCGACATCTGGAGCGGGCCCAAGATCGGCCGCGCACGGCACGCGCTACTCAACCTGGACCGGTCGGCATCGCCCCTGTGCGCGGCCTGCGACTATGACGGCTTCCGAACCCCGCGCGCAGCACAAACTGCGAACTCAGCTGACTAATCTGCTGAAATGGCTCACACAAGCGAACGTTCGATGTGGGAGAGTGATCCTTCAGCATATGTCAACGCAGTCCGTGGTACGAGCGATCCGCTGCGCCACCGGCTGCTCATTCCTACCCTGATGGAACTTGTAGGCGATGTGGATGATGCGCTCGTCCTCGACATTGGGTGCGGAGACGGCGTCATCGCGGCGCTCGTCGTAGAGCGGGGCGCGCGCGAAGTGGTCGGTCTGGATGTATCGGAGGCGATGATCAGACGGTGTCGCGCGCGCGGCATCCGAGCGCTGCGCTGCTACCACCACGACATCCAGCGAGGCTCGCTTGATATACAGGCGGACATCTGCATAGCCAACATGGTGCTGCATTTGATTCCGAACCTTCCTGACGCCGTAGCTAACCTCCGAGCCATGCTCCGTACAGATTCTACAGTCATCGCCTCGATTCCGCACCCAGCGTTTCACATGGAGACAGCGCAGGTCGAAGCTCTGAGTGAGTTTCGCTCTGCTAGGGGTATCCCCGCATGGTTTCCTTCCGAGACGTATGACACTGAGCACCGCGTGGTGAACACTTTCGGTCAACCGAGCGTCAGGATCCCGATGTTCCACAGAGCCCTCGGTTACTACGCAGATATTTTCTGTCGGTCGGGTTTTGTGATCGAGCGTCTCGTCGAGCCGGTCTTCCGGGGGTCTCTCGAAGAACCTCTAGCCGTCTGGCGGCACCTTCCACCGTTTGCATTTCTCCGTGTCCGAAGGACCTGACCGTCGATGCGCGTCACGGCTATTTATCTCACGTTCGACGGAGTCGACTCCTTCTACTGTGGTGTCGGCGCTTTGGCGCAGTATTACCTATGCGACTTGGGGATGCTGCGCCACGAGCTGGCACCGTTCGGGCTTGAACTCGATCTCCACATTTGTTACTCGCGCGTTGGCAGGGACTCGCCGTTCTTCTCTGACGTAATCGCGGCGAGAAGCCGTCGCTTAGCAGCCGCCGCGGGCGCGTCGCTCCACGAGCTCGATCCCGGTGAGTCAACCGCGAACCCCTTCGGCACTCGGAGCACGTGGCCGGCACTCTGCGAAGCCGCGGTTGAAAGGGTTGAGCGTATTGCGCGACCCGATTCGTTCTTGCTCGTGCTTCCGAACGACACTCCCTTTGCCGGAATGCTCCCGATGCTCGCGCAGTCGCCGCGGTCGCGCCGACGCGTGGTTTGGCTTCTTCAGTCAACTGCAAAGCTGTGGGCGCATCCGGAGCACCTACCTTTGGACGCGGAGCGGGTCGATTGGGAGCGGAGTGGTATTGCGGCGGCGGCGTCTACCGACGACATCTTCCTCGGTTCCACGTCCGACTATATGGCGGCACACCTTCGGTCCGAATGGAGTGTGCCGGACGACATCGTCGTCAACTACCGACAGGGTATTTCTCCGGACTACCTCCAACGCTTCTTCGCCACGACCCCGGTCGACCACGAGAAGATCGCTGCTTTGATAGGAGATACTCGCGGCCGATCGATCCTCTTGAGCTTCGGTCGGGCTGCGTGGTACAAGGGCCTGGATCTCGCGTGCAATGTCGCGGCGGAGGTTGCGGAGCGTGGGCTGATGTATCCCGTCATCTGCGCCGCCGACTACGGCACTCCTGACTCGCAGCGCGTCATTGAGTCCCTCCGACATACGTTCGGCCTTGAGGATGATCGCGGCCGCATCTTGACAGACTTTCCATTCGACCTGCCGAAGCAGGTGATGCGGCATCCCGATCTGCGGGTCGTTCTCGTCCCATCTCGCCGTGAGAACCTGAGCGCTATTCCATCTGAGGCGCGTATTCTGACCGCGGGGAGTGCCGTGGTCGTCGCCTCGGCCGTCGGCGGCCTCACCGAACAAGTCGAGCATGGGGCAGACGGCTTTCTCTTTGACCCTGAGAAGCCGTCATCGGCAGCGGAGATCTGTACCGACATCAGCGCAGCGCCGCGCTCGTGCTTGGAGTCGATCGCGTTCGCGGCGCGAAGGCGGGTGATGAGCGACTACGTCCTAGGTCGGAACTTGGCGCGGTCAGTGCGCTCTACGCTCGGAGACTGCGAGGAAGTCTCTCGGAACATGCGGAATGAGCTGCACCTTGCACCGTAAGGGACGTCTGTGTCTCTTCATGCACGCCCCACCCGAGCATACCGCTCACATGGTCGACTCATCGCTGCTGTACCACGGGCTTAGTCTAGTCCTCGCTGAGAAGCCGGTCTGGCTCACGATGAATCCGCGCGACCTGCGGCCGATCCTGAACCCGCAACCTCATCTCGAGCGGTTCGGGCTCGGCGGCCTGGCGCACGCAGCCGCAGTGTCCGTGCACAACTGCGCGCCGTTGGTCAGCGACCAGTTTAGTCCCAAACTGGAGGAGCTCCGCGCATTCGTATTGGGCCACGAGCCATCCGGTGTCTACCTCCACTACTACCTGCCCTTCTGGTACCCGGTCGTCGCGATTTGTCGGGAGCACAATATCCCCGTTGGGCTTCACGTCCCTGTCTTCTACCACCGTGGCGGCTCGCGTCGCCATGAAGTACCAATGCACGTCGAAAAGGATCCGCTCGCCATTGAAGCAGCGAGGGGTGCCGACTTTATCACGGTGTCGCAGGATGCCGATGTCGCAGTTGTGGCTTCTCGTCTTCGAATTCCGCCGTCGCGCGTCCACGTCTTACCGAAAGGCATTCCTCGCGATGCCTGGACTGATGCTTCACGGCGATTTGATCGGCGATTCGCTACGCGCCTGGAGCCCGGGCTTCGGGAGGATCAGCCGTTGCTCACTTATATCGGTAGGTTCGAGAAGATCAAGAACATCTCGTGGTTCCTCGCCGAATGCATGCCACTGCTCGCGAGGTGGGAGAGTCGCTTTCAGGTGTTGCTCTCCGGATGGGGCAGCGAGATGTCACGCGTCCGAGGTCTCGCGAGCGGATTTCCAAATGTCGCAATCGTTGAGGGTGTCCTGTCGTATTCCGAGACTCTCAGGCTGCTGGGAAGTTGCGACGGCGTCATCTTTCCAAGTGGCTACGACTTTGCGCCTCGGCTACCTCTCGAGGCCCTTAGTCTCCAAAAGCCAGTCGTTCTCGGCGACTTCAACTTCAACCATCTCTACCGTCCATATGCGATCTCGGTTCCCCGCGCTGGAGAGGATACCGCAGTGCTTGAGTATTCGAATGAGCGCGTCGTCTACGGCCGTCCCGATGCCGGCGCCATGGCGCGCGCGATCGCGGAGCTAATCGATAGCAGGCGAGGCGCCCTCGCAGGGGCCGAGGAAGGGACGAGCCCCTTTCTGGATCGCCTCGATGGAGGATCCGCGCCGAGGGTTCTGCTTGATGCGTTCGAGTCTCATTCATAACGAACGCTGCCGACGAGTCCTCGAATGAATATTGAGGAGCTGGCCTCAGTGAGCGCCTGGTTGTGACGTCGCAGCCACCGGACGTGTTGTGGGCGCGGAACGTCGTGGTCGGGCTTCTACGCGGTGATGACGTTGCTAAACGATTCGGCGCAGCTCGCTTGAAGGGCGGCATTGGGAAGAAGTCATACGTTGTCGCTGATCGTGATGCGGTTATCCAGATCCGGCCGTTCCAGAAATGGCATGAGCCGGTCGTGGAAGCGCACAGGCTCTGGAAACGGCGGGGGTGCTCAGTCGCCGAGCTCTTGGCGGCAGGAGCCATTGCGGGGTACCGCTATTACGTGTTCGCACATGTTAGGGGTGAGCCCCTCGGCTGGCAGCACATGACAGCGGAGAACCTGACTCGGTACGGAAGAGCGGTGCGAGAGATGTCGTCCGTGAGTACGTCGCAGTTCGGAGAGTTTGGCTCTGGTCTAAGCGGGATGTTCGGAACTTGGGAGGAGTTTTTGCTAACTCGCGTTCATCGGTACGCAGCTGCGCTGTCTGCCAGAGGCCTCCTACCGGCTGGCGTGTCTGCCACGGATGTGATCCACTGTGCCCACAGTACCTTTCGGCGTTCGGAACTGAATGGTGGTGGCGATGGGCGGCCGCGACTTCTCTACGTCGACGTGTCGCCCACGAATGCGCTAGTTGACCCGATGAGTGGTCAGGTCTGGGTGATCGACTACGACTACCTGATCTCAGGCGATCCGCAATTCGTCCTCGCGCGCTCTTCGCTGGTCGTCGAGAACGAATCGTGGCTGCGATGGTTTGCGACTGGCTTCGAGGCGGCCGACATCAACGAAGTGACCTTCAGCGGCTATCGCCTCGTTCACGCGCTCGAGATGTTGACGACCCCTGCAAAGGATCACGGCTGGATCGCCGACCGCCAGCCACGGTTACTCGCAGAACTGGAGTCCACGCTAAGAGTGCTTCGAGGTTGACGAAGACCCTCAGCTAGCCTCGATTACTGATGGCGCCCGAGGGCCGGCGGAGGTCCACGAAGGCGTCGTGGCGCGGTCGATGCAGCGGCGGCCTTATGTGCGTCTTGCCCTGGGCATCGCCCGGGGAGCTAGTCTTCGACCCGCTGAGGCGGTCGGGGCCGCGCGGACGTGAACGCCGGCGGGCAAGCTGACGCCAGCGATGGCGATGCCGAGCTCCCCGGAGGGGCGCATAGGCTTGGGGCCCGACCGGTTGCCCGGCTCTCCCTGAGCCGGCCGAGCCCCCCGACCCAACGACGGCCGGCTCGGGCCGCGGCGAGGAGCGCCATCTTCGAGTACATCGAGGTTTTCTATAGGCGCGAGCGCCGCCACTCGACGCTCGGGAGCCTGAGTCCGGCAGACTACAAATCCGACCACGCCGCTGTGTGCTCGGCCTAACAAACGTGTCCGTCAAAGCCGGTCAGGCCCAGATCGAGGTTCACGGGACCTACGCTCAAGCTTTGATGGGATTGTGGAAGTCACGGTACCGAGCTCTATCGACGCGCCCGTTACGGCGGACCTGGACCGAGGCCGCGTAAACTGCTAGCGCTGACCGCATCACGGCCGAAGGGTAACGCCTTCTACGTGGAGAGGGAACCCGAAGGGAGGTACGTGATCTTCTCCGAACCGCCGAGGAACAGTGAGGATCCAACCCTTATCCGGTGCGACGAGAGTGATGTCGGCTCATCCTTCGCGTCGATGTCGGACGCCCTTTGGGGGCTTGGTCAGATGTTCGGCATCAAGCCATATTGGGCTGACGAAGCCGTAGACCCGTACTTCCCGACTCGGCGGCCGTGACCGATGTCGCGCTCTGTGGGAATGATCGGCAGTCACGTGCGACGGGGGCCGATGGTGTCCAGCAGTGTGTCGGTGCTAGTGCTATGCGCCCGAACCCGTGCACGCGGAAACCTGTCCGGCACCCACAGCCGATCCGTCATTAGCGGGGTCGAGGACGGCGTGAGAAGTCCGGTGTCGACGCTTGTGCGCTCTAAGCGCTGAATCTTCTCATGGTCGCGCGGACGCACCCATGGACCCAGTGCCTCGCCAGCGGCGGCGCGGGAGGCTTCCACTGCCGATGGATCCCCGAGTTCCAGGGCTGTCCGCCAGCCGGCGATTCGGGTCCCCAGGCGACCAGATCGAAAGTGGATCGGGTCGAGGTCCGTCAGTGTCAGCCACTCACGGTCAAGGTGCTCCAGCTCATGAGTGGCTGATGCCAGCGCTTTCTCCCGCACTGCGGACTCCTTGTCAGCTGCGTGCGCGAGGTCCAGCCATGCGTTGATCTGCTGGTTCGCGGCCGCGATTCCCAGCGGTCGGGGCAGGGTGCGAGATGACATGGCGAGGTCCTTCGATCGTGCCAGGTGCTGATCGGCACTCGCGAACCACTCGGCCGGGTTTCTCGCAGAGCGAGCGACATGACGGCAGACACTCCCGCTTGTGAGATACCACTGCTGAAGCCAGCCATATGGTTGAAGAGCATGGTCCGGATCGCCGTGCTCCTTCAGTGCACTCTGCATGCGTTCGAGCGTCGTCAGAGCAGCCTGGTGCCGGCCAAGCGCGTCGTACAACATGGCGAGCTCTTGCATGGTCTTCAGCAGGTCATTCACCACCTGCTGCCGCCGCGGGCCACGGAGGCGGAAATCCGTCAACGCCGTCTCGATGAGGTCGATGCTTGCTTCGCCGAAGGCGACGCTGGAAGCGTCCCGTTGTTCGCGGGCTACGATGACGGTCAGGACGGCGACCGCCGCCGCGAGATGAGGCGGCACGGCGGCGCCTCCCGCTGTCTGCCGCGAGCGGCGTGTGGCGAGGCGGGTGAGAGCGACGAGTTGCGCAGCCACCGGGAGCCCTAGCAGGGTGCTGAAGAACCCCCGACGGTCCTGACGCCCCCATCCTCCGCGATGCGTGCGGCGCCTCCTCCGGGGGCTCGGTCGAATACCTGCAGGTATGCTCCCTCGCCTCCTCGTCGGCTCCTTCGCCTCCCCGGTCTGGGAACGGCATCCCTCGTCGGGGGTTCTTCAGCACCTGCTAGGCGGACAGCTTGACGGGTGGCGCTCACTGCGTCTTCCAGATCGCCTGGGTAGATGCGCTGACGCGATCCCATGAGGGGTTCGATGGCGCTGATGAGCGGCGCGGGGAGCCCTACGGACGGGATCGCGCAGGCGGGTCCAGGCGACAGTGCCATTTCGAGGTGGCGCGTCACCTGATACACATCCCCGCCCTCGATCTTCGGAATCCGGAAGGCTGCGACCTCAAGCAGCGACCACGCCATCCGCCTCCAGCGCCGAGCATCGATCGTGTACCTCGGCCGTGGTGCATCTCGTCGTAGGCCGTGCTCGCCCTCGTAGTGAAGGAGCGCGGCCGGGGCGACCTGCTCCCCCGGCGGCACCTGGGCCCACGCCCACCACAGCACCTTCATCTGTCGTGGATCTGCTTCCGACCAGCGCGGGAAGGGGTCGGCAGGCGCCTTCGGGGCCGCGCCAGGGCTTGACGGCGGCGCCGCCAGCGGATGAACGGCCAGGAGCGCGAACGCCTGGCGGAAGCGGGTGCGGACCTGCCTCGGCGTGACGCCGTCCGGCTTCCTGGAGCGTGCAAGCGGTCTGCGGCGACGTCGCGCCACCGCCGCGCTCACGCTCCTCAGATCCTCGGGGAGTCCTTGGAGTCCGTAGAATCGCATGAAGGCGTCAGACAGGTCTGACGCATCAATACAGCGCGTAACCCAGCGAGCGAACTCGTCACACGTGAACCCAAGGCCGTAGACAAGCCACGGGCGGAGAAGCGCTGGAGCACGTCGAGGGTCGTGGGAGCCTCGGCGCAGACGCCTCACGGCCTTCAGGAGCGCCTCGACATCCGTTGCCTGCATGGGTGTAACAAAAATAGGAAGTTACGCCTTGTGAAGGCGTGGGGCGGGCCGTATGATCGCTGAGCGACGGGAGGGTAGCTCGTCGCGCAGAATCGGATCCCGTCAAGCTGCCGACCCATACCACCCGAACCTGGGGATCAGTATCGGCGCGCTGCAGTGGAGGCTCATATGGCACGGCCAACCAGTCCCAGCTGGCCTCACCGGAGTGCCCAGCATCCTGAACTTCATGTGGACCTCCAAGCGGGTAAAGACAAGCTGCACGTCCCCGTGAAGGACCGGATAGGCGCAGCCGCCATCGGCGTGGCTGTGAGATCAGGCGATCGAGCGCAGAAGGGCCGCAAGTGAGGCGAGGGGTCGCAGCAGCGCCTCCGCCGATCGGGGCCAAGGATGCGGATGTGAACACCGTATGAACAAGGGGATGTGCTGCTCAGCGCTCCATCCTGAGCCTTGAGCAGACGATCAGTCGCTGTGTGGGAGGCTACGAGTGCCCGGGTATGATCCACATTGCCCCAATTGTTTCAAGTGCCTCATCTGCCGTGGGAATGGCACTGTGGACGAGACACGCATGAGCAATGGGAAGGTATCGAAGGAACGCGTCACCTGTCGCGAATGCGGTGGCAGGGGAGGGAAGCCCGGCGCGGGCAAGCACAATCACTTCTGAGTTGGGTGTTGCAGGAGCCGAGGGTGTGGGATCAGAGACCGTACGCCTCCCGGCCATCGACGAGCGGATGGACCCACTGAGGGTGTCCGCAGACCTGAGTTGGCGGTGTGTGGATGGACGCTCGCACCTGAGCGCTGCAAGCGAGCGCTCCGACGCCAAAAGGTGATCGACAGTTCGTTACGGAGGTGTGGAGATGAGCAGTAAGCGACTGCCCGAGTTGACCGATGTGAAGCCGCTCGGTCCAGGCGACGCAGCATTCCTGTCCGACATGCGCGAGGTTCTCGTGCGCCATGGTGCCCTGGAGCGCTTCGGGCTGACGCTGCTGCACGACCACTTTGACATGGACGTTGACGAGCTCCTCGTCGAGACGTGCGAACCGGAAGCCCGAGTATTGACGATCCATCCTGAGCGAGCGCCTGCCCCCGGAACCGGGGAGCGCCTGATCGCGACCAGTTGGCAGTTCTCGCCTGAAGGCGATGTCGTCGCTGGCCTGGTCTGCAAGCTGGGGTGCTTCGTCGATCTCAAGGACCGGCACCGCAAGACGCATCAGCGTGTGAGGGACTGAGCCGCGCACATCAGACGCATCTTTGGGACCGTTGTGACTGGAACCACGCCCCAGTTCGCCCTGGGTTGCGACGTCCCCACGAGGCCGTCCGTGGTTCGCGAATCCAAGCGTGCGCCGGCTCGTTCTCGGCGGGTGGGTCGGGTGAGATGGTCGATCGTAGCAGCCGTCGGCGACATCGAGGCTCGACTTCGAGTGCTAGCTGGCCCCTGGCGCTGCTCCCCGATCCCACCGGGCTGAGAAGCGACATGATCCGACACGTTTAGCAGGGTGGGTAGTGTGGAAGAACTCTTAGTAGCAACCGTGGAAGGCGCGTCCGGTGTCGCGTTCGGTGAGGCGTGGTCACCAACTGGCGACCTTCTCGCCATCGCTGGCCTCGACCACAACGTGCGTGTGTGGGCTGCAGAGGCCAGTCGGGAGTTATGGGCTACGTCGACCGAGAGCCTCGTCTCTTGCG
>Ga0182013_10009739_pt1 | contig 10082 bp, 8 predicted proteins | sample 612S2MmetaG_FD_120487 | JGI IMG/M metagenome (GOLD analysis project Ga0182013, IMG submission 120487) | Permafrost microbial communities from Stordalen Mire, Sweden - 612S2M metaG | ecosystem: Environmental > Terrestrial > Soil > Wetlands > Permafrost | place: Sweden: Stordalen | collected...
AACCGCGAAGAAAGATGGAGGCGCGCAATGAAGAGTCTTCTTGAATCAGGTCGGAAGGTTGTTCGTACAGTGGGCCAGAGCTTTCGCTTTGACATTGAACCAGCAGAATCAAATCGGGCTCTAGCCCCTGAGGTGTGCACTTCAGTGAATCGCCATAAATTTCGCAGTGCCAGCCTAGCGGTAGCGTTCTTCTTGGCCGCGCTTACCCCTTTCACTCTCTCCGCACAGCAGAGCAAACCTTGGGAAAAGATTCCTACCCCAAAGCTGCACGAATTCAAACCCCAGCAGCCTAAGCGCATCGAACTCAAGAACGGCATTATCTTGTTTTTGCAGGAGGATCATGATTTGCCCTTCGTCTCCGGCTCGGTGCTGATTCCGGGCGGGGCGCGAGACGTGGATGCGACCAAAACGGGATTGGTGAGTCTCTACGGGCAGGCATGGCGCACCAGCGGCACTGCAAAGCTCAACGGCGACGCCCTCGACGATCTGCTGGAAGCCAAAGCCGCGCACATCGAAACCGGCGGTGGCGTGGATTCCACTTCGCTCTCCTGGGATTCGCTCAAGGGCGACTCCGATCAGGTCTTTTCTCTAGCTTTGGATCTGCTTTTCCACCCCAACTTCAGCGCGGAGAAACTGCAACTGGCCCAACAGCAAGAGGCCACCGGCATCGTCCGGCGCAACGACGACGAAGGCGAGATTGCCGGCCGCGAGTCAGCCAAGCTGGTCTATGGGGCTAATAGTCCCTATACACGCCAGCCGGAGTTGACCACCATCGGCGCGGTCACCGTGAACGATCTGAAGGCGTGGCACGACCGCACCCTTGGCGGCAAGTTGATTGTGGCCGTCAGTGGCGACTTTGAGCCGGTAGCGATGGAAGCCAAGCTGCGTGCGGCCTTCGAGAGCCTGCCGACGGCCAAGCCTACACCCGCCCGCCACGAGCTCTTCCCTGGCCCCAAACCCGGCGTCTCCTTCATCAACAAGGAGGACGTGAACCAATCGAATGTCGAAATTGTGGGTCTGGGTACGGATCGTCACAATCCCGATGTTCCCGCGCTGGCAGTCATGAACGAAATCCTGGGCGGCGGATTTGCCAGCCGTCTCTTCCAAAAGGTGCGCACCGAGCTGGGTCTCGCCTATGCAGTTGGCGGCGGCCTGAGCTTCGGCTATGACCATCCGGCTGAGTTCCACGCTATGGTGCTCACCAAGAGTCCTTCCACCGTCGATGCCACCAAGGCTGCCCTCGCCGAAATTGCCGGCCTCACGACCAAGCCCTTCACCGATGAGGAACTGGCGCGCGCGAAAGATAACATTCTCAACTCATTCCTTTTCCGCTACGACACCAGGGAGAAGATCCTCGCCGAGCGCGTGCGTCTCGAGTTCTACGGCTATCCGGCCGACTATCTTGAGAACTACCGGGCCGCTCTCGAAAAGGTAACCGTGGCTGACCTGAACCGTGTGGCAATCAAGTACATTCACCCCGACAAGCTCGCCATCCTGGTGGTAGGCAACGGCCCGGAGATCAAGCCGGGACTCGATGCGCTTAATCTGGGACCGGTCCAGCCAGTGGACATCACCATTCCGATGCCTACCAATCCATCGGCGGAGAGAAAGCCGTAGGTCAGTCAATTACTACCAGTGAAAAATCGGTCTTTTCTGGCCCAAAACGGGGTGTTTTGGGCCAGAAAAGGGGCAAAAAACGAGGTTTACAGTTACTTATAAGTTAATAGGCTAAAAAGTTAAGTTATTTATTTAGTGCAATTTAATAGAGCGTGATGGGTCAAAAAGGCAATTTCCACAGGGTGGGGGGGTGGGGTAGCGGTGGGGGTACGGACCGGGCACATGCCTGACAGAGCGGTCAGTGACAGCGGTGCCGTGGCCATTATTCATGCTCATATTGTGCGCTGGCGGAGGGTAATTCTCAGCAAACGATTTTGATGGCTGTTAGGAAGAGACACGCAGAATGAATGGGGCTTGTGGGTTCCCAGGTCCCAAGCTCGGGACCTGGGGGGGCACCTGGCGATGATTTGACCCACTGCTCTAATTCGCGAGTGCAATCTCGCGGGATTTGTTTGGTGTTTGAGCCTTTTTCATCGGCCCATAAACCGTCACGGCGATTTGGGCATCAATCTCCACTGCGGCTCTTAGTGCCCTCGAAGCAACGGCAAACCAGTAGTAACGCATTGGTCCATGTGACTCAATGCCGATGTCGAATTCGCGACTCCTGGCACCGTCCCATAGTTTTCTTGCTTCTGGCGGCAGTCCGCCAATCAGTTTGCAAAATCTTAGAATGATCAATTCCGGACTCTGTGAATGCTTGTCTCGCGGAAGGTGGGACCCTGATAGTTCCAGGCGCGCTGTGCACGTTCCCTTAAAGCGCTCTATGTACAGAACGATAATCTTCTTGCCCATTGCGTCAACCAATGGCTGCAAATCCGACCTCGAGCGGATGTCGAGGTCGACGTTCAGAAACTGCGTCTTATCCAGGACGCTTTGAGGCCTCGGCATTAGCTCACTCGGTAGAAACTTGTCATCATTAGACGGCTTCCTGCGGTCGAGCTATCCCACCCTAGCCGCAAAAACAAGAACGCGGCGAGGGTGGGGCACCCATTTTCCAATCGTTTTTGCTACTTCTGTTCAGCCGGTGGGACGACGGGCGCGGTGGTGCCCAGCTTCATGTTGTCGCGAATTAAGTTGGCCAGCAGAACATCGACCAGCGTGCCGCCCTGGCTACCTTCACCACCGTTGACGATAATCTGCGGGACGAGTTGCGTCTTGCTCTGCGCCAATGCCTGCATCACCTGCACCAACGCGTAGTTTCCGGACTCCATCGAGTTGATCTTCAACCGGATGACGTCGGCTTCGGCGGTGCCGACGACCTTGGTCTTTTCCGCATCCGCATTGCCGACCATGATGACGACCTTGGCGTCTGCATCGGCATTGATGGTTTTGGCACGGGCTTCGGCTTCGGCGCTGATGGTCCTGACCCGCGCATCGGCTTCGGCATTGATGGTCTTGGATTGGCCTGAGCCAGTGGCCTGCTTCACCTGGACCTGCGCTGCGAATTCGGCTATCGAGACGCTGCGTTCGGAATCGACGACGCGGGCTTGCGTGTCGGCCATGGCACGGGCCTGTTGCAGGTCCTTGCGGGTTTCCTCGGCCAACTGCTGAGTCTTGTAGGTCACCTGCTCCTGCTCGGCGATCTTGCGGTCGGTGAGCGTCTTCATCAACGCCTCAGGCGGCGTGATGTCGCCGATGAGCGTATCGATGGCGTTCACGTTGTACTCGGTAAGGGCCGTGCCAATCGCGGCTTTTGCCTCTGCCTGCCGCTCGCTGCGCTTCTTCAGAAACTCGATCACGTCCGAGGTCTGCGCCGCGTTGCGGAAGTAGTTGCCGATGGTCGGCTCCAGAACCTGCGTAACGAGATTGGCCATGGTGCCGAAGCGGGCGATGACTTTGGGCGCGTCGTTGCGGGGAACGTGAATGATCTGGCTTACGTCCAGGTTGAAAGTGAAGCCGTCGGAAGAGCGCACCGTGATGGTCGAAAGCTTCTCGTCCAAGTGGTGCGCCTCGGTCTTCCCGGTCGCCCAGTTGAGGACAATGTTTGCTGTCGGCACAATCTCGACCTTGTGGGTGAAGGGATTGATGGGGTACTTGCCCGGATCGAGCGGATCGACCCAGACGCCCTTTTGTCCGCGGCTGACCAGATTTCCGTGCTTGAAAGTGTCGCCGGTGACGTCCTTTCCCTCCTCGCCGACATAGGCGATGACAACGCCGACGTTGGCAATAGGGACATCCGTCATGGGCTTCATTTCGACAGTTGCAAAACGCGGATTGATGAAATACCGTCCAGCGAGAATGACCTGCTCCTGCAGGCCCTTGTGGCCGCCGTTGGTGATGAAAGCCTCGGCGTCCTGATACATGTTATGGCCCGCGATTTCGTTGCCCGCGATCTCACCTGTCGCCAACGGCTTGCCGTCTTTTGTCGTCACCACTCCGACCATGTTGTCCGGAATCTCAAGGACTTCGTCCGCGCTGACCTGAAAGAGAGCTGTGTTGATGCGATACGTTCCGGGAGGAATGATCGAAATCTGAGGACCGCGTTCGCCACCACGCGTCAGGAAGCCTCGCGCATCCTGGAACGAATTGCATTCGACAGTCTTCGCCAAAACACGGCCGCCGGAGAGCGGATGCCCGTCGCGTGCCTCAACAATGCCGATGTGTCCCCGGTCGATGGTGGTGAACGGCACCATGTAGACTGCGTATTGCCACGCCCAGAGACCAAAATGGATTCCGGGGGCGAGCGTATCCGCCTGCAGGCCGGCTTCGCCGTTCAATGCGACGATGGCGCCGTCTGGAAGAGTCCGGTGTTTGCCGAAGAGGACCCACTTTTTGTTGACAACTCCGATTCCGTCATTCGAGACAATAACGGTTCCGAAGAAAATGCGCAGAACCAATTTATGAAAAACCACAACGAGAATAAGCGCAAGAATCCATCCGTACCTGACGAGCAGGCCGTCCGTTGCCGTATCCATGCCGTAAATCTCCTTGTTTTGAGGACCTCCCATCATAGCTCAACAGTTGGTCGTCCAGCTCACCTCATTCCATTAATCTTCTGGCGCGAATTTGTGATAGGGCCGCCAAGTCCGGCTGGCTGAAAGCTTAGCCGCAGGGCGGCCTTGCTTCGGCCTGCTGTTGTCACAGTAGGCTCCCGCTGCTTAACCCGGTGTCTGCTCTCGATCATTTTGAGTGCGTTGTCTTAAAATAGCGGCAATGCAATATTCCCGGCGGACCGCGAAGAGATAACATTCTAGTTGTGGCCGCACGTGGGTTGCCCAAGGCGAAGAGCCAGGCAGTCCACACATTCAGTTTTTGGGCTTACGGCAACAGCCCTTGCCTTGGAAAGCCCAGTCCCCTACAGGACAGAAAAGGATTCATTTTGAGCGCAATGTGGAAACCTACTCAATCCGGACCGACTACCCCCAGCTTCACACCGGAACCTTCCCGTCCGGTGCCACCCGCTCCAACCCCTGAGCCTTCCGGCCGCACGCCGGTTTCAGCCGGCGACCAGGCCACCATTGGCAAGGGCCTATTCGTCAAAGGAGAGATCTCGGGCTCCGAGTCGCTGTTTATCGACGGCAAGGTTGAGGGAAGCATCAACCTCCCCGGCAACCGCGTCACGGTGGGCCGCAACGGCCAGGTTGCATCCAGCATCGCCGCCCGCGAAATCGTCATTCTAGGCAAGGTGCGTGGCAATATCTCTGCCTCAGACCGGGTTGACATCCGCGCTGAAGGCGCCTTGACCGGCGACGTGAGCGCAGCACGCATCAGCATCGAGGATGGCGCCTTCTTCAAGGGTGGCATCGACATCAAGAAGCCCGAGGGAAAACCGGCAAATGGAAGCATACCGGAAGCTCCCAAGCCAGTTGTTCAGGCGTAGTCGCCACTTCGGTCTTGCTCCAGCACAAGCGCCTCTGCGTCGGTAGGGGTACTTGTGCTTTATTGGGCAGGCGATTTGGTCGGTCTGTTTAGAGGAAAATGGCGAAGGAGACGAGAAGCACCCCTCTGATTTTGCGGCACTTACGGCACCCTTCAGCTGCGCTCAGTGCACGCTAGAATTAGGACTCTGAGGCTTCGTGCTGCTCGAAGCGCGTTCCTTCGCGGTCTATCGGAAGGCTCCCAGATAAAACCACCGCTCCGGTCCGGCGCGCCCGATGAAGTGCAGCAGCAAAAGAACTGCGGTCACGCTCATCGAGGGAATGGAAACACCCGATATCAGCAACGATATCAAAGTGATTTTCAAAGCCGGAAAGCTCGCACATATTCGCTTGCAGAAATTGAGCATGGTTTCCTTTCCCGGCTGCTTTCCGCTCGGCGCGTTCGATGCATTGCTTGGATCAATCAATTGCTCGTCTTGCATGGGCGATTCTCCTCTTCTGTACCTGCGGAGGGCTTCAAACAACTCCGTCGAGCTTCAAAAAATGGCTCTGTATACGGGCTCGGCTTGAGCCGTGACCGTACGGGCCGGATAACAGCAGAGATTCGTGCCTCCGGCCACGAGCGAGCGCTGAGGGATGAACCTCAGAACTCGTCGATCGCTTTGGCCGCGGCATTAATTGCTTCCGTGATCTTCCTGATCTGCTCCGCCGTCACGCTCTCGCGCGACACGCGTGCCACCACCGCTCCGCGCAGGTTCATGAATGCCTTCATGAGTTCCGGCGAGCGACCCCGCTCGAAGCCGCGCCCGGTCTCTTCAAGCCGCACGAACAACTCCCCGATCCGCTCTTTGTTTGCTTCCAGGTGCTCGATTCCTTCCGGTGTCACGGAATACACCTTCTTGTTGTTCTCCATGGATGCGGTTGCAAATCCTTCCTCCTCCAGCATCGTCAGGGTTGGGTAGATCACGCCCGCGCTCGGCGTATAGCCGCCAGCAAGACGCTGCTCCATGGTCTTGATCAGCTGGTAGCCGTAGCTGGGCTGGTCTGCGAGCAGCCTGAGGATCACCAGCTTTATGTCGCCAGCATCGAACAGCCGCCCGCGCCCTTCGCCGAAACCGCGCCCAAATCCTCCGGGCCCACGGTGGCCAAAAAGCCGCCCCAGTCCGCGGCCGCCGAAGAGATGCTCGACTCCGCCGTGCTCTCTTTCATCATGTCCATGGTCGTGGTGGCGGAAGTCCCCGGCTGCGCGTTCTCCGCATCCGCCAAACCCGCGATCCCACCCTTCCATCATTCCCAAAAATCGTGTGTTCATCTTTTTCTCCTTATTTTAGATACATCGTGAGATATATCTTTTACCGCTAAAAAGAACTATATCGCAAGATATATCTTTATCCGATGCGCGGCTGTGGACGAGCCACGATGATTTTTTCTTTTATCCCAGCCCCAGCCGCTGCATTGTTACCCTGGGCAGTGCCGATCCGGTCTTTTCGAGCACCCATTTAACAACCAGAGCCCAAAGCGCCGTACCGGCCACCAGCACCGCTAGGTCGATCCAGCGAATTTGGCCGGGCATGGCTGTGTGCAACACCCCGCCCAGCCATCCGAAGAGCAGGCCTACCCCCGCGCCGCTGGTTACGGCAGCCAGAAGGCACCGGCCCATCTCCTCGTAGTCCAGGCTGGCCAGCGAAACCATGTGCCGCTGATGGAGCAGGACCGCCAGCGCTACTGTCTGCAACGCGATTCCGATGTCGGATGCCACGGCCAGACCGATGGCTCCATAGCCGTGATAAAGCGAATAATAGATGGGCAGCGAAATGAGCGTGACCACCGTTCCGGCAGCCATTGGAACAAAAGTGTTTCCGGCGGCATAGAACGCTCGCGAGTAAATCGCCTGCGCCGACCACAAAAATAGAGAGACAGAGAAGATGGCGAAGTAGCCGCCACACTCCTGCGCATCGATCAAAGTAAATCGCCCTCCACTGAACAGCAGTTCCACCAGCGGAGCGGATAGGGCGATCATGGCCGAGGCGGCCAATAGCCCCAGCGAGGTCACGCGCGAGACCGAGTCCGCCACGCCCATAGCAAATTCGTAGCGGCGCTCCCTGCTCCACAAAGTTGCGAAGAAGGGCATGGAGGCCGCGCCAGCCGCCTGAGCCAGCATGGCCATGGGTGCGGTGAAAAGCTGCTTGGCATAGGTCATCAGGGTGACCCCGCCGTTGGTCTTTGAAGCAAAGTGGGCGATGATCCAGCTATCGGCGGTCACCAAGGAAACGCCCACAATCAGAGGAACCGAGAGCCGCACCCACTCGTGCAGCCCCTCATCGTGCCAGTCGAGGATGGGCCGATAGTGTGTCCCCGCCCGTCTGGCAAAGATCACATTCAGCAGAAACGGCCCCAGAAACGCTCCAGCCAACGTGCCAATGGCCAGCGAAGAGACACCCAGCCGATGCACGAGCAGCAGGCCGCCTGCGATGGTTCCGAGGTTGTAGATCAACGGCGCCACGGCCTGCACGCTGAATTGCTTGCGCACCAGCAGCACCGCGCCAAAGACACCGCCAGCAAAGAAGAACAATTGCGCGGGCAGCACAATGCGCGTCAGTCGCACGCACAGTGCCGCTTTTTGCGCATCAAAGCCGTCGAACCACTTATGGATGTACCACGGGGCGAAGACCTCAGCCAACACAATAGCCCCGCCCAGCACTAGATACATGGTGGTCAGAATCACCGACAGCGACCGATCCCCCTCCTCTTCGCGCCCGGTTTCGCGATAGCGCGTGAGGATGGTGACAAAGGTGATGGAGGCCGCACCACCCACCAGAAAATACGAAATCATGTCCGGCAGCACAAACGCGGCGTTGAATGCGTCGGCTTCCATGCCGCGGCCGAAGAGCCAGGCGATGTATTTGATCCGCACCAGGCCGATGATCCGCGACAGGAAGGTCGAGGCCATCAGCACCAGGGTCGCCGTGAAGGCGGTATGCGCATGCGAAGGGCGCAGCAAACCCAGGCCGCGCGTCCACTTGGACTGCCTCGGCGGAGAGGATTGAGTTGAGGGCGATTCAGCCACCTCACTCGATTCTATCGGGATTACGGGGACCGGCTGCAAAAGACAAGGAAGAACAGTAACTATTGGGATTCCATCCCAAACCTGCACCGAGAGCAGCCGAAGGTTGGCTATCCATAGATCGCATTAATCGAGGGCCACACGCTCGTGTACGCATTTGATTCGGGAAAACTACTTTGTGAGATGTTTGTGGCGCAGTTTTCTTTGTGCTGAGTAATCTATTCGTAGCTGATCGCTATTGGCGTAATGGAGGCTTGCAGTTGAATTTACTGAGCAGAATTGTGGAAGTTGCAAAACTTGGTTTGAAGCCGATTGAGCTGCGGATCGACTCGCGCTTGATTGTGCTCGCGTTGCTGGTTGGCGCCTACGTGCATTTCAGTCACAAAGACGCCCGGCAACAGCAGATCGAGACTGTTTATGCAGCCGGCACACATAGAATTACTGTTCTTGACACAGATAGACTTTCGTGGAATGTATATAAAGATTCAGTGACTGGTGCGACGATATTTTGTGGGGGCATGACGGGCTTTAGCTGCGTCATCTTACCACCGGATAAGACAAATTGAGGTCCGAGTGAGTATCCGAGCTTCGTTGTTTGCTGAGAGTCGGCAAGCTCAAAGACGGGCGGCCAAGGCTTACTTTGCCCATAACGGGGGTGCCTCATCCTTTCATATTCAAAGGCTGGAAGGGCGCGAACTGTTTTGGTGGCGCGGAGCGTTTGGGGTGGGAATGATGGCTTGGGCGCTCGCCGGAGGGGTGAGCGCGTCTGCCCAGACGATTCATGGCCGCGAGGGCATTACCCTGTCGCCGCCGCCCGCTGCCGAGGCTATTCCGGTGACGGATGACTACTTTGGGACGAAGATCTCGGACAGCTATCGCTGGCTGGAAGATGCGAAGAGCTTCCAGACTCGCACTTTTATCGATGCACAGAATGCCTACACGGCGCGCTACCTGAAGCAGGCGCGCATTCGGCCGCAGCTCGTGGACGATCTGGACGAGTTGGAACACGTCTCCCGGTGGTCGCTGCCGATTGAGCGCGGCGGCAGCCTTTTCTTCACTAAACGGTTGGTCGGCGAGGAGCAAGCCTCAATCTACATTCGTCGCGGCTGGGCGGCGCCAACCGGGACGAATCAAGACGAAAGGCTCGTTGACCCCGCTGCCCTGAGTCGCGACACGAATACATCGGTGAGCATCGCGGATGTGTCGCGCGACGGAACGCTGGTGGCCTACGGCGTGCGTCAGGGCGGCGCGGACGAGACCGGCATCCACGTGCTGAATGTGAAGACCGGCAAGACGCTGGAAGATGAGTTGCCCAGCGCCCGCTACGGCAGCGTGAGCTTTACTCCGGATGGGGCAAGCCTCTACTACGCGCGCCGCGATAAGACGGGAACGCTGCTCTATCAGCATGTGCTGAGCACGCGAATCTCGAAGGACACGCTGATCTTCGGGCACGAATTTCACGGCGAGGAGCTGGGCCCGACGGACCTGTTTAGCGCTGTTGTGAGCGATGACGGGCACTATCTTGTGGTTGAGATCGACCGCGGTGTTCCTGCCCGGCGCGTCGATATTGTCTTCCGCGACCT
>Ga0182013_10009742_pt1 | contig 10081 bp, 6 predicted proteins | sample 612S2MmetaG_FD_120487 | JGI IMG/M metagenome (GOLD analysis project Ga0182013, IMG submission 120487) | Permafrost microbial communities from Stordalen Mire, Sweden - 612S2M metaG | ecosystem: Environmental > Terrestrial > Soil > Wetlands > Permafrost | place: Sweden: Stordalen | collected...
GATTGAATATCTCGTCAAACACCCGCCTGGCGACGGCCTTGTTCGTCTCCTGCTGAGAAACTGCCGCTGGAACTGCGCGTACCGGCAAAGGAGCAATCGACGCAAATACCGGCGCACATGTCAGCAGTACGAAAGCCATGGTTCTTTTCACCGACTCTCTCCTTGCTGGAACCGCCTTCAGGCCGCCCCGCGCATGCACTCCGGAACAATCCGGCGCGCCGCGGTGTCTAATTGAAGAGCACCCGCACCAACTGCCAAACCTGATCCAGGCTAGACTCGCCAGTATACGCTCCGTCCTGTTCCCTGAAGGGGGCCTTCCTGTGCTCGAACTGCGCCGCGTCTCCAAGCACTTCTCCGGCATTCCCGCGGTTGACGACGTCAGCTTCACTGCCCGCCCCGGCGAGGTCACCGGCTACCTCGGCCCCAACGGCTCCGGCAAGTCCACCACCATGAAGATGATCACCGGCCTGATCGAAATGACCCTCGGCCACATCCTCTTTGAAGGCAAGCCCATCCAGGACGACCTGATCGGCTACAAGCGCCGCATGGGCTACGTTCCCGAAGAGCCTTACCTCTACAACCATCTCTCCGGCGCGGAATACCTCGCCATGGTCGCGCAGCTCCGCAACCTGCCGCCGCGCGAATCCTCCGAGCGCATTGACGGCCTGCTGCGCCTGCTCTCGCTCTACGACGACCGGCATGCCTCTATCTCCGGCTACTCCAAGGGAATGCGCCAGAAGATCCTCATCGCCGCGGCGCTCATGCACAATCCCCAGCTCATCCTGCTTGACGAGCCATTTTCCGGCCTCGATGTAGGCTCGGCGCTGGTTCTCCGCAGCCTCATTCAGGAGCTGGCCGCGCGCGGTAAAGTCGTCCTCTTCAGCTCGCACGAGCTCGACACTGTCGAGCGCGTCTGTTCCCACGTCGTCATCCTCCATCGCGGCAAGCTTGTGGCCGACGACTCCATTGAGCGTCTGCGTTCCCTGATGGAGCTGCCCACGCTCGAAGCCATCTTCTCCCAGCTCGCCGTCGAGCAGGACACCGACTCCATGGCCCGCCAGATTGCGGATCTCATCCATGCCTAGAGTCTCATCCTCGCCCGGCACGCTGCTGCGTGGGACTCTCGCGCGCATTGACGCGCATTTGCCCACGGACTTCCGCGTGCTCTATCGCCAGTTCCTACTGCGCGTGGTGGATCTTGAAGCTCTCTCCATCCATGCCGACGTCATCGGCTATCTCGGCCAGTTCTCCGGCATTCTCTTCATGTTCAGCCTCATCCAGGCCATCGGCGCATTCTTTTCAACATTAGGCCCGCCGCCGCCGCCCTCGGAACTCGTCGTGCTCGCCTGGCATACCGAGCAGTCGCTGATCTCGCTCATGATGCTCATCGTTGGCCTCATCACCGTCATCGGTTGGGACTCAACCTTCCCTGACCGGCGCGACATCATGGTGCTCTCGCCGTTGCCTGTGCGCCCGCGCACCATCCTCTTCGCCAAAGTCGCAGCCTCGGCCGCCATCCTCGGCATCGCCGTCATCGCCTTCAACGGTGCTTCGGCCTTCGCGTGGCCACTGGTCCTCGCCGGCTTTCCCGGCATTCTCCGTTTCAGCCCGGCCCTCTGGTTCACCATGTTCGCCGCCAGCGCATTTCTCTATTGCGCAGTGCTGTCCGTGCAAGGACTGATGGCGCTTCTGCTTCCCCGCCGCATGTTTCTGCGCCTCTCCGCTGTTTTGCAACTGGTCGCATTCGGCCTCTTTCTCGCCGTTTACTTCCTCGCCCCGAACCTGCCCACTGTCGCGGATTTCTCAGCTCCTCAAAATCAATCGACGATCCTCTGGTGCCCTTCCTACTGGTTCTTCGCGTTATTTAACCAGTTGAACGGCTCGCTGCCCGCCGGCCTTGGGTGGCTCGCCCTGCGCGCATGGATCGGCCTGGCTATCGTCCTGGCTGGAGCGGCCTTTTCGCTACTGCTCTGCTACGTCCGCACCATGAAGAAAACAGTCGAAGAGCCGGACCTCGTCCCCGGCGCCGGCGGTCTGCACTGGACGCCGCGCTTCGGCGGCGTTCTTCAAACAGCAATCGTGCTCTTCAGCTTCCGCTCCATCACCCGCAGCCGGCAGCATCGCGTCATCCTCGCGTTTTTCCTCTCCGTAGTCTTCGCCATCGCGCTCTCATTGCTGCGCGGCGAACTCAACACGCCGGCAGGCCGCCCCATCGACGAAGACTTCATCTTCCCCACCCTCTTGATGATGACCTTCGCCGTCATCGGCCTGCGCAGCGTCTTCTCGCTTCCCATTTCCCTCACCGCAAACTGGGTTCTGCGCACCACGCAACTTTGCTCATCGGAAAAGTACGTCGCGGCAACCCGTCGCACGCTGCTCATCCTCTGCGTCCTGCCGGTTCTATTTGCAACAGCTCTTTTATCTCTAAGATTTCGGCCCTGGACACAGGTTGCCGGGCACCTCGTCCTGCTTGCATCGATCGGCTGCATCTTTACCGAAATCAGCCTCATCGGTTTCTACAAAGTCCCGTTCACCTGTTCCTACCTGCCCGGCAAATCGAATATTCAATTTGCGTTCTGGGGAGTGGTCATCGTCCTCCCGCTGCTTGGCATCTCCTTTGCGCCCTTTGAACAACAGGCTCTCAACGATCCCCTCCGGTTCACAGGTCTCTTTACCCTCTTTACGGCGGTCGATATAGGCCTCCTGATCTTCAACCGCCGCCAGGCACACGCCGCCGTGCTCTACTTTGAGGAGCTTCCGGCGGAAATCATCACGACCCTCAACCTCATCTCACCCAGGCCGTCCACTCCCAAGCCGTAGTTCAAACGCGCCCGCCGTTTTCAAATAAGGGAAAGAAGCCCAAAAAGCCAGCGGCGATCGCAATAGAGTGCGATCGCCGCCGGCCCCCAGGAAAATCAACGTGCTTCAGTGAATTGTTTTATAGCGGTTTCAGGATTGCCGTACCCAAAGGGAATACACTCAAGTCGACGCGACCCCAAGGAGCGGCGACCTCGCAGTAGTGCAGATAGGGTATACCTATCCTGAAACCGCTCTAGAACGCAGCCACCGTCTGCCGCAGGCTATACGAGCTCAGCGTCTTGATGTAGTTGCCGCGGTCGAATGGCGACGTATCCGGAACCGAGCGCCGGCTCAGGCATCCGCGCGTCTCCCACAGCGAAGTGTATTCGCGCTTCTCCAGCCAGTATTGCGCATCGGCCAGCACCCTGCCGATATGCTCGATGCCGTGAATGTGCAGCGCCGACGCCATCATCGTAATCCCGGCGCCCGCCATGATCCCCTTCAGCACATCCTCGGCCGAGTGCACACCGCCGGTGATCGCGAGATCGATCTTCAGTTGCCCATAAAGGATCGCCGCCCAATGCAGCCGAGGCAGTAACTCCGAAGGAGTGGAGAAGTGCAGCGTTGGCCGCACCTCCTGCAACTCGATGTCGAAGTCCGGTTGGTAGAAGCGGTTGAACAGCACCACGCCCTTGGCGCCCGCATCCTCAAGCCGTGCCACCAGGTTCGGCACGCTGGTGAACGACTGCGAAAGCTTCACCGCCACCGGAACCTTCACCGCGCCCACAACCGCGGCCACCAGTTCCAGCAGTTGATTCTCAAGCTCGGCCGAAGTCTGGCTGCGATTCGTCGCCAGCGCATACGTGTTCAGCTCGATCGCGTCTGCGCCCGCTTCCTCCACATCCTTCGCGTAGCGAATCCAGCCGCCGGTTGTGGCTCCATTCAGGCTGGCAAGGATGGGGATGTCGACAGCCGTCTTGCAGCGCCGCAGGTGTTCGAGATAGACATCCTGCGTCATACGGTAGTCGTTCAGATCCGGCAGGTAGCCCAGCGACTCAGGAAACGATTCCGTCCCGCGCGAAAGGTCTTCGTCCAGCGCCTTCGATTCCAGTGCCAACTGCTCCTCGAACAGCGAACACAGCACCACCGCCGACGCGCCCGCATCCTCCATCCGCCGTACATTGTCAAGCGATTCCGACAGCGGCGTGGACGATACCACGATCGGCCCCTTCAGCTTCAGGCCCAGGTACTTGGTTGAAAAATCGATCATTGCTTGCCTCCGTCCGCAACCGCGACTGCGTTGTCTTCAATCTTTTCTTCCGGGGCGATATGCGGCGACTCACTGCGGCCCGCCATGGCGGCCCGCGCCGAGTAAACCCGCCACTGGCGCTCCACATCGTCCTGCGCTTCCACCAGCAGTTTTGCCGCCAGGTCAGGATTGCTCCGCGCCAGCATCGTGTAACGCGCCTCGCGGTACGTGTACTCCTTCAGCCGGATCGCCGGCGCCTTCGAGTCGAGCTGGAAGGGATTCTTCCCGCTTTCGCGCAGGTCAGGGTTATAACGCATCAGCGGCCAGTAGCCGGACTGGACGGCAAGTTTCTGCTGCTCCAGCCCATGCACCAAGTCGTATCCGTGCGCAATGCAGCTCGCGTACGCGATGATGATCGACGGCCCGTCGTGCGCCTCGGCCTCCTGGAAGGCCTTGACCACATGACTGTCATTTCCGCCGAGAGCCACCTTGGCCACGTAGACCGAGCCGTAGCTCACCGCTTCCATCGCCAGGTCCTTCTTGCTGTTTTTCTTGCCGCTGGCCGCAAACTTGGCCACCGCGCCGCGCGGCGTCGCCTTCGACATCTGTCCACCGGTATTCGAGTAGACCTCCGTGTCCAGCACCAGCACGTTCACGTTCTTGCCGGAACCGAGCACATGATCCAGTCCGCCGAATCCGATGTCATACGCCCATCCGTCGCCGCCCAGAATCCACACACTCTTGCGCACCAGTGAATCGGCAACCGCCAGCAGGTTCTTCGCGTCGGAGGACGCATTGGCGGCCAGCTTCGAGCGCAGAATCTTGACCCGTTCGCGCTGCAAGGCGATCTCCGTCTCGGTCTTCTGCGATGCGCCCAGAATGTCCGCAACCAGCTCGACGCCAATCTCGGCGGAAAGCCGCGTCAACAGCGTCTCCGCAAAAATCTTCTGCTGGTCCAGCGCAACCCGCATACCGAACCCAAACTCCGCATTATCCTCAAACAGCGAGTTGGCCCAGGTCGGTCCGCGACCTTCCGCGTTGCTGGTGTAAGGCGTTGTCGGCAGGTTGCCGCCGTAGATCGACGAGCATCCTGTCGCATTCGCAATGTACAGCCGATCGCCGAACAACTGCGTCAGCAGCTTGATATACGCCGTCTCGCCGCAACCCGAGCATGCGCCCGAAAACTCAAACAGCGGCTGCAGCAGTTGAATGTCCTTCACCTGACTGTGCGAAAGCTTGCTGCGATCTACTTCCGGAAGCTTCAGGAAGAAATCCCAGTTGTCGCGCTCGGCCTCGCGCAACGCAGCCTGCGGCGCCATGTTGATCGCCTTGTGGCTCGCATCGCTCTTGCTCTTCACCGGGCACACTTCCACGCAAAGGGCGCATCCGGTGCAATCCTCCGGAGCCACCTGCAGCGTGTAATGGTCCTCTTCCATGCCCTTCCACTTCGGCTTCGCCCATTGGAAGGTCTCCGGCGCGTTGGTTCCCAGCTCGGCGCCGTACACCTTCGAACGAATCACCGCGTGCGGGCAAACCATGACGCACTTGCCGCACTGAATGCACAGATCCTTATCCCAGACAGGAATGAACTGCGCAATGTTCCGCTTCTCCCACTGCGCCGTACCTGTCGGGAAGGTTCCGCCCGCCGGCAGCGCGCTCACCGGCAGTTGATCGCCGTGTCCGCCCGCAATCTGTCCCAGCACGTTGCGCACAAACTCCGGCGCCTTGCCTGAGATGGAAGGAATCAGATCGAATTCAGAGGATGCTGCCGCCGGCAGTACAACCTTTTCAAGATGCGCCAGCGCGTGGTCCACGGCCGCGTAATTCTTCTGCACCACCGCATCGCCGCGCTTGCCGTAGGTCTTGTAAATGGCCTTCTTGATCTGCGCAATCGCCTCATCGCGCGGCAACACGCCGCTGATGGCAAAGAAGCAGGTCTGCATGATGGTGTTGATGCGCGTGCCCATGCCCGCTTCACGCGCCACCTTGTAGCCGTCGATCACGTAGAACTCGATCTTCTTGCGCAACAGCTCCTGCTGCGTGGTCTTCGGCAGATGATCCCAGACCTCCGCCGCGGAGTAAGGCGAGTTGAGCAGGAACACAGCGCCCGGCATCGCCGCTTCCACAATGTCCATCTTCTCCAGGAAGCTGAAGTTGTGGCAGGCCACAAAGCTTGCCCGCGTAATCAGGTAGCTCGACCGGATTGGATTCGGCCCGAAGCGCAGGTGGCTCGTGGTCATCGATCCCGACTTCTTCGAGTCGTACACAAAGTAGCCCTGCGCGTAGTTGGGCGTCTCGCTGCCGATGATCTTGATGGAATTCTTGTTCGCCCCCACCGTTCCGTCCGAACCAAGCCCATAGAACAATGCCCGCACCGTCTTCGGATCTTCGGTGGAGAAGTTCGGATCGTACGTCAGACTGGTGTGCGAAACGTCGTCGTCAATGCCGATCGTGAAGTGATTCTTCGGCTCCGGCTGTGCCAACTCGTCGAAGATGCCCTTCACCATTGCCGGCGTGAACTCTTTGGACGAGAGCCCGTAACGCCCGCCAATCACAGTCGGATTGGCGGCAAACGGCAGCGTCGCCGCATGCTCCGCAATCACCGTGATGATGTCCTGGTAGAGCGGCTCGCCCAGCGAACCCGGCTCCTTGGTGCGATCCAGCACCGCAATCGATTTCACCGTCGCCGGCAACGCCTTCAAAAATGCGCTCGAATCAAATGGCCGATACAGCCGCACCTTGAGCAGGCCAATCTTCTCGCCCTGTTTCGTCAGCAGATCCACGGCCTCTTCGGCAGCTTCAGCGCCTGAGCCCATGATCACGATCGCGCGCTCCGCATCCGGCGCGCCGTAATAGTCAAACAGGTGATACGCGCGTCCCGTCTGCGCCGCAAAACGATCCATCACGTTCTGCACAATTCCCGGAACTGCCGCATGGAAAGGATTGCAGGCCTCGCGCGCCTGGAAGAATACATCCGGGTTCTGCGCCGTGCCGCGAATGATCGGCCGGTCCGGACTCAATGCCCGCTGCCGCGCCTCAATAATGAACTTGTCGTCCACCAGCGCGCGAATCGTCTCGTCGCTGATGGGAAGTATCTTGCCCACTTCATGCGAAGTGCGGAAACCGTCAAAGAAATGAATGAAAGGAATGCGCGATTCGAGCGTGGCCACCTGCGCCACCAGCGCCATATCGGCCACTTCCTGCACGGAATTCGAAGCCAGCATCGCCCAGCCCGTCGCCCTGCAAGCCATCACGTCCGAGTGATCGCCAAAGATCGACAGCGCGTGCGTGGCCAGCGTCCTCGCCGTCACATGCATCGTCGCCGGGGTCAGCTCGCCGGCAATCTTGAACATGTTCGGAATCATCAGCAGCAAGCCCTGCGACGCCGTAAACGTGGTCGCAAATGCGCCCGCCTGCAATGCGCCGTGCAGCGCGCCTGCCGCGCCGCCCTCGCTCTGCAACTCTTCCACCACCGGCAACGCGCCCCAGATATTCTTCTTTCCCTCCGAGCGCCACTGATCGGCCCACTCGGCCATCGGCGACGACGGGGTAATGGGGTAAATGGCAACTACTTCAGAAAGACGATAGGCCACCGAAGCGGCCGCTTCGTTCCCATCCAGAATCACCATCTTGCTAGCCGTTTTCTGTTCACTCATTCCGTTTCCCTCATAGCGCGGCCCAAGGGAGATCAACCGCTACGGTGAGTCTCTTCTCTGGGGTAGGTAGTCGCAGTGACGAGAAACACAGGGTCATTATCGAATCCCACAATATGGCATGCTTTCCATATAATGAACAACGCTCTTCCTCACACACATTCAGCTCGCACTATTGTCTAATGTGCTGAGGACTCCTCCATGCAACTCAGTCGCCGCTGCGCCGCTGCTCTCTTTCTGCCCTTCGCCTGTTCTCTCCCCACTCACGCGGCCACGCCCGCCGTTGGCCAGCCTGCGCCGCCGCTCGCCTTCACCCAACTCATCGGCGCGCCCGAAGGCACAAAGACAGACTGGCCCGCGCTCCACGGAAAAGTGGTTGTGCTCGAATTCTGGGCCACATGGTGCGCGCCCTGCATCGCGGAGATCCCTCACCTCAATGCCCTTGCGCAGTCCCTCGCCGCGAGCAACGTGCAGTTCATCGCCATTGACGACGAAGACCCCGCGGTCGTCAAGGAGTTCCTCGCCAAGAAGCCGATCACCGGCTGGGTCGGCCTGGTCGACTCCAAATCAAAACTCTTTGAGGACTACAGCGCACAGCTCCGCCCAGCCACCATCGTTGTCGACACCGAAGGCCGCATCGCCACCCGCATCAGCGTCGATCTCCTCAACAAAGACCAGCTCGTCGCGCTCGCCAGCGGCAAGCCCGTCGTCTTTCCTGAAGACAAGGAAGCCGCTGTCCGCGAGAAAATCCTAGCGCAAGCCAAGGCGGCCGCAGCCGATCCCGCAGCCGCGGCCGGCCCAACAACCGTTCGCCCGCTCTTCGAAATCTCCATCTGGCCCGGCGACCCCGACGGTCAGTTCTCCCTCATGATGCACAACCACAAAAACGGCAGCGGCTACTCCTACGATGCGAAAGACGGCCCGCTCCCCCTGCTCTTCCAGATGATTGCCGGTGTTCCCGAGAGCCGCCTCATCCTCCACGGCGCCGTGCCCACCGCCAAATACTCGCTGCGCATCAGCCTGCCCGGAACCAGCCTCGCCGACATCGCCCCCGCCACCGAGCTTGCCCTCGCCTCCGCCGGCAACATGAAGCTGAGCCACGCAGTCACTGAAGAAGAAGCCTGGGTCCTGCAATCCACGCCCAAAGCCGCCGGCCTGCTCAGCCCCTCGGCCTCCCAGCATGGGAGCATCTGCTTCTACAACGCGATGAACGGCAGGCTGACCATGGTCAAGACTTCGCTCGACGGCCTCGCCCCGCGGCTTGAAGAAGCGCTTGGCGGTCCGCTCGTCAACGAAACCGGAATCTCCGGCGAATTCGACGCCACCCTCGACTTGCCCAAAGGCAACTCCGACGCCATCAAAGCCGCTCTCGAAGCCAATCTCGGCCTCACACTGCTCAAAGCCAGGCGCAAAATCGACCGCATTGTCCTCGATCCGCTTCCAGCCCCAATTCCATCCACCCAGCCAGCCGACAAGCCCGCTCTGGCTCCCGGTCAACTCGTCCAAACCATCGCCGTGCCCCACAAACAGCCTTAAGCGACGACGATCTATTGATCGCTGGAACCGTGCGCCGCCTCACATTCAATCGTGCCGAGTCGCAGTAGCATTCTCCCGTTCTTCAGAAGGGAGTGCGAATGCTTCTGCGCTGGCTCGTCCTCATCGCCCTTGCTGCGCCTGTTGCCGCCCTGGCCGCCGCGCCCAAGCCCTGTCTCACCGCTGAAGAAGCCTCCAAAATGCTCAACAAAGACGTTTGCATCTCCGCGCATGTCTATGACGTGGTCGAACTTCCTGACGGAACCCGTTTTCTCGACGTCTGCACTCCGCAAACTTCCGACGACGCCTGCCGCTTCACCATCGTCAGCCTGTGGGAGGACCGTGAAACGGTCGGCGAACTCAAGAGGTATCGCGACATGGACGTGCAGGTGCGCGGCATTGTCCAGTCCATGCACGGCCGCTCCGGAATGGTCCTGAGCCATGGGCGCCAGTTCTACGGCGGGCCGCCCCGGTTCAAGCCCAACCCCAAACTCGCACGCGGTTTCTCAGCGGATCAGGCCCGCCCGCCCATCAACGACCCCAACCTCCGCGCCCATGGAGCAGGTCGCCCTTTTATGAACACTCGCGACCAGGAAGCCCGCCCAGCGAAATAGCATCGTATCGATCCGCCCTGTAAACGCTGGGTGCCCCATCCATTCCGCTTTTTTGCGGAATGGGTGGGAAGCAGTAAATCAGTGCGAGCCCCCCGCGAGCGTCTGCTCCATGCAATGGTGCGAGCCTCACGCGAGCGTCTGCTCCATGCAATGGTGCGAGCCTCACGCGAGCGTCTGCTCCATGCAATGGTGCGAGCCTCCCGCGAGCGTCTGCTCCATGCAATGGTGCGAGC
>Ga0182013_10009745_pt1 | contig 10080 bp, 15 predicted proteins | sample 612S2MmetaG_FD_120487 | JGI IMG/M metagenome (GOLD analysis project Ga0182013, IMG submission 120487) | Permafrost microbial communities from Stordalen Mire, Sweden - 612S2M metaG | ecosystem: Environmental > Terrestrial > Soil > Wetlands > Permafrost | place: Sweden: Stordalen | collected...
CCGCCAGCACCCTATAGCTGGATGCCGTTCGCCTATCTCGGATGCCTGGTGGTGGGCCCAATGTGGCTGTCGTGGCGAAGCCGTGTTGTGCCAGCGCTGCTTGAAGAGATCCAGCGCGATTTGGAGTTAATGACTCCGGCGCCGGAAGTAATTTGAGATCGGCACCTGCAGCACACGTGGCGCGCTGGTGCGGGCGCTGTTGGCAAGCGGTAGCCATACCCGAAGGATGGCGCAGAAGGCGACTGGGCTCAACGTCAGCGCCCACCCCTGCATGAGCATACTCAGTGAGGTCCTTCCGGTTCTTCGTTCTCTTGTAGTATTATCTATAACGTAATATCTTTGTAGATGTGATTCAATCATTCAAAGACGAGCGGGCCAGGAAGTTAATGGACGGCCTTCGCGTCATAGAACTGGTGAACATCGAAGAACAGGCCCGAACGCGCCTGATCCGGCTGGACTCAGCGACTTCGCTGGAAGACCTGCGGGCGCTTCGCGGCAATCGGCTCGAAGCGCTGAGCGGCGCCCGAAAGGGGCAGTTCAGCATCCGGATCAATGACCAGTATCGAATCTGCTTCAACTGGGAAGCGAAAGGACCAACCGATGTCGAAATCACCGACTACCACTAAGGGCGGAAAGAAGCTGCCGCCGATCCACCCCGGCAAGATTCTGCTCGAAGACATGAGGGACGAGGAGGTCAGTATCAACGGGCTGGCGCAGGCGATCCGAGTGCCGGCCAACCGCATCAGCCTGATCGTGAATGAGAAGCGCGGGATTACAGCAGACACCGCCGCGCGCCTGGGCCGCTACTTCGGGACCTCCCCGCAGTACTGGCTGAATATCCAGAACCGCTTCGATCTCGATTCCCTCGACAAGGCTGTAATCGAGCGCGATGTCATTCCGAAGAAAGCGGCCTGAGGATATGACCAGATGGGAACTCGTCGGGCGTTATTACGGCGGCCGCCCCTCGCTTGAGTCTCGGTCTTCTGGCGATTAGTTCGCACCTTACCACTGGATGCCGTTCGCCTATCTCGGATGCCTGGTGGTGGGCCCAATGTGGCTGTCGTGGCGAAGCCGTGTTGTGCCAGCACTGCTTGAAGAGATCCAGCGCGATTTGGAGTTAGTGACTCCGGCGCCGGAAGTAATTTGAGATCGGCATCCCGGTCTTTCAGCCCGTTGTAACTGCCAATCCAGATGGCAATCGCTCCAGCCATGAACGCTGTTCAGGCGTCTCGGGAACGGTCAAGCCCCGCGCGGAACTTACGATCTCGATGGCACGCTCGGGAGCAATGCCCGTCGCCATCAGCACTCCGGCCGCGATCAATCCGGAGCGCCCAATGCCCTGGCGGCAATGGATCGCAACGTTCTTTCCCGCTTCCAGCTCCTTTAGGACATCTGCGATCAGGGATGCCGCAACTGCTATCGAAGCTGGCACTCCACGATCTGGAATCGGGAAGGCGATAAATCGCATGCCATTTGCCGCGGCCGCGTCCGACTCGCCGGCCAGTCCCAATTGACCCGCTTCATCGTCTTCCAACAGCGACACAATGAGATTAATCCCGGCCCGACGCCAGCCGCGTGCCTCGTCCTCAATCCAGTCCCCGCCGCGGGGCCGGGAAGCAACGGCGAGGCGCCCTCGGGATGAGGCGGGTATCCAGAAAAGGTCCGGGCTAATGGTCATTGCTCTTTTCTATTATCTCCCTTGGAAGCTGATGAATATCTTCGCCTCGCTCCGACAGCACGGATACGCGATGATGACCGTCCAGCACCGTCCCGTCGGGCCGGGTTTTCAACGAGCCCGTTTGTCCGGGGAAGAGAGAGGTCTTTAACGCGTCCGTCGAGAAGCGGCGGAATGTTTCGAGCTTCTGAGGCCTCAAAGTGGATTCCGAATGCAGGAATTTCAAAGCGGGACTCCGCCGGGGCTTCATCTGATCCATATGTGAGTGTCTCGACACCGCGTATTCAAAAACGTGGATAAATCTGTGGCAAACACACAGTGGACCTGGCCTTAAGACTTTCTCTTTGTGAGAAATTTTGGTCGGTTAAGTGTTTGAAAAGGAATGGCGGGGACGACGGGGCTCGAACCCGCGACCTCCGACGTGACAGGCCGGCGCTCTAACCAACTGAGCTACGTCCCCGCTCTTGGGACGTTTTCAATGGTAGCATGCAACACCCCGGACAGGCCAATTGACAAAATATGACAGATTCATTAACAGCGATTCATGCGAAGATTGTAGAGTCCCCCGTAGGAACACCGAAGTAATATAGCTGTCCTTATTCCCGTATTGCCAGGAGGCCCCAAGATGATCAGTCGCTCTGAGACTCCTTTTGACAACATCGAAAATTCGCACGAATACGTCTCTTTACTCGCCGAAGCCATTGCCGACGCCCAAGCTGATGTCGAAGCCGATATTGCGCTGGCCGGCGTCGATGGCGCCGATCGCCGCAAAGAAGCTCTCCAGCTGGTTGCCTTCAAACTGAATAAACTAGAGGCTCATATGACCAGCAGCCGCCGTATCCTCAATGATTTACGGTCCCTCCGCCGGCTTTTGCTGGAAGAACGGACTCTTCCAAAGGCCCTCCGCCACGCAGCTGGCAGATAAACCAATTTCAATTCCGATTTCAATTCGCCCCGAGCCCTGTAAATCCGGCGCAACATCTTTCCCGCAACCAATGTTTACAGGCCCTTGACAAATGATTTATGCAATCCTATTATGGGTTGCTCGTCCAAGTTAATTTTTTGTAACACCGCATAGGCGTGTTAGGGGATTCTCCGTATGATGACCTTCGCAGTCGGTGAAAAAGTCGTTTATCCCAACCAGGGAGTTGGGACGATTGAAAACATAAGCACTCGACTGTTCGAGATGCGCCCGGAAAAATTCTACCTGCTCCGGCTCTTCTGCTCGAGCATGACGGTGATGGTTCCGTTCTCCAACGCTGAAACCATCGGCCTCCGGAAACTCTCCAAAACCACAGACGTTAATAAGGTTCTTACCTACCTGGGCAGCCAGTCTGTGGAAAATCTGAGCGACTGGAAAGTTCGCTTCAAAGTGAACAGCGACAAAATGTTGACCGGGAGCCTGCTCCAGATCGCCGAGGTCTTCAAGCAACTGGTTCGGCTGCACGCAGAGAAGCCGCTTTCTTTCCGTGAGAAGAAGATGCTCGATCGCACCCGCACCATGCTGATCTCGGAAGTTTCGCTGGCCCGCAATATCGCCGAGCCCGATGCGATTGCCCTGCTGGAGAAAGCGCTGCAGAAATCCGGCTTCGCATTTCCCGGCCCCGCTTAAACGCGCGCCTATACTGAAGTTTGCTGTTTGCCGCCACTCTCCTGCTGATCACCCTCGCCGGGTGCTTTCTTTTCATTTTTAAGCCAGTCTGGTTTCCGCTCCCTGTCACGTCCGCTGCATTCGCTTACGACCGCCAGTTCAACTGGACTCTGTGGATCTGTGGCGGTATCTTCATCGCAGTGCACCTGCTCCTGATTTGGACCGTCATCCGGCGTGGACGTGCCACTAATCCAGTGCCGTCCTCCAGTCACAAGGGTCTGGAAATCGGCTGGATCACCGCAACCGGCATTTTATTCATCGCCCTCTCAGTGCTGGGCTCGCGCGGCTGGGCCAGGACTTCAACCGGACCGGCGGGCAAGGAAGTCATCGAGGTCGACGCCCATCAGTTCGCCTGGAACTTCCGCTACCCCGGACCCGACGGACTCTTCGGCCGCACTGATCTGAAATTCATCAGCGATTCAGGCGGCAATCCCGCCGGTATCGATCCCAAAGACCTCGCAGGCAAAGACGACATCGTGACAGCAACGCTGCGAATTCCCGCTGGCCGCGATGTGCTCCTCCTTCTGCACAGCCGCGATGTCATCCATGATTTCTTCGTGCGCGAGCTGCGCACCAAACAAGACATCGTGCCCGGCATGGAAATTCCGCTCGACCTGCACGTGGATCAGCCGGGCTCTTACGAAATCGCCTGCGCGGAACTCTGCGGACTGGGCCATAGCCAGATGCGCAGCGTCATGATCGTGATGCCCGCGGAAGAATACGACCGGTGGAAGCAGCAGCATTGACAAGGCGCCTTTTCACCACCGATCACCGCCTCATCGCGCGCCAGTACTTCTTTCTGTCCCTGTTCGCCGTGCTCGTCGGAACGCTGCTGTCGATGGCAATGCGCTTCCACCTGATATTTCCGCTGGTTCGAAACGACCTCCTGACGCCCGAATATTACCTGTCCTTACTAACCCTGCACGGCACCATCATGGTGTTCTTCGTGCTGACCCTGGCGCCCGTAAGCGCATTCGGAAACCTGGTAATTCCCGAGCAACTGGGCGCAAAAGGGATGGCCTTCCCGCGCCTCAACATGCTGTCGTTCTGGATCACGGCCGCGTCCTTCGGCCTGCTCCTGGCATCCTTCTTCGCAGTGGGCGGCGGACCACTTTCCGGATGGACCGCCTACCCGCCTTTGAGCGTAGTCGGCGCAATTGCCGGACCCGGCGAAGGCCTTGGCCAAACCCTGTGGTTCTTCAGCATCGGCCTGTTCTGCATCTCATCAGTGCTGACCGCGATGAACATGATCGCAACCATCCTCGACGAACGGGCCCCTGGCATGACGCTGATGATGATGCCTCTGCCCTGCTGGAACTGGTTCGTCACCGCAATTCTGACGCTGCTCTCGTTCTCTGTCCTGCTCGCCGCCCTCTTCCTGATCTTGCTGGACCGGCTTGCGGGAACCAGCTTTTTCGTTCCCGGCGGACTTCTCGTCGCGGATGAAGCAATCCGGCATACGGGCGGTTCGCCGCTGCTTTGGCAGCACCTGTTCTGGTTCTTCGGGCATCCGGAGGTTTATATCGCAATTCTGCCGGGCATGGGAATCGTGTCGCACCTGATTTCGAATTTCTCGCGTCGGCCAATCTTCGGCTATCGCTCCATGATCTGGGCAACCATCTCGATCGCCTTTCTCGGTCTGCTCGTGTGGGGACACCACATGTTCATCAGCGGCCTGAACCCCTACTCGGCGATCGCTTTTTCGCTCCTGACGATGGTGATCGGAGTGCCGTCCGCCGTAAAAACTTTCAACTGGATCGCAACATTATGGGGCGCATCGCTGGAACTCAACACCGCGATGCTCTTCGCCCTGGGATTCGTTTCGATGTTCGTAACCGGCGGCCTGTCCGGACTGTTCCTGGGACAGCCCCAGCTCGATGCCTACTTCCACGACACCTACTTCGTGGTGGCCCATTTTCACCTGATTATGGGGATCGCAGCCCTGTTCGCGATCTTCGCCGCGACCTTCTACTGGTTCCCGCTCATGTTCGGCCGCATGATGGACGAACGTCTCGGCAAATTGCATTTCTATCTCACGTTCATCGGCGCCTACGCCACCTTCGGACCCATGCACTTCGCTGGATTCGCCGGCAATCCCCGCCGCTATTCGGACTTCACAACCTTCGACTTCCTCGCCCAGGTAATGCCGCTGCAGCGCTGGATCACCGGAGCAGCTTTCTGCCTCGCGGCAGTGCAGATAATCTTCCTGTGGAATCTGTTCCGAAGCATCCGCCATGGAGTGACCGCGCCGCCAAATCCCTGGGCATCCAACAGCTATGAATGGCAGGCAGTCCATATGAATACTGAAGGGCGATACTAGATACATGCCCGGGACGCTGACCCAGTCCAACATCGGCCCGCCGCCTCCAATCGAGCCCGAGCTGCCCTATGGCGGAGGTGATAACAACGATCGCGACCGCCCTGAAAAAGGAAGTTCGCGCGGCACCTCCATAACCGGCATTATCGTGCTGATGTGCGCGAGCACGATGACCTTCGCAGCGCTCGTCAGCGCGATGGTAGTGCGGCGCGGCTTGAACAACGACTGGAGCACGGTCGGTCTACCCAGAATCCTTTACTGGAACACAGCCGCCATCGTAATCAGCAGCGTTCTGATCGACGCGGCACGACGATCTTTGCGAGCCGGCAAGCGACTGAGGTTCAACTGGCTCTGGTCAGCAGGCACAATTCTGGGAACAGGTTTTCTGATTGGCCAGGTGATCGCCTGGAATCAACTGGAAGCGCGCGGATTCTACGTAAGCGGCCACCCCAGCACTGCATTCTTCTACGTGCTGACCTGGGCACACGCCGCCCACGTGGTCGGAGCTCTGGCGGCAGTGATGTACGTTGAATATCGCGCCTTACGCTACGAGCTCGGGCCCAGCCGCCGCACCATGGTGGACGTGAGCGCGATCTTCTGGCACTTCCTCGACGTGCTTTGGCTCTGCATCATGGGACTATTTGTGTTCTGGGCATGAGGGAATACTTCGCACAGTACTTCGCCACGCGGACACGCCGCGGAACATTAATGGCGATCGCCGGAAACTCCGCCTTTTTCGCCACTCTCCTGGCAGTAATGTTCTACTTGCGCTGGGTTTCGGAAGGATGGCCAGCACCTTTCCACTTTCCCTCCCTTTTGATGGTGGCGGCACTGACCATGTTCGCGCTGTGCGGCAGCGTGACCTGTGAAGTGGGCGCGCATGCCGCCAAGCTGAACGATCAGGAACCGGCCGTCCGCTGGATCGCGGTTGCGGTAGCGAGCTGGCTGATGTTCCTGTTTCTTGAAGTAGTGGAATGGGTGCGCCTGATCTATCTCGAGCGTCTCGGCCCGGACACAACCTTCGGCGCCACGTTTCTCGCCCTCACCGGCGCGCACTGGGTAGCCTCATGCGTGGTGGTTTGCTGGATGACATACGTCGCGAACGACACCCGCAAGCGCGATGTGACAGCGGTTGCCATGTTCTCGCATTTCCTGAACTTGTTGTGGATCGTGCTGGTATTTACGCTATATTTCCCGAACGCAGACTTAGGCGGGATATGAACTGGACCGCCATCGCAGCCCAGTGCGTCATGTGTTATCGGACCGCCGCCGCCCAACAAGCCGAGCGCTCAAGAGTACTGAATCACGGCATCCTCATATTGCTGATACCGCCAGTCCTGATCCTGGCCGGCTTACTGCTACTGGCCTGGCGCAAAAACTCTAACCCACCAGCACCAAATGCAAATCCATAACATTCGTACCAGTAGACCCGGTAACCACTAAATCCCCGGAAGCCTCAAAAAAACGATACGAATCATTAGCCTCAAGCGCCTCCGCAGCACTAATCCCGGCCCGGCCAACACTGGAACCATCAACCAAAGCCCCAGCCGCATCCGTAGGCCCGTCCGTGCCATCAGTCCCCACACTCATAACCAGAACATCTTTCATCCCGGCAATATCGATAGCCGCCGCCAAAGCAAACTCCTGATTACGGCCGCCCTTCCCGTCCCCGCGAATCGTAACAGTGGTCTCGCCGCCAGAAATAATGCAAGCCGGAGCCGTAACGGGTTGTCCAAAAGCGCGAATCTGCCGCGCAATAGCCGCATGCATCCGAGCCACATCGCGAGTCTCACCCTCAATCGAACTGGACAGAATCAAAGTGTGATAACGCAATTGCTTCGCCGCACGAAAAGCCGCCTCAAGGGATTTCTGATTACTACCGACAATCAGATTCTCCACCTGATCGAATACCGGATCCCCCTCCTTGGGAGTCTCCTGCGCGCCATTTTTCAACCGCTCCCGAACCCGCACGGGAACACGCCCCGTGATCTCATACTTCTCCAGCACCGCAAACGCATCCTCAAAAGTAGACCCGTCCGGAGCAGTAGGACCCGACGCAATCACACTCGGATCGTCGCCCACCACATCCGAAAGAATCAAACTGATCACATGTGCAGGCTCGGCCAGCCGTGCCAGTTGTCCGCCCTTGATCCCGGACAAGTGTTTCCGCACCGTATTGATTTCCTGAATAGCCGCCCCGCAGGCCAGCAGCAACTTCGTAGTCTCCTGCTTTTCCGAAAGCGCGATCGGCGACGCCGGGTATGGCATCAGCGCCGATGCGCCACCGGAAAACAAGCAAATCACCAGATCGCCTTCGCCCGCCTCCCTGCACAATTCGGCGATCCTTTTCGCCCCGCTGAATCCGCGCTCATCCGGCACCGGATGCCCGCAGCGCCGCAGTTCGATATAGCCGGTCCTCGTTGTATCGCCGTCTTTAACGTTTACGCATCCGCTGGTGATGCGCGCGCCCAGATAATTTTCAGTAGCCCGGGCCATCGTGCCCCCGGCTTTTCCCGCTCCCACCACGAATATGCGTTTGTACTGGTCCAGGTCCTTGCGGCTTCGCAGCGCCTGGTCAACCGCGGCAGTCGGGTCGGCGGCAGCCAGCGCAGCCGCAAAGATAGCCCTGGCGTCGTCTTTCAACGTGTGCCGTAACATGAGTTCATTTCCAGAAAGGCAGTTCGAGAATCCGTTCAATTGCCACTTCTACTGCGCAGCTCGCATCGATTTGGTAACCCGCCTTGCCGTATGCTTCACGCCGATCCTCGTACAACCCCCGGAAAGCCACGGAATCTCTCGCCAGCGGCCGGACCGCTGCGTCAGCAGCAATCCTCTGTTCGACCACTTCGACCGGGCAGTCCAGCCAGATCGAGACCCCGGCATGCTCCAGCAAACTCATATTCTCCGGCTGCGCGAATGCCCCGCCTCCCAGCGCAATCACGTAGGGCAAGCCGCGCTGCACCTTGCGTACCCAAAGCTGGATCACTTCGGTCTCTATCCGTCGGAACCCGGCTTCGCCTCGCGTTTCGAAAATCTCGGCGATCGATGCGCCTTCCCGCGCTTCGATTTCGGCATCGAGATCAACGAACTCCCAGCCCAGCCGCTCGGCCAGCGCCCGGGCCACCGTGGTCTTTCCGGATCCCATAAAACCCGTCAGGTAGATGCCAGGCGAACGCTTCAGTTCAGCGAGCATCTCAGATAGCCTCGAGGCGTGATTCCACAATACCCGGAAACACCCGGTGGAGAAACATCAGCGGCCATCCTGAACCCGGCGTCACAACCACCCGCTTGCGACCTTCGATCCCTTGTACGATTGCCGCCGCGCAATCTTCAACCGAGACCGCAAATCGCTTGCCTTGCACGACGCGGGCCGGCGGCGAACCAGCCGCATTGGCCTGAAAATCCGTATTCACATAGCCCGGAAAAACGCCCATCACATTCACTCCGTCACGGCGCAGTTCCATCCGCTGAGTCGCCGTAATACTCGCCAGTGCTGCCTTGCTTGCCGAATAAACGGGTAGCCATGGGAGAGGAATTTCTCCGGCGATCGAGCTGACGTTGACGAGGGCGCCGCGTGCCGCCCGCAGATGAGGGATAGCCAACTGCGCCAGTGCGAGGGGCGCGAAAAAGTTAAGCTCAAAAACGCCCCGGGCCTCGTCAATAGGTGTAGTGGAACCGGAGTAATAAGAGCCTCTGCCCGCATTGTTGATCAGGACGTCAATCCGGCCCCGGCGTTCCATCGTCTTCTCGATGACCGCCTGCCGCGCTGAATTCTGTGTTAAATCGCCCGGTACGACCAGGCAGTCCGAAGTAGCGACTTCCCGCAGCTTTGATTCAGTGCGGGCAACGAGCGTGAGCAGCGCCCCGCGCTTGCGCAACGCGGCCGCCAAACTCGCGCCAATCCCCTCCGACGCCCCTGTGATGATGACGACTTTTCCGTCGAGCAATTGCTGGTACCGGTCTGGAAACGCAATAATAGCACTATGTCCGGGCTACTCCATGGGTTGCTTCCTCTCTTCCCCCTGCGACTGGTCGTCTTCCCCGGCAACGTGATCCCACTCCACATATTCGAGCCCCGCTACAAGGAAATGGTTGGCGAGGCCGCGGCCGCCGGAACAGAGTTCGGCATCGTGCTGGCAATGAAAGACGGCATCTCCCGGGTGGGCTGTACGGTGGTGGTTGAGGAAAGTGGTAATTTTCAGGAAGATGGCAGCTTTGACGTGAACACGCGAGGCAAGCGGCGCTTCAGTATCCTGTCGCTCGATCAGGCGAAATCTTACCTGCGCGGCGAAGTCGAATTTTTCGACGACGAAGAACCAGTCGCCCAGCCGCTCAGCTTCCAGCTTGCCGGCACCATCCCGGATCTCGAGTTGAAAAGTGTCATCCAGCAGAGCCGTTCCGAAGAGCAGCGCCTCAAATTGCTGCGCCAGTTCCTGA
>Ga0182013_10009746_pt1 | contig 10079 bp, 11 predicted proteins | sample 612S2MmetaG_FD_120487 | JGI IMG/M metagenome (GOLD analysis project Ga0182013, IMG submission 120487) | Permafrost microbial communities from Stordalen Mire, Sweden - 612S2M metaG | ecosystem: Environmental > Terrestrial > Soil > Wetlands > Permafrost | place: Sweden: Stordalen | collected...
GCGCGGTTCGTATGCCACTCCGCTGGCTTGTAGCAGGCGCACAACCCGGTGCCGGTGCGGTCGCATCGGTTCCAGCAATTCGAGCATGACCGCGTCATCGAGCGGGCGGCCCAGCAGCGTCCAGCCGATCATCTTCGAAACGTGGTAGTCGCCCACCGAAACAGCATCGGCGTCGCCGAACGCCCGTTGCGCGGTCTCGGCAGCGGTCCACTCCCCGACTCCCGGCAGCGACGTCAGCGCCTCCCGTACCTGCGCCGCCGGCCTGGATACCAGCCGTTCCAGCGAGGCCGCCCGCCGCGCACAAGCCACCACGGTCTGAGCCCGTTTCGGGTCGACATTGGCGCGGTGAAACTCCCACGAAGGGATGTTTCGCCACACCTCGGCCGCCGGCGGCACCCGCATCGCGGCCGGCGCGGGTCCGGGTGCGGGCGTCCCGTACTTGGACACCAGCACACGCCACGACCAAAACGCGTCAGCGCCCGGCACCCGCTGCTCGATCACCGCCGGAATCAGGGCTTCCAGGACCTGGCCGGTGCGTCCCAGGCGTAGATGCGGAAGCCGCCGATGCGCAGCAGCGACCGTCGGGTCCCGCGGCACGAAACCCGACGCGTCGTCGTCGGCGCCCAGCAGCGCTGGCAGCATCTCGACAAACTCCTCGGCACCGCGGCCCCACGCCTCGCACTGGGCCACGTCGGGGGCCATTGTGTGGCCCGCGCTGATCTTTGCCGTCACGGGCCCGCTGGGAAGCAGGCTGGTTCGCCAGATCGTGCCATCGCCGGACAGCCGAAAACACGGGTCCCGTGGTCCCCGGCGAAGTGGCGCCAAAGTGTTCCAGAAGCCGGCGGCCCCTGGGAACGTAACCGTGCGCGCGCTCTTCACCTACTGGCTCCGCTGTCTCGCCGATTGACCACGACTGTTGGCCAGGACAGTATGGCGATGTGATGACGCCGTTCGATGGCCCGCAGTCCGAACTGGCATGGATGTTCCTGCAGAGCATCAGCGAGGGCGGCGATGCCGAAGAGGGCTTCGCCCTGCTCAGCGACGACTTCACCTACTGGAGCAATGTCACCCGGGTTTCCTTCGATAAAGAGACTTTCCGGGAAGCCAATGAGCGGCGCAGAAGGATCGTCGAGATCAACATCGATCTGCTTCGCTGCGTCAACGAAGGAGACACTGTGGTGGTCGAGGCGTTGGTCTCGGGCGCCGCGGCCGACGACATCCAAAACGACACCCCGTTCCTTTGCATCTTCGAGACCCGCGACGGGCTAATCGTGTCGATGCGCGAATACAGTGACACCAGGTCTGCGGCTTTGTTCACCGGTTGATGCACCGGTGGGCGCTATTGCGCCAGCACGCTGATCTCGGCCCTGTTCGGGTAGAACGCGACGTGCCCGGCAATCGCCGCCACCGCGGGGTAGGGCTCCTTGTACGTCCAGATCGCATCCTCGACGGTTTGGCCCGCCGCGGTGGTCACGCTGTAGTAGCTGGCGTCGCCCTTGAAGGGGCAGTAGGTGCTGGTGTCGGTGTGGGTCAGCTTGTCCTGAGCCACATCGCCTATCGGAATGTATTGCACCGCAGGCAAAGAAGCCTCTCGCAATTCCAGTGCCGCCGTGGTGTCGGCGACGAGCTCGCCGTTGACGCGAACCTGTACCCGCCCCCCGGTCGGCTCGATGGTGATCGGGTGCCCAGCGCTCGGCTCCAAGATTTCGGGGTGACTCATAAATTCCTCCTCGGACGCATGTGTTCTGTGCAACACCCGGCGGCGGTCAACACTTCCCGAGTTCGTCAGAGCTGTTCGGATTGGACGGGCGTAGTGCTCTTTCTTGCATCGCGCATCGCCGCCCAAAACCGGGCGGCCTCGCGGATCGATTCCTCCACCGGGCGCGGCTGCCAGCCCAATTCGCGGACCGCCTTGCCGCTGTCGACGTCGGCTTCGGCGCGCATCATCCGCACCGACGCGAGACTGAGTTCGGCATCTTTGCCGGTGAGCCGGGCCTTCAGAGTGCCGAACGCGCCCAGCGCGTACAGCATCGGCACCGAAATCGAGCGTCGCGGCGGCGGCACACCCGCCTCGTGGGCCGCGATCCGCACCACCTCATCCAACGCAATCATGCGTTCGGAGATGAGGTAACGCTCGCCGATCCGTCCGTACTCGGCGGCCAGGATCATGGCCCGGGCGGCGTCGTCGACGCCGACGACTTCCAGTTGGATGCCGCCCATCATGAACGGCAGCTTGCCGAACACCGCGCCTGCGATGAAGGCGCCGTGCGGGGTGCGACCCCAATCGCCACTGCCGTAGGTCGTTGACACGCACATTGCGACGGCCGGTAGGCCGGCCTCGGCCACATAGCGCATCACCAGGTCTTCGGCTTGCACCCTGGATCGCACATAGGGAGTCAGGCCGCGTGTGCCGATCACGTCTTCTTCAGTCGCCACGTGCCCGTGCCGGCGGCCCACCGTCGTGTACGTGCTGGTGAATACGAACCTGCGCAGGTTGGGTTCGTTGACGGCGACGTCAAGAACATTCCGCAGGCCTTCCACGTTGGTGCGGAACAGCGGTGACGCGTCGCGCAACCAGGCACGGGTGTCGACAACGCAGTAGTACACGTCGTCGACACCGTCCATCGCCTCGCGCACGGTGGCGGTGTCGAACACGTCGCCATAAAAGCGAGTCAGCTCGAGGTCGTCGATGCTGCGGGTGTTCGCGTTCGGGCGCACCATGGCCCGTACTTCGGCACCGCCGGCGACCAGCTGACGGGTCACGTGCGAACCCAGAAAGCCGTTGGCGCCGATGACCAGCTTCGGCTTTGCGCTCGCTTCCGGGCTCACTTCCGGATTCACTCCCGAGTTCAAGAAAGCCCACCACCATTCTCCTGCATCCACCGCGCCGCGTCTTCGTCGAGCGTGCCCAGGGCCTGCGCCTTGCGGCACCATTTCATCCCCGCGCGCAGGAAGCGCAGCGGGTTGTAAATGTCTTCCTGACGGCACCACAGACCGTCGCCGGCGTAGGTGACGATGGAGATGTTCGTCGCGGTGATGACCGATCCGTCGCCGGGGTCGGCCATCGGGTTGTCCAATTCGCAGATGATCCGCCCGGTCGGTTCGTCGATGACCGACCACAACGACGGGAACGCGACCATGTGGCTGCCGGGGAAGGTCGTCATCGTCTGCTGAATCCAGGTGCGTACCTCGTCGCGGCCGTGCATGGTGCCCGCCGCGTGCTCGATGTACTCGACGTCGGGTGTGTAGTGGGAGACCCAGGCCTCCCAGTCGCGTGTTTCCGCGGCCCGCGCGACGGTCTCCTCGAACTTCCCGAACGCCACGGCGAGTTCGCTACGGGTGAACGACCGCACGGTCACATGGGCTCCTTCGCACCGTCCCGGCTCATCGGCGGAGTGTAGCGTGGGAATCATCTGGCCGATCAGGAGGACTCGGGAGGAACTACGCATGACAACCACTGAAAAAGCCATCCTGGCCGGGGGCTGCTTCTGGGGAATGCAAGACCTGATCCGCAAGCAGCCGGGTGTGGTCTCAACCCGGGTCGGTTACACCGGCGGCGACGTCCCCAACGCGACCTACCGAAACCACGGCACACATGCCGAGGCCATCGAAATCGTTTACGACCCTTCGGTTACCGATTACCGCGCGATGCTGGAGTTCTTCTTCCAGATCCACGATCCGACGACAAAAAACAAGCAGGGTAACGACCGGGGAACGAGTTACCGCTCGGCGATCTTCTACCTCGATGACGAGCAGAAACGGATCGCGCTGGACACCGTCGCCGATGTCGAGGCGTCTGGCCTATGGCCCGGCAAAGTGGTGACCGAGGTCAGCCCGGCAGGCGACTTCTGGGAGGCCGAGCCGGAGCACCAGGACTACCTGGAGCACTACCCCAACGGGTATACCTGCCACTACATCCGCCCCGGCTGGAAGCTGCCGCGGCGCGCTGCCGCGAACCAGTAGTTTCAGCGCCGGTGCACTACGATTCGGCCGCCGTCCTTCGGAACAAACGCGACACCGCGGCCGTGCCAGCGTTCGCCTGGTGCATCGGTGGTCTCGATCGTGAAGTGGCGCAGTACTGTTCGCAGCACCACGTCCATCTCCATGTTGGCGAACGCCGCCCCCACACACCGTCGAGTCCCGCCGCCGAACGGAATCCACGCTGGCGCCGTCGGCTTTGTTCGAACGAAGCGTTGCGGGTCGAAGCGTTCGGGATCGGGAAAAAGGTCGGGGTTGCTGTGTATCTGGCCAATACCGACGATGACCGAATCCCCGCGCTCAATCACCCACTCACCGAGTTGGTAAACCTCCGGATAGACGTGGCGACCGGCTAGATCGATGACCGTCCTGGCCCGCTGGACCTCCAGGATCGTCGCTTGGCGCAGCTCATTGCCGCCATCCGGACCGACATTGTCGGCTTCCTCGACCAAGGCCGCCAGCACGTCGGGGTGGCGGCTTATCCGCTCGAACGCCCAGCCCAACGTGGACGCGGTGGTTTCGTGTCCGGCGGCCAGCAGTGCCAGCAATTCGTCACCAATGTCCTTGCGCGACATGGTCGAACCGTCGTCGTAGCTGCTGCGTAGCATCAGGGCGAGCACGTCGGTCCGATCGGCGAAATTCGGGTCTGCCCGTTCGTCATCGATCAACTTGTTGATGACGATGTCGTACTTGTCGCGCCATTCGGCCAGCCGGCCCCACGGACTGTAACGGCCATAGCTCCGATTCGGCATGGGCAGCCCGGCCATTCGCGAGCCGAGCTTGACCCACGGTGGAATGAGCCTGCGCAGCTCGTCGAGCTCGGCGCCGTCGGCCCCAAAGACCGCGCGCAGGATGGCGTTGAGCGTGATCCGCATCATCGGCGGCACCGTCGCGAAAGGCTGCCCGTCGGGCCAGCACGCGATTTCCCGCAGCGTCTCTTCCTCGATGATGCCTTCGTAATTCTTCATACTCTTGCCGTGGAAGGGCGGCGCAAGTAGCCGTCGCCGGCGACGGTGATCATCGCCTTCCAGCGCGAATACCGAGCCGGGCCCGAAGAGCCTGCTCAGATTCGGCTGGATGTTGCCCAACTCGTCTGGGCTGGTGGCGAAGATCTGCTTTGCCAGTTGCGGATCGGCAACCGCGACGACGCGACCGTAGATCGGGATGTTGAGCGTGAAGACGTTGCCGTGCTTTTTCACCAGGTGTCGCATCATCCACCGCCGCGCCGTCGCAAAAGCGAGGGCCTGAAACACTTTTGGGAGGCGGGTCGCCGGAGGCATCCTGACCGCGGGGGCGGCCGGTGTGGAGGTGGCTAGTTCGCTCATGGCGGTGCTGCTCCCAACATCTGTCTGGCCCTGACCGGGGTGGTACGACGGCGTACCGCAGATCTTTCCCGGTACGGTACTCTGTGGTACCAAGCCTGACAAGCATCGAAAGGGGGCGCGCGCGTGACAGCAGTGGCCGGCGATCCCGTTCTCGGTGAAGTCCTCGCGGAGCCTGACCCGTTTCGGCTCAGACTGCTCGAAGGCCTTGGCGCCTCGATCGTTGAGCGCGGGTACCGGGCCAGCACCGTCGCCGACATCGTGCGCCACGCGCGCACGTCGAAACGCACGTTCTACGACCAGTTCCCCAGCAAGGAACAATGCTTCCTGGAGCTGCTACAGGCCGACATCGAGAACATGGGCGCGAGCATCGAGGCAGCGGTCGATCCCGATGGCGACTGGCGCCAGCAGATTCGTCAGGCCGTCCAAGCCTATGTCGATCACATCGAGTCCCGGGCGGCCATTACCTTGAGCTGGATCCGCGAACTCCCGTCGCTGGGCGACGTCGCCCGACCGCTGCAGCGCCGCGGTTTACAGCTGCTGTCGAACCTGCTGATCGACCTCAGCGCCAGCCCGGGATTTCGGCGGGCCGACCTGCCGCCGTTGACCGCCCCGCTGGCCGTGATCTTGTTGGGCGGTCTGCGGGAACTGACCGCCCTTGCCGTTGAAGATGGCAGAGCTGTGCGGGAGATCCTCGAACCGGCGGTGGATGCGTCCATCGCGTTGCTCGGCCCCCGACACTAGGGAGAACCGCGATGCCGCTGTCGACCATGCGTGCCGAGCGCTTCTACGCTGACACTAAAACGGTTGTGCTGGAGGATGTTCCGATCCCGGACCCGGGCGCGGGCGAGGTTCTGGTCAAGGTTGCGTTCTGCGGAATCTGCCACTCGGACCTGAGCGTGGTCAACGGAACGTTCCCGGCTCAGCTGCCGGTGGTGACCCAGGGCCACGAAGCGTCGGGCACTATTGCGAAACTGGGCCCCGGCGTGACCGGCTGGGCCGAGGGCGACCGGGTGATCGTCGCCGCGGGCCGGCCCTGCCAGAAGTGCCCGAACTGCCGTCGTGGTGACGTGGTGAACTGCCTGCGGATCCAGTTGATGGCCTTCGCCTACGACGGCGCGTGGGCCGAGTACACGGTGGCACAGGCGGCGGGCCTGACGCGGGTACCGGACAACGTCCCGCTGGAGCAAGCCGCGATCCTGGCCGACGCGGTATCGACGCCGTATGGTGCCGTGGTCCGAACCGCAAAGGTCGCGGTCGGGGAATCCGTCGGGGTGTGGGGCGTTGGCGGCGTGGGCACCCACATCGTTCAGCTCGCACGGTTGGTCGGCGCGGTGCCGGTGATCGCGGTCGACATCAACCCGGCCATTTTGGAACGCGCCGTGCAGGTCGGCGCGGACTACGCCTTCGATTCCCGCGACGACCAGTTGCAAGAAAAGATCGCCGAGGTCACCGGTGGCCGCAAACTGGATGTGGCCTTCGACGCCGTCGGCCTCAAAGTGACCTTCGAGCAGGCGCTCGATTGTCTGACCGCGGGCGGCCGCCTAGCGGGCGTTGGGATGAGCGCGGAGTCACCAACTATCGGACCCACGTCCGCATTCGGACTGAGCCACAAGCAGGTGCTCGGTCACCTCGGTTATCAGAACGTGGACATCGAGACCCTGGCCAAGCTGGTTTCGTCTGGGCGCCTTGACCTATCGCGGTCCGTCAGCGAGATCGTCTCGCTCGAAGACCTGCCGTCGGGCATCGAGAAGCTGGAGCGCCAGGAGGGCAACCCCATCCGCATCTTGGTCAAGGCTTGAGAAACGCGGCGGGCGCGCGCGACACATAAACCACGCACACGACACGCCGAAAAACACCGCCGTAGGTTATTTTTCGGCGTTCAAAAACGCGCGGATCCGGTCCAGCACCAGCTCGGGGCGCTGCTCGACGATCCAGTGGCCGACGCCGTCGACCAGCTCCATCTTGAAGTCACGGATCCGCTCTCCATACCCTTCGACCAGTGCCGGGATGCACACCGGATCGTCGGTGCCGGTCAGCCAGCGGACCGGAACGTCGACGCGGGCGTCATCGAATTCGCCGCGCATCCAGCTCAGCATCTCCCTGGTCTGAAAGCTTCGGTACCACCGCGATCCAGCTTCGGCGTGGCCGGGCTGGCGCATGCATTCCATGTACATCTGGATGTCCTCGTCGGGCAACGTGAATCCGCCACCCACCCATGACCCCAGCAACCGCACAAAGCGGGCATCGGGGTTGCTGATCACCCGCGGGCCGATGACCGGTAGCGATATCGGGATCTGATACCAGAACCGCCAGACATTGCGGATGCTGGAGAAGTCGCGCTTGACCCAGGGCGCCACGGTGTTGATCCCGAAGAAGCCGCTCACATTTTCCGGATGGCGCAGCATCATGATGAACGCGACCGGTCCGCCCCAGTCGTGGGCGACCAGCTTCACCGTGTCGACGCCCAACCGGTCCAGAACGCCCGCCAGATCGTCGGCCATCTCGTTCTTGGTGTAGCGCGAGCGCGGCGCCGAGCTCCAGCCCGCACCGCGCAGGTCCGGACAAAGCACCCGGTAGCCGTCGGCGGCCAGCGGGCCGATTATGTCGTGCCACTCCCACCAGTTCTGCGGGAAGCCATGCACGAGCATGACCGCCGGGCCATCGGGCGGCCCCGACTCCGCGACGTGGATCGTGACGCCTTCACCCAGCTCTACGTACCGGTGTTCGACGCCGTCCAACGCGGGCATAGTGACCATGTTTGAGAAGGTAGTGGACCGCGCCTATTTGAGGAACCGCTCGACGTAGGGCGCGAACCGTTCGCGCAGGGTTTCCTCCTTGAGCCCGAACATCTCACAGGACGTTTCGACGTTGCCCAGTCGGCCGCGCTGGTGGCCCGCCAGGTAATCGGCGATTGCGGTGCGCGCTGGTTCGTCGAAGGGCTCACCGGCTAACGCGTATACCTGCTCGGCGGTGCCGAGTTCGTTGGCCAGGAAATCGTCGAAGCGGATGTCGATCGAGCGTTCGGGTCCGAGGGTGTCGCGATCGCGGACGAGTGCGTTGAGCATCTGCTCGAGACGAGCGATCCAGTAGCCCGCGATCTGTTCCACCGGCACCGGCGAGCGGTGCATGCGGGCCGAGTAGGTGATCATCGCGATCATCGACAGCGCTACTGGCACCGGGTCACGGTGGGTGAACACGACAATGCTTTCGGGGAAAACACCATCCAGCACCGGCACCTGCTCGAGGTGCTGGGGTGACTTGAGTAGCCAACGCCGCCCCCCGCGCAGGAACTGCATCGCCTTGAGTTGTCTGGCCATGTATTCGTAGTGCGGCGTCTGGTCATGGGCCTGGTAGTAGTCACGCCAGCGCGGCACGTCGGAGAGCGTCTCGAGCAGCATCGTGGAGACGTCGTTAGCCAGCAGCTGGATCTCTTCGTGGACGTGATCGGTGGTCATCTCGTGCATGAGCGCGAAATGCGGCATCACAGTGTTGATCACGCTGACCGCGACGTCCATGCGCGCCCGCCGCGGATCCGGCTGGACACCCACCTCGGCCGGCAACGGAAACGGCTCGACACTTTCCCAGTACGGCATGGCGCGGAAGTTGGACGGCGTCGCCAGCAGATTGTGCAGGTGGGTGGTGCCGGTGCGGGGCAGACCGGCGATCACCACCGGCGATCGCAGTTCGATGTCGTCGATCTCGGGATGCCGGCTCAGCAGGTCAGTCAACAGCAGCCGGTTCTTGAGCACTTGGAGCAGTTGCCCATAGAAGTTGACCACTCCGGCCCCATGTAGGCCGTCGATGTCGCGCAGCGCGGCGAGGTAGACCTCGAGCCGTTCCCGGTAGTCGTCGGGACCGAAATCGTGCAGGCCGGTGTCAGCACTGGCCTGGGCGTGCAGCGCGTCGGCATCCAACGGGCAGACCGGGGCCATCGAGGCCATCATGTCCAGGATTTGCTGGGCATCGACGCTGAATCGGGGCTGGGCAAGGTCTTCTAGGCGAACGGCGGTGGTCATCGGACTTATGTTACTCTGAGTTTCGTAATGGTAGTAGACTTTGGCCGACCCCGTGACCCACGTATTGAGGGCGCGGTGCTTCGTGCGACGGTTGAGCTTCTCGCCGAAACCGGCTATCCGGGCCTCTTGGTCTCCGCCATCGCCGAGCGGGCCGGCACCAGCAAGCCCGCGATCTACCGTCGCTGGCCGAGTAAAGCGCACCTGGTACATGAGGCGGTGTTCCCGATCGGCGCCGCGACCGCGATGCCGGACACCGGATCGCTGCCCGAAGATCTGCGCGAGATGGTCCGTCGCGCAATGGCTTTCCTGACCACGCCAGCCGCCAGGGCTGCCCTGCCGGGGCTGGTCGGCGAGATGGCAGCAGACCCGACGTTGCATTCGGCGCTGTTGGAGCGGTTCGCCGGCATCATCGGCGGTGGGCTCGGCGAGCTGCTTGACAGAGCCGCCGCCCGGGGCGAGGTACGGGCCGACGTGACCGCCACCGAACTCACCGAGACCATCGCAGGCATCACGCTGATCGGCCTCCTCACCCGGGTCACCGAACTCGATGACGCCTGGGTCGATCGCACGACCACGTTGCTCCTGAAAGGAATCGGCGCATGACACACGAATCGACGACCGCTTGGCAAGAGCTGCTTGCCACCATCGGTGACCTTGACCGCTCATTCCTCGAGGGCGACCGCGCGGTGACCGACGACCGCCACATCGCCGACGGCTACCGCACGCTCGCCACCACATTGGGCGTGGCGCTGGACACCTA
>Ga0182013_10009748_pt1 | contig 10079 bp, 9 predicted proteins | sample 612S2MmetaG_FD_120487 | JGI IMG/M metagenome (GOLD analysis project Ga0182013, IMG submission 120487) | Permafrost microbial communities from Stordalen Mire, Sweden - 612S2M metaG | ecosystem: Environmental > Terrestrial > Soil > Wetlands > Permafrost | place: Sweden: Stordalen | collected...
TAGCAATCGCGTTTTCGAGCTGATGGTCTATCACACGGCACCAGGCAAAGTGCCTGCGCTTGAATCTATCTTTAGGGATTTGTCGAAACTACAGACCAAACACGGACTCAACGTCATTGGCTATTGGGTGCCCAGCGACGAATCCCCCGCTTGGAAGGACACGTTTGTCTACCTTATCGCCCACCCAAGCCAGGACGATGCGACAAAGAACTGGGCCGCACTTCACGCCGACCCCGCATTTCTCCCGTACCGAACTGCGGCTGTGCCGCTGATCGAACAGGTAAACGGAGCGTACCACGTCGACGAAGTGTTCATGCATCCAACGGACTTCTCGGAAATGAAGTAGAACAAAGGCCGTAAAGAGGCTGATCGCAAGTAGCGATGAATCTTTCGAGTTCCGGTCGGATCACCGCCAACCGACAACTGGCAACCCGTCAGTTACCTTGTAGTGAACTTCAATACAGTTATCGACCCGCCTCCTCTCACACCAGGGTCGCCTGCAATTTTTGGAAACAAGCAAAAGCTTTCCGTTCGGCGGAGTTTTGGTTCTCTTGGCAGCCCACAAACGGCCCTCAACTCCCGCCATCGAAGCTACTGGTATTTCCAGTTCCGCTGTTTGCCTTCGCCTATCCATTCAACTGCTGTGGCGATTCGCTTGTCCCGCGTTTCGTCGCGTTTCGCATCGGCAATCCACTCGATGTATTCGCGCTTGCAACTCGGGCTGAATGCCGCATAGGCCGCCGCGGCTTTCTTGTTGGCTTTCAACGCCCGCGTGAATGCGGGAGGCGCTTCAGCAGCGGGTATCGGTGCCTTCGCAACCTTGTTCCGTGCCGCGATGGGGCTGGTGTACTGGTCCGAGTCGACAAAGGCCACGGCCTGGTGCAAAATGCCGAGCATCTGCTTGTTGGAGGGCAGGTCTTCGAGCCGCGTGAGCCGTCCGAGCGAACCCATTGCTCCCGGCTGCAACACCTTTGCCTTGCGCAAGACGGCGGAGATCTCTTCGCCCCAGAAGCCAAGGCTGCAGTGCTCTTTGAAAGCGGACATGTTCGCAAGGATAACGCCCTTGTACTCGTAGAAGGGGCGGCTCCACTTCATGGTTTCAACAACGGCGGGGCACGCCTCGTGAACCAGTTCGCGGATGTGCGTCAGGATCGGTTGCGCGAAGGGTTTGGATTTGGCGATGTAGACGTCAACTCGGGGATCGAAGCTTTTGGCTGGGCTCACGTTCCTCTCCTCAAGTATTTGGAAATCAGTGTAACCGCATTTGAGCGTTTTTGATCGCATCAGCCAGGGGCAAGCGCCTCAGGAAGCACTTTTTGCCGGCGCTATAAGCCGGAAGGCCATCTCCCGGATTTCAACCTTCATCCTGCATAGTCTCCTCTGTCTTCGATTGAGTTGCAATCAGCGGTCAAAACCGTTAGTGTCCAACTCAGGTTGAAACCGATTATGCGTCCGTCTGATTCCCCGGAACAGGCCGCAGCGGCGACGCCCAAGGACGATAGGGTCGAGCTTGCTCAATCCGCGTTGGAGAATCTGTTCGAGGTCTCTCCCGACGCGATCTTTGTCACGGATGCCCAGGGGGTAATCCGCGGCGCTAATCCGCGCGCAGCCGAATTATTCGGTCACACACAGGCGGATCTCATCGGCCAACCCATTGAGAATCTGGTACCGGTCCGCTTCCGAGGACGCCACCCCAGCCATCGCGAAAACTACAACGCCCACCCCAGGGCCCGCCAGATGGGCGCTGCCATGAACCTCTTCGGGCTGCGCAAGGATGGTAGCGAATTCCCCGTCGACATCATGCTCAAGCCCATGGAAACGCCTTCCGGCCCCGTCGTCCTGAGCTTCGTGCGTGATGTAACCGAGCAGCGTGCCGCGCTTGAGGCCCTGCGGCGCAACGACGCCCAACTCCGTTCGATTGTGGAAGGAATTCGCGACTACGCAATCTATCTCCTCGACCGCGATGGATGTGTCATGACCTGGAATCCTGGTGCTGAACGAATCAAGCAGTACAAAGCGGACGAGATTCTCGGCCTCCACTTCTCGCGGTTCTTTACGCAGGAAGACGCCGAGCGCGGCCGGCCGGCAGAGCTTATGCGCCTCGCCGCCGAGCGTGGCCGTATCGAAGAAGAAGGCTGGCGTGTCCGCAAGGATAGCTCCCGCTTCTGGGCCGACACCATTCTTACCGCCCTTCGCGACGATACAGGCGCGATTACCGGCTATGCAAAGGTGACGCGCGACTTTACCGACCGCAAGCGCGCTGAAGAAGCGGTCATGCTGCAACTGAGCAACGCGCTCTTGTCCAACCTCGATGTCGGCAAGCTGTTGGCAGCGATTTCAGCAAGCATTCACGAGGTGATTCCACACGACACATCCGCGCTGGCGCTCTTTGATCATGCCACCGGCGATATGGTGGTGCAGTTCATGGGCCCCTACGATGCGGACGTGTTCCCCGGAGATGCGCGAGTGCCGGTCGAAGGCACGGTTGCCGGTCATGTTTTTCGTACCGGCGAGCCATTTCTGATGGAGCGGTTGTCGGATATCCCGTTTGCCCCTGAAACCATCCGCAGCCTTTCTCGGCTTGGCATGAACGCCGGTTGCTGGGTTCCCCTTAAGCATCACGGTTCCGTCATCGGCGCCATGGGGATACTGAGCCGGATTGAAGGGAGTATCGACGCGCAGGCCGCGGAGATTCTGTCCCAGGTTGGCGTGCAGGTAGCCATGGCTGTCGATAACGCGATGGCTTTCCGGCGCATCGCGGAGCTGCGCGACCAGTTGCGCCAGGAAAAGCAGTATCTCGAATCCGAGATCAACCTGGAGAATCGCTACGAAGACATCGTTGGCGAAAGCAAAGGGCTGCGCCAGGTGCTTTTGGAAATCGAGACAGTCGCGCCCACCGACGCCACCGTCCTAATTCAGGGAGAATCAGGGACCGGCAAAGAACTGCTGGCGCGTGCCATTCACCGGCTCAGCCCGCGCAGCGATCGCACCTTTGTCAAGTTGAACTGCGCCGCTATCCCCGCCGGCCTGTTGGAAAGCGAGCTGTTCGGCCATGAGAAGGGCGCTTTCACCGGCGCCATCGCCCGCAAAATCGGACGCGTGGAACTTGCGCACGAGGGAACGCTCTTCCTCGATGAAGTCGGTGAACTCCCTCTCGACCTGCAACCCAAGCTCCTCCGCGCCTTACAGGAGCGCGAAATCGAGCGCCTGGGCGGCAATCGCCCCATTCCGGTGAACATGCGCCTGATCGCCGCCACCAATCGCGACCTCGCCAAGATGGTCGCCGACAAGGAATTTCGCAGCGATCTCTACTACCGACTCAAGGTCTTCCCGGTCTTTGCCCCGCCCTTGCGTGAGCGCACCAGCGACATCCCGATTCTGGTTCGCCACTTCGTCGCCACGCACAGCCGGCGCATGGGCAAGTCCATTTCATCCATCCCCGACGAAACCATGCAAGCCCTGGTCCATTGGCCCTGGCCCGGCAATATCCGTGAGCTTGAAAATTTTCTGGAGCGCGCCGTCATCCTCACCCGCGGCCCCGTACTCTACGTTCCGCTCGCCGAGTTGCAGATGGATGAAAACCACCAGGATGAAGCCCCGCAGAATCCCACCCTCCACGAAGCCGAGCGCGAACACATCCTGCGTGTGCTGCGCGAGACCAAAGGACAGATCGGCGGAGACGACGGTGCAGCCGCGCGCCTCGGCCTGAAACGCACTACTCTCAATTCAAAATTGAAGAAGCTCGGCATCGAGCGAAGTGACTATATGGAGTCACGCTGACGAAGTTTCGTCACCGTCCCTTCGTCACTTCACCGTTTTTCGCTTCGTCACGCCTTCCTGCCTTTCCTCATAACTCCTTTCTCTTCAATTTGTAACTGCGCCCGCTTCGCGCACCGTCGCGTTTGGCACGCCACATGCCTTAGTAAGGGCGTGGCGCAAGGCGAGCCACGACAATGTTACGAATCTCGATTGAAGAAAACGTGGAAGTGCTGGAGATCAAGCTCGAAGGGCGAATCGCTGGCCCCTGGGCGGCAGAACTCGACCGCGTTTGGGTCGAAACTGCACCGCGTTTGGCTACGCGAAAGCTGGTTCTCGATTTGAGCAGCGTAACCTACGCCGACTCGAGCGGAACGCAGGTGCTCGGCCAAATCTATGCTCAGACACACGCCGATCTGCTTGCTGGAACGCTCTGGACGCAATCTCTAGCCGAACAAATCTCGCGCTGCGACGCGCAAACCAAGAATGAGGAGCTTTGACATGGGGACAATGCAGAATGCAGTCAATGGTTGCACGAGCCGGTCCAGGCTTGATGGCGAGTTCTTCAACAAGCTGTCGCCGCACGCGCTCCGCGATATTGGCGCCATGACATTTCCATCCAGCTATCCGGCAGGCATGATTTTGTTTTCTGAGAAAGATCCGGCACCCGGCATTTACATCGTCCTCGAGGGAGAGGTGAAGCTCTCCATGAATTCCAGCGATGGCCGCCGCCTCATTCTGCGCATTGCCCGCAAAGGAGAGATCCTCGGACTCGCTTCCGCGCTCTCCGGCAAGCCGTGCGAGATGACCGCCGAGACTCTCTATCCGGCGAAGATCGCCCCCATCGTTCGCAAAGATTTTCTCAACTTCCTTTCGCGGCATCCCGAGGTCTATCAAACCGTCACCGAGGAGCTGAGCCGCGACTACACCATGGCCTGCGAGCAACTGCGCACCGTGGGCCTGTCGAATTCAGCGCCCGAGAAGCTGGCTCGCCTGCTGCTCGAGTGGAGCCAGAACGGCAAAACCACCGACGGCGTCGTGCACTTCCGCTTCCCGCTTACGCACGGGGAGATCGGCGAATTCATCGGCGCCTCGCGCGAAACGGTTACGCGCACACTCAGCGTCTTCAAGAGCCGTCACCTGGTTGCCTTCCATGGCTCCACGCTCACCATCCCCAGCAAGGCGGCTTTGGAGAGCTTCACGCACTGCTAGCAATTTGTTCAGGCCTCACCGGCCCGCGAACCCAATCGAAAACCTCTTCATACCCCCGGCGGCACTCATTCACTCCCATCGCTGCCGGGGACTTTTTCTCCACCTGCTCCCGTTCTCCGCCAACCCTCCGCGATACAATTGGCAGCAACCAGATCCGTGGAGGCTCCCTATGCGCAAATTGCTCCTTGCTGTTCTTGCCCTCGCATTTTCCGCTTCGCTCGCCGCGCCGCTCAAGGCGCAAGGCGCACCGCCCCAGGGCGGAGCCGGCCAGCCCTACACCATCGAGTACTACTACAAGTGCCAGTGGGGCCATCAGGAGGAGTTCCTCCGTCTCTTCCTCAAGAATCATTACCCGCTGCTCCAGAAGATCCAGACAACCGGCCGCATCCTCTCGCTCAAAATCGAGGCGCCTGCCTATCACACCACTGAAGACGGCCGCTGGGACTATCGCGTCACCATCCGCTACAAGGACTCGACTGTCGCCACCACAGCGAACCCTGACGAACCGGCCTTCATCAAGCAACTGTGGCCCGACCAGGCAACTTACCAAACAGAAGAGCAGCGCCGCTTTGAGATTCTCGCCGCGCACTGGGACTTGCCAGTCACCGACATCACGCCGCCGCAGAAGTGAAGGGTGAAGAGGAGAATAGTGAACAGGGACTAGGAGGACTCGTGCAGCCGAGTTGGTCTTCGGTGGGGTGCTTTCTAATCCCTAATCCCTATTCCCTGTTCTTCCACTGCCGCACCAGATCATCGGCAGCTTCCGGCCAATTCCTGAAGTCGAACTGAAACCCCGCTGCAAGCAGCCGCCCCGGAACCACGCGCCGGCTCTTCAGCACCAGCTCCGATTCGGTGCGCATCAGGAACGCTCCGATCTCCAGCAGCGGCCACGGCGCAGGAAACCCATTCGGCATCTCCCACGCCTCGCGCAGCGCCGCCATGAATTCGCGATTAGGCAGCGGATGCGGCGCGGCAACATTCACCGGCCCCACCATATCCTCGCGGTCGATCAGGAACTCCACCGCGCGCGCAAAATCGGTTTCATGAATCCACGAAACGAACTGCCGCCCGTTGCCCTGCGTCCCGCCCAGCCCCACGCGCACCAGGTTAAGCAGTATCGCAAAAGCGTTCCCCGGCACAGGGCTAAGAACGATCGCGCTGCGTAGCGCGACCTTGCGCGTCCGCGGCGTCGGCGTCTCAAAAAACGCCGCCTCCCAGTCCTTGGCCACGCCCACTGAAAAGTTCCACGTATCCGGCGCGCGCCGCATTTTCGAGATCGCCTCATGCCCGCCCAGTTCGCCCGTTGCCTCATCCATGGGCCGGTCAAGCGCATGGCGATAAATGGTCGCAGTCGACGCATTCATCCAGACCCGCGGCGGATCGGTCATCCCCGAAATTACGCGATTCAAGAGCCGCGTTGTTCCAATGCGCGAATTGTAGATCTCGCGCCGATTCTCTGCCGTATACCGGCAATTCACGCTGCGCCCGGCCAGGTTGATACAGACATCCGCGCCCTCAAGCGTCTCAACCCACGGCCCAATCTCTTCGCCATTCCAGTGCACGGTCTGCCAGGGCGCAGTGTAGGGTCCGCGCGTCAGCACCGTCACATGGTGGCCTCGCTCCTGAAATGCGCGCGCAAGCATCTGCCCCACCTGCCCACTGCCGCCGGGCAGCACAATGCGCAGCGGGCGCGAACTCAGTGTCCATGGCTGACCCATGCATTCAGCCTACAGCGTTGCAGCGGTTAGGGGTGCGGCGGCGGAGGATACATGTACATCAGCTGCTGCCTCCGGTGCGACCGGTAAGCAAAGACGATCGCGAGAATGACCACCAGAAGCATCAGCGGCGGTAACGAGAAAACAATGCATGGCACCTCCACGCGATTGCCGTGCACGCTCACTGAAGCGGGCGCATGCAGGGCGCCGGCAAAGGCCACCATGTCCTTGCCGACGCTTACGTTCTCTCCAAGCCGCACAGAACCGAAGAAGGTCACCATGCTGCCGCCGATTGTGGCGTTATCGCCCGCGGTGACGTTGCCAAAGAAACTCACCACGTCATGATGCGCCTCGCCGGCCACCTGGACATTGCCGAAAAACACAACAATGTCTCCATTCGCCTCACCGTCAACATGCACGCTGCAAAAGAAGCAGACAGCGTCGTGAATCGGGTTGCCGGCGCTTACGTTGATGTCGTTGCCAAACTGAACCGCGTCCTGGTCTGCGTGGGCGGGCGTAGCGGTCACGGCAAGAGCGACTGCCAGAAGGGGAAGCAAAAGGACTCTGGTCATCGTGGGCGACTCCTTTCAAGACCTACGCGCGAACGGCAGCAAAAGTTCCGCAAAAAACCAACCCGCAGGAGCTATAGCGGTTTCAGGATTGCTATACCCAAGGGCATACACCCAAGTCGACCCGACCCCAAGGAGGGGCGACCTGGCATTGAAGATCGACAGGGCACACCTATCCTGAAACCGCTCTAGGCTTCACGCCCAATCTTCGCGCCAGTCAGCGCCGCCGTCCAGTCGGATGCCCGGTCCACCAGCACGTCCGGCTTGGTCTCCATCAGCGTCGGCACCCCGAATCCGAACGCACACCCAATGGACCACGCCCCTGCATTGCGCGCCGTCGCAACATCCACCTGGCTGTCGCCAATCATCACCGTCTCTTCAGGATTCGCGCCGGTCTCTTCCATCAGCGAGCGTAGTCCCAGCGGATCGGGTTTCTTCACCGGGAAACTGTCGCCGCCGTAGATGTGCAGAAAATAGTCCGCCATCCCCAGCCCTTCGCAGATGCCGCGCGCCGGCCTCACTGGCTTATTGGTCAGCACCGCCATCGTCCGCGGCTTTCCCCCCGGCGCATCATGCAACTCCTTGAGCGCCGCCAGCGCCTCCAGCACGCCTTCGTAAGCGTAGGTAAAGTCCAGCTTATGCTCCCGGTAGTACTGCAGAAAAAAGGCATACGCCTCGCTCAGCAGCTTCTCGTCCACCTGCTCAGGAGCCACGCCGTCGGCCATCCCGAGCGACCGCCTCATCAGCATCGGCGCACCGTTGCCCACAAACCCCGCAATCGCTGGATCAGCCAGCGGCCCGCGTCCAAACTGCCCCAGCGCGGCGTTCACGCTGTTGCATAAGTCCTGCGCCGAGTCGATCAGCGTCCCATCCAGATCGAAAACCAGCAGCTTCAAACGTTCCACCGGCAGAGGGCGATAGACATGAACCATATCTCCAGTGTATCGAATGAGAAATCGAAGCCGCCTATCTCGTGTCCTGTCTCTAAAGTTCGCATCAGAATTGCATCGTCATCTTGAGCGCAGGTCGCCGCGGCGGCCGGAGTCGGAAACCTGCCCTGAGCGTAGTCGAATGGGGATCTGCCCTGAGAATATATCGAGCGCCAACAAATTCCTCCGTCCTAAGAGCTGTCATCCCGACAGAGCGCAGCGACGAGGGATCCGCAGTTGTTTTTTTCTTGGTCCTTGGTGGAACAAGGTTCCATGTACGGCTGCGGTTGTTCTTCAACGAAATTCGGAGACACCAAACAAGGTTAGTGATCTGCTGGTATAAAGTCGCAACAGGGTCACCTGCCGAAAACACAACTCCCCAACAGGGAATTCTTGAGTCCCCAGTCCCCAAATCCCCATTTTTTTGCCCTCGTTTTGCAGATAATTACCAACCTTTGGCGCACAATCACTTCATAACCAACCCTCACCCTCCACGCAGGAGAGCAAAGCTGGGATCTGGAAGCTAGAAACCAGGAGTTGGAAGCTGCTTCTAACTCCTTTACTGAGAAGATTTTGCGGTAAATTCCTCTGAGTATGGAATTTAGCGACCAACTCCTAAGTCCAAACGGCAGAGGAATATAGCCACTAATTCCTAGAGGGGGGGGGAGGGGGGTACCCCCTGGTACGGACCGCGAATATCCCTGGCAGCGCACCGCGCCTATTGGGAAACGCCACTCCCCAGTGCAATGATGTTTGGATTGTGTGCGGCAATTGGACCGCGCACCCTAGCCACCTTGAAAGGATTCTCTTTGGTGAAGAAGCACCTGGCACTGCTGGCCGCCCTCCTCGCGATTACCGCGGCGTCCATCCATTCTCTTGCCCAATCCGCACCGAGCTCCAAGCCCGCCTTCATCGTCGATGCCCCGGCAGAACGCATTCCCAATCTCGACAGCCTCAAGGCAAAGGTCAAGCAGTACCACGACTGCACCTGCACGTGCGGCTGTTACACCCACGACCTTGACCTGCAGGCCGATCGCGCCATCGCCTTTCTGCGCCGCCGCGCCGCCCACTCCGCTCCGCACCAGAAACTCGCCATGGTCCTCGACATAGACGAGACCTCGCTCTCCAACTACCAGGAGATGCTGGCAGCCGACTTCGCCTACAACACAACGGCCTTTGACGCCTGGGTTAACACGGCGCAAGCTCCAGCCATCCCCGGCACCCTGCGTCTATACCGCGAGTCCCAGCGCCTTGGCGTGAGTGTCTTCTTCATCACCGGCCGTCCGGAGCAGCAGCGGGCCGCCACGGAACGCGATCTCACCACTCAGGGGTTTCAGAACTGGCAGCAGTTGACCCTGCGCCAACCTTCGGAAACATCGGAAACGGCCGAGGTCTATAAGTCGCATGCCCGCGCTCAAATCGTCGCGCAAGGCTACAAGATCGTGCTCAACGTAGGCGACCAGTGGAGCGACCTCAAAGGCAAGCCCGAGGCCGAACTCTCCGTCAAGTATCCTGACCCGTTCTACTTCCTGAAGTAGCAGAAGTCAGAGCGTTACCAACTCGTCTTGCTTCTCTTTGCGGAGGCGAGCGATCGGAAGAAAGTGAGATTGGGAAGGGAATTCCAGGAGGAAGAAAAAATCAGACGAGGCCCTCCCATGGAGCGTTTCGAGCCTCGCCTGAGAAATAGGCTTTCTTGGCCAGCCTCCTCGGAAATCAGTCCGAAGAAATCGTCGCTGACGACTAACGACTAACGACTAACGACTAACCACTAACCACTAACCACTAACGACTAACCACTAACCACTAACCACTAACCACTAACCACTAACCACTAACCACTAACCACTAACCACTAACCACTAACCACTAACCACTAACCACTAACCACTGCCTCTCAA
>Ga0182013_10009749_pt1 | contig 10078 bp, 10 predicted proteins | sample 612S2MmetaG_FD_120487 | JGI IMG/M metagenome (GOLD analysis project Ga0182013, IMG submission 120487) | Permafrost microbial communities from Stordalen Mire, Sweden - 612S2M metaG | ecosystem: Environmental > Terrestrial > Soil > Wetlands > Permafrost | place: Sweden: Stordalen | collected...
AGGAGCAAGCCGAAATTCTGATGCAGGCGCTGCCGCACATGCTGCGCTACGACGACGCGACGGTCGTGGTGAAATACGGCGGCCACGCGATGGGCGACGAGGCCACGGCGCGCGAGTTCGCCCGCGACATGGTCCTGCTCGAGCAATCGGGCGTCAATCCGGTGGTCGTCCACGGCGGCGGGCCGCAGATCGGCGCGATGCTGAAGAAGCTCGGCATCGAATCGCGCTTTTCCGGCGGCCTGCGCGTCACCGACAAGGCGACGATGGAAATCGCCGAAATGGTGCTCGCCGGCTCGATCAACAAGGAGATCGTCGGCAAGATCAACGCCCAGGGCGGCCGCGCGATCGGCCTGTGCGGCAAGGACGGCAACATGGTGATCGCGCGCAAAGTGTCGCGCGCCGGCGGCGAAGCTGACTTCGGCGACGTCGTCGACCTCGGCTACGTCGGCGAGCCGGACAAGGTCGACACCACCGTGCTCGAGCAGGTGCTCGGCCGCGAGCTGATCCCGGTGCTGGCGCCGATCGCCCAGGGCGGCGACGGCGAGACCTACAACATCAACGCCGACACCTTCGCCGGCGCGATCGCCGGCGCGCTCGCCGCCAAACGGTTGTTGTTCCTCACCGACGTGCCCGGCGTGCTCGACAAGGACAAGAAGCTGATCAAGCAGCTCAAGGTCGGCGATGTCCACGGCCTGATCGCCGACGGCACGATCACCGGCGGCATGATCCCCAAGGTCGAGACCTGCATCTACGCGATCGAGAAGGGCGTCGAGGGCGTCGTCATCCTCGACGGCCAGATTCCGCACGCCGTGCTGATCGAACTGCTGACCGACTACGGCGCCGGCACGCTGATCACCCGCTGACCCAAGTTGACCCAGCATCCGTCATTGCGAGCGAAGCGAAGCAATCCATGCCTGCCTGACGTGACTATGGATTGCTTCGTCGCTGCGCTCCTCGCAATGACGAGTCAAAGGCTCTAGCTTCCCGCCATGCGCGTCCTCGCCATCGACACTTCCTGCGGCGCCGCTTCCGTCGCCGCGTTCGACGGCGCGGCGCGCGCGACGCTGGCGAGCCGCGTCCAGCCGATGAAGCAGGGCCATGCGGAGGCGCTGGCGCCGATGGTCGAGGCCGCAATGGCCGAGGTCGAAGGCGGCTTCGCCTCGCTTGATGCGATCGCCGCGACGATCGGGCCCGGCTCGTTCACCGGCATCCGCATCGGTCTCGCCTTCGCCCGCGCAATCGCCGTGGCGCTCGACAAGCCGGCGATCGGCGTCTCGACCCTGGTCGCCTTCGCCGCGCCGTTGCTCGCCGAGCCGCAACCCGGGATCATCGTCTCGGCGATCGACGCCAGGCACGGCGCCGTCTACTACCAGGCCTTCGAGGCGACCGGCCGGCCGCTGTTCGCGCCGCGCGTCGGGACGCCGCTCGAAGCGGTTCGCGCCGTCGGCGCCGGCCCGGCGCGGTTCGCCGGCGACGCGGCCGAAATCCTCGCCGCCGAGGCGCGGCGCGCCGGCCTGCCGTGCGAAGCCCATCCGGCCGCTTACCCCGACATTGTCGCGGTGGCGCGCATCGGCCTGGCCGCCGACCCGACGACCAGCCCGCCGAGGCCGCTCTACATCAAGCCGCCCGACGCCAAACCCGCCGCTGGCGAAGCGATCGCCCGCCGCGACTCGTAGAAGCGCCATGCCCTTCGGCTTCCGCTTCCCCTTCCGCCGCCGACCAAGGCCGTCGACCATCCGAACCTTGCGGACCGACGCCGCCCAAGCCTGCGCCGCGATCCACCGGTTCGGGTTCGCCCACCCTTGGTCGGCTGGCGAATTCGCCAGCCTGTTGGCCAGCCCGGCGACGCTCGCCTCCGCCGCGCTCGATCCGAGGACCGGGCGCCTGCGCGGCTTCGCCCTGTCGCGGTTGGCCGCCGACGAGGCGGAGATCCTCACCGTCGCGGTCGATCCGGCCCTGCGCGGCTATGGCGTCGGCCGCGACCTGATGCGCGAACATCTCGCGCGCGCGGCGCTGTCGGGCGTGCGGACGATCTTCCTCGAAGTCGATCCCGACAATCGGGCGGCGGTCGCGCTCTACCGCCGCTTCGGCTTCCGTGACGTCGGCCGCCGCGAGGGCTATTACCGTCGTCCGGACGGGCCGCCGACGGCGGCGATCGTCATGCGCCGGGATCTCGCATGAGCGCGGCCGCGACTCCATCCTCCCCCGCTTTGCGGGGGAGGGGGACCGCGCGAAGCGCGGTGGAGGGGGCCTGGCTTTCCGTCCTCGCCGCCGCGCGCGGGCGCGATCGCGTCGACGACGCCGGCAATCGGATTACGACCGCTCATCTGGAGGACTTGGCGGGCCTCCCCCTCCACCGCGCTGACGCGCGGTTCCCCTCCCCCGCTTCGCGGGGGAGGATGGCAGGGCGATGAGCCGCCCGCGCCTTCTTCTCGGCCTGCTCGCGGCGGGTCTGTTTCTGCTGCTGCTGGGGCCTTTGCGGGCGCTGGCGCAGTCGCGCGGCTGGCGGACAGGGCGCGGCGCCGCGCCGTGGTTCCAGCGCCTCGCCTGCGCCGCGCTCGGCGTCACGGTGAGGGTCCACGGACGCCCTGCCGACGGCATGCGGCTGATCGTGGCCAATCACGTTTCGTGGCTCGACGTGCCGGTGCTCGGCTCGATCGAGCCGATGACCTTCCTCGCCAAGAGCGAGGTCGGCGCGCCGGCGCTCGGCGGACGGCTGGCGCGGCTGCAGGGGATCATCCTGGTCGAGCGCGGCCGGCGCCGCTGCATCCCTTCGGTCAACGCCGAAATGGCGCGGACGATGGCGGCGGGCGAGCCGGTGGTGCTGTTCGCCGAGGCGACGACCGGCGACGGCAACCGCATCCTGCCCTTCCGCTCGTCGCATTTCGAGGCGATCCGCGCCGCCGCCAGGACGGCCGGGGCGGCGGTGATCCAGCCGGTGTTCCTCGACTATTCGCGCGTCGTCGGCCTGGCGGTCGGCCGCAGCGAGCGGCCGCTGTTCGCTTGGTACGGCGACGCGACCTTCATGCCGCACTTCCGGCGCTTCGTCGCGGCCGGCCCGACGCGCTGCGACGTCCATTACGGGCCGCCGATCGCGGTTTCGGCCGAAACCGGGCGGAAAATCCTGGCCCGCTGGACCGAGGCGCGGGTCCGCGAACTGGCGGGGGCCGCGCGGGGCGCCAACTGGCCTATTCTCGCCGGCCCCGGTTCGTCGTAGATAAGGACCTGCTTCGGCTGGAGACCCGGTTTGCCTTCATCGACTGCGACGGACGCTGAGCCGCGCGAAGACGTCCATCGAGCCCGCCCCGCCCTTCGGGCGTTCATCAAGTCATTCGGCTGCCAGATGAACGTCTATGATTCGCAACGGATGGCGGACGTCGCCGGCCGGGAGGGCTACGAGGAAACGACCGAGGTCGAGGACGCCGACCTCGTCATCCTCAACACCTGCCACATCCGCGAGCGCGCCTCGGAGAAGATCTTCTCCGAGCTCGGCAAGTTGCGCCGCCTGAAGGCCGCGCGCGCGCGCCGCGGCCTTGCGACCACCTTGGTCGTCGCCGGCTGCGTCGCCCAGGCCGAGGGCGAGGAGATCCGTCGCCGCCAGCCGGCGGTCGATCTCGTCGTCGGGCCGCAGAACTACCACCGCCTGCCGCAACTGCTGCGCGACCGGCCGCAGGGGGCCGGCGCGATCGAGACCGAGTTCCCGGTCGAGAACAAGTTCGACCACCTGCCGCCGACCCCGGCCAGGACGATCCGCGCCCGCGGCGCGACCGCCTTCGTCACCGTCCAGGAAGGCTGCGACAAGTTCTGCGCGTTCTGCGTCGTGCCCTACACCCGCGGCGGCGAGGCTTCGCGGCCGCTCGGCGCGATCCTCGACGAGATCGCACGGCTCACCGGCGCCGGGGTCGGCGAGATCACCCTGATCGGCCAGAACGTCAACGCCTATCGCGGCCGCGACGCTGCGGGCCGCGAGAGCGACCTCGCCGCGCTGCTGGCGGCCGCCGCCGAAATTCCCGGCGTCTCGAGGCTGCGCTACGCGACCTCGCATCCCAACGACATGAGCGACGCGCTGATCGCCGCCCATCGCGACAACCCCAAGCTCGCCCCCTATCTCCATCTGCCGATTCAGGCCGGTTCGGACCGCATCCTGGCGGCGATGAACCGCAAGCACCGCGCGCGCGACTATCTCGACATCGTCGCGCGGGTGCGGCGGGCGCGCCCCGACATCGCCTTGTCGTCGGATTTCATCGTCGGCTTCCCCGGCGAGACCGACGCCGACTTCCGCGATACGCTCGCGGTCGTTCGCGAGGTCGGCTTCGCGTCGGCCTATGCGTTCACCTACTCGCCGCGCCCCGGCACGCCCGCCGCCGACCGCGACGGCCAGGTCGACGACGCGGTCAAGACGGAGCGACTGGCCGAGCTGTTCGCGCTGCTCGACAAGCAGCGGCTCGCCTTCAACCGCTCGCTGGTCGGCCGCCGGCTGGACGTGCTGTTCGACAAGCCGGGCCGGCGCGTCGGTCAAATCGTCGGCCGCTCGCCCTATATGCAATCCGTGTACGCCGAGGGCGACGCGGACGGCATCGGCGCCATGGCGCGCGTCGAAATCGTCGGCGCCGCGGCGATTTCGCTGACCGGGCGGATCGTCGCGCCGGCGTCATGCGCCGAGGTTCAGATCGCTTGAGACGGAGACAGCCAGTTTGAAAGCTCAGGATCAGACGTTGACGAGAGCCGCCGCAGCCGAAGCGGAGCCCCGCGAGACGAAATCGACCGAGATCGCCCTCGCCTTCGACGACAACGGACTGGCCTCGATCGTCTTCGGCCACTACGACCAGAACATCGCCCGAATCGAGCGGCGGCTCGGCGTGACCGCCAACGCCAACGGCAACCAGATCGTCATCCGCGGGCCGCGCGAGGCGAGCGAACGGGCGCGGCGCGTGTTCGAGTTGCTCTACGAGCGCGCCAAGCTCGGCCAACCGGCCGGCGAGGGCGACGTCGAGGGCGCGATCGAGGAGACCTCCTACCAGGGCACGCTGTTCCCCGGCGAATTCGAGACCACGGGCGACGCCTTCGGCCAGATCAAGACGCGCAAGCGCGGCGTCGTTCGCGCCCGCAACGCCGCGCAGGACCGCTATCTGGCGGCCCTGCGCAAACACGAGCTGGTGTTCGCCGAAGGGCCGGCCGGCACGGGCAAGACCTGGCTGGCGGTCGGCCACGCGGTGTCGCTGCTGGAGGAGGGCGCCGTCGAGCGGTTGATCCTGTCGCGGCCGGCGGTCGAAGCGGGCGAACGGCTCGGCTTCCTGCCCGGCGACATGAAGGAGAAGGTCGACCCATACCTGCGGCCGATCTACGACGCGCTTTACGACTTCATGGACGCGCGCATGGTCGAGCGCGGCATCCAGACCGGCATGATCGAAATCGCGCCGCTCGCCTTCATGCGCGGCCGCACCTTGTCGAAGGCGGCGATTCTGCTCGACGAGGCGCAGAACGCGACCGCGATGCAGATGAAGATGTTTCTCACCCGGCTCGGCGAGGGATCGCGGATGATGGTCAACGGCGATCCGACGCAGACCGACCTCGCGCCCGGGCAGAAGTCGGGTTTGAGCGAAGCGATCGCGCTGCTCGGCCAGCTCGAGCCGATCGGCCATGTGCGCTTCCGCCACGGCGACGTCGTCCGCCACGATCTGGTGCGCCGGATCGTCGAAGCCTACGAGGCGGCCAAGGCGACGGGGCGAACGGACGGCGACAGATGACGCCAAGGGTTGAATTCGTCGCGACCTCGCCGCGCTGGCGCGCGGCGCTGCCGGCGCGGTCGCTGGCGCGCGCGACGATCGCCGTCGCCGCCGCCGAGAGCGGCGTCGCGCTGACGCCCGGCGCCGAACTCTGCATCAACCTCGCCGACGACGCGGGCGTTCGCGGGCTCAACGCGCGCTGGCGCGGACTCGACAAGCCGACTAACGTGCTCTCCTTTCCCGCTGCGCCGCCGGCCGAGATCGGCGGGGCGCGGCTGCTCGGCGACATCGTGCTGGCATTCGAGACGCTCGTGCGCGAAGCGGCCGACGAAGGCAAGCCGCTCGCCGACCACTATCGCCATCTCGTCGCCCACGGCTTCCTTCACCTGCTGGGCTTCGACCACGACGACGAGGTCGACGCCGCGCGGATGGAGGCGATCGAAACCCGCATCCTCGAGCGGCTCGGGGTCGCCGACCCCTATCGCGTCGACGCGAAGGCGGATGCGCCATGAGCGCCTCCGACGAGGACAGGCGCAACCGGCCGAGCGTGGCCGATCCCGCCGCCGACGACGGCTCTCCCGGCCTGTTCGAGCGGCTGCGCGCGCTGTTCGGCCGCGAACCCGCCTCGGCGCGCGACGACATCGAGGACGCGCTCGAAGAGGCGGACGCCAGCGGCGACTTCACCCCGCAGGAACGCGCGATCCTCAAGAACGTGCTGGCGCTGCACGAGGTGCGCGTCGCCGACGTGATGGTGCCGCGCGCCGACATCGTCGCCGTCAGCGTCGACGTGACGATCGGCGAACTGCTGGCGATCTTCCGCACCGCCGCCCATTCGCGCCTGCCGGTCTACGGCGACACGCTCGACGATCCGCGCGGCATGGTGCACATCCGCGACTTCATGGATTTCCTCGCCTCGGAACCGAGCTTCGGCCTGGTCGGCCAGCCGGCCGAGGGCGAAGCGGCCGTCGAGCGCAAGGAGGCGGTCGCCCAGCCCGGCATGATGACGCCGCTGTCGGCGGCGCGCATCCTGCGGCCGGTGCTGTTTGCGCCGCCCTCGATGCCGGCGCTCGACCTCCTGGTGAAGATGCAGGCCTCGCGCACCCACATGGCGCTGGTGATCGACGAATACGGCGGCACCGACGGGCTCGTTTCGATCGAGGATGTGGTCGAGTCGATCGTCGGCGACATCGAGGACGAGCATGACGAGGCCGACCGGCCGCAGATCGTCGCGGCCGGCGAGGACGCGTTCATCGTCGAAGCGCGCGCCAGCCTCGAAGACGTCTCGAAGGTCTTCGGCGTCGATCTTTCGGCGCTCGCCGACGCGGAAGACGTCGACACCATCGGCGGATTGCTCACCGCGATCGCCGGCCGCGTGCCGAGCCGAGGCGAAATCGTCGCCGGTCCGGACGGCCTCGAATTCGAGGTGCTCGACGCCGACCCGCGACGGGTGAAGCGGCTGAAAGTGTACAGGCGCGCCGCGCCGCGTCGGCGCAATCCGAGCGCGCGCGCCGCGGCCGAAAGCGATCGCGCGCCCGCCGAGCCTCCCCGCCCGCCGGAGTCGGGCGCAGCGCCCGGCGAAAAATGAGCCAGGATTCGACGCTCGCCGATGCGGCGGCGCGCTTGGCCGCCCCCGCCGGGCTCGCGCAGGCGGTGATCCTCTCCTGGGGCTGGCGGCGACGCGCCATCGCCTTCGTCGGCGGCGCGGCGGGAGCGCTCGCCATGCCGCCGGTTGATTTCGCGCCGGCGCTGATCATTCCGATGACGCTTGCGGTGTGGCTGATCGACGGCGCGGTCGACCGCGCCGAGGGCGGCGGCCTGGCGTGGGCGTCGCTGCGCGCGGCGTTCGGCGCCGGCTGGTGGCTGGGCTTCGGTTATTTCGTCGCCGGCCTATGGTGGGTCGGCTCGGCGTTTCTGGTCGACGCCGACAAGTTTGCCTGGGCGCTGCCGTTCGGCGTGCTCGGCCTGCCGGCCGTCCTGGCGATCTTCCCCGCACTCGGCTGCGCGCTGGCGCGGCTGATCTGGCGGCCCGACGCGTGGCGCATCCTGTCCCTGGCGGTCGGACTCGGCGCGAGCGAATGGCTGCGCTGCGTCGTGCTGACCGGATTTCCGTGGAACGAGCTCGGCATGGCGCTGGGCGTCAATCTCGAACTCGCCCAGGTCGCTTCGATCGTCGGCCTGCACGGGCTCACGCTCCTCGCCGTCGCGATCTTCGCTGCGCCGGCGACGCTGTGGACCGAAGCGCGGCGACGCTGGCCGCCGACCGCGATCGCCGCGGTCGCTCTCGCCGCGATCTTCGCCTTCGGCATGTGGCGCGTTTCGGCGCCGGCGAGCCCGACCCTGCCCAACGTCAAGCTCAGGCTGATGCAGCCCAACATTTCCCAGGGCGAGGACTTCTCGCCGGAAAACGGCGAGACGATCGTGCAGGACTACCTGTCGCTGTCCGACCGCGCGACCTCGCCGACGACCTCGAGCGTCGCCGACGTCACCCATCTGATCTGGCCGGAATCGGCGTTTCCGTTCCTGCTCGCGCGCGACGGCGCGGCGCTGGCGGCGATCAGCGAATTCCTGCGCGGCGGGACGATCCTGATAACCGGCGCGGCGCGGCTCGACGAGGCCGACCACAGCGACGACCGCCGCCACTTCTACAATTCGATCCTCACCCTCGACCGGCGCGGCCTGCTGCCGGAGCGCTACGACAAGCGCCATCTCGTGCCGTTCGGCGAATACATGCCGTTCGGGCGCTGGCTCAGGCGCTTGGGAATCGCCCAGTTCGTGCGCATGCCGGGCGGCTTCGACGCGGGGACCGGCGACAACAAGCTGCATATCAGCGGCCTGCCGACGGCGCGGGCGCTGATCTGCTACGAGGCGATCTTTCCCAACGAGCGCGGCGAGAGGCTCGACGACCCCGATCCGCCACGCTGGATGCTCAACGTCACCGACGATGCCTGGTTCGGCCTCACCGCCGGACCCTATCAGCACTTCGCCGAGGCGCGTCTGAGGGCGATCGAGACCGGCCTGCCGCTGGTGCGCGCGGCCAACACGGGGGTCTCGGCGATCGCCGACGGCCGCGGCCGCATCCTCGCCGAAGCGCCGCTCGGGGTCCAGGCGGTGATCGACGGCCCTCTGCCCGAGCCGTTGGCGCCGACCTGGCAGCGCCGCTGGGGGTCGTGGACCGCCGGCGCGATCGGCCTTCTGTTCCTCGCGCTGATCGCCGTCGCCCGCCGCAGATCGTAAAATCGCGTAGACGGCGAGTTTCGCCGAGTTGCGCGCATTGCGCGCATCGGGTAAATCTTCCGTTGCGTCATTCCGGTCCGGCCCGGGTCGGCCCAAAAACCTTCGTGAGATCGCGCCTGATGGCGAAGTCCCCCAATCCGATCGACAAACACGTCGGCGCGCGGCTCCGCATGCGCCGGCTGATGGTCGGCATGAGCCAGGGCAGGCTCGGCGAAGCCCTCGAAGTCACCTTCCAGCAGATCCAGAAATACGAGAAGGGCACCAACCGCATCGGCGCGAGCCGGCTGCAGCAGCTGGCGCGGGTGCTGGAGGTGCCGCCCGCCTTCTTCTTCGAGGGTGCGCCGAGCCCCGAGCCGGGGCGTCAGACCTTCGCCGAGCCGTCGGCGAACGCCTATGTGGTCGACTTCCTGTCGACCAGCGAAGGCCTGCAGCTCAATCGCGCCTTTGCCCAGATTCGCGACCCGAAAGTGCGCAAGCGCGTCCTTGACCTGGTGACGTCGCTTTCGGCGACGAAGGACTAGGCGCGACTCGTTCTATAAAACGAACGATTCCCCCGCAATTGGCTTGACCAACCGAACGCCGCCTGTCAGAAGCGGCGCGTTTCTGGCGACGCGCGACGCGCGAGTCCGGGCGGGGCGCCCGGCGGGGCGAAAGCAATCCGGAGAGAAAAGAGCGATGGTCCGGCAGGATTACCAGTTCACCAGCGAGTCGGTCTCGGAAGGCCATCCCGACAAGGTCTGCGACCGCATCTCCGACGAGATCGTCGATCTGTTCTTCCGCGAGGGTGAGAAGGCTGGAATCAATCCGTGGACGATCCGCGCCGCCTGCGAAACGCTCGCCACCACCAACCGCATCGTCATCGCGGGCGAAACTCGCGGCCCGGCGAGCGTAACCAAGGATCTCATCGCCCACGTCGCTCGCATGGCGGTGCGCGACATCGGCTATGAGCAAGACGGCTTCCACTGGGACACGGCGCAAGTCGACGTCTTGCTGCATCCGCAATCGGCCGACATCGCCCAGGGCGTCGACGCCCACCAGCCCGGCGACAACAAGGAAGAAGGCGCGGGCGACCAGGGCATCATGTTCGGCTACGCCTGCAACGAGACGCCCGCCCTCAT
>Ga0182013_10009753_pt1 | contig 10076 bp, 8 predicted proteins | sample 612S2MmetaG_FD_120487 | JGI IMG/M metagenome (GOLD analysis project Ga0182013, IMG submission 120487) | Permafrost microbial communities from Stordalen Mire, Sweden - 612S2M metaG | ecosystem: Environmental > Terrestrial > Soil > Wetlands > Permafrost | place: Sweden: Stordalen | collected...
GACGTCGCTGGTCGGATCATAACGAAAGTCACTACGCGAGAAGGTGCCATCCTCTCGCTTCGACTTGTCGAACACAGGGATATGTGGCGCGATGCCCTTCTCCTCGACCAGCCAGTTCAGCATCGGAGCCGCCCCGTAAGCGGTATCGCCGACAAGCCGCTCCGGCTTGAGACCGAAGCGTTCCTCTGTTCGCTCGATCATGGTCTTCGCCGCGCCAACCTCGGCCTGACGAATGGCGCGGGACGCTTCGACGTCAACGATCACCCCGAACTTCACGTCGATGAGATAGTTGTCCGAGTAAGCGAAGAATGCCGGTCCCTTGTGAGCCCCGGTCCACTGGGCTGCAGGATCGGACGGCGAGACGAACTTCGGCACGACATCGCTGGCCGCGCCCCACGCCGTATCGTCGAGGGTCGCCAGATACTCCTTCACTGCGCGGCTGGACCTCTTGGGATCGCGATCCCTGCGCCAATCCTGACCCGCGATCGAGCGCTGCTTGTTGGCGTCGGCCGCAATCAGGCTCGCATCGACGGCAAAGCCCTCTCCGCCAACCAGGCCGATCGCGATACACGTCTCGACAACCCGCTCGAAGACGCGGCGAAAAACCTCTCCCTCACGGAAGCGCTCATTGCGGGCCCGCGCGCATGCCGAATGATCCGGGATAGCATCCTCGATGCCGAGTTTGCAGAACCACCGATAGGCAAGGTTCACCTGCACTTCACGGCAGATCAACCGCTCCGAGCGGATCGCAAACACGTACCCCACGATCAGCATCCGGATCATGAGCTCCGGATCAATCGACGGGCGGCCTATGGACGAATAGTGGGGCGCAAGCTCACCCCGAAGCCAGGACAGATCGAGAGCAGCATCGATCTTCCGCACCAGGTGATCTTCAGGAACCGCGTCGCCAAGACGAAACTCATAGAACAGTTGACCTTGGTCACTCTTCTGACGGCCCATCATGGATCGACCTCGCCGAGATTCGCGTCAGCACAACGGAATCACGGTTCGCGGCCGGTCTCAACCGACTTTTGCAACAAAATCCGCCAATAGCTGCCACCGGTTCCTTCATAAATACGCGGCGTATGAACTGATCCACACGATGATCGACATCAGTAGCCCGATGACGCCTGCATTCTCCGCAAAGACGGTTGCTGTTCCGGGCATGCCTACTCTCAACTGCGCCCTGTCGATCCGTCCGGTATTGAGATCACAGCAGGATCGGCCTTGGTTCCACCGATCGAGCCGACACGCGCGAGCATACCAGAGACCCCGACCTGACCTTGTCCCACCCCATGCGGTATGCCGACAACGTTGGCGTGAAAGATACGGCCAGGATGGCTGTCGAACACGATTTTCACAGCCGCATTGGGCCTGATCGTTTCAAAACCATTCGGCGGAAACATTCCGATAAGCTGGATTTCATCCGTAACGATAAATGACAGCGCCGAGCGCGTCTGCAGAGCGCGGTCACCCACGGCCAATGCCATGACCGTTACTACGCCGTCGCGCCATTCAATCGTCATCCTGGGTTGCGCACCGATTGACGCTGATCAATGACATCCTTGAACGGTTGCCGGGGCTTCCTTGCTGGCAGTCCGCCGTTCTCAATGTGCGGTATGATCGGTTGCTGTTGGCCGGTGAATGGGCTCTAATCCGACGCCGGAGCAATTACCGATGATCTAAAAAGCAATGAATATGAAGCAAGAAATTCCACCACCTGCCCATCCCTATAAAAGGCGTGACCCTTTGCCTTGGCAGCAGCCGAAGGCATCTGAGGAAGATCCCGAGGCCTTGCAGCGAGTGCAGGCGATCCTAAATAGCCCCAGCTACCGTCGAGCTGATAATGACATTGATTTTCTCGCGCAAGATGGCGTGCGCGGCGTGCGCCTACAGATCGACTATCTCAAGCCCGAGCTGCTGCTTGAAGAGCACAAGATTCACCAAACGATAGTTGTGTTTGGAAGCACGCGAATTTGCGAGCCGGCTGCCGCACTTCGCAAGGTGGATACGCTGCGCGCATCACTAGCTGCCGACGCAAACAATATGGAGCTGCAACGTCGGCTAGTAATTGCTGAGCGAATCCATGCCAAGAGTCAATATTATGATGTAGCTCGCGAATTCGGGCGTCTCGTGGGCAGTGCGAATCATGACGCTCGCAAACACCATACGGCTATCATAACCGGTGGAGGGCCGGGAATGATGGAGGCCGCCAACCGTGGAGCGTTCGACGTCGGAGCCAAATCCGTCGGACTAAACATCAGCCTCCCTCATGAGCAATATCCGAACCCCTACGTCACACCCGAACTCTGTTTCAGCTTTCATTATTTCGCTCTGCGCAAGCTGCATTTTCTCCTACGGGCCAAGGCACTCGTCGCGTTCCCAGGTGGTTATGGCACGTTCGACGAACTGTTCGAGGTTCTAACTTTGGTACAGACCCGTAAGATCAAGCCAATCCCTGTCGTGTTGGTGGGTGAGGCCTATTGGCGTCGCGCGGTCGACATAGATTTCCTCGTCGATGAAGGTGTCATCGATGCGGAAGATCGGGATCTGTTCTGGTTTGCCGAGACGGCGCAGGACATTTGGGACGGTATCTTGCATTGGCACGATGCGAGCGGGGAGCCTTTGCGTGGGGAACTGTGAGAAGCCTGTATTTGAGTACTGCCGCAACGCCCGTGCGATTGCCGATAGGATAAACCAGTACGAAGGAGAGTGACTTGAAAATATCCTTTCATGGAGCGGATCGCGGTGTAACCGGCTCCTGTCATTTGGTCGAATGTGCTGGGAAGCGGATCTTGATCGACTGCGGGCTATATCAGGGTAGCCGCGAGTTGGACGAGGAAAACGCCGAACCCTTCGGTTTTGATGCCGCCAGCATCAACTACGTACTACTAACCCATGCTCACCTCGATCATTGCGGGCGTCTGCCTCTGCTGGCCAAGAGGGGGTTTCGCGGAGAGATCATTACAACGTCAGCGTCGCGTGAGTTGGTGCGGCTTGTGCTCCTGGATGCGGCCCACCTGCTGGAGGAGGACGTGCGACACAGTGCGGGCAGGGTCGGTCATGACGGAGCAAGCCACGACAAAAACGAACCGCTCTATTCGACCCTCGATGCACTCAACTGCCTCGACTATTTCGGACGGACCGCGGCCTACTCACAGGTGCTTGAGGTCGCCGCCGGCGTGCACGCTACCTTCATCGATGCTGGCCACATCCTTGGCTCGGCGAGCATTTTCCTGGAGCTCGAGGAACAGAGCCATTCGACCAGCGTGCTGTTTTCGGGGGACCTGGGCAACACCGGTCGCCTGCTGCTACGCAGCCCCGCGACGCCGCCACACGCCGATAACGTTGTGATGGAAACCACATACGGAGACCGATTGCACAAGCCATTGGGTCCGTCCATTGATGAGTTGTTTGAGGCGATTACCGAGACTTTCAAACGCGGCGGAAACGTCATCATCCCTACCTTCGCTCTGGAGCGGGCGCAGGAACTGCTCTATTTCCTGAGTCAGGGCATCGCTCAGGGCCGTCTTACGGAATCGACGCAAGTGTACCTGGATTCACCGATGGCTATTTCAGCCACCGAGATCTTCCGGCGTCATCCGGAGTGCTTTGAGCCGGCGACCGCGAAGTTGTTTCAAGACGGACATGACCCCCTTGATTTACCAGGATTGCATTTTACGCGGGAGACCGCCGAATCCGTTGCGATAAACAACATTCATGGCGGGGCCATTATCATGGCCGGCTCGGGCATGTGCACCGGCGGCCGCGTGCGCCACCACCTGCAGCACAATTTGGGTCGCGAGGATTCGAGCATCGTGTTCGTCGGCTATGCAGCCGTCGGAACTCTCGCGCGCCGTATTATCGACGGCGCCAAGCAAGTGATTATCTTTGGCGAGAACATCCCGGTTAAGGCACGCATCTACACTATCAATGGGTTTTCCGCCCATGCCGACGAAGCTGAGCTGCTGACGTGGCAAAAACAAACCAGCGCGAAACGTACGTTCCTTGTTCACGGCGAAGAGGACATCATGATGCAGTTCGCGGCACATCTTACCGGCACTCGTGTCGAAATGCCGGGGCCCAATCAAATCTTTGAACTTTAAACTCGCGCCTTGACGATGCTCGTGCCGAGCCCAGCTTCGCTTGCCGCGCCCAGGTACTGACACACTGGTCAATGTTGTTTAATCAAACAACTCTCGGGATCGATGTGACCGCTGGAACTATCGCCGTTCAGGTCACTTGTCGATTCACTTCCGGACACCTTCCAGCCCATGGCATCCGATGAATGAGACGGTTAGTCGGCCCGACTCGTGATCACCACAAGGAATACACCCAGGTGTGGCAATCGATCTCCTATTATGCCGCGCTCGCGGTTGAATCCCTGATAGGCGTGTTTGGCATCCGTCTTTATGAAGAGGCGCGGTATGACGTGATTGACCGCATCGGGGATCGCATCGAAATCCGCCATTACGCGCCCCGTCTCGCAGCCGAAGTTGATCTTACAGTACCCGGCGAGGCTGGCCGTAGCGAAGCTTTCAAGCTGCTGTTTGCCTATATCGCGGGCGCAAACCGCGCATCAGTTTCCGGAAACGATAGAATCGCCATGACCGTGCCGGTCGAAGTGAGCGGCAAGGAAAGGCTGGCAATGACAGTTCCCGTTCAAACCTCGGAAACAAACGGCGCGCTGAAAATGCGGTTCTTCTTGCCCGCGAAATACAGCCGCGAAAACGCGCCAAAGCCCCTGAACCCCCGGGTTCGACTTGTCACGACTTCGGGCGAGACGATTGCGATCTTGCGTTTTTCCGGTTCGGGCCACGATTTCGCAGAACGCCAGACCGAACTAATCGCGTGTCTGGTAGGATTGAGGTGGCAACCGAGCGGAGAGCCTTACACACTCAATTACGACGCTCCATTCACGCTGCCCTTCCTACGGAGGAACGAGGCCGCAGTCGCGGCTGTGGAAACTCCGTAACAGGCTGGGCGCCTTACCGTAATCCTCGGCAGCTCGGATGATTGTGCAGTTCGACAAGACCAGGAAACATTGTCCCCGGGGGTGTCGATAGTCGGTGCGTCGGCCATGTTCGGAGGTATCGGACGGCTGGAATCGGCGTCTACCGAACCGGGCATTTCCCAGAAATGGCCTTGCTTGTCTCCGAGCTAATAAACACAATTGTCGCAGAGAAGCATTGATCAACGTCGTTGGGGATTTGACTTGACAAGCATAAATCCTGAAGACCTGGCGGCGCTGCGAAGAGCCGTTCAGTCGCTTGAACACCCTGGTCTTGCAGCGCGCCTCACTATTATGGTGGTAAGCCAATAGAATTTATTGGAAACGTCCTCCCCGCTTCCGCTTCGCACGCTATTGCAACAGCGACCTCCAAAGGTCTCGAGTTAGCCCTCAACGTAGCGCTGCGAACGATGCAGCGTAGCCACCCCCGACATTGGAATGGACACCAGCGAACCAAACTTGCGTCAAGACGCCTGGCGGTACGCCGTTTTCATTCCATAAAACCGGATGGAAGGTCGTCCGCTCGTCGTCGAGCGACAATGCGTGGCACGCCCGTAGTATACGTGTATCAAACATCCGGTTGGGAAGTTCGAGCGGCCAAATCCATTGGCTAACGCCTCTGGCCATTTCATCGACAGGGAGGCCGTAGGCTGCAACGGTGTCCCACAATCCGAGGAATTCGATTTCCTTGACCTCGGTATTCTTGTCCTTATCGTAACGCGCACCAAAAAGAAAAAGGAAGGCATCGCGCACAAATCGGAAGAGAGATTCGATTTGCAAAATTGTGTGAAACTTTTCGCGACGATAGGCGCGATACGCCATCTTTGCGTTGCGATAAACCTCCGCGTCTGTCGCGCCCGTTACGAGATTCTGGCTAAGGACAAGACCGATTAACACCCGAATCGTGAAGGCCCCGCGGCTAAAGCCGAAGGCAAAAATTTGATCGCCTTTCTCGTAATTCAGACAGAGGAATTTATAGATGTCCAAAACGTTTCGCTTCAGACCCCATCCGAACACACCGCCCAAAATAGCGAGTGGCTTGAAAGAGGACTTACCGACGCCGTCGTCATAGAAGGCGACTTGCTCGCTGCCTCTGAGGTCAAGGCTTTCAAAAACGCGCCAGACGTTCAATTTCCAAACCTTGCTGGCCGAGTTGCCTGTGCCATCCGAAAGTAGGATAATGCGTTTCCCGGACATAAAACCCCCTTCGCAAGACAGATCAATGCCATTGCGGCGCAACAAAATACGCAATATTCGGTCTAAGCAATTTTTAGTTGTAAACTGAGCGGCGCAGCCTAAAGCGTCAATTGACGCGGAAGAGTTATCAACATCTTCGGCGGGGACTGGAAGACGGCATCGTCACCCCAATTGCCAGACGCTAATCGCTGGTCTTCGCCGTCTTTTCGTCGATTAGGGCCTGATGCTCATGCCATTGATCCGATATTTATCGAGCGGGAGGTAACTGCACGAAAGCTTTCTGCCGCTCGTCATGGCGGCCAGCGCAACGGTCACATAGGATGCGTACACACCCTGTTCGATGCCATTTGCACTGGGATTGGAGCTACCAAGAATTCCCGCAAATACCTCAACTACTGGGCCGGCATCGGTCTGGATAATGAGAGTGATTTCGCCCGAGTTCGGTCCAATGCCACTCGCGTCGAGACCAATGACGTTACCTGTAATAGAGATTGGCGCTGGTGGGCCATTCATTAGAGTATCCTTCCGTGCTTTAAATTATTGATGAAACCTTCGCATAGTCGCAGAAACCGCGGTTTTCGCACATCCATTGTTATGGAACATCGACCGACCGATCGACCGCTTTGCGCCACAAGTGGCCGTTCACGGAAAATAGCGTGAGATCGCATGGTCGCCCGACTTGCCACGCGAGTAGATTTGGAAAAAACCACCGCTTGGGTGAGCTGTGGAGGGCTTTCGCAGAGCAGCGATCTAGTCTAGTTGCGGGATGCGAGGCTTTCCAAAACTGTCACCGCGCAAACCGCTTCCTCCAAGCCGATCACCCCGCCGCCGTTCTCGATGAGGCCGATGTCAGCGCCTTCGACCTGGCGCCCCTCAGCCTCGCCTCGAAGCTGGGTGACGATTTCCGACACCATTGACAGGCCAGTCGCAGCTACCGGATGCCCCTTCGAGACAAGTCCTCTGGACGTGTTGACGGGGATTCGGCCCCCGAGGGCCGTCGCACCGGATTCAACAAGCCGTCCGCCTTCGCCCTCGGGGCAGAGGCGCAGCATCTCCATCTGATAGATTTCGCAGAACGAGGTCGCATCATGCACCTCGGCGACATCGATATCCTTCGGACCGAGCCCGGCCATTGCGTATGCGCGGTCAGCGGCCAGTCGGCTAAGACTAGGCTCGTCAGGAGCCCGATGCTTACCGCCAGAGAGCGCGCTTGCCCTGATCCTCACCGCGCGGGCCTGCGTTCCTTCGGGCAGGCTCCGAAGCCGTTCTTCCGAACAGACAATGGCTGCGGCTGCTCCGTCACCGATCGGAGCGCACATGGCCCGCGTCAAGGGCCCGCTGACCGACCGGTCGGCCAGGACTTCCTCCTTCGTCATCCGGAAGCGGTACTGAGCCTTCGGATTTAGTGATCCATGCACATGATTTTTAGCAGCGGCCATCGCGATCTGTTCGCGTGTCGTCCCGTAGCGATGCATGTGATAGCTCGCCTGGACGCCATAGGTGTCCATAGCGATCGACCGGTCGGCTGACGGCGCCCATTGGGCGCCCGCGCTGGCCGCGAGCTCACGGTATTCATCGAGAAAACGTTTTTGATCGAACCGGTTGAAACCGCCGCCAAGTTCCTTGAGCATCTGGCCGGGGGTGGACGGGTCGTAGAGCTTCTCAACACCGATCGCGAGGGCGACGTCGTTCTGGCCGGAGAGCACGTCCTTCCATGCCAAATGGAGTGCGAGCGAGCCGGTTGCGCACGCTCCCTCGACGTTCACGATCGCAAGCCTTTCCGGCAGGGTGCGGTCTTCCATCAAACCGGACAAGCAAGCCTGCCCCCGGATCATGGTCTGGCCTGACACGTGCAATAAGCAATTCCCGAAATATGCCTGCCCTACAGCCAATCCGTCGCTCAGACCCGCATCACGGAGGACGCCGTGCACGGCTTCCCGGGCTAGGGCGCGGTGATCCTTACCGAACCATCTGCCGAACTCGGTCGAGAACGAGCCGATGATGAAGACGTCGCTCATGATTTCCCTCGTTCGATGCTAAACTGCCCGCGAGCGGCCTTCCCAATAACGATCTCGGATCGCTCGCTTGAGAACCTTCCCAACCGGGCTGCGCGGTAAGGTCGGCCATATCTCGATCGCTTTCGGCGTCTTTACGCCGCCAAGCGTCGAACGACAGAAGGCAATCAGTTCGTCGGGCGTGGCGGTCGCGCCCACCTTGAGCTCCACGACTGCGGTTACGGCCTCGCCCCATTTCTCGTCGGGGACACCGATGACCGCGCAGTCCTGAACGCACTGATGCGCAAGCAATCGCGCCTCTACCTCGGTCGAGAAGACATTGAATCCACCCGAGATGATCATGTCACGCTTGCGGTCAACGATGTAGACGTATCCATCCTCGTCCTTGAATCCGATGTCTCCGGTGTGATGCCAGCCGAAACCGGAGACCGCTCGAGTGGCCTCGGGATCCTTGTAGTATTCCTTCATGACCAAGTTGCCGCGAGCCACGATTTCGCCGACGGAGCGCGGTGGCAGAAGCTTTCCACCTTCATCCATGATCTCGACGCGGCTGAACATGGTCGGACGGCCACAGCTTCGCAGCAGATCGGACCCGTCGCCGATGCCGCGCTTGTGGTCCTCGGGCGATAGGAACGTCAGGAAGAACGGTGCCTCCGCCTGACCGAAAGCCTGAGCCATCACCGGACCGAACGCCGCCACCGCCGTGCGGAGCTTTTCGGGTGCGACCGGTGCTGCGGAGATCAGGAAGAACCGCAGCGACGAAAGCTTCTTCGTCTTCAATTCGGGGCTCGAGAGCAGGGCATAAAGAACGGTCGGCGGCAGATAGAGATGCGTAACGCTGTGGGTTTCAATTGCATCAAGGATCACGGCCGGATCGGCCTTATTGAGGATCACGTTGGTCGGAGCCCTGGGCATCAGCATCAGGGCCAAAACTCCCGCACCATGGGTCATGGGGGCGACGCACAAATGGACCGGAGAAGGGCCCGTCGCGTCCGTCGATGTCCAGAAGTTTGCGATCAGCGTCTCCCAGGTCTGGTTGGTCCATACAGCGCCCTTGGAGCGCCCGGTGGTCCCGCCGGTCGCCAGAATATTGCACGGTCGAAGCGGATCATCCGGGATGTCCGGAACGGCCGACGTCGCATCTGCACAGAACTCGGAGAGGGGGCGCCCCAGTTTTCCGGCATCATCCAGACTAATGATCAATTTCAAATTAGTCGCGACCGCTCTAAGTTGGTGAGCCTCCACTTCGAAGCTGCTGTGGTAGAACAGGCACTCGACGTCAGCGTAGTTCATGAATGCCGCATTGTCTTCGACCGTATTCCGCGCGTTCAGCGGAACCCAGATGCGGCCGGACCGGAAGATCCCGAGCATCGCGATGAACGCCCGGGCGTCGTTCGGGCTGTAGACGGCGATTTTACCGTCTTGCGATATGCCGGAACCCGCAAGGGCGGCTGAGATACGTCCGGATTGTTGCTGCGCCTGCGCGTATGTCAGCGAAGACCCGTCCGGCTGGACGAAAGCGATCCTCGAGGGATGTAAAACAGCACTGCTGTCGAAATAGTCGATCAATCTCACGTCGCTTCCGCTCCTATTGCTTCAACAACGGGCATTCGCTTTTTTCGAGAGGGCGAAACGCGACATCCGCCGGGATCGTGCGCAACACGTTGAACATGTCCCAAGGGTCTCCCTTCGCCTCGCCTGGCTTCTTGAGCTGCAGCAAATAGATATCGTGCTGCATCAGGCCGTCTTTTCGGACCTTTCCGTCTTTCACGAAGTCATCGTTGACCGGCGATTCGCGCATCTTTTCCGCGATAGCCGTGCGATCAAGGCTGCCGGCCGCCGCAACAGCCCTC
>Ga0182013_10009755_pt1 | contig 10075 bp, 5 predicted proteins | sample 612S2MmetaG_FD_120487 | JGI IMG/M metagenome (GOLD analysis project Ga0182013, IMG submission 120487) | Permafrost microbial communities from Stordalen Mire, Sweden - 612S2M metaG | ecosystem: Environmental > Terrestrial > Soil > Wetlands > Permafrost | place: Sweden: Stordalen | collected...
CGACACCGTCCCCAAGGCCAACGTCACCATTCCCGAAGGCGACACCGACCCGCTCCTCGGCGGCGAATCCTACGCGCAACTAGGCCGCGAAGGCCGCAGCCTGCACCGCAGCCAGATGGGTGGAGGCGCTGGCGGACCAGCCGGGCGCGGTGGCGGCGGTCGCGCCGACGTCAGCTACCACCGCTACGGCTCGCACGTCCTTGGCCCCGACGGCAAGCCCCAGCCTAACGATGGAGCCGACGACTCCGCCCTCGAGTCCGGCTTTTACGACGGCATCGACACCTCCCTCGCCGGCATCGCCTCGCTCGCCCCTGAAGTCGCCGACAAATTCCGCCCCGCGCTCGAAAGGCTCGACGCTCTCCTAGCCAAGGCCCAGCACGACTTCGACGCCGCCCATCCCGAAGCTATCGCGACCCCCCTCCACGACGCTTTGGCGGGGCTCGACTCGCTCCTCCGCGACCTCGAAGACGCAAACGTCAATGACCTCCCGCCAACCGAAACCCACAACCTCCTCCACGAACTCCACATCAAGCGCGTCCAACTCAACAACGCCCTCGTTCTCGCCCTCGGCATCCATTTCAAAGCCTATCTATCCGATCACGGCCAGCCGGCGGTTGCCCCCAACTACGCAGGCTTGACGCCGCCGCCACCAAGCGTCCTTTGCGGCACTACCTTCACCGTGCAGTCGCAACTCGTCAACGGTCCCATAGACCTTCAGTCGGCTTCCAATCCCACCCTTGATGCACCCGTTAACATAGGCAAACCAATCGTGCATGTGGACAGCCAACCTTCCGGTCCGGTGGCGCCAGGGACCACGTCCTCCAGCGTATTCTCCGTCACTCTCCCGAACGTCACCTCGTACGGGACGAGACCCTACTTCGAGCGCCTCGACATCAATCAGCCCTACTACCAGGTGATTCTTGAGTCGTTGCGCAACGCCCCCCAGACGCCTCCACCGTTCACAGTCCGCGCAACCGTTACCTATGCCGGACTGCCAATTGAAGTCCGCGCAACTGTCGGCACTGAAACGCCACTGCCTTCAGGAGAGTTGTTCACCCAGCCGCTTACCATCGTCCCCGCGGTCTCGATTGCTCTTGATCCTCGGCTCGCCATCATCCCCAAGAACAGCCTTGGCGCCGCATTTACGGCAACCCTGCTGAATCCGCTCCAGAAGAATGTGACGGTTGTCCCGCTGGGTCTTCCGGGCACGCTGGATCAGGTTTCTTCCGCCCAGGAACTGCACACGAAGCAATCGAACATACGGTTCAAATTCGTGACAATTCTGCCGCCAAACGCGTTTAAAGATCTCCCGAAGAGTTCGACACGCATACCGCCCACAGGCGTGCAGGCACGCTCTACTGACGGCGGGTATGATGAATCCCTCCGGCCTGTCGGCTATCCCGGTATCCCCACCACCAACACCTACAAGCAAAGCTTTACCCCCATCGCAGTAATTGACGTCACCACCGCGCCCAACCTCAACATCGCCTACCTCCCCGGCACCGGCGACGATGTCCCCTCCGCCCTCGACCAACTCGGCGTCCACCCGCACATCCTCTCCACGGCCGCCCTTACCCCCGAATCCCTCAAGCCCTACGACGCCGTCATCCTCGGCGTCCGCGCCTACGAGCACCCCGAACTCGCCGCCGCCAACTCAGCCCTCAACGCCTACGCCGCGGCCGGTGGCATCGTCATCGCCCAATACAACACCGGCCGCCTGCCCCAAGGCACCGGCCCTTACCCACTCGACCTCGGCGGCAGCGAGAAAGTCGTCGAAGAGGATGCCCCTGTAAAGATTCTCGCGCCCGACAACCCGCTCCTCAACTGGCCCAACAAGCTCACCACCGCCGATTTCGACCACTGGGTCGAAGAGCGCGGCCACGGCTTCATGGCCACCTGGGACCCCCACTACACCCCGCTGCTGGAAACCCACGACCACGGCCAGCAACCTCAGCTTGGCGGCCTGCTCGTCGCCCGCACCGGACGCGGCGCCTGGATCTACCTCGGCCTCGCCCTCTACCGCCAGCTCCCCGAAGGCGTTCCCGGCGCCTACCGCCTGCTCGCCAACCTCATCTCCGCCGGGCGTTCACACGCCTTTTAAAGGTTTCGCGCAGTCCTCCCGATGGTCGGCACAAACTCCTGTCTTGCGGCCATCGGGAGCACCAACGCGAAGCCCAATACGCGTCACGAAGTGACCGCTGCCCGCGCAGGGCGCCCGTCCGGCAGGACCTACTCCCGCACCCGCTTCCGGATCTCCACATTCAGCCGCTTGATCTTCTGGTTCAGCGTGCTCAGCGGAATCTTGAAGTACTCCGCCGCCTCGGTCTGGTTCCAGTGGCAGCGCTCCAGCCGGTCCGCGATGATCCGCCGCTCGATCTCCTCCATCAGGTCGAACAGGCTCGCATCCGGCCGATGGTCCAGCAGGCTCGCCGAGTACGTATTCCCCGTCAGTGATGCCGGCAGCAGGTCCGGCGTAATCGTCCGCGTCGTCGCCAGCACCACCCCGCGCTCCATCGCATTTTCCAGCTCCCTCACGTTGCCCGGCCACTCATAGTCCATCAGGATGCGCATCGCCTCCGGCGCCAGCGTCGGTACCGGCACATCGTTCTCGTCGGCGTAGAACTTCAGAAAGTGCGCGGCCAGCAGCGGTATGTCCTGCCGGCGCGCGCGCAGCGGCGGCAACTCCAGGCAGATCACATTAAGCCGGTAGAACAGGTCTTCGCGGAAGCGGCCCTCGCGCACCGCCTGATGCAGGTCCACATTCGTCGCCGCGATGATGCGCACATCCACCTGGATCTCATGCGTCCCGCCCAGATGCATAAAGCGCCGGTCTTGCAGCACGCGCAGGATCTTGGCCTGCATGTCCGTGCCCATGGTGCCAATCTCGTCCAGGAACAGCGTGCCGCCGTTGGCCACCTCGAACAGCCCCTTCTTCGCCGCAACCGCCGAGGTGAACGCGCCCTTCACGTGCCCAAACAGCGTCGACTCCAGCAGGTCCGAAGGCACCGCGCCCGTATTCACCGGCACAAACGGCTTGTCCCGCCGCGGTGAGTTCGCATGCAGCGCCTTGGCAATCAACTCTTTCCCCGTCCCGCTCTCGCCTTGAATCAGCACCGTCGACCGGCTCGGCGCCACCTGCGCCACCAGGTCGAACAGCCGCAGCATCGGCTCGCTCTTGCCCACAATGTTCTCGAAGTTGTAGCGCTGCTTCAGCGCCCGCTTCAGCTGGACGACTTCTTCCTCCGCGCGATGCCGCCCAATCGCCGCGCGAATGTCCGCTAGCAGCTTCTCGTTGTCCCACGGCTTCTGGACGAAGTTCTCCGCGCCTGCGCGGATCGCATCCACCACATTGGACACCGTGCCATACGCCGTAATCATGATCGCCGGCAGCGCCGGCTGCATCTCCAGGATGCGCGGCAGCAGGTCGATGCCGCTCTCGCCGGGCAGCGCCAGATCCAGCAGCAACAGGTCGAACTCCGTCTGCGCCAGTTGCTCCAACCCGGCCGGACCGTCCGCCGCCATCGTCACCTGGAAGCCCTCCATCGACAGCAGCGCCTCCAGCGACTCGCGGATCGCCGCCTCATCGTCGATGATCAGGATGCGCGCCGGCCCCGCAACAATCGCATCCGCCGCCGCGTGGGGCGCAGTCGCTTCGGTGTTGATCGGTACCGTGGCTTCAGACATGGACCGCGCCCCCGTCATCCCGTGCAGCCGCGTCTTCGCTCTCTACCGGCGCAATAGCAATCATCCGCGCCGCACCCGGTGCCGGGAACTCCAGCCGGAACGTCGTTCCCACGCCCACCTCGCTCTGCACATGCATCTTGCCGCCATGCTCCTGCATAATGCCGTAGCTCACCGCTAGGCCCAGCCCGGTGCCCTTGTGCTGGCCTTTGCGCGGCTTGGTCTTGGTGGTGAAGAACGGGTCGAAGATGCGATGCAGATGCTCCCGCTCAATGCCTCCGCCAAAGTCTTGCACCACCACCCACACGCGACCCGCCGTCTGCTCCGTGGTAATCCGGATGCGCGCGTCGGGCGAGCCATGCATGGCGTCGCGCGCATTCAGCAGCACATTCAGCACCACCTGCTGCAGCTTGCCCTCGTTGCCGTGGATGCGCGGCAGTTCGGGATCGAGGCAGGTGTTGATCTGGATCTGCGCCGTCTTGAACTGGTGTTCCAGCAGCGTCAACGTATCGTGCAGCAGCCGGTTCAGGTCCACCGAAGCAAACTCGGTGCCTCCGGTGCGCGAAAAATTCAGCAGCCCATTCACAATCTCCGATGCGCGGAAGGTCTGCTGCGTGATCTTCTCCAGCACTGGAGCCAGCCGCCGGTCCTGCTCCATCATCGGCCGCATCTGCTTGGCCAGCATCTGGGTGTAACTTGAAATCACCGCCAGCGGCGTATTCACCTCATGCGCGACCCCCGCCGCCAGCAGCCCGATCGAGGACAGCTTCTCCGCCTGCGTCAGTTGCGCCTCCAGCTCGATGCGGTCGGTGATGTCGTCCACCAGAATAATCCTGCCCACCACCGCGAAGTCGCGGGTCAGCAGCGGCGCAATCGCAATGTTCGCCACCCGGATCTCGCCCGTCGCCAGCGCCAGCCGCACCTTGTAGAACGTGTGCGTGCCCTGCTCGCCGCGCACGCTGTCGAAGTGGGCCATGAACTCCGGCGGGAAGATGGAAGTCAGCGGCTGGCGCAACGCCTCGGCCCGCGATTTCGCGTACATCACCTCCATCTGCGCGTTCCAGCTCTCGATCCGGTCCTCCAGATCGACCGCGAAGATGCCCACGTGGATCGACTCCACGATATTCTCGTGGAACTCCTTCAGCCGCTCGAACTCGCTCACCTTCTGCTCCAGCCGCCGGTAGAGCTGCGCATTCTGGATGGCAATGCCGATGTACCCCGCCAGCGACCCTAGCACCTCCATGTCCTCGCTGGAGAGGAAGTCGCCGTCGTCGGTGCGTCCCAGCCCGATGATCGCTACCGTGCGCGTGCCCCCGCCCTCGCGGTTGGCCACCCGGCAGGGCAGGTAGTAGTTCAGGTCTAGCAGGCCTGCGCTCCGCTGTTGCGCATTGGGCAGGCGCAGCACCTGCTGCGGGTTCTCCAGAAAGATGTGGTCGTCGGCGCCGTCGCGGTCGAAGTCCAGAAAGCGCACATCCAGCGCGCTCAGATCCCCCGCCTCCAGGTTGGTCAGGCCATGCGACGCCGCCAGCTCAAAGTGCCGGCCCGTCCCGTACTCAGCCCCAAAGTCGCCCGCGCCCGTCTCCTCTGCCGCCAGAAACACCGCAACCCGCGTCACCAGCAGCGTCTGCGGCAGCCGCTCCACAATCGAGTCCACCAGCGCCCGCAGGTCGGTCTGCGAGTTCAGGCTGCGGCCAAAGTCGATCAGCGTCTCACGATAGTCGAAGTTCTTCTGGTCGAAGACCCGGTCCACGCGTGCCTGGATCATCCGCTTCACCGGGTCGAAGACCAGTCCAGTCACCATAATCGCCACCAGCAGCCCACCCGATCCCAGTACCGGCAGCCGCGTATGGACAAACTCTCCACCCAGCGCCACCAGGCCGAAGTAGAGTCCTACCACCGCGGCCGTCGCCAGCGTATACGTCACGCCGCGTTTGAAGATCAGATCGACATCCATCAGCCGGTAGCGCACAATTGCCCAACTGAAGGTCAGCGGCAGCAGCACCAGCGCCAGCAACACAACCTTGCTCAACAGCGCCGGCTCGGTCAGCCCCAGCAGATACGGGACTGCGTAGAGCACCGTAAACGGCCCCACGGCCAGCAGCGTTCCCCGGGTCAGCCACTTCAACTGCTGCCGCTCCAGCGGTGATCTCGCATGAATATAGCGCGTGTAGAACACCGCCGCCGCAATCACGTAATACAGCGCCATATAGCCGACGCCGATCTGGTCCAGCCGGTGGCTCAAGCGCCCCGTCGCCGACCACATCTGCATCGCCCACACCTGCAGGCCCATCAGAAACGCTCCCGGCACATACAGCGCCGGAGCCAGCAGCCGCCTGCGCAGGACCACCGGCATGGAAGCCTGCGCGTCGCGGTCGGCCGCATCCGAGAAGCTCACCGCGAAGTGCAGGAACAACGCAGGCTGCAGCATATTCGCGATCAGGTTGCCCCAGTAAATCGTCCGGTCGAACAGTCCCGGCTCGCCCGTCGAGCGGAACGCATACAGCACGAACGACACCAGGCAGAAGACATAAAAGTGCGTTGACTTGGGCGCGGTCCAACGCCGGAACAGCACATACAACCCAATCAGCAGATACACCAGCGCGATCAGCCGCGAGCCGTAGTCGGTGCTCCGGTCGGCCTGCTCCAGGTACACCTGAGCGGTAAATGGGCCGCCGTCCAGGAACCCATGGCTCCCCGGCAGCGGGCGCACGATCGAGTAGGCGGCGGGGTGAATATACAGCCCGTTGTCGTACATCGCCCGCACCTGCGAGGCCAGGCGCGGCGTGGGTGCACCGTTGATCGCCTCCAGAATGTCTCCCGCACGGATGCCCGCCCCCATGCCGGGCGAATCCGCCGGCACCCGATCGGCGCGCAGCCCACCCGCGACCTCCACCCACACGATGCCGTCGGTGGGAAACTCGGCGCTCATCTCCTGCGTCAGGTTGAAGCACGCAAGGACGCACACGCCCAAGGTTGCGAGCGCGAGAGCGACAGCGAGAATTCGCGTCTGGAAGGCGTTTCCCATGTTCGGAGAACTCGAAGTCCTGGCCTTTCGTCGCTTACCCCACTTAAACGATAAAGCAACCACAACTAAGCAAATCAATCGCCAAACTGGAAGTCACGGAATCCAAGAGATGATCCACAAATGCAACCCTGCGCCTCCGGGTGGCATACCGATTATCATAAACGCTTCCATTAATTGGAGAAGCGACTCCATCGAAAGTATATCCGCAGGCACCCAGTGCATAACCGATGCGTCGTGCTCGATGCCCCCTCCGCCCCAACTTGATAGAGTTCTTGTACCGGAGTTCCGCCCCGGCGCGCGACTCGCAGAAAGAAGGTCCGACCCATCAGCACCCCGTCCCCGCCGATGAACAACCCGCCCGCCGCACCCACCCTGCCCGCCGACTTCAACGACTTCCTGGGCAACACCCCGGCCGTCGAGTCGCTGCGCACCGCCATCGCAGCCGGCCGCCTGCCCCACTCGCTCATCCTCTCCGGGCCCTCCGGCGCAGGCAAGTACACCCTCGCCCTCATGCTCGCCATGGCCGTCGAGTGCGAACGCCAGCCCCGCGATCTCTGGTCCAACGGCCAGTCCCTCGCCGGCTTCTGTGGCCGCTGCCACAACTGCACCCGCATCGCCTCCGCCGCCAACCTCGAAGAACTAGTCGCCGCCGCCGTCATCGCCCGCGAAGACCTCCGCGAGACCGACAAGAAGGACACCCGCGTCCTCATCCAGCCCCACCCCGACGTCCTCATCCTGCCGCCCGACCCGCCCCAGCTCCTCATCAAGCTCGGCCAGGTCCGCACCCTCATCCAGCGCGCCCATTACCTCCCCGCCGAGGCCCCGCGCCGCATCTTCATCCTTACCTCCACCAACATGATGAAGGAGGCCGCCAACTCCCTGCTCAAAATCCTCGAGGAGCCGCCCGACACCGTCCACATCATCATCCTCGCCGAGAACCCCGGCGAACTCCTGCCCACCATCCGCTCCCGCTGCGCCTCCGTCCGCCTCGGCGCTCTGCCCCTCGACGAGATCGAAGGCCTGCTCATCACCCGCCGTCCCGAAATCCCGCCCCCGCAGCGCGCCCTCATTGCCCGCCTCTCCCAGGGAGCCGCTGGCCGCGCACTCAGCTTCGACCTCGACGCCTACACCGCCGCCCGCGCCGACGCCCTCATCCTTATCAAATATGCCGCAGGCGCCCCAATCACAAAACCGGGTGCCCCATCTCAGACAGTCTCATCGTCTGAGGTGGGATACGACCACACCGCGCTCTTCAAGATGACCGAAACCTACCGCGCCGGGGCCGACGGCCAGGCCAAAACCACCGCGCTCCTCCGCGCCTTCTCGCTGCTGCTTGAAGACCTGCTCCTGCTCGACGCCGGGACCCCCGAGCTTGTCCGCAACATCGACCTCCGCCCCGAACTCGAGCGCCTCGCCCAAACCCTCCCCTTCGCCTGGATCGAACGCGCCAGCCACGCCGCCGACCAGGTCCAATCCGGCCTCCGCCGCAACCTCCTCCGCTCCCTCTCCCTCGACGCCTTCGCCGCCCAGCTCGCGGGCGCACCATAATGTTCGCTATCGCTTCAAGATCAATAGAATAACGAGAATGGCAAGTGCGACGACAACGATGATCCAGGTCTTTGAGGCGTTCCGCTGGGCGTTTACGGAAGTAGTGCCCGACGCCGTGTTGAACGTCCCAGAGACTTGGTAGTCCGATTCCATCTGATCTAGGCGTCTGGTCGTATCGACAAACGTGTCGATGTCGCGCGCGGCGTTGGAGAATCTCTGATCCGACTGGTGAGCCGCAATCTGCAATTTTATGTCTTCATCAGCAGCAGTCTTGAGCACTTCGCTCAGTTGATCGGGATTCAGATTTCGAATTGCATTCTTGAGCAGCCCATCGGAAGTTGCGATGGCCGTTGAATCACTCGTCCGACGCGGCATGATTTCCGTTTTCTTCTCGTCCATGGGTTGGCCTCTCTTGACGTTCAGCATAATTACACCATAAGGAAGCTCGATACGGTGTGTCACCCGCCCCTTGGGAGCAACGGTTAGGAGACGCTCCATTTGCAAGAACTCTTGATCCAGTCGTGCAACCGAAATCGCCATCGCCGCCGCCTCAGCCCCCGCAAGCAAGGCCTTTCCGGCAGCGACGTCGTCGTCGCTCAACCAAGCCAGCCGAGCCTCCAATTTAGCTGGGAGGTTAGCTGAGTAAGCCTTGAAGATCAGCCGTTCCACCAACGGCGTCACAAGCGATCTGTAGTTTAGAGTTGTGACTTCAAGGGACACGCTTTCCGGTTGCCGATACCGCTCTCGCAGCTTCCGCAAGAGCTCATATTTTACTGGGGCACCCAGGAAGGGCGGCAGGATTTGCAGCAGCCGTTCCGTCGTCTGAGCGGACATGCGGGTGTTGCCGGTACGCCATATGAAAACCGCCTTCTCCGCGTATGCACGAGCGCCACTTCCGTACCGGCGCTCATAATGGAAGAAAAAGTCTAGAAGGCGATTCTTCGGAAGGGCCAGAAAAGCTTCGCGTACCTCATCGTCAATCCCGCCCAGTTCTCGCTGCTGCTGACGGAGCTTAGATTCATGCCAGTGGGACCAGTTGGTAGACCGATATGAGCCTCGATAAGCCATTTGTCAGAGCTTCCTTGCTAGCCGCTGCGATCACGGTGCTGATTGCGGGGACTTTCTCTCTATCTCACCACGAAAGAAGTGGCGCGGTAAACATTGGTTCGTCAGGAGGGCCGGAATCGAGTGCCCCACTCTTCTCCCCTGGCGAGAATCTTGAAGATGAGGACATCAAAGTCCTTGCTTCCGCCCAAAGCACGATCGATGTAGCCATGTACTCGTTCACTGACCCAAAAATCGAGGAGGCTCTGGCGGATGCGGCGAGGCGAGGGGTGAAGGTCAGAATCTACAGGGATGGACTCCAGTTTGCCGACGAGGAAGCCCGTTCCGCCCGCCGAGGAGAGAAGTCAGTAATCGACAAACTCCGTTCGGTTTCCGGCGTTGAAATCAAGATCAAGAGCCATAGCCTGAGTATGCACCTCAAGACATACAGCATAGATGGTAGGGTGCTTCGAACGGGATCAGCGAACTGGTCCTTCCAGGGAGAAACCGAGCAAGACAACGACTTCTATCTGGTTCGAGATCCTGAGACGATAAAGAAGTTCGAACAGGAATTCGCTGAACTCTGGAACCGACCCGACAACTCGTCACCATAAGACGAATCTTCCAAATCCCCACCACCGGACCAGCTCAGCTCCTCGCCGCCTTCTCTAACGTGTCCCTCTTCGCCCGACTCCAACCGAGCCGCTAGAACAGATCCGTCTCCAGGCCGGCAATGAAGGGAAGGCCGGGAACGACCAGTTTGTGGAGTCGGCGGTC